>Ga0256844_10000009_pt1 | contig 110585 bp, 98 predicted proteins | sample MusselsmetaG_FD_189100 | JGI IMG/M metagenome (GOLD analysis project Ga0256844, IMG submission 189100) | Mussel associated microbial communities from hydrothermal vent at the East Pacific Rise, Pacific Ocean - Mussels | ecosystem: Host-associated > Mollusca > Shell > Unclassified ... | reverse complement strand
TTAAGCTGGTACATATAGTCCAAAAAGGAAAGAAACCTGTTTATAGTTAGCTTTTGTGAAAACCATGAGTCTTTAATGAACTCAACCATTTTATAGTATTTGGTTGGTTAATGTATTATACGAAGGAATATAATGATCACACTCATAGGAATAAATTTTTATCCAGAGGATAGTTCCACTGGACTTTATAGCACTCAGATGGCTGAACACCTTGCTGAAGGATATAAGGTAGACATTATTACAGGATTTCCATATTACCCAGAATGGGAAATACGAAAAGAATATAAAAGTAAAAAAACTTTTTTAGAAGAGAAAAAAGATGATATAAATATTTATAGATATAAACAGTATGTCCCTAAAAACCCTAGTTTTAAAAATAGAATTATTCATCTTCTAGACTTTACTCTTGGAAGCATACGAAATGTTCTAAAAATTAAAAAATGTGACTTAGTTATCTGCGTAGTTCCTTTTACTAGTTCTATTACACTTGGATTACTTATGGCTAAACTTCGTGGAGCTAAAGTATGGGTGCACATACAAGATTTTGAGTTTGATGCTGCCGTTGAGTCCGGTTTAGCAGGAGAGCAAAAGGGTCTAAAAGCTAAAATTTTTAAAGGGCTTTTTTGGCTTGAGAAAAAACTTTTAGATAAAGCTGATTTAGTCAGTACCATTAGTTATGGAATGATCTCTAAACTTAAAACTAAAACTTCTAGTGAAACTTACTTTTTTCCCAACTGGGTAGATGAAAACTTTATAGACCCTCAAAAAACTAAAAAGCATGAGTTAATGCAAAGTGTTAAATTCAAGCTACTTTATAGTGGTAATATTGGAGCAAAGCAAGATTGGGATTTCTTTATAAGGATTGTTAAGTATTTTCAAGAAAATAAAAATATAGAGTTTGTTATCGTTGGAGCAGGAGCTAAAAAAGAGTGGTTAGTAGAGCAGACCAAAGAGTTTAGTAATGTAACTCACCACATGCCTGTAGAGTACGAAACGCTACCTGATTTATTATGTAGTGCAGACTTGCATGTATTGTTTCAAAAAAATGATGTAGTTGATACTGTAATGCCCTCTAAACTACTTGGAATGATGGCAAGTCAAAGAGCTTCTTTAGTTACCGGTAGTTTAGAATCAGAAGTTGCAAAAGTATTTGACAAGTCTAAAGGTGGATACTTCTATGATAGTGAATGTTTTGATGAAGTGGTTAATAGTATAACAGAACTCTCTTTAAATCAGAAAAAAGCAAAAGAAATGGGAGTTAATGCTCGTACTTACATCGTTGAACATTTTTCAGCTTCTAAAGTTTTAGTAAACTTTGAACTAAAAGTACAAGAAATAATAACAGGAGCTAAACAATGACAAATATTATTTTATGTGGAGGAAGCGGAACAAGGCTATGGCCTATAAGTCGTACCCTCATGCCAAAACAATTCGTAAAGCTTTTTGAAAAAAAGTCACTATTTCAACTTACAGTAGAGAGAAACTCCAAAGTTTGTGATTCTCAATTTATAGTTTCAAATAGTGAGCAGTATTTCTTAGCACTAGACCAACTAGAAGAGATGAGTGAAACTCTGAATCAAGAAAGTAGATACTTACTAGAGCCAGTAGGAAGAAATACAGCTCCAGCAATAGCTTTGGCATGTATGGCTTTAGATAAAGATGAAATAGTCTTAGTTACTCCCAGCGATCATCTTATAAAAGATGAAGTAGAGTATAAAAAAGTTTTACTTCAAGCCCAAGAGTTAGCAAATCAAGATAACCTTGTAACATTTGGTATAACTCCAACATTTCCTGAGACTGGATTTGGTTACATAGAGTCTGATGGTTTATCTGTTAAAGCCTTTCATGAAAAACCAGATCTACAAACAGCAACTGAGTATCTAAAGGCCGGTAACTACTACTGGAACTCTGGCATGTTCTGCTTTAAAGCAGGAGTTTTTTTAGATGAACTTAAAAAGTACTCTCCTGAAGTTTATAATACTTGTAAAATAGCTATAGATTCACGTGTCAAGCACGAGAATGACGATATGATTAGAATTAAACATGAATATATGAATAGTATCCCTGAAGATAGCATAGACTATGCTGTAATGGAAAAAAGCTCTATAGTTAAGGTCATACCATCAAGTATAGCTTGGAGTGATGTAGGAAGCTTTGATGCTCTGTTTGAAGAGTTGCCAAAAGATGAAAATAATAATACTATAAATGATAAACACATATCAATAGACTCTAAAAATAATCTGATTTATGGAAAAGATAAGTATATAGCAACTATAGATATAGAAGATACAATAGTTGTGGATACTGGAGATGCAATCCTTATATCTAAAAAAGGTTCATCACAAAAAGTAAAACAAGTAGTATCCGAGCTTAAAAAAACCACACAACTGCATAACATTCACTTAACAGGTTATAGACCCTGGGGAACATATACTGTTCTTGAAGATAGCGATGGTTATAAGATAAAACGTATAGAAGTAAAATCTGGAAAAAGATTATCACTTCAAAGACATAAACATAGGAATGAACACTGGATAGTAGTAAGTGGAACGGCTACTGTTACCATAAATGAAAAAACTTTCATACTAAAGAAAAATGAATCAACATATATAAAAGCAGGTGATGTTCATAGACTTTTAAACGATACAAATGAACTACTGGTTATAATAGAAGCACAAGTTGGTGATTATACTGGTGAAGATGATATAGAGAGACTTGAAGATGACTTTAAAAGAAATTAGTTTGTTTATGTTGTATAATACTAAAAATATAAAAATTGGAAGTTAATTTGAGAGATAATATGTCCCGTTTAATCCTAATAATTTTTGATATGTTAGCTATCTATATTAGTATAGCTTTCGCATTTTTTATTGAGATGTTTTTTGAACTATCTCTAAACCTTTCTTTTCTCGGTGGCTTTTTTTACTATGTAAACAAGCCTATAGTCTACGCGCTAGTGATTTTAACATTTATTAGTAGTGGGATATATAGACATAGACATGATTTTTGGGAAGAGACTTACTTGATTTTAAAGGCATTAATCCTTTCTTTGATTTTACTCCTCTCTATACTGGCTTTGAGTAAATCTGTTGATGATTATTCAAGGATTATAGTTGTACTATCTTTTTTAGTTATGGCTTTAACTATACCTATAGTTAAATTTGTGCTAAAAAAGAAGCTTTCAGTTTTTGGTATATGGAGTAAAAAAGCAGAAATTATTTCTAGTGACTCAGATGTTATAACTGAGATATTTGGCAACAAGTATTTAGGTTATGTAAAAAGTTCTCACAAAAGCTCTGATATAGTTTTTATGGATACACAAGGTTTAGATAAAGAAGAAGTAGAGTCTAAACTATTAGTCTTGTCCCATGAAAAAAAAGAGATTATTTTCATCCCTATTTTAAACAGCTTTAACTTTGCAAATGCAAGAATCATAGAAATCTTTAATGCTAGAACAAATATGATAGTTTTAGAAAACTCTCTTTTAAATGAACGCAATATATTTATTAAAAAAGTAGCTGATATCTTTTTATCTATCTTACTAATACCTCTACTTATACCTATTTTTGGAATCATAATATTTTTGATGAGAAAAGAGGAGCCAAAGGGAAGTATGTTTTTCAAGCAAGAGCGTATGGGTAAAGATGGAGAAAATTTTGTATGCTATAAGTTTCGCTCTATGCGTGAGGATGGTGATGAGATACTCAAAGAGTACTTAAAAGATCACCCAGAAGAAGTGGAAAGTTACGAGAAGTATCATAAGTATATAAATGACCCTCGTATAACCAGAGTTGGTAATTTTATGCGTCGTACATCGCTGGATGAACTTCCTCAAATTATAAATGTATTTAAGGGTGAGATGTCACTTATCGGTCCTAGACCATATATGTTAAATGAAAAAGAGAAGATAGGATCAAAAATTGATATGGTTTTAGCAGTAAAACCTGGTATAACAGGGCTTTGGCAAGTAAGTGGTAGAAGTGATGTGGATTTTCATTCTCGTGTAGATATGGATGTATACTATACGCGCAACTGGAACCTTTGGATAGATGTTGTAATACTGTTAAAAACAATAAAAACTGTACTTTTTCGTGAAGGTGCTAGCTAAATGTTAAAAATTAAAAAATTGGAAAATATAAATGCAAGATAATATACAAAGATATGAAGAAGATGAGATTGATTTAAGAGAATTGTTTAAAACAATAACTAAAAATAAAATAAAGATATTTTTGATTACCGGTATCATAACAGCTTTAGCTATAGTATATGTTTTAACAAAACAACCAATATATGAAGTTAAGTCCAATATCATGGTTGGATATATTGGTTTAGATAAAGATAAAAAACGTATAGACATCGCAGACCCAGCAGTTATATCTAAAAGACTAAATGTTGTTTTTAATGTTGAAGATGAGTTGGAAGTAGAAGATTTTGTATCTAAAGTGTCAAGTGTATCTATAAATAAAAAACTGAAAAACTTCATTACTATAAAAACAGAGGCCATCTCAAATGAAGAAGCACTTAAGAAAAATAGAGAAGTAATCAAGTACTTACAAAATTTGTATCAACCTAAAATAGATAGATATATAGTTAATACGAACAATAGTATAAAAGCTACGAAAATTAAAATCAACAATTTAGAAAATTTAGAAACTAAAAATATTCAAAGACAAATTGAACTTTTGAATACTCAACAGATTGTTAAGATAGATGAAAAAATAAGCTTCTATCAAGATGTTAAGTTAAAAGCACTTCATGAAAAAAGTCTGTTTCATACACAAAAGCTAAAAGAATATGAAACGGCAGTGAAAAACATATATAAAACAACTAAGAGTAGTAAAGATACAGCTGCACTAACAATTTCTTCTATTCAAATGGTTAACTATCAAAACCTTATTTTAAACTCTCAAAATAAGATAGAAGATCTGAAAGTAGAGATAGAAATACTTAAAAACCAAACTATACCTAACCTAAAAAGAGATAAAGAAAATATACAAAACGATACTCTTAGAAAACTAGAGTATAAACTTAATGTTGAACTACCAAATAAAAAAGTAAAACTTAAAGAACAGATAGAACGATTAGAATATAATAAGTCAGAGGCAAATATACAGAACTCTAAGTTGATTGGTAAGTTTGTTATAAAAGACTACCCTCTAAAACCAAAGAAAGCACTCATTATTGTCGTAGCATTTATAACTGGACTTATGCTCTCGATATTTCTAGTTTTTTTCTTGGAGTTTATTAAAGGTATTAAGAAAGACGAACAAGAAAAATAAAAGCTTTTAAATGCTAAAAGAAAAAATAAACTTTGAAAAAATGATATATTATGCTGTACTCGTATTTGCATTTACACTACCACTCTCTAGGGCTCTTGTTAGTCTCTTTGTGATTCTTTTACCTTTACTATGGGTAATTCAAGGAGATTTTCAAAGAAAATATGAGCAGATAAAGTCAAGTAAATTTCTGATTGCGATTCTTCTGTTTTTATTTTTTAGTGCTTTATCTATAACCTGGACTGAAAACTTAACACTAGGGCTTAAGCATCTACGTTTAGACCTCTACTTTTTTGTTTTGTTTGTGATAGCGACATCTATAAAAAAAGAGCAAGTACAGTCAATAATTACTGCGTTTTTACTTGGAATGTTTGTCAGTGAAATCATAGCTTATGGAGTCTTTTTTGAACTTTGGACTTTTAAAAATGCTACAGTAGAAAATCCAAGTCCGTTTATGATGCATATAGACTACAGTGTATTTATGGCATTTACATCTGTTTTACTTTTAAATAGGATTTTTTCAAATCATTATGAACTAAAGCATAAAATCATATATATTTTTTTCTTCTTAACAGTTACAGGTAACCTTTTCTTGGCAGCAGGGAGAACTGGTCAGGTTGCTCTTATTATAGGTGTTTTTATGATGACTATTATCCACTTTAAAGTTACTATAAAATCTTTTTTAATAAGCACCCTTCTTCTTTTTTCAATCTTTACACTAGCCTATAATGTCAGTAATACATTTAAAGTAAGAAGTAATGCAGGACTAAATGACATAAAAAAGATTTCAGATATGAATCTCAATAGTTCATGGGGAATGCGAGCGGCTTACTATATCACAACATATGATATTATTAAAGATAATTCTATAGTAGGTATTGGACTTGGTGATTATATAGATGAAACTGCATTAGTTTTAGAGACTAAAGAGTATAAATTTATAAATAATTGGGTAAAAAAATATATGTCAAGGCTTCATCCACATAATCAATACCTCTTGATATTACTACAGATGGGAATTATAGGTTTAGTCCTATTTTTCTACATGATATACCAGTTTTATAAACTAAAAATAGATGATCCGGAGATAAAAGAGTTGTCTATTTTGTTTGCAACTATATTTTTTGTCAGTTGCATACCTGAACCACTTTTAGCAAAACAGTTTACACTTGGCCTTTTTATGTTATTTGTTGGGCTGTTTAGTGTGTAGTACTCTAGATATACCGTTGTACTCTTCTAGTAAATATTGATAAAAAATCTTTCTGTTATATTTTTTTACTATTTCATCTCTAATGTTAGTACTTAGTTTTAGAGACAACTTTTTTTCTTCTATATATCTTTTCATAGCAGTATATAATTTAGTACTATCTTTTGGTTCAACTATTAAGCCATTATAATTATCTTTAATAATCTCATTACATCCATTAATATTTGTAACAATCGAAGAGATTCCCATAGATGAAGCTTGCAGTACTACATTTGGAAACCCTTCTCTATATGTAGGCAATACAAAACAATTAGAACATGCCAAATATACTCTAATATCATTTTGAAAATTCACATGTACAATATCTTTATTTTTTTGTAATATATTATGAGATTCTTTTGATATTGGATTTAACTCTTCCTCGAATTTTCCTACTATTAATAATTTAATATTAGAAAACTCTTTACTAAGTCTGTTAAATGAATCTAAGAGTTCATTTATTCCTTTATCTTTTACAACTCTACCTACAAAACAAAAAACAAATTTATCAGTTAAATCATACTTTCTCTTTAGTTCATTAGATTTATTTATCACTTCCTCTGTTTTATCAAAATAGACAGTATCTATACCATTACTACTTCCATTACCAATGACCTTTAACTTCTCTCTATCTGTTAGATTATTTTCTAAAATATACTCTTGAAGTCCATATGAATTTGGGTAAACTTTAGTAGCACAAAAATAGGTAAGTTTTTCTACTAGAAGTAAGATTATTTTTCTTGGACCTTTAGCTTCCATGACAGGTAATCCTGCTACAGTATGTAGTCTATGAGGGACTCTTGTAAGCCAAGATGCCAACATACCTATAATACCTGCTTTTGGAGTATGCGTATGTATAATATCTGGTTTTTCTTTTAGGAGTAAAAGTATCATTTTTGTTAATGATATTATATCTTTTAAGGGAGTAATATCTCTACTCATATTTAGTTCGATAGTTCTTATTCTCTCATCTCTAGAGACCTCTTCAAGTTCTCTGCCCTCACTCGACACACCAACTACTTCATAGTACTGATTCATAAACTTTAACTGATCTTTTAGTAATATTTTTAAAGAAATTGGAACTGTTGTAACTCTTAGTAGTTTTTTTTTCATACTATCTCTTTATACTCTTCGATAATTTTGTTGATTTTAAAATATTCTACTCTTTTTCGAGTATTTAATTTGATTTTTTTTCTGTTTATATCTTCATATAAATAGTATCTCATTTTTTGAATCAACTCTTTTATATTTCCTACTTGATATAACAAACCATACTTTTCATCTAAAAGTATCTCTCTTGGACCACTTTTGCAATCAGATGAGATAACTAGAAGTCCACAAGCCATAGCTTCAACTAAAGTATTTGGAAAGCCTTCCGTTTGAGAGTTCATTACAAATAAGTCTGACTTATTTAAATAATAAAATGGATTTTTTACATTTCCTAAAAAATGCACTCTATTTTCAATTCCTATATTTTCACATTTTTTTATCAAATCGGCTTTTAATATACCTTCACCTAAAAATATTAACTCTAAAGAATCATCATCTTTTTGTAGTTCATAAAAAGCTTCTAGTAAGTCACTATTTCTCTTAAGTGGGATTAACCTTCCAACTGAGATAATATACTTCTTATCCTCTTTAAAATCAAACTCTATATCTTCACATACACCTTTTTTACTATCTATGAACTGAATATCCACAGGGTTATATATCACTTTTGTATCTGTAGTGATTTGCATAAGTGCTTTTAAGTCTTCATCTACCCCATTAGAATTTGAAACTATCATATCAGCTCTGTTAAACAGGGTTTTAATTAGAAAAAGATTGATTTTACCTAGAAGTCCTTCTTTTAAGTATCTAGATGTAGTACTTCTTACATTTATAATACTCTTATGTTTAGAGGTAAAAATTTTAGATAGTATATTTATATAGTTTGGTCTGTATAAAAATGACATAACTGTATCGATACTGTTTTCTTTTATATAGTTTTTTAGCTGCCAAGACACAAAAGGAAGTTCTAATAGTTTTCTTATAGCACTTTTTTTACTTTTGGATAAAATAGTAATCTTGACAGACGACGGAATAGGATACTCAATCCTACCTTCCATCATCACTAAATGAATACTAAAGTTTTCATCTTCTGCAAACTCCTTTAATAAAAGGGAGATAATTCTCTCTGCCCCACCTCTTTGTAGGCTTATACAAAAGATTAAAACATTATTTTTCATTTATAACTTCCACTATAGCTTGCTGAGTATTTGCAACCATTGTAGCTATAGAAAAATTCTCTACAATTCTCTGTCTATATTTTGTACTTGAATCCTCATAACTACTTTTTATTAACCATTCTAAGCCATTTTGAAAATCTTTAACATTATCTGCTTTAGTAAGCACACCATATTTTCCAACTATTAGAGCACTGTCACCAACCTCAGTCACAACACATGGTAAATTACAGCTCATTGCTTCTGCAATAGAGTTACTAAAACCTTCACCAAAAGAAGAAGGAGAAGAAGATATATCTAAAGCACTATATATCTCTTCTACATTAGTTTGATGACCAAGCCAAATAAACCTAGGATTCTTTTCAAGTATATTTTGACACTCATTTTTTAAATTTTTATCGCCACTACCTATTGAGAAAAAATAGATGTTTTGATATTTATCTAAAATATTTTTAGCTACTTGAGAAAAAATCAAATACCCTTTCATAAAGTCAATTCGTGCAACAATTCCTACTGCTATATCTGTACTTTTTAAATTATATTTTTTTCTAAACTCTTCTCTATGGAGTTCGTTTCTTTTAAACTTATCTGTATCTATTCCATTTGGAATAACTATTGCTTTATTCATTAGATAACCATTGTTTTTATGATACTCTATTGATGCATTAGAATTTGAAATAATCATATCAACATTTGAAGAAAAAAACTTCTGTAACCAAAATAGTATTTGAGATGCTTTTGCATACTTTTTTAAATCCATATTTGAAGCACGAAATCCCCAAATTATTTTTGTATGTTTAGATTTACATAAAAAAGAAAAAACATTCATCTCCTCTTTAAAAGAATAAATTACATCTGGACTTATCTCTTTTAAAAGTTTTTTATACTTTGTGTAAAACTCAACTATATCATAACGACCTTTTTTATTTAAATTATAATACCTTACATTTTCTAGTGTTTTTATCAACTCTTCTTGGACACCACCATACATACTAGATACGGTAATATCAAACCTATTTTTATCTATATTTTTCACTAAAGTTATAAACTGCCTTTCTGCTCCACCAATATTTAATGAACGAATAGCCAAATGTAATTTTATTTTTTTTACATCCATCTTTCATACCACATCATATACATAAGTATAAACCATAATCTTCTTGTATTTATGTTAAGCCCATCTAAATACTCATCTCTTTGTCGCATAACTTCTTTTGAATTTAATCCTGCATTTTCAAGTTTTTCTTCACTCAAGTATATATAAAAATATTCTTTTAACTCATCTCTAAACCATTCTGAGATAGGGACTCCAAAGCCCATTTTAGGCCTATCCATCATCTCTTTTGGTATATATTTATGTACTATATCTTTTAATATTATTTTTGTTTGGGTTTTACTCATCTTATAACTCGATGGTAGTTGTGCGACATACTCTACTATTCTATAGTCTAAAAATGGTTCTCTACCCTCTAGACTTACAGACATAGTTGCTTTATCCACTTTTGTAAGTATATCATCTGGCAGATATGTTTGATAATCTATTGCAAGCATTTTGTTCAACTCATCATTACTATTATCCAATTCATCACTAGTATCAAAGTATGTTTTTAACTCTACATAGTCTTTATTAAATAACTTTATTATTTCATACTCTGTAAACATATGACTTGTATATTTCATAGCTGAAACAGTACTATTTGACTTTAATATTTCTGCAACTTTTTTAAATCTACTATCTATATTATACTGATTTTTTAAAACTGGTATTTTCATTGGATCAATATTGTTAAATAAAAAGCTTAAACTATTGTGTGTACATTTTGGAAATTTTGAGAAAAAATCATTATATTTTAAACATGTTTTATACTTTCCATATCCACCAAATATCTCATCACCCGCATCAGCACTGAGAGCAACTGTTACATCTCTTTTAGCCAGCTTACTTACAAGGATAGTAGGTATTGCCGAACTGTCTCCAAATGGTTCATCATATATATCTGGAAGTGTTGGAAGTATCTCTAAAGCTTCTTTTTGAGTACAGTAATACTCTGTATGCTCTGTTCCTAGATGTTTAGCAACTTTTTTAGCATGATGAGCTTCGTTATAACCCTCTTCATGAAAGCCTATACTAAAGGTCTTAATCTTGTGTTGTGAGCTCTTTTGAAGTATGGATGCTACTACTGAACTATCATAGCCACCACTTAAAAAAACTCCCACAGGAACATCTGAAACCATTCTATAGTTAAAAGAAGATATTAAAAGTTCTTCTAGTTCTTCTTTTGCATCTTCATAAGATATATCTTTTTTAGGTAAATTATAGAAATCTTTTACATCCCAATATTTTTTTAAAGTTGATTTTTTATTTTTCAAATCATACTCTAAGTAATGTCCACTAAGTAATTTTTTAGTCTGTTTAAATATACTATATGGCTGAGGAATATATCCATAATGAAAGTATTGAGCTAAAGCATCAAAATCTATCTTTTTTTCAAACATATCATTTTCATGAAAACTTTTAAGTTCACTTCCAAAAAGAAAAATTTCATCATTTTCGTAGTAATAAAGAGGTTTTATACCACTTCGATCTCTTATCAATACCAACTTATTAACTGTTTTATCATAAATAGCAATAGCAAACATGCCATTAAATTTATCTACTGCTTCTATACCCCACTTATGATATGCTTTTAATATTACTTCTGTATCACTATCAGATTCAAAAATATAGCCGTGTTCTTGTAGTTCTTCTCGTATATCTTTAAAATTGTAAACTTCACCGTTATAAACAATCTCTAAATTTTCAAAACTCATAGGTTGGTGACCATGTTTAGATAAGTCTAATATAGAGAGTCTTCTATGCCCTAGCCCAATATTAGCATTGTCATGTTCATAAAAGCTATAACCACTATCATTAGGACCTCTATGGTGCAGTACGTCTGTCATATTAACTAAAATTTCTTTAGTTGTTTTTTTTGAAAAATCACAAAACCCTGTTATTCCACACATATTATTACCTCTTAAATTTCTACTTCTTTTGTAAAATACTTATATTATATATTTTTAAATAAAAATTCATTACAACCCTTACCACCAGCACAAGTTTTTTGTTTTTCAATTGTATAACCTTTCTTTTTATAAAAATCAAAGATTTCTTCTGGTTTCGCAACTTCAAATGGATATCCACCTACCCAATCTAAATAATCATGCATTCTACTCATACCTCTATGTTTATAATACTTATCCCAATGCTTAAAGCTAAAAGGATTCTTTTTTGTTAATAATCTTTTAACTGAACCTCGTAATTCTGAATATATTAGAAGAGAATATAGTAAAATATTTTTTATTATAAATCCATTGCTAAGATATATGTTTTTATATTTTGACCATATTTCTGAAGCATAACCTTGATTATTGTATATCGAGATAAATAGATAACCTCTCTTATTTACAGCCATTTCTGTATATTCAAACGCTTTGTACATTTCACCAGTATGATGAAGTACTCTCCAACTATACACAATATCAAACTTTCCTAAACTTTGTATATACTCTTTATCTAATGCTCTGCCTTTTTCTATGTTCCAATTGTTATCATCAGGAAAATATCTTTCTTTTAAAATCTTTGCACATTCTACACCTTGTAAATCATACTCAAAACTATAAACTTTTGCACCAAGCATTTTGGCTGCTAAACTATGAATACCAGAGCCATTGCCAATATATAAAAATGTTTTATTTTCAATATTTCCAAGCCATTTTATTAATTGACTTTTAGATTCTTCTATTCTCTCATCATTTAAACCATTTAAAAAAATTGACCAATTTTCTCCAAATTCAAATCTATCTCCATCTTCAACTTCTTTTTTCCAACTCATCTTTTAGTCCCTTTTGTTAACTTTTTCAATGATTTTCATCCATTGTGATGTAATATTTTTTATATCTAAACTATTTTTAATCTCTTTTCCATTTTTAGACAACTTATCTCTTATCTGCTTATCATCTATCAGTTTTTGTATAGATAAAGACAGTTTATTTATATTATCAGACTCAACTAAGACACCATTTTCTCCATCATCTATCATATTTGCAGGCCCTGTTTTACAATCAAATGCAATAGATGGACAACCGCATGCCATAGCTTCACAAAGTACATTTGGAAAGCCTTCAAATCTTGATGACAATACAAATATAGATGCTCTTTGATAATAATTTATTACATCCTTTTTTCTGCCTACTAGTATTACCTTATTTTCTAATTTTTTTTGTTCAATTAACTTATTTAAATTGTCTCTCCCCTTCCCTTCTCCAATAATCTTTAGCTTCCAATTAGTATCAAGTTTTGAATATGCCTCTATTAGCATATCAAAGCCTTTTTGATAATCTAATCTACCAACTGCCAATATGAATTTTTCTCTTTCTTTTAATTCTTTTATATCTTTAAAAAACAAAGGATTATAAATAACTATTATATTTTTAACAAAACTATATTTATCTAAATCATAATCAGATTGAACAACTAAATAATTTGCAAAAGGATATATCAACTTTCTTATTTGTTTCCATACTTGTGAAGATAAAAAATCATAATTAACTCTTTCAGAAATTATAATTGGTTTACCAATAATTCTACAAGAAATAGTAGCTAATATATTTGACGTAGTCATAAAACTTATCACCACATCTGGATTTACTGATTTTAAAATTTTAGTTAGATTTATAATTATATTAATATTATTTATAACTGCTTCAAAAATATTTTTAGAGTTAGAATCTGAATCTATTGATTTTAATACAATGTTTTCATCAAGTTCATAATAGTGTGTCTCTTTTTTAAAAGTTATTATTGTGACTACGTGAGTTTTTGTAAAATAATTTGATAAAGTAGTTAAAACTCTTTCAGCTCCACCATTTCCTAGTGAGTATATTATAAAGCATATTTTAGTTTTCACTTATTTCAACTTACCTATATATACAATGTAAGGAGAGTTATAAATCGTATCTATTCTTTTTTTAAATAGTTTATGTATTACCTTATTAAGATAATACAGTGGTCTTCCTGGTAAAGATATTAGTTTACTGATAAAACTAGAGTATTTTTTACCATCTATATTAACTACGCCTCCAATATAGAGACCATAATAATCACAAAATAATGTTTCATATTCACTTGATTCATGTGCAGCTTTAATGTCTTCTTTTGTATATGGAATATGTATATCATATACTTTTTTATTTAAATATTTTTGCATAAATCCTGTAATACCATTCATATTTGGAATAAGTGTTAAAATTAAACCATCTTTTTTTAAATATAAAGTTGTCTGTTTAATACTAACACTGAGATTTCTAAAATGTTCAAAAACACCAAATGAAGATATTATATCATATTTGTTTATATTATCTTTAGAGAATAAATCATGATGATATATATTTGCTTGGTAGCCCATAGATTTATAGATATAATCTGTTTTTATAGCTGAGTTTTCTTCATAATCAAACCCATTTATTTGGTATTCAAAATTATCATAAAAATAAAGTAGATTTTCTGACATTGAGCAACCAATTTCACAAATTGACTTATTTTTATCAACTATAAAATATTTTTTATACAACTCGTGAAGCATCACTTTATTGTATCTATGAATATCTATTTTATATATAATCTCTTTTTCTGTCCAAACATTATTCCAATATATTTTGTCTGCTTTATTATTGATTTCTTCCATAGCCAACCTTTATATTCTTATAATAACTAATCATAATATAGTATTGAATAAATACACTAACAATTGCCATACCTGTCGCACTAAATATATATACTAATAATGGTGCAAATAAAATATTAATTATTGAAGCTCTCATAATAATTGTACTTATCTCTTTTTTCAATGCTAATATATTCATTATTAAAGCAAAAAAAGCACCAAATGGAAAAGTAAAAATTAATAATGTTAATATAGTATAAATCATACCTATTGTATTGTTGTAGCTTCCATTAATAAAAAAGATGATATTGTTTTTGAAAATACTCAAAAGAATAAAAAGTATGATCGAAGCAGTAATATATATAAATATTATTTTATAATATAGATTTTTAAATGTACTTATGCTTTTAACATACAAACTAGATAAATAAGGATATAAAGTTTGATTTAATGGTGTAAATAAACCACCAACCGCGTTTATAATTTTATCAGCTACTGCATAATACCCAACAATTGTATTGTTAGTTAAAAATCCTAGTATTATAATATTTGAATTAGTATATAAAGATACAAAGATATAAGTTTTAAAGATATGCCAACCATCTAAAACATATATTTTAAGTGTTGCTAAGCTTTGAAACTTGAAAGTTATATTAAAATCTTTTTTTATATATATTAATGCAACTATTCCAGATAAAATAGAACCTAATGAATGAAAAAGGGGAATTAATAATATGTCTTCAGGTTTATTGATAAAAATGAATATTGATATAGTGAACAATATTTTAGTAAAAATATTGATATATGTAATATACTTCATTTTTTGTAGTCCCTGAAATAACCATATTGGAAATAGCATATTTCCAATAACTAATCCAAAAGTTAATAAAAATATCTCCCAATTTTCCCTTAAATTATCAAAAATTGCTATAAGGCCTAATAATATACAAAAACTTATAGATAAAAGTATGAATTTAATACTAAAAATAGAACTAAAAATCTCTATTAATTTATTAATATTATTCTTATTTATTGATACTGTATTTACTGCAGTTAAGTTAAATCCATAATCAGTAAAAATATTCAAATAAGCAATTAAAGCTGTTGCCATCGCTAGCAAACCAAAGTTTTCAACTCCTATTGTTTGAAGAATATATGGAAATGTCAAAAGAGGCAAAACATAATTTGCTCCTTGGAGAAATGATAATGATACAAAGTTAGAAATTAATACTTTCTTATCTTCTCTCTCTATCAACTACAGCCGACCATCACTATAATCTAAAATAGACTTAATATCATAGACTATCTGCTTTTCATTATTTAATTTTATTGTTTTAAACTTATTATGCGCTACTGCCATTACTACAGCTTCATATGATTCCCAGTCAAGCTGAGAATGACTAGTTAAATCAAATCCATATTCTTTTTTAACTTCATCTTTATCAGCCCAATAATCAGAAACTGTAACATTACATCCAAATTCTTTAAGCTCTTCAATAACATCTATTACTCTACTATTTCTTATATCTGGACAATTCTCTTTAAAGGTAATTCCAAGTATTAGGACCTTAGAATCTCCAATGTTATGTCCTTTTTTAATCATAAGTTTTATAACTTGATTTGCTACATATATTCCCATGTTATCATTTAATCTTCTACCTGCTAATATTATTTCAGGGTTATATCCAACTTCCTGTGCTTTATGTGTTAAGTAATATGGGTCTACTCCTATACAGTGACCACCCACAAGTCCAGGTTTAAATGGTAAAAAATTCCATTTAGTTCCTGCTGCTTCAAGTACTGCACTTGTGTCAATTCCGAGCCTATTAAATATAATTGCAAGTTCATTTACAAAAGCTATATTTATATCTCTTTGTGAATTCTCTATTACTTTCGCTGCTTCTGCCACTTTAATAGTTGGAGCTAAGTAAGTTCCAGCAGTTATGATACTTGCATATAATTCATCCACTTTTTTACCAGTTTCTGGAGTTGAACCTGCTGTTACTTTAAGTATTTTTGTAACTGTATGTTCTTTATCTCCTGGATTTATTCGTTCAGGGGAGTAACCACAATAAAAATCTTTGTTAAATTCAAGATTTGAAAATCTTTCAAGTACTGGTACACACTCCTCTTCTGTAGCACCTGGATATACAGTAGATTCATAAATGACAATATCATCTTTTTTAAGTACCTTTGCTATAGTTTCACTTGCTTTTATAAGTGGTACTAGGTCTGGTCTTTTGTTTTTATCTATTGGAGTTGGTACTGTAACTATATAAATATTACAATCTTTTATGTCTTCTATATTGTGAGTAAACATAATCTTGTTATCCAGTGCTTCTTGAAGTTGCACCTTATCTAGTTCTAATGTTCTATCGTACCCACGCTTAAGTTCATCGATTCTTGTTTGAGAAATATCTAAACCTACGACTTTATATTTACTACTAAAAGCGTGAGCTAAAGGTAAACCTACATACCCTAGTCCGATTATACAGATTTTACTATTGTTCACTATATTTTCTCTAAATCAATTTTAAAAAACTCTACATACCAGTCTACAAAATTATTTATACCTTCTTCAATTGTAGTCTCAGGTTTATAATTCAAGTCCGCTATTAAATCACTTACATCTGCATATGTACTTGGCACATCTCCTGCTTGAATTGGCAACATATTTTTCTTAGCTGTCTTCCCTATCTTCTTTTCAAGTGCTTCGATAAAGTCCATAAGTTTAACTGGATTATTATTTCCAATATTATATATTTTATATGGAGCTGGTGAACTTGATGGATCTGGATTCATGCCATCCCATACTTTATTTTCTTTAGGAGGGTTATCATTTACTCTAATTATTCCTTCAACTATATCATCGATATATGTAAAATCTCTTTGCATATCTCCAAAATTAAATACATCTATTGGTTTACCCTCTATAATAGCTTTTGTAAAAAGATAGAGTGCCATGTCTGGTCGTCCCCATGGTCCATAAACAGTAAAGAATCTCAGCCCTGTTGTAGGTATATTGTAAAGATGACTATAAGTATGTGCCATAAGCTCATTTGACTTTTTACTTGCGGCATAAAGGCTCATTGGATGATCTACATTTGAACTAGTCGAAAATGGCTGCGCTTCATTTAATCCATATACAGACGAGCTACTTGCATATGCTAAACCTTTAATATTATTATGTCTACAAGCTTCTAATATATTCAAGAATCCTACAATATTACTATCTATATAAGCTGTTGGATTGGTTAAGCTATATCTTACACCTGCTTGTGCTGCGAGGTTAATAACTTTATCGAATTTTTCATTTTCAAAAAGTTTATTTATATTTTTTCTATCTTCAAGGTTTAATTTTATAAATTTGTATTTACTATTGAGAGAAGATATAATTAACTGATTATATTCTATATTTTCGCCATCTTCAAGGTTTTTAATGATCCCACCCCGTTGAAGTCTTCCATATTTTACATTTTGATCATAATAGTCATTAATATTATCAAGTCCAACTACTTCATCACCTCGTTCAAGTAATTTTGTTGCTAAATGGTAGCCGATAAATCCCGCTGTTCCTGTTATAAGTATTTTCATTTTTTTCCTTAACTATCACTATTAAATATATCTCGAGTATATACTTTCTCTTGCACATCCATGATATTTTCTGAGAGTCTGTTTGCCACTATAACATCACTCATCTCTTTAAATGTATCTAAATCTTTTATAACTCTTGAGTGAAAGAACTCATCTTCTTTGAAAACTGGCTCATAGATAACTACTTCTATCCCTTTTGCTTTGATTCTTTTCATTATTCCTTGAATAGCGGAAGCTCTAAAATTATCACTTCCGGATTTCATAACAAGTCTATATATTCCTACAACTTTTGGTTTTTTTGCGATAATACTGTCTGCTATAAAATCTTTTCTTGTAGAATTTGAATCAACTATAGCACCTATGATATTACTTGGTACATCTTTATAGTTAGCTCTTAACTGTTTAGTATCTTTTGGCAAACAATAGCCACCATAGCCAAATGATGGATTATTATAATGGCTTCCTATACGTGGATCTAAGCCTACACCTTGAATGATATCTTTTGTGCTTAATCCATGAGTTTGTGCATAAGAGTCTAGTTCATTGAAGTATGATACTCTCATAGCAAGATAGGTATTTGAAAATAGTTTTACTGCTTCTGCTTCTGTTGAGTCTGTAAGTAAGATATCTATGTTCTCTTTTATAGCACCCTCTGCTAAAAGATTTGCAAAAGTTTGAGCTCTTTCACTTTTTTCTCCTACAATTATACGAGATGGATATAGGTTGTCATGCAGAGCCTTCCCCTCTCTTAAAAATTCTGGGGAAAAAATAATATTTGCAGTATTAAATTTTTCATTTATTGATTTTGTATATCCCACAGGTACAGTTGATTTTATAACCATCGTTGCGTTTGGATTTATTTCTAGTACATCTTTTATAACTATCTCAACAAGAGAAGTATTAAAGTAGTTAGTTTGAGGGTCATAGTCCGTAGGTGTTGAAATAATCACAAAATCCGCTTCTTTATATGCTTCATGTTTATCTAGTGTAGCTCTAAAGTTTAAATCTCTATTTTTAAGATACTCACTGATCTTTTCATCTTCTATTGGCGATATCTTACTGTTTAACATCTCAACTTTTTCAGAGATAATATCTAAGGCTACTACTTCATTATTTTGAGCGAGTAAAACTCCATTTGAAAGCCCTACGTACCCTGTTCCTGCTATCGCTATCTTATAACTCATTGCTTCTGGCCTTATATAACAAATATATAATATTTTTTACTATTATATCTTAAGTTTATAAACCTTCGCATGGGGGTTTACTATCACTTTTTCAAAAAGATTTTTATCATACTCTTCTAATACCATGAGCTGAATATAAAGTGAATTATATGTTTCCTCATCAACTATCAAAAAAGTATTGTAACTACTCATAAATATAAGGCTTAAATTTGCACTAAAATCAACCAGCTGAATAGTTTTTTGTAGTTGCAGTTTTTTATCATAAGTTGTTTTAATAAATCTTCTGATTGCCACCTTATTTTGACCTATATTTATAGTTAAATCTTTTTTGTTTATAGCTATATTATTTCCTAATTGAATACTATTACCATCATCTTTAAAATTACGACTTACAAAGAAAAATGGAGCTCTATTTTTTACACCATTCATAAGGTTAATATTTGAAAAAAGAGTAACTGTTGGATATATTTGCAACATTCTAAATGGTAAATAAAAATATATGTCTCTTGTTTTTTTAGGCATCTTTATATCTGTTTGAAGTGTAAGTAAAAAGTCGTTTGTTTCATAAAGTCCGTAGTCATTTGTCATCTGTTCTATATTTGAAAGTACTCTTTGAGAGTTAAAATTCTTCTCTGTGTATTCCACATCAAGTCTAGCCATTTTAGCCGCTACATCTTGAGAGTTAGTAAGCATAAAGCTAACTGGAAAATTTACATTTCCTCTATGTTTTCCTCCATCTACTAACGTTTTCATATCACTATAATAGCGAATAGGATATCCATAATCCCACCAAGAGATTACATAGTCTTCTCTTTGAGATTTAGACTTTAACAAATCTAAAACTTTAACTTCATCCACATTAAATACAGTTGGAACTCTATACTCATCAATATGTTTATAATTTGGATACAAGATAGCTAAAGTAAACATTATCATGCTTAAGTACTTCATTTTTGTTGTTGGTAATTTATAAGAAATTTCAGTTATTAAAAAAGCAATACCAAACGCTAAAATAGGAACAGCATATATAGTAAAACGTAATCCTCCAACACTTGCTAAAAATCCAAGCCCCACTAAAGGAAGAGCTAAGAGCATGATTTTATGTTTATAGACTAGATAGAGATAACCAATAATTGAAATAACAAATGTAACACTGTGTCCACTGATACGATTTGCAAAGGTTTCAAATGGAATCTGTCCAGCTTCTCTGACTGTCTGCATTACACTGTAAAAGTGTAGATTCAATCCATCTTTCCCAACCTCTATCGCATCTTTAAAGACATAAGCTTTTAATTTACTAATGATTGGATTCAGACCACCTGTTGATAAAAAAGCAATAATAGAAGCTACTAAAATATAATAAATATATTTATCAAACTTCTCTTGTTTAAATAAAATGTAAATACCGATTACTAAAGGTAAGCGAATAAACCCATCTATATTTATCATTGCGAACATCATCATGGCTAAAAGTTTATAGTTGTAAATATTTTTTCTATCCCATATCAGAGTATAAACTAAAATAAGTCCAAAAAATGAAAATTCCAAGGCATAACTTTGTGGATACCACCATCTATATATCAAAATATCAACTGCGGTAATGAATAAAAATATATCTCTTTTAGTATCAATAGCCCAGATTATAGACCACAATAAAAACATAGGAAGCACTATATTTAGCATATCCGTGTCGTAATACCCAATCATTGTACGGTTATAATAACTCCATGCTATTGAAGCTAAAAGTGCTGCAATGAGACCCATATCTAGATTTTTTAAATCTTTAGCTATTAAAATTATTGGAACAACGATAAGTGAACTAAGAAATACTGGTAAATAAAATATAATAGTCTCAAATGAAAAAGGTAAGATAGTTGCAATGAATGCAGTCAGTTGAGAGGCAGCTGTAGTTACTGGAGAGAGGTCATTATCTTGAGTAATACCACTCAGTAAGTCTCTAGCACCTTCTGCCCAATAATATCCATCATTGGTATTTATCATAAATTGGCCATTAAATTTAAAAGCTTCCATATCCCCAAATTGATATGCCCAAATTAAACGCATTAATACCGAAAAAGTAAAGGCTACTAAAATATATATAAGTGTGAGTTTTGTTTCTTTTGTTAAATTATTCATTGAGTTCTCTTAATCTTTTTTCATAAATTTTTATATCTGCTATTCTATCATATTTAATAGCACCTTTTAATAGTAGTTTGTATTTTTTTAATAAGACATCAATAACTAGATTCCGTGTCTTAGCGCGGAATGACGGAGAGTGCGTATCCAAAACTTCCACTACTCCATCATTCTCAGCTTGTACCCAAAGGGCATGCCAACTGGGAATCTCATCCATACTTTCCAACAACTTCTCCAAAGCGAGTACTCTAAACCTATCCATACCCCAATACTTAAAACTCAATTGATCATCATGTCCAGCATATTTAGTTATAAGTTTTTTATCAATAAGCCCTATCTTATGATTTTGCGAAACTCTAAGCCATAAATCATAATCTTCACAAACTTCTAAACTCTCATCAAACAGACCAACTTCGTTTAATAACTTTTTATGTATCAAAGTAGCTGATGGAGCGATGATACAATGAGATAAGCACTCTTGAAATATTTCTCCACCAAATTTACGAAACTTTTTTGGTACCTTTACTTCAACACCATCCCTCATCCACATCTCATTTGTGTAACTCATAAGTATATCTGGGTTTTCACTATGAAATTCAGCTTGTTCTTTTAACTTATCAATATGAAACTCATCATCGGAATCTAAAAAGGCAATCCAATCGCAAGTTGCGTTCTTTATACCTAAGTTTCTAGCAGATGAGACACCTCTATTTTCTTGATAAATATATCTAAATTGTGGAGCTAGATTCCCAATCGAGTTGGGAATGACAGAGATAAATGTTTTTAATACAAAAGTTTCGATTTCTAAAGTATTATCCGTAGAGCCATCATCTATTACTATAACTTCATTAGGAAGATATTTTTGAGAAAAAATGGAAGTTAATGCACGTTTTAAAAACTCATATCGATTATAGCTTGGAATGATTACTGAAATATTCAAAAAATTAACCTTTTTAATCAAAGTGAATTTAATTATTCTAATAAAAAATCACTACTCTTAAGTATCGTCATTCCCGACTCCGATCGGGAATCTAACCTAAAATCTCATCATACAAATCTTTCCATTCATTATTCATACTTTCAACTAACTCGATTTTCCAACTTCTATTCCATTTTTTTAACTGTTTTTCTCTTTTTATGGCTTCGTTAATATCATCGTAAACTTCATAATAAACTAACTTTTTAGTATTGTATTTTTTTGAAAATCCATCATGTAGTTCATCTTTATGTTCATATACTCTTTTGATTAAGTCGCTTGTCACACCTATATATAAAACACCGTCTTTTTTATTTGACATTATGTAGATATATGAGTTAATTGTTTTGCCTTTAATACGTGTGTAAATTAGATTCCCGGGTCAAGCCCGAGAATGACGAGAATAGTGTCATACTCAACCAAAACATCGTCATACTCAACCAAAACATCGTCATACTCAACCAAAACATCGTCATACTCAGCTTGACTGGGTATCTAGTACTAACTTATTACCACTCTTTTATTTCATTGTAAACACTATCTCTCTCAACTGGAATAAAACCACTATTTCTTATAAGTGCTGTAAAATCTTCAAGCTGCACACCATTAGCACTTGCAGCTCCTGCAGCTGAATTTATAGACTCTTTTTCTATCGTACCATCTAAATCATTTGCTCCAAACTCTTGAGCAACAAGAGCGAGATTTACAGTTGAAGTCACCCAGTAAGCTTTTAGATGGGGAACATTATCTAAAACTAAACGTGAGACTGCCATTGTTTTTAAAACTTCATTTGCTGTTACTGGCTTGTCTATCTTTAAGTAGTTATTCTCAGTCTGATAAACAAGAGGAATAAAGCAGTTAAAACCACCTGTTTTATCTTGAAGCTCACGTATTCTCATCATATGGTCGATTCTATTTTCACGTGACTCTACATGTCCAAAAAGCATAGTAACATTTGATTTTTTACCACGCTCATGCCATTTTCTATGAATCTCTAACCATTGATCAGAAGTTACTTTACCTTTACAGATATAATCACGAACCTCTTCATCAAAAATCTCAGCTCCACCACCAGGCATAGAGTCAACACCATTTTCAACCATTAAGTCTAAAATCTCATCATAAGTTTTACCATAGTGACGTGCTAAAAAATCGACCTCAGCAGCAGTAAGTGCTTTTACATGCAAGTGAGGATACTGTGTTTTAATCTTTTTAAATATCTCTAAATACCACTCTAAGCCGGTATCAGGATTATGAGCTGAAACGATATGAACCTCTTTAGCTCCCCTTGCTTCAACCTCTTTTACAATCTTGAGAATTTCATCATGACTCATAGTGTAAGGGTTTGGATTTTTTCTATTAGCTGAGTATGCACAAAATTTACATATATCTGCACAAACATTCGTAGGGTTAATATGACGGTTAATATTAAAGTATGTTTTTTTACCATGAAGCTCTTGACGACGTTTATCAGCCAAGTCTCCAAGCTCAAAAAAGTCCATATTATAAAGGGCTAAAGCCTCATCAAAATTTATTCTATTATTCATTATTATTTATTTACCTTTTATAAACCTGGTGCTTTCCACATTGAAGTTGTTATATTTTCATCTACTAATTTTAATTGCGCTTCATACGCTTTTTGAAATTTTATCTTAATTTCATCATATATTTTCTTATTCTCTGCGTTTGGTTCATAAGTTTTATCCCAAACCACTAACTCACGTGCTGCTTCTACTAAGTTTTTATAGACTCCACAACCAACTCCAGCAGCCATTGCAGCACCGAGTGCAGTTGCTTCTGTAACCTTAGGTATTTTAACTCTATATCCTGTTACATCAGCTAATATTTGTGACCAAAGAGCACCTTTAGAAGCACCCCCTGCAAATACTATCTCTTCAAATTCAATACCACTAAACTCTTTAATTTTCTCTAAATTTATACTCGAAACTATCGCTGCGTTTTCTTGCAGACTTCTAAACATTGAGGCACGATTACAAACTGCAGGGTCTATGCTTAAGTTTAAAAAGCTTGGAGCTGCGTGGTACCATTTTCCATATTTCATTGAGTCTGAAAATATTGGCATAATTCCATAAGAACCTACTGGAACTTTTGCAGCTTTCTCTTCTAAAACCTGATAAACATCTACACCACGTTTTTCAGCTTCAAGTTTTTCCATATCGCAAAATGCATCTCGAAACCATCTCATCACAAGACCGCTAAAAAATGTAATACCCTCAGCTTGAGAGATTCTATTTATTACGTGAGGATTAACTCGTATACCCATGTCTTCTGGCGGTTCTACCATACTTGGTATATTTACAATCTGTTGCCAAAATGAGCCGCCTAAAACTGCTACTTGTTCATCTTTAACAACTCCTAAGCCGGCACTTCCTAACTGTACATCACCGCCACCCATAACAACCTGTGTTGTAGTTGATAGATTTGTCTCTTTGGAAGCTTTTTGTGTCACTGTTGATATAGTTGTTCCAACTTCCAAGCAAGGCGGGAAGATATCATCTTTTATCCCTACCCTATTAGCCATCTCACTATCCCAGTTGCGTTTATATAAACTAAAGATACCTGTAGTCCCACCATTACTTGGGTCAGTTGCGATTAAACCTCCAAGACGAGCTAAAATCCAATCACCAATCATTGAAATTTTTGCTACTTTCTCATAAATATCAGGTCTATTGTTTTTAAGCCACATCAGACGAGGTAGTGCTCCAAGAGCAAAAGTTTGACCAGATTCTGCGTAAAATTCCTCTTCGATTCCAGGAAAGTTCTCTTTTAAATATCTTACCTCTTTGTCTGCTCGTGCATCAACATTTGCAACTGCCCAAAGCTCTCTACCCTCTTTATCATAAAGAACAATTCCCTCACGCATACTTGTCGCACTTAAAGCCAAGATATCATCTGCGTTTATACCGGCATCTTTGATTACGTTTTGTATACACTCACAAACCAGGGTCCAGTTTTTGTCATAATCAAAACTCATTGAGTTTGGCACACCCTCTTCTTCTAAATGTGTCCACTCTTGCTGAGATACACTGATTTGATTACCCTTAGTATCAAAAAGCACTGCTCTTATACTTCCAGTTCCAGCATCTATCGCCATTAAATATTTCATTTTTACCTTTTCTCAAAAAACATAGATTTTTTGTAGCTTTAGGGGGTTGTAGGGACTTTAGTCCCTGCCGCTTAACTGGACTTTGTTCAGTTTAGTGTTTAAGCTTAATCTGTTCAAGTTCCCAGTATTCCATCTCAAAACTATCTTTTTCGCTTATACTTTTAAATCCACCAAGTTTATCAGCTCTTAGAACTGCTAACATTGTATGCTCAACTATGTCATAAATAATTTTTGCTTCTTCTCTAGTGCGACCAAAACTCACTACTGCCAAATTTTTAATTATCATATAATTTGGTGCTGCGTTTAACATCGTCTCACCATTCTCATTTCTCTTAAAACAGTCTTCATACGCTTTCATATATCTCTCAAGTCCACCAATTAAATCAGTATCTTCCATAATTAAAGGAACTCTTTTTGTACGAATTATATGTTCTGGAGTCAAAACACCACGACTTGCAAACTCTCTTAAATTATCTTGAGAAGCATAAAACGCAGCTAATGGCGTTTGATTGATCGCAATGTGAACTTGATGACCTTTTACTTCTGAGAGTGTATTTACAACTCTAGCAATATCACAATCACTATGTACATAATTATGTTTAATCTGAACCACTGCGTTTTTATCTAAGAACTCTTCAGCTCTACTCACTGCGTTTATCATCTTGTCGTATGATTCTTTTGCACTCTCATCAAAAGTAAATATACCATGATTATGAAGGATTATTCCATCAAGAGAGTCCCAGTTAATATCTTTTGTCATCTCATAAATTTTCTGAGCTAAAACAAAACCTGGCATAACATAATCAACTATTAAAAAGTTTGGAAAAAGATTTTTAATAGTTGCTTTCCCCGTCTCAGAGTTTGAGATAGTTACAATAGCATCAGCGTGTGTATGATCTACAAACTTGTATGGTATCAGTGCATGTAAAATAGCTTCAACAGATGGATTAGGGGCCTTGTCATCCAACATTGCAGCCTTTTGCTGAGCAACCATATCACTGTCACTTAGCTTATCTAATTTAGCCATATCTAAAAGTGTGTCAAGGTAAACAGGAGAAAAACCTTTAGCTTCAATGCTTACTAAATCCCAACCACTTCCCTTTACTAAAAGTACATCTTCGCCATCCATCTTAGTTTTAACAGAAGTATTTCCACCACCATGCAAAACTAGTTCATTATTTTGACCTAAAAGATTTGAGGTGTAAACTCTTAAATCTAAGTCTGTTTTACACTCTTTTGCTTTTTCTTCATTCCATAAATTATCCATATTTTATCCTTCCTCTAATAAGTTTTTTAACTTTTCTTTTAGTTCATCAAAATTTTCATGTGTAAAATCATAAGGAGCATTTGGATATGCTTTTTTATAAATCTCATTTAATATACTTTTATGATTTTCTTTAGATTTAAAATTCGAACAATGTAAGAAATTTTCTATACATTTTTTTTGTTTATTTGGTATTGTTGATAATATTAAAGATTCTAAATATCCATCATTAGTTCTAGGATCACAAGTTACATAAATATCAGATATTTTCGATAAATATAAATCCTTTATAACATTTTCTAATGCAAGTTTTGTTTTTTTTGAGCCACCACACTTATTATCATGACACTCATAATCTGCATCTACTACAAATAATATTTTACTAATAGCCTCTTCTTCTATTTGTAATTTCAGTATTTCATATTTTACATTGTCAACTTTAAAAAAGTTGCTTTTACTTCCAAAACCAAAAAACTCTACTCTACTTTCATCACAACCCAAGTCTTTAAGTAATAGTTTTAAAAGTTCATTATCATTCGTTTTATTTGCATTTCCTTCATGTAGAATGGCAACCTTTACCATCCTCTTACCTCATGTTCATCATCAATACTATCTTGAAACATTGCATAATTTCTAACACCAGCTTTTATACTGCCATCCTTCAATTCAGTCATTTTTATGTAACACATCTCTTTATCTTTAAGTTTTCTAGAAACTCTTGCGTAAGATTCTATACACTCTTTTGAGTGGGTTGTAGCGAATACTTGAACATTTTGTTCTTTTGAAATAGTTAAGATTATCTCCCAAAGTTTATCAAAATTTCTATAATATATTCCATTATCGACTTCATCTAAATAGACTGCTGTATTTTCACTTGACAATAAAATAACAATCATATTGATAAAGTGCTTAATTCCATCTCCATAATCATTTAAAAACTCAAATTTATCATTTTGTTTTAACATTACTTTATTTTTTATTATATCAATTTGCTCTATACCGAATATCTCTTTTAAAAGTTTATTCATCTTTTTATATTTTTTATTTAACTTTAAATCATCAATAAGTGTCTTAATTTTATTCTCATCATCACATATAGAAATAAATGAGTAGTTGTCAATAATTGGTAAACTATTCTTTTTATATACTTTAGAATAATATTTACTATCCATGTATTTTGAAATATCTACACTACCCCAATTACTCCAAGCTTGTACATTAAAATGTTCAGGCATTAAAAAATTATCATTTAGCGTTAATCTAAATTTATTATTTATTTCAATTTCAAAATTAGAAAAAGTTGTTAAATCCAATTCTTCTCTAAACCAATCAGTTAAAAAAGTCACTCTCTCTCTATTTTGCTTAATAAGGATTAGTATTTTAATTATCTCAAAATGAAACCATTCTCTATCAATACGAGCACCTTTTCTAGGGCTGTAATCATTAGCTTTAAATATTTCAAATGAACTATTTGCTAAAAAACAAGCCTCCATAAAAGCAGTCTTACCAACATTATTTTTCCCACCGATAAGATTTATTCTTTTGAACCCATCAGCTTTGAAATTTTTAAAACATTTAAAATCTTTTATCTTTATTTCTGTTAATAAGTGCTTACCCATTAGTATTATTCCTTATCCTAAAACTTCAAGTTCATCTGAGTATTTATCCACACAATATGGCTCATAACTAGATTTATAAATTTTATAATGTGCAGAAGCTTTATGTCCATCAAGTGCAGCTTCACTCTCCCATGTCTCTACTGCCATAAATCTTTTTCTATCATTTTCATATTGAAAAATCTCATAAAAGATACAACCATCTTCAGCTTGACTTGGTACTACCATAGCACTTAAAAGCTCTTTCATTTTTGCTTCACTTCCCTCTTTAGCTATAAATGTTACACTTTTTGTAATTGTCATTAAAATATTCCCCAATTTTTTAAAGAGATTATAGCAATTTTTTATATATAATAGATAAATTACTTTTATGATTAGGAACTTGTTTTGGATTTACTACTGCACATTGAAGATATCATAGAAAAAAATGGTTCAGACTTTGAACTCTCAAAACTTTTCAAACAATATATTAAAAACTATAAAGAGTCTCTTCCTGAGCTTTTTGAAAGCTCTCAAGGTAAGGATTTTTTAGTAAAACATACTAAGAAACTGGATTCGATTATCTCACTTATGTATAAAACTGTTTTAAGAAGAATATTTGGCAACTATCTCCCGATGCGGAACTCTATTCCTATTACAGTTGTTGCACTAGGTAGTTATGGACGTGAGCAGTTATGTGTTCACAGTGATATTGACTTACTTATAGTTTATGAAGACATTGATGGATACGACACTAAACTTATTATTGAGAAACTATTTTATTTAGCTCTTGATGCTGGACTTAAACTTGGTCATAGAGTTCATACTGTGGATGATCTTTTTAACTCATCCTTAGAAGATATAACGATAAAAACATCACTGATGGAAGCCAGATTCATAGCTGGCTCTAATTTTACTTGGCACAATACACAAAGAGAACTAAATAGAATTCGCTTACATAATCAAAAAGAGTTCATTCTTGCAAAAATTGAAGAAGCACAGATTAGAAGAAAAAAATATCCAACATCTATGCAACCAAACATAAAAGAGGGTGTTGGTGGACTTCGTGACTCTCAACTTATATCTTGGATAGCTCATTTAATATATAATATAACTAATTTACGAGACCTCTCTGATCAACTCTTTTCAGATGAAGAGTATAGAGAGTACCGTATTGCCTTAGAGCTTCTTTTTCGTGTTAGAAGTGCTCTACATCTCATTACAAACAAACAAGAAGACAGACTACTATTAGAGCATATTCCTCAAGTATCAAAAATGCTTGGATTTAAAGACCAAAGAAAGATGGCAACAAAAGTTTTAGCTGCACAATGGAGAATAAGTAACTTCACACAAATCTTTGTTAAAAAAATGATTCGACCATATATTGCAGATATGAGTTATGTATCAAAATTTAGAAAAAATCGTATCTCTAAAGGCATATATGAACTTGACGATAGACTGTTTGCCTCTTATAATCTTAAAATTGCACCTGTTGATTCTCTACTTGAAATACTGGTTTCACTACCTGACAAGGACTATAGATATGATGCAGGTTTTTTAAACCAGTTTACATACACTACAGTTTCTCATCCACTCAAAGTTAAAACATACTCCCTCATTAAAGAGCTTTTTTATCGTGAAAAAATGTACTCATATCTAAAACTATTTTATGATGCAGGAATACTACATCATCTATTTACAAACTTTAGAAAAGTTTTGCACCTGCCACAATTTGATGGTTATCATCACTACCCTGTTGATATTCACTCGATTAAATGTGTAAAGGCACTTGAAAATATAAGAGAGGATTTTATTCAAAATCTTTACAATGAATTAAATGCAGAGGAAAAACTTCTTTTAAAAGTTGTTACACTTTTTCATGATACTGGTAAAGGTAGGAAACAAGATCATAGCGAAGTCGGAGCAAAGCTTATTGTTCCATTTTTAAAGCGTCTTAAACTCTCAGATGAGCTAATAGAACGTGCTGTAATTTTAGTAAAAAATCATATCTTAATGAGTAGTGTTGCATTTAAAGAAAATATTCATAATGAAAAAACTCTCTATAAATTTATGTCTAAAATAGTTGATGCTAAAAATTTAAAACTTTTATATATTTTAACTTATGCTGATATCAACGGTGTTGGTGGTGATACATATAACTCTTTTAATTCAAAACTACTTTTAGATTTATATAAAAGTGCTCTTGAAGTAGCTGAAAATTCTGACCGTATTACAGATGCAAAAAAACGTCTTATTATAGAAAAAAGAGTTCAAAAACATCTTGATTTTCAACTACTTACACGCTTGCAACAGAAAAAGATTCTTACAATAGAATCAAATCTTTTCTTCTTTAAACACTCTGCTGATGAGATAGTTGATATTGCTAAAATTGCTAAAGAGATAAAAGAGTATGATTTTAAAATAAAAAATAAAAAAACTTTAACTATTGAAATATATAGAAAAATCCCTATAAATATTGGTTATCTTCTCGCTGCTCTTTCTCATCTTAGTGTTGCAAATATGGAAATATTTACTCTATTTGATGAAATAAAGTATTTTAGAATAGATTTTATTCAAAATGTTGATGGAAGTGAGCTTGTAGAAGTTCAAGAGATAATAGACAGCTCTTTTGACATGAGCAAAGAAGTAATCATAAATAATGTCGAGATAAAAAGGGATGAGATAAAACTAGATTGTGATCACTCATTAACTCACGCAGAACTTAGCGTAAATACAAAGAACCAAAAAGGTCTTCTTTCATATATAATGCACTGTTTTGAAGAGTTAAATATAAACATTGTAACTGCTAAAATACACTCAAGTAAACATAAGGTACGAGATAGTTTCTTAATGGAAAAACAAAACAATATATGTGATAATGACGAAAAATTATTTGAACTACTAACAAAAGGTAATTAATATGTGTGGAATTGTTGGATACTTAGGCGAAAAAAATACAAAAGAAATTTTACTAGATGGGCTAAAAGAACTTGAGTATCGTGGTTATGATTCTGCTGGAATTGCTGTTTTACAAGATGGAAATTTTGAGAGCTACAAGGCTATTGGGAAGTTAGTAAACCTAGAAGAAAAAACAAAAGATTTTACAACTGACAAGTTTGCGGCTGGTATTGGCCACACTAGATGGGCAACGCATGGAAAACCTACTGAGCTAAACGCACATCCTCACGTAGGTGATAGCTCTTATGTTGTTCATAATGGAATTATAGAAAATTATGCTGAGTTAAAAAAAGAGTTAATTGCTGATGGTGTGACTTTTTTAAGTCAAACAGATACTGAAGTAATCGTTCATCAGTTTGAAAAAAATCTCAAATTAACTTCTACTGCGTTTGAAGCATTTGAGAAAACAATTAATGAGCTTGATGGTGCTTACGCTATTTTACTTGTAACAAAAGGTGAAGACAAGACTATATTTTTTGCAAAACATGGTTCACCTATGCTTGTTGGTGTAAACGCAGAGAATGAAAAATATTTTGCATCTTCAGATACTCCACTTATAGGACACTGTACAGAAGTAAACTACTTTGAAGACGGTGACTATGGTTATGTTAACTCCGCTGAGATTGCTATTTTTAACAAAGATGGAGCTGCGCAGAAACCAAACTTTACAAAACTTACTCAAAACAAACTCTCTGCTCAAAAAGACGGGTTTCGATTCTTTATGGAAAAAGAAATTTACGAACAAGGAGAAGTAATCTCAGATACTCTTCTTGGTCGTTTAAGTGATGATGAGATTATTTTTGAAGAGCTTCCTGACTCACTTTTTGATGGAATAAATGAGATAAAACTTTGTGCTTGTGGTACCTCTTACCACTCAGCTCTGAGTGCAACCTATCTTTTTGAGAGATACTCTAAAATCAAAACGAGTATCGAAGTTGCAAGTGAGTTCAGATATCGTCAACCTATAATGAGCAAAGATACTCTTTTTGTTGTAATCTCTCAAAGTGGGGAGACTGCTGATACACTTGAGACTCTGAAAATGGCAAAAAAAGCTGGTCTTAAAACTCTAGTAATCTGTAATGTTGACAACTCTTCTATGGTGCGTTTAGCTGATGCTTGTATTTTAACTCGTGCAGGAGTTGAAAAAGGTGTTGCTTCTACAAAAGCCTTTGCCACACAGGTTACAGTTTTTTGGATGATGACTCTTTATGTAGCAAAACTTAAAAACTCAATGACAAAAAGTGAGATAGCAAAGCAAATCTCACTTCTACGTGAGGTTCCCGCTGCAGTTAAAGTAACAGATGAGATGCATGAGAGAATTAAACGCCTCTCTAAACGCTATCTACACGGACACGGTTTCTTTTTCATAGGTCGCGATGTATTTTATCCACTTGCATTAGAGGGTGCTCTCAAACTAAAAGAGATTTCTTACCTTCACGCTGAAGGTTATCCAAGTGGTGAGATGAAGCATGGGCCTATAGCCCTAGCCGACCCTGAACTTTTTACTATCGCCCTACTTCCGCAACATCTTCTGTATGAAAAAGCAAAAAGTAATGTTGAAGAGCTAAGTGCACGCGATAGTACTATCTGTGCCATTAGCGCGCTAGAGTTTGATAAAGCAGATGACTTTATACCTATCAATCAATGTAGAGATTATATGTTAGAGTTTTTTGAGATGATGGTTGTTGTTCAGATTTTATCATTAGAAATTTCTGTAAGACTCGGAAATGATGTAGATATGCCTAGAAACCTAGCTAAGAGCGTTACTGTCGAGTAATATAAAAACCATTGGTTTCATATATTAATAAACAATCAAAAGAGTGAAGTAGTTTCAAGGGATGAAAGAGGAAGTGTACTTTAGTACATGACGAAAGAAGCAACGCAGAAAATGCGTCGCTATTTTGATTGTTTAACTACAACCACATCCATCATGTTTTGGTGCAGGTGCTGCACTTGAAGCTGCAGCTCCACCTGTAGAACATGCACTTACACCAGGAGGTGTAGTTGGTTGAACTGATGCATTATCAACTCCACCTTTAGCATTAATCTCTACAATTTGGTTCCAAATAGACTCAGCAGCAGCAACGTAGCGTTTAGCTGATTCTGAAGATGGATCTACAAAAGTAATAGGCTTACCTTCATCTCCACCAGTTCTGATACTTGGCTCGATTGGAATCTCAGCAATTATCTTAGTATCAAACTCTTTAGCCATTGGGCCTGAAGTTCCTTTACCAAAGATATCATACTCAACACCAGTATCTGGTGCAATAAATCCACTCATATTTTCAACGATTCCAGCGATTGGAATGTTAAGTTTTTTGAACATATCTAAAGAACGACGTGAGTCATCAAGAGAAACACTCTGTGGAGTTGTAACAGTTAAACCAACAGTTACAGGAACACTTTGAGCTAAAGTAAGCTGAGCATCACCAGTTCCTGGAGGCATATCTATAACAAGTACATCTAATTCAGACCATAAAATATCGCGTAAGAACTGCTCGATTGCTTTCATAATCATAGCACCACGCCACATTAATGACTGACCTTCTTCCATAAGTGAGCCCATAGACATCATCTCGATACCATAAGCTTTAATAGGAAGAACTTTGTTTCCATTAACTTCAGGCTTAACATCAGATACACCCATCATACGAGGAATATTTGGACCATAGATATCTGCATCTAAAAGACCTACTTTAAGTCCTTGAGCAGCAAGAGCAATGGCAACATTCACTGATGTAGTTGATTTACCAACTCCACCTTTACCAGAACTTACCATTAAAAAGTTTTTAACTTGTGGCGCTATATTTTTACCACGAGAAGAGTCTTCTCTTGGTATCTGTGGAGCTTTCACATTTGCATTTATTGCACCTGTACAACCTGCAGATTTAAGTTCTGCAACTGCATCATCTTTAATTTGCTGTGCAACTTCTGGAGCACTTGAAGTAATCTCTACGTTAAAACTTACGTCACTACCATTGATAACTATATTATTTACAAAACCAAAAGTTACAATATCTTTAGTGAAACCTGGATACATTACTTTTGATAAAGCTGATTTTACAATTTCTTCAGTCATAATTTATATATTTCCTTTATTAAATTTTTATTATTCGAACTTTATCATATTTAAATAAGACAAAAATTGTCTTATATCAATAATTTTAGTTCTTAAGAAAACTTTTTAAGCTAAAGCAGCAGCCTCTTCAGCTTCTTCTTTTGCTTTAGACTCATCAATAATTCTTTGGATTCCTTCAGGATTTTCCATAATCTCTTGAGTAATTTTGTAAGAACAAAATTTTGGTCCACACATAGAACAGAATTCTGCTTCTTTAAATACATCTTGAGGAAGTGTTTCATCGTGATACTCACGAGCTCTTTCACTATCAAGTGCTAATTCGAACTGTTTTTCCCAGTCAAAGCTATAACGAGCATCACTCATTTCATCATCAACATCTCTTGCACCTTTGCGACCACGAGCTATATCAGCAGCGTGAGCAGCAATTTTGTAAGCAATGATACCTTCACGTACATCATCTGCGTTTGGAAGTCCTAAGTGCTCCTTTGGTGTTACATAACATAACATTGAAGCACCATGCCACCCACCAACAGCTGCACCAATAGCAGAAGAGATATGATCATATCCAGCAGCGATATCAGTAACTAATGGCCCTAGGATATAAAAAGGAGCTTCATGACAAAGCTCACGTTGAATCTTCATATTACGTTCTACTTGATTTAAAGGAACATGACCTGGACCTTCAATCATAACCTGAACATTTTTCTCCCAAGCACGAAGTGTTAAATCTCCAAGAACTTTAAGCTCACCTAACTGTGCATCATCACTCGCATCAGCTAAACAACCTGGACGAAGTGAATCACCAAGAGAAAGTGCAACATCATACTTAGCACAGATTTCTAAAATCTCATCATATGCTGTATAAAATGGATTTTCTCTATGGTAGTGCATCATCCATGCAGCCATTAAAGAACCACCACGAGAAACGATACCCATTTTACGTTTAGCAATTTTAGGCATTGTTTCAAGTAAGAAACCTGCGTGAATTGTAAAGTAAGAGACACCTTGTTGTGCTTGACGCTCTAAAACATCTAACATTACTTCTATAGTTAAATCTTCAATCTTATTTCCAACATCATGAAGAATTTGATAAATAGGCACTGTTCCGATAGGAATCTTTGAAGCCCCAATTACAGCACGACGAATCTCATCTAAATCACCACCAGTTGAAAGGTCCATAGCAGTATCAGCTTTATAGTGCTGAGATACTTCCATCTTCTCTACTTCACCCATAACATCTGAAGCGATAGCAGAAGAACCGATATTTGCATTAATTTTACATGTTGATGCAATACCAATAGCCATTGGCTCTAACGCTGTATGGTTTACATTTGCAGGAATAATTAACCTACCTCTTGCAATCTCACTACGAATAAGTTCAGGAGACAAATCTTCTATCTTTGCAACATACTCCATCTCTTCAGTAATAATACCTTCTCTAGCATAGTACATCTGTGTACGAACAGGATCATTCTCTCTTTTTTTAACCCATGAAGATCTCATAGTTTCTCCTCAAAATTTATGTTTAATACTTTATATATAGTGGAAATATAATCAAATAAAGTTAAAGTATCATTAAGTCTGATTGCTGAGTTATTATTTTATAAAATTATATATCTAAATTTAGACACACAAGATAAAAAAAAGCTTTGGATGTGTATAATTTCGTAACACATTTATATGGCGGGAGTATTATTGTCTGATTTAACACTTATTTTACTTGCTGCTGGTAGTTCTAGTCGTTTTGAGCTAGATGTAAAGAAACAATGGTTGAGAATTAATCATCAACCACTGTGGCAATTTGTAGCACAAAAGCTTCAAAACACAAATCTTTTTACTAAAATTATTATTACAGCTTCTAGTGATGATATTGAGTTTATGAAAAATTATGCAGATTACACTTTTGTTGAAGGCTCGAGCAGTAGACAAAAATCCCTGCAAAATGCTTTAAAAGAGGTTGAGACTGAATATGTATTAGTCAGTGACATTGCTCGTTCATGTATAAGTGAAGAGTTTCTACAAACTATCATCTCTGAAAAATCTTCTACTGACTGCATCGTTCCATACTTAAAAGTAACAGATACTATTACGTATGAAAATGAAACAATAAATAGAGATAATGTAAAACGTATTCAGACTCCACAGCTCTCACGTACATCAGTTTTAAAAGATGCTTTAGCTACAGATAAAGAGTATACTGACGAGAGTAGCGCGATAGTTGCTAATGGTGGAAGTCGTAAATTTATCTTAGGTGATGAAGATGCTCATAAAATAACTTACATCAGTGACCTTAATAAAATTCCTTGTTTAAGTAAGCCTTCTACTGATACATTAAGTGGAAACGGTTTTGATGTTCATGCCTTTGATGACGAAGGTACAATGTGGCTTGGTGGTGTTAAGATAGAGTCAGAGTATGGCTTTAAGGCTCATAGTGATGGCGATGTGGCTATACATTCGCTGATAGATGCTCTTTTGGGTGCTGCAGGAATGGGTGATATCGGTATGATATTTCCAGATAATGACGCTGCGTTTAAGGGTATTGACTCTAAAGAACTTCTAAAGAGAGTTGTAACAAAAGTACATAACTTTGGATTTGTAATAGTGAATGTAGATATTACAATAGCTGCGGAGAAACCAAGAGTTTCTCAATATAAACTACAGATGAGAAGAGTTTTAGCTGAGATACTCCGTATCGATGCGAGTAGAGTAAATGTCAAAGCAACTACTACAGAAAAACTTGGCTTTATTGGTAGAGGCGAAGGTGTTGGTGTTATCGCTAATGCAAATTTAAAATATTTTGATTGGACAAAATAGAAATTTAACATAGAAATAAAATTAAGGGTGAAAATGAAAATATTAATTATAGAAAATGAGATTTATTTAGCACAGAGTATCGCTACAAAACTTGGTGAACTTGGACATGTTTGTGAGATGTGTACATCTACAAAAGATGCTATCAAAAGTAATAACTATGATGTTGTACTTCTTTCAACAAATATCAATGGACAAGACTTTAACCCAGTAATTGATACATTTAAAAAATCAATTGTTATTTTAATGGTTTCATACATTAGTAATGACACTGTATCTAAACCACTAGGCGCTGGTGCAAAAGATTATATCCTTAAGCCTTTTATGATTGAAGAGCTTATTAGAAAGATAAATCATTATCAAGATTATGAAAAACTTAAAAAGAGAAATGAAGCGTATGAAAAGTATCTAACACATACTTTTTCTAGTGTGTCACAAAGTCATGATTATGATAGTGTTGAGCTTCCACTATTTGTATCTTCAAGTTTCCAAAAAAATGTAGACGCATTTGCATTTGAGTATGCAAGTCATAAAAATCTTCCTATACACTTCGTAACTCTCAGCGATTCAAAGGCTATGAATGAGATAGCTTCTATTCCACAAAACTGTATTATCTATGTTATTGATTATCAAGTACTAAAAAAAGCTGATAAAAAATCATTTTGTGAGCTTATGAGTGATAAAAAAGCGATAATTGCTAGTAGTGATAAAATAGAGGAAGTTGAGTATCCGGTTTTAGAAATAAAGAGTGAAAACAACGTATTTGACAGAGGGGAAATTCTTCCTATTGAAGACTATGTTAAGTTTATTGTTCTTAACTACCAAAGTAAGTACCCTGATACTGAGTTATCAAAAAAACTAGGTATATCTCGTAAAAGTTTATGGGAAAAACGTAAGAAATATGACATCATCAAGAAAAAATAAAACCCTCTTTGTAGATAAAGAGGCAGCTTCTGCACTAGAGCTACTAAAATGTGGTTTATTAAAACCTCTTACATCGCTCATGACTAAAAAAGAGAAGCAGTCAGTTTTAAATACTGGTCTTATCGATGGTCAGACCTTTCCTCTTCCTTTTATTCTTGCTCCATCAGGTGAAAAAAATGAAGAGACAATCAAATCACTAAAAAAAGGTGAAGAGATTAGGATCATGTGTGAGAACGAAGAGTTTGCAACTCTGATAGTAGAAGAGACTTTTGAAACAGATCCAAGTATTAGAACAAAACATATCTATGGAACTGATGATTTAACACATCCAGATGTGAAAACTACATTTAAGAGATTAGGTTCTTGGGCTGTAAGTGGGGAGTATACTCTTTCAAGTACAGCACCTAATCAAAATACAAAAAATAAAGATGTCATTCATCGTGCTAAAAAAGTTATAGATGCAAAGCATACTACTGCACTTATCATGGCTGCCAACCCTCTGCATCGTGCGCATGAACGTCTTATAAGACAAGCTCTAGATACAACAGATCTTTTAGTTATTTTTTTACTTAAACCATACCATAGTAAAAATCTGGATTATGCGATAAGAGAAGAAGCTCTCAAATTTTTTATAAACAATTTCTTGCCAAAAAACAGGGTTATTATTGTTCCACTAGAGAATAGTTACGTATTTGCCGGCTACAATGAACTTATAGTTAATGCGATTGTTACAAAAAATTATGGTTGTGACAGACTTACAATTAGTCGAGATCATACTGGACTTGGTATATTTTATGATTCAAATTCAGATAAATCTATCATAGATAAACTTGTTGGTATAGATATAAAAGTAAAACTAGAGAGTGAATATGTTTACTGTAATGAGTGTACAACACTTGTTAGTAAAAATACTTGTCCACATGGTCAACACCATCAAGTATCTTATCATGCAGATTCAATCCTTGAGCTTTTAGAGTTAGGAATTTTACCTCCAACTATACTTATGAGAAAAGAGATTTCAGCATTTTTACTCTCTAAAATATTTCCTTTTAGAGTTAAAAATCTAGAAAAACTATACTACGATTTATTACCAGTAGAGGGTCTTTTAAAAGAGCATACAGAGAAAGATTTTTATTTAGAGTTAATGAAACTTTACCAAACTACTTCACTTACATAGGAATAACAACTACAATGAACAGATTTTTTATAACAGTAGGCTATAGCGGTCTTTTTCCAAAAGCACCTGGAACTGCAGGAACATTAGTATCCCTGCCACTTGGGATGTTAATCCTTATCTACTTTGATGCATACACTCTCTTTTTAGCGACGGCACTTATAAGTATCATTGCTATAAAAGAGATAAACAGATATGAAGAAAAAACTAGAACTCATGATGATAAAAGTATTGTTATTGATGAGTTGGCGGGGATGTGGTTTGCACTAAGTGTTGCTCCCGCAATTAGTATTGGAATGAATGAAGTAGCAACTTTAAGCAATGGGTTTTTAATCCAATCAATCCTATCTTTTGCACTCTTTAGATACTTTGATATTGCTAAACCATCTATAATTGGAAGAATTGACCGTGAAGCTAAAGGTGGAATCGGTGTAATGGGTGATGATATCATTGCCGGTTTTGCAGCAGGAATAACAAGTTCACTTATCTGGCAAGGATGGTTACAAATTCAAGCAGTATTATAGTTTCACTTTCAGTACAGCTTATTTATATTTACTAAATGTAAATAATTGTTAAGTACAATATTATACTTAACAATAAAGAGCTTATATGAAAAAAATATCTTCTTCTCTAGTTTATTTACTCCTGATCGCTGCAAGTTTATCAGCCAATGTAGACATCATTAATATAGATGACATCGCTACGCAGAGTGATGACTTCACTATTTGGAGTGCTCTTTTTGGTCTTGGTATAGTTAGTCTCATTGCGCTATTTCTATCTTCAGAACAGTTAGTGAATTTTAAAAAATATATCTATGATAAACAAGAAAAACGCGATAAAATAGAACAAAAGCAAAACCAATTACTCTCCAATATGGGTGAAAACATACAAACAATAGCCCAAGAAACCACAGCAACTGCAAAAAAACTAGCAATAGAGAATGAAAGAGGAAATATTGAAAAAGATTTAGAAAGAGTTTTAAATTCTGAACATAAATTACTCGCATTAACAACAAATCTTATAGAGTTTTTAAAAATAAAATCAAAAAATGTGGAACTAGTAAATGAATCTTTGAATCTATCAAATTTATTAAATGATATAACGGGAACACTAAAAGCAAATACAAAAGAGATTGATCTTGAGCTAATGTATGACGTAAAAAGTAACATACCGGAACATATTATTGGAGATACACTCAATCTAAGCAAGGTACTCCATAATATACTTTTGTATTTTGTAAACAATAATGCAAAAGAGATTAAAATTACTATATCTAAGGATTTTGCTTTTTCCACAAAGGAAAACCTTTACTTTACAATTCAAAGTGATGCAAAAATTGATATCGGATATGAAGAAGAGATATTTAGTTCAAAATATAATGAAAATACAGATAGCTATGATACTTTAGAACTTTTTGTAGCAAGTGAGTTGGCTAACCTTATAAATGGAGAGTTAGTTGCTAAAAATGATAAAAAAAATCATCTAGAATTTACTTTAAAAGTTCCATTCAAAGAAGAGAAAAAATTAAAAAGTGCTAAAGAGGTAGTTGATACAAAAAAAGTTTTAATTGTTGATTCGCTTAGTAGTTCTTCTGTCGTTATTAAGGATATATTTTTAAATCTTAAACATAAGGCTAAAACTTTAACAAAACAGACGTTCCTTACAAATATTCCAAATTTTTCTCAGTATGATATAGTTCTTATTGATGAAAAACTTTTTACTAATAATATTGTTGAAGCTTTAAGAAAAGCCAATCCAAAAATAATCTCTTTAAATAGTCTATTCAAAACCCAGAAGAACCTCTCAAATACTAAAATAGCAGATATTGAACTAAGTAAGCCATTAATAAGTTCTGAGCTTAAAAAGACAATTGAAGAGCTCTATAGTAAAGAAGAAACATCAAAACAAGAGCCGAAAAAAAGTAATATTAAAAAATTACTTGTTCATAAAGAAGTATTTGCAAATAGTGAAAATATTGACCTCTATAAATTTGCAGATTTTAATGATATTAAAATCCTTTTAGTTGAAGACAATACAATTAATCAAAAGGTTTTTGCAGGAGTTTTAAATAGAACTAATATAGATATAACAAATGCAAATAATGGTCAAGAGGCATTAAATATTTTAAATAGCAATCAAAAATTTGATATTATTTTTATGGATATTAATATGCCGGTTATGGATGGGTATAGTGCAGCAACAAAAATTAGAGCAAGACAAAAGTTTAATTCTCTTCCAATAATAGCACTCAGTGCGCTAACATCATCATCAGAGGTTAATAAAATGTTTGAGTGTGGAATGAATGGGTATCTCTCAAAACCACTGAGAAAGGAGAAACTCTATACAGCTTTTGAACTGTTTATAGATAAAAATACAGATACTCAAGTTTCTCCGAATGAAGTAGATAAAATATCAAGTGAAGTTAACAATGCAAATATCACAAAAAATATTTTACATAAAGAGATACTCTTAGAATTCAAAAATATTTATGGTGAGAGTGCAAAAAAATTCAAAATGCTAGTTGAAGAGAAAAATTTTGCAGAGTTAAAAGTATTATCTCTAGATATTAGGAATTTATCTAGCTCTATTGGAGCGAAAGATATGCATGCATTAATGAGTGAGATACTTCAACATCTATCACTCGGCAAATATAATCACACTTATATTGATAAATATACCAATGAACTAAATAGATTAAATGCTGCTATTGATAGGTATTTAAACAAATAATGGATCAGATACTGGTTCTATCTCTTCAAAGTCTTCAATGATTGTATCAAACATTTTCATAGTTTTTTTAGCTTTTGTAATATGAGCATCAAAAATCTCTTTTGATGCAGGGAAAGCTTCCCCAAGTTCTGTATAGATTAAGATACGACCATTAATATGCTTATCAACCTCTTTAAACGCATCTTCTAAGTATGATTTCTTAGTTGTATGTCTAAATAGAGCTTTAACCATCTTTAGACGCTCTTTAATAGGAATAGACTCATCAATAGCTTCTGCAACTCTTTTGATATCTAAACGTGAGAGATAAACGCCACTAACCGCTGGAGCTAAAAGTTTAGATGTCAGAGCATCAACAAACTGAGGAACTGGTTCATCATCTACTTTATCACCTGCATCTGGATTTTGCTCTTTAGTCATTCCATCATCTGGCTCTAGTGAACATTTATCTTTAACAAACTTATCAAACTCGGCTCTTAAATCACTTAAATCATGTTGTTCCATACATTATCCCTTTATTTTATTATTGTTGTATATGCTCTTTGGCATAGTTTATCTATTATATCATCGTAACTTGTGTACTCTGCGTTTAACTCATTTGCACGCTGTTTTAAAATTGAAAATTCTTTATTATTCTTCATATCAAAGTTAAACTTAGGCAGTTTTTCTATCATACTCAAAGATGCCAAATTTGAAAAGTCTAAGACTGCATCAAATTCCGAAAAATCTAAACTCATATCTTTTGCAATTCTATTTATATCTGCATCACTTAAATCCACTTCTTGAGTAAACTCCATCAGCTCTTCAAGATTTTCATTATAGTAACTTACATTAAATCCACACGCTAAAAACGAAAATGCTTTTGCATGGTGAGAAGTCCCTATAATTGCTATTTTAGAGACAAATATATCTTTAAGATACTCAGTCAAAACTCTCGTGCCAAAAATATCACCACGTAAACTCTCACCCTCTCTAAAGATGATATCACACATACCACTGCGTTTAACCATGCTAGATGCTTCATCCAAAATATCCACAACATCTGTTACATACTCATTTGAAATGATTGCACCATCTAGCTTAGATTTTTTCATATTTGAAACGGTAAAGTAGAGGTCATCTTCTCTAATGTTCATCGGAAACATCATTGCATCAGTCTCTTTTTCTTTAAAGATTTTATTCAATACTGCACAAAATCTACTTACTCCAGCGTATTCACCTATATAACCAAAGGCCTTTGAAGAGTTTTTTAGTTCATCTTTATCATTCATCATGTTATTTCATCTTCTCCTGTAATTCCCCAAAGCTCTCTCGCTTCTTCGTCTTCTGCTTTACATCTATAACACAATCTTTCATTAGCATTTGTGCTAAAAATTACATTACACTCATCACAACGTCTTACTTTGAATGAGATTAGATTTTGAACTGTTGGCTCAAAAAACTCTTTTACATTGTATGAACTTGAGAGCGTTATTGCATCTGGCTCACACACATCATGACAGATACTGCACTTGATACAAAGGAAAGGATCAAAGTCTATTTTAGAGTTTTTAATATCTGAAGTTAAAGCTCCAGTTGGACAGACTCTATAGCACATCTGACAAGCGGTACAGGCCTCTTCATTCATAATTTTCTGAGAGGTAAAGCTAACTTCTGTTGCATCTACTATGTGAAACTCTGAGGGCTTCTCTACTCTTTTGATAGCTGTAAAAAATATCTTTCTTTTTTCAGGAATCACTTTTCTTTTAAGTAGTGCAATGTCCGCTTTTTGGAGAGTATGCTCTACTAGCTCATCACCAGCCTTTACAACTTCTTGCTCAAAACTGTTTTTTACCTGTCCAACTGATTTTAAGTTTAATGCATTCAAAAAAACACGTCTATCAGTCTCTTTGTTTTGGGGCTCAAAACATACATCTTCTAGCTTTATCTCAGCACTGTTTTGCATAGCTTGAAGAAGATATGTTGCTTCTTCATAGTTCTCAAGAATCTGTTTATGACAAGTAGATGCTATCTCGCACTCACCACAATAACCCATGTCAAAAACTATCTCTTTTTTAAGAACTGCCATAGAGATAATATGTTCAACACTCAAAGCAGAGATACACGGAACATTTTTTCTACATGAAATTAGATTTTCTTTACTCTCTACAAAATCAAAAAAGAAATCCGTCGAGTTAAAAGTATCTAGCCCTAAAGCTTCACTAGGACAAATTCCGTGACATGCTCCACACTCTACACAGGAAGAGAAGTTAATAGCTGGAAGTGGCTTATCTCCAACCACTATCGCATCTGTTGGACAGACTACTTCACACTTATTACATTCACTCTCAACACTTAAGGAACGAACGCAAGAGCCTGCGTTTAAATGTAGCATTGACTACGCTATCTCTTTTGTTAAGTATTCATTATCACTTAAAATAAACTCTAAAGTCATTTCAGCTCCATCATAATACAGAGGAGTTCTAGCTTCATATTTCATATTTATAAGATACATTGGAGCCCATTGAAGAAGATGCTTATTTAAGAACTCATGCTGAACCTTTTGAAGGTCTGCTACTGCTCTTTCATCATTTTCTTGTGCAGCTTGCATCTCGGCATCAACAAGATGATGCATAAACTCTAATTCTATTCCAATATGATCAGAAGAGACAGTTCTTGCCGCCTCATAATCAACCATAAAGTCATAAGCACTGTAGATATCAGTAACAGGGTTTGCTCCACCTGTCTCTATCATTTGGTCATCTCTTGTATAAAAAGTCTCATATGGGATTAAGTGAAGAATAGAGAGATTAACAAAGTCTGGATTTATATACTCATCTAAAAGTTTACTCTCCTCAACCTCTACAAGTGGTTTCCACTCTTTAAGAGTTGGGAAAAAATCTAAAATATTTTCATCTTCTTTTATCATCTTAAGAGTTTTTACGTCCAACTCTTGAAGTAAAATACGTGATAAAAGCCCATAAATATTTGCTCTTGCTTGTCTATTTTGCATGTTAAGTACCATTCCAATAAATTATTAAAGTGATGATTTTATCACAAAATTCTGAAACTGATATTATAAAATCTAATCTTTCGTTTTTGAGTCACTTTCATTATAGATTGAGAGAGATGGAAATGCAAACTCTAATGAGTTTTTCTCAAAGATTTCCATAATTTTATGCATTACATCCTCTTTGGTTGCAAGCCACTCCTCCCAGTTTACTGTTTTAGAAAAACAGTAAACTAAAATATTCATACTTGAGTCTCCAAATTCATCCAGATAGACAAGCAGCGTTTTCTTCACACCTTGAAGATCATCTTTTGAAACTAATCTAGTACCTTTTGAACGGCGATGCTCATACTTAGTATTTACAGTTGCTATACTTGGATGCTTATCTAACATCTCTCGTATCTCTCTAATGGCATTTTTTATATCTTGTGATTGAGAGTTATACTTAATACCTAGTTTCATCTTGATTCTACGGCCTAAAATTCTTCTATTCCAGTTTTTAACATCTTTAGAAGCAAAAGTACCGTTTGGAATCGCAATAAGGGCATTGTCAAAAGTTCTAAGTGTTGTAACTCTCAGTCCAATCTCAACAACCACTCCCTCTTTCCCATCAACAACTATCCAATCACCTTGAGAGAATACATCACTAAAAAGGATTGAGAGTGTTCCAAAAAAGTTTGAGATAGTATCTCTTGCTGCAAATGCAACTGCGAAACCACCAATTCCTAGACCAGATAAAACTGCTGTTAGATTTACACCTGCAAAATAGAGCATTATTAACAGACCAATAATCATAATAATAAAGTTGACTATTTTGATACCAACATTGATTAGTTCATTTTTTACCTGTTTTTGTCTGCTATCTATCTCTAAAAGTTTTATTGTAGCAATTGTATTTACAACTTTATAAATTATAAAGACAAAGAAAAAGCCATATATTATATTAAAAACTCTAAATACAAGCTCTACATTACTAAAATTGTTATAAACATAAATCGCCATATTAATATTGATGATTATAATAACTCTATCTATCGATTTTCGTATTTTTTCTAAGATTTGATGGGAATATTTATCTAATAAATCAATCTTTAGCACATATGATTCAAGTCCTGCATAAACAAATTTTCTAAAAATATAAATAAGTATAAACAAAAAGGTAATAAAGAGTATTTTTATAACATTTAAACCATAGAGTTCTAAGATAGGATTAACAATTTGTACAATTTCTAAAGAATTTATAAAGACAACTGTATTAATAAGATGATATTTAGTATATTTATTTAGTCTATACATCCTTTTTTCAAGTTTATAGATATTGTTTAGCATATCTACATTAATCTCTTTTAACACATAAAACTCTCTAATATTTTTCTTAGCCTGAGCAAGTGTTTTTGAACTAGCATCAAGACTGAGTTTTTCTAAATAATTAACACTGGAAATTTTTTGAACTTCTAGTTGATATTGAGTTATATAATTATTTAGGGCTTCATCAAACTCTTCTTTAATTGGCAAATCTAATGCTATTAAAATATTTTTTATAAGTGTGTTTTGAGAACGTACCAGTCTATATGACTTTATTTTTACCTCATCTCTTAAGACAGCATAAGTATTTCCAGCTCTTTTGTTTATAGAGATTATTTTTTGAAGTGAAAAAATTTCTGAGCTAAAAAGATTTAAATTTTTAATATAACTATTTTTATTTGACATAAGCTCATTAAGAGCCTTATCATAGTTTAACTCTTGCTCAGCAACTATTTCTTTAATAACTTCTTGAGTGATATTATGTTCATCAATTTTGTAAGCAAGCTGGATCTGCTTATCAATGAATTTTGAAAACTTTATCTCATCAGCATTTAGCGTTAAAGAGAGTATAAATAAAAATATAGTTATAAAAAATTTGATGTGAGCCCCTTAGATACCTTCAGCTATCATAGCATCAGCAACTTTTTTGAAACCTGCAATATTTGCACCATCTACATAGTTACCCTCAACACCATAATCTTTAGCAGTTAAAGCTACGCGTGTACAAATCTGTTGCATTGTAGTTTTTAGTTTTTTATCAACCTCTTCAAAAGTCCATTTTGCCATTGCAGCATTTTGAGACATCTCAAATTCACTCACTGCAACTCCACCTGCGTTTGCTGCTTTAGCAGGAGCAAAACAAATTTTGTGAGATAAAAAGTCATTTATAGCTTTTGGGGTCGAAGGCATATTCGCACCTTCACTTACACTCACACAACCATTTACAATTAAGTTTTGTGCATCAATATCTGTAAGCTCATTTTGAGTAGCACATGGAAACGCAGCATAACAAGGAATATCCCAAACTGCATGTCCACCTTCTGGATACTCTTCCACAGGAATATACTTAGCTTCAGGATGAGATTTTATATAACCTTCAAGTGAAGCTCTTTGTTCAAGCTTTATCTCTTTTAAAAGACATAAATCAACTCCACGTGAGTCATATATAGTACCTTTTGAGTCTGTACATGTTACAGGGATAGCTCCAATTTGCTGAAGTTTTTCAATTGCATGAAGTGCTACATTTCCAGCCCCACTTACTGTACAAATCTTACCTTCTAGTGTCTCTTTACCTTCTATCTCTAACATCTTCTCAGTAAAATAAATTGTTCCATAACCTGTAGCTTCTGGTCTCATCAGTGAACCACCAAATACAAATGGCTTTCCTGTTAATACACCTTCAAATGTTGAAGTAATCTTTTTGTACTCTCCAAAAAGATAGCCTATTTCTCTAGCTCCAACTCCAATATCTCCAGCAGGTACATCCATACGTGGTCCAATATACTTATGAAGTTCCGTCATAAACGAAGAACAAAACTTCATAATCTCGAAGTCACTTTTACCCTTAGGATCAAAGTCACTACCACCTTTTCCACCACCAATAGGAAGACCAGTAAGTGAGTTTTTAAGAATTTGCTCAAAACCTAAGAACTTCAGGATTCCTTCATTTACTGTAGGATGAAATCGTAAACCACCTTTATATGGCCCTAGAGCATTATTAAACTGAACACGGTATCCAGTATTAACCTGAATTTGCTGATTATCATCCATCCAGGTAACTTTAAATTTTATAATTCTATCTGGCACTACAAGTCTATCAAGAATCGCGTGTCTCGCATACTTAGGGTCTGACTCTAAAAGTGGTGCTATTGAGTAAATAACCTCTTCCATCGCTTGGTAGAAAACTTTGTTTTCTTCACAATTACCCTTTTCAAATTTTTTTACTTTATCTGATATACTTTGATTCAATTTATTTTCCTATTTTATTATTTGTAATTATAATGTATTTTTTAACATCATGCGTCTTAAATACGCTATTTTGCTCTGAAGTGGTAAATCTTTTGGACAAACATCTTCACACCCTAAAAGTGTCATACAACCAAAAACACCATCTTCATTCCCAACTAACTCATAATAATCATCATCAGTGCGTTTATCTCTCGGGTCGAGTTGATAACGCGCAATTTTATTCAGACCTACGGCTCCTACAAAGTATGGATTCATCTGCGCTGTTCCACATCCTGCAACACAACATCCACACTCTACACAACGGTCAAGCTCATAAATCTCATCAGCTAAAGCTGGTTCCATTTTCTCTTCTAGCTTATCAACATTTAACTCTTCTTCTTTATCATGAATCCAAGTTTCAAGTCTATCATTAAGTCCTCTCATCCACTTTCCTGTATAAACAGAAAGATCACCAATAAGCTCAAAAAGAGGAAGAGGAGCAAGTGTAAACTCTTCATCAAGTTTTGCAGTAAGCGTTCTACAAGCAAGAGTTGGACGGCCATTTACAAGCATAGAACAACTTCCACAAATTCCTGCGCGACATACAAAATCAAACTTGAGCGAGTTGTCATGATGTTCACGTATCTCATTAAGAGCGATAAAAAGTGTCATTCCATCTGCTTCTTCTATCTCAAAAGTTTCCATATGAGGAAAATCTTCGGGGTCATGCGGATCAAAACGCAGTATGCTTATCTTTAGAATTCTTGGTGTTTTACACTCACTCATACATTCTCTCCTAATCTCTCATTTGTTGCTCGATATTTTTTAGGTAACTTATCTAAATAAGGCATAAGACAATTTTGAATTTCAAAACGACTTCCACCTTGAGCTTCTAGTTTCTCTTTTATTGCACTTACTACATCTTCTCTCTTTTGTGTATCAGGATGATGTTTAGTTAAATCTTTGCCATATCCACGAAAGCCTGGAGGTAACTCCATTTTTCCTATGTCAATCTCTTCATACGTAACAGTTGGTATTGATTGATTCTCATCAGGCCACGACGTAATAGTACGTTTTAACCAGTTAGCATCATCACGCTCAGGATAATCCTCACGTGAGTGGGCTCCACGACTCTCAGTTCTAAGAAGTGCTCCATAAGCTACGGTAAGTGCTACTTTTATCATCTTCTGTGTTCTATATGCGTTTACAAGTGCAGGATTTGCAGCGCGAGATTTTGAACGAAACACTTCTATGTTTTTAGCGCGTTTACATAATTCTTCAAGTTCATCAACTGCTTCTTGGAGGTCATCTCCATTTCTAAAGATTCCTACCTTATTCATCATTATCTCTTCCATTGCGCGACGAAGGACATACGCATCTTCACCATTCTCTTTTGTTAAAAGAGCATCTAGTTTATCTGCCTCTATTTTTACAAATTTTTCTACATTTGCAGTATGGATACTCAGATGACTCTCATCACTATCTAGATAATCACTGATGTATTCAGAGACAAGCATCCCAGCAACAACAGTTTCACTCACTGAGTTTCCACCAAGACGGTTAAACCCGTGCATATCCCAACAAGCTGCTTCTCCACACGAGTAAAGACCTTTTAGTGTTTGAGATTCACCTGTGTATTTTGTTCTGATTCCACCCATAGAGTAGTGTTGTGTTGGACGAACTGGAATCCAATCAACTGCAGGGTCTATTCCTAAGAAGTTCTCACAAATCTCTTTAACCTCACGTAAATTTTTCTCAATATGCTCACGTCCAAGGATAGTAATATCAAGCCATAAATGGTCTCCATAACGAGACTTAACGCCCTTACCTTTTCTCATATGCTCAGTCATTCTACGACTAACAACATCACGTGAGGCAAGCTCTTTTTTATCTGGCTCATAATCGGGCATAAATCTGTAACCATCTTTATCTAAAAGAAGTCCACCATCACCTCGACAACCTTCAGTTGTCAAAATTCCAACCGGTACGATGGCTGTTGGGTGAAACTGTATAGCTTCCATATTTCCTAAAGTTGCCACACCAGTTTCGAGTGCTATTGCCTGACCTATTCCCTGACATATAATTGCGTTTGTTGAAACACTGTAAATACGACCATAACCACCAGTTGCTATTGTTGTTGCCTTACTTACATATGCGACAAGTTCTCCACTCATAAGATTTCTAGCAACTGCTCCATAACAACGACCATTTTCATGAATAAGTGAGATTGCTTCTAATCGCTCATGCACTTCAACTTTTTCTTGCTTGGCTTTGTTGTCCATTGCGAAAAGCATAGAGTGACCTGTTCCATCAGATGTATAACAGGTTCTCCACTTTTTAGTACCACCAAAATCACGAGCAGTTATAAGGCCATGTGCCTGATCTTTCTCATTGATAATCACTTTCTCTGCGTTTATGATTGCCGTATGGTCACCACGATGAACTCTACTCCAAGGAACACCCCAGTGAGCAAGCTCACGTATAGCCTTTGGGGCACAGTGAACAAACATACGAGCAACTTCTTGGTCTGCTCCCCAGTCACTTCCCTTGATAGTATCACAGAAGTGAACATCCTCGTTATCACCCTCTCCCATCTTACAGTTTGCTAAACTCGCCTGCATACCACCTTGAGCTGCTGCAGAGTGTGAACGCTTTGGAGGAACAAGTGAGAGAACTACGGCATCATGACCTCTCTCTTTAATGCCAGTTGCAACTCTTAAACCTGCAAGACCACCACCAATGATTAAAACATCTGTATATATGACTTTCATTAATGATGCTCCATTTTAATTGTTTTTGATTTATATTTCACACCATCACTAAAATCATGTGTGAGACCTATGTATGTGTATTTTGCTAAAGATGAGAGACCTACAATTATGTAAATTGCTATCATTGTTTTCATTAAAAACTTAAATCTTGCACGAGAAACTTTTGTATTTTTTCCTTCCATAAATCCCCACTTCAAAGCTAAACGATACAGACCTATAAAAGCGTGTGAAACAACAGAGATTAAAAGCATAAAGTAAAGTGGTCCCATAAACTCCTCAACAATTCTGTATGAAGAAGCATATGGACCTATATTTTCAGGCTGTGACATCATTATATATAGATGGATTGAACCCATAAAAAACATCATAAAGCCAGTAACTACTTGAATCATCCAAAGAGAGCTGTCTTCATGCTTCATACCCTTTAAATGATTTCTAATTACTCTGTAATTTCTATAACTTGATGGGATTTTCTTCATCGCGATACCCGCATGAATTACAAATATAACAGAAATAGCTGCTGCTAAAAATGAAATAATTCCTGGATATTTTTCTCCAAAAAAGTAATAACCTTCAAACATTATAGTTACTTTGTACATCATCTCATTCGAGATTAAAATTGAAGCCTCAAACATAATATGTCCAGTTATGAACAGTGCTAAGATTAGACCTGTGAGGCTCTGTAAAAAGTCAAGTCTTGCTGGTATTTTATCTATCTTTTCTTTACGCATTAGCACTCCAAAACATTATTTATATTATATTACAACAATATCCATAAAAAAAATGTATATATATGTTAAAATTCTGAAAAATTACGTAAGGTTGACTCGTGACTTATACAATTATTCATACAATTCATATATTTTCAGTTTTTATCTATGGTGGGTTTCTTTTTGTAGATATCCTCTTTTTATCTAAAATGAAGCAAACACTCAATGAGGAGGAGCATAAAAAAGCCCGAGAAGCTATTATGATGCATGTTAGAAAAGTTGTTCCTTACGCTTTAATGGTAGCAGTAGCAAGTGGACTTTTTATGATTACACAAGTCTTTGGTGAGATTAGTGAAGATGGCATGAGCCAGTTTCAGATTATGTTAAGTATAAAAGCATTTTTAGCTTCGTGGCTTGGAGTCAGAGGTATCAATCAAAAACTATTTGGAATTAACCCATTCGTTTTTACGAGTCATATCTTCCCATTTTCAATGGTCGTTGTGATTATTCTACTATCTCAGCTAATGTATATCTAGCAAAACTGCTAGATATTTTTAATCTTTTTTAAAAGCTCTATTCGCTTTTTTATTTTTAGATTTTTTCTTCTCTTTTTTCTTCTTAGAAAGTTTAGCTTTCAGTTTTTTTTGAGCCTCTTTCTTAGCCTTCTTTTTTTTAGCACTTTTCTTCTTATCTTGTTTTTTTGCTTTTTTCTTAGCTTTCTTTCTTTCTAATTTTTCAAGCTCTTTTTTTGTTAACTTCTTCTCTTTTTTTTCACTTTTTGCCATGTTATGACTCCTTTTATTGTCTATCTATAACAATTATACTCCTAGAATAATTATAGATTTATTAAGGATGCCAACTCTTAAAACTAACATACTGAGGAAAGGCTTCGGCTTTAAAAATTGACTTATCAAGAAGTATGAGAATACACTCTTGAATCCCTTCTGTCATACTAGGATGAGGATGGACTGTTTTCATTATCTCACCTAAACTTACATCATGGTCCATAAGTGTTGCAATATACATTATAGAAGCAGCCGATTGAGGTCCTGCCGCTCTCATACCAAGAACACGAGGGTTTTCATCATCAGTCACTATCATCTTAAAAAAGCCCTGCGTTTCACGCATAGCGATAGCACGTGAGACAAGTGCATGTTTATAGACTACAACTTTGTAGGCAATTTTCTCTTTTTGACACTCTTTTTCATTCAAGCCAATTGCTGAAATCTCTGGGTTAAAAAACATTATAGTTGACATATTTCTGTACCTAAGAGGAAATTTGATTTTATTTTCTATCGCTTTTGCTGCAAATCGTCCTTCCATCTCAGCTACATTTACCAATGCATTATGCCCAGATATATCACCCGCTGCATATATATTATCAGCCACCATACACTGTTCATTTGTTTTTAAGAGTCCTCTATCAGTTATACCAACACCTATATTTTCTAAACCTAACTTTTTCACACTAGGAACACGCCCAATAGAGACCAAAATAGTTTCCACTCTGATAACTTCTGTATGTCCATCTTTGTAATCAAGCGTTACATCTATATAATTTTCATGTTTATGAATATCTCGAAGTGTAGCAGTATGATATATATTTACACCAATATCATTCAACATCTGTGCTGCATAATCACTCACATCATCATCTTCAAAAGGGATGACTCTCTCTTGAGAATCAAGCAGATGTACTTTTGTCTGCCCAAACTCAGCAAAAATAGTTGCAAATTCACACCCAACTATACCAGCACCAATAATCAAAATCTCCTTGGGAAACTTTTTAAGTTTTAAAACATGTTCAGATGAGATAATTCTCTTACCATCTATCTCAAAGAGTGGATGTTTTCTAGGATGAGAACCACTTGCAATGATAAAATTATTAGCTTCAATCTCTACACATTCACCATCATGTTTTGTCACTATTACGCTTTTTTTGGTTAAGAATTTTCCCCACCCTTCAAAGAGAGTCAAACTTTTTGGGCTTCCCTCTTTTTTCGAAAAAGTCTCTATTTGAGAGAGAATTTGATACTCTTTTTCTCGCACAGCCGCAAAAACATTATCTCTAACTTTTTCATACTCAACGCTAATATTTGAAGCTCTATAGCCACGGTCAACTCTATTTGCAATTGAGTAATCTTTTGCTAGTTCCCACAAAGTTTTAGAACTCAGAGCACCATTGAAAATCCCTGCTCCACCAACATGACTACCTTCGATAATGCAGACATGATTATCAAAATCATACGACCTCATAGCAGCCGCAAACCCAGCAGGACCACAACCTATAACACATACATCAAATGTTTCTTTTTTCATAACCATATTGTAACGCATATATGATAAAATACTTTCAAAGGATAAACGATGGCATATTTTAAAAAAGTTAAAGTAAAAGATAGACTCTATGGTCTTGTATTTGGTGCAGGTAAAGTAACTCAGGTTTTTGATGACTCTTTTTATAAGATGATGGTTTCATTTAAAAATGGACATGAGGTTCCTTACACCGAAGATGGTATACCAGGTTGGGGAAACTTCAAAAAACAGACTATATTCTATAAAGAAGATATAGATTTAACAGATGTTGAATTTGGTCCTGTTACAAAAGTACTCTCTGTAAAGAAAATTATAAAATTACGTGAAAAGAAAAAATTAGAGATTAGACTTCCATCTGGTATATGGACTGAATGTAGTAAGTGCGTAAAGCATTATATTGAAGAGATGTTAGAGGCTGAGAACTATCACCTTTTTAGAAAAAAACGTTCTTAACATTCTCCTAATGTTGCTATTATATTATTCTACAATCAACATATAAAGGCGTACAATGAACTGGAGAGCTAAAAGCGAGTCTCGTTTAGAGAATATGGGTAACTGGATTACAAAAAATCCTATAAAGATAATTTTACTAATGCTTATCTTGAGTCTTCTTATAATATCTAATATCACAAAAATTACTATAGACACTTCAACTGAAGGTTTTTTACATAAAAGTGATCCTGCTCTTGTGCGTTATGAAGCTTTTAAAGAGCAGTTTGGACAAGATGAAAAGATCATGGTTGTTATCCAAGCAAAAGATATTTTTGACTTAGAAGTTTTAAAAAAATTACAAAAGCTACACACCAAACTTGCAGATGACATTCCTCATTTAAATGACATTACATCTCTGATAAATGCAAGAAACACCAGAGGTGAAGGCGATAGTCTTATAGTTGAAGACCTATTTGAAAACTTTCCTTCAAACACGCAAGAATTAAACGCAATTAAAAAGATTGCACTTAACAATGCAATGTACAAAAATCTTCTTTACAATGAAGACCTTACAATGACAACTATTATTTTAGAACCAAACGCCTATGAGAGTTCAGCTAATATAAACGAGTTAGAGGGATTTGAAGAGGATACATCTGATGAAAAGATGGAATTTTTAACTGACCCTTCTAAAAGTGAAATGGTTCGAACCGCAAATAAGATTGCCAAAGAGTTTAGTTCACAAGACTTCAACGTTTTTATTGCTGGTTCATTAGCCGTCAATGACTACAACAAACAATCTGTTCAAAAAGATATGCAAAAGTTTGTAAAACTTGTTCTGCTTATGATGATGATTTTTCTTTTTATTGTATTTCGTAGAGTAAGTGCTGTGATTTTGCCTATATTTATCGTTGCTATTTCACTTCTTACCACTATAGGGATTATGGCACTTGTTGGAACACCTATAACCATCCCAACACAGATACTGCCATCATTTTTACTTGCGGTAGGAATAGGTGCTGTTGTTCACCTGCTTGCAATGTTCTTTCGAGACCTCAATCAAAATGGTGACAAAAACAGAGCTATCAGCTACTCCTTAGGACACTCTGGGTTAGCTATTATTATGACATCTTTAACAACTGCAGCGGGTCTACTTTCATTCTCTACTGCTGCTATTGCACCGATTGCTGATTTGGGAATTTTTGCGGCAATTGGAGTAATGATTGCACTTATCAACACACTTATACTTCTGCCTGCCTTACTTGCTGTTTTACCAATCAAAGCGGCAAAAGCTTCACAAGATAAAAAATCACAAAAGATGGATGCATTTTTAAATGCTATCGCTCTGTTTAGTTTTAATCATGCTAAAAAAATTGTTGCAGTGAGTGCTGTAATTGCTGGAGTATACATCTATTTTGCTACTAGTGTTGCCTTTAAACATGATCCACTGAGTTGGCAACCGGATAATTCACCTGTAAAAATTGCTACAGCAACAGTAGATCATGAACTTAGAGGTTCTGTTACGATGGAAGTTATTATAGATACTAAAAGAGAAAATGGTCTTTATAACTCTGCACTAATTACAAAAATTGATACGCTTGTTCAAGAAGCTCAAAAACTAAAGACTGATAAACACTTTATTGGAAAAGGCTGGAGTGTTGGCGATGTACTCAAAGAGATACATCGTGCACTTCATGAAAATCAGCAAAACTACTACAAAATCACTAAAAATGATGCACTTATTCCTCAAGAGTTCCTACTCTTTGAAAATAGTGGGAGTGATGATTTAGAGGACTTGGTTGATAGTAGTTTTTCTAAAGCGAGATTGACTTTTAAACTTCCTTGGATGGAAGCTGGTGAGTATGCTGAGATTAGTGATAAACTCACTGATTTACTAAAATCAGAATTGGGAACTGGCGTGGAAATTACAGTAACTGGAATGGTTCCTCTTTTTCAACGTACACTCTCAGCGGCAATGAGTTCAATGGCGATTAGTTATGTTGTTGCGTTTATTATCATTGCTCTAATGATGATACTTCTTTTAGGGAGTGTGAAAATTGGACTGGTTAGTATGATTCCTAATGTGCTTCCAGTTATTATGACCATTGGATTTATGTCCATGGTAGATATGCCTTTAGACATGTTCACCATGCTTGTCGGTGCTATAGTTATAGGTCTTTCGGTTGATGATACAGTTCACTTTTTTCATAACTTTGCAAAATATCACCATCAAGGACACTCAACTAAAGAGTCAGTTAAACAGACTATGATAGGAACTGGACGTGCACTTGTAGCCACTTCTATAGTTCTTTCACTAGGCTTTTTTGTATATGCCTTTGCTTCACTTACAAACCTTATTAACTTCGGTATTTTAGCTGGTGGGGCTATCATAATTGCTCTTGTATCTAATATAATTTTAGGTCCTGCACTACTTACATTAATCTCAAAGGATAAATAATGATAATGAAAATATTACTCATAGCAAGTTTAACACTTAGTTCTCTTTTTGCCATAACCGGTCAAGAGATTGCACAGAAAGTTCATGATAGAGATGATGGTGACAATTCAACTGCAAATATGAAGATGATTCTTATGGATAAAAATGGTAAAAAACGTATTCGTGATTTAAAAATTTTTACAAAAGACAAAGGAGAGGATAAACTGAAATTGATGTTTTTCCTCACTCCTGCTGATGTTAAAAACACTGCGTTTTTAACTTATGATTATGAAGATTCTAATAAAGATGATGATCAGTGGTTATATCTTCCTGAACTTCAAAAAGTAAAAAGAATTGCATCTAGTGATAAGAGTTCTTCTTTTATGGGAAGTGATTTTACTTACTCTGATATGACTTCAAGAAATGTAGAAGATTACACTTACAAAATCATGAAAGAGAAAAAAATTGGTGGATATATGACTTGGCAGATGCTAGTAACTCCTAAGAGTGAAAAAACTATCAAAGAGACGGGTTACACTAAATCTATAGTATTTGTAAGACAAGATAATTTCGTAATCGTGCAAGCACTGAACTACATTAAAGCCGGTAAAAAACTAAAATATATGATGGTCAAAGGTTTAAAGAAGATAGATAACATCTGGACTGCTACGGAGATGCAAATGGTTACAAAAAAAGGTAAAAAAACGCTTCACAAAACTATTTTTAAGTTCTCTAACATTAAATATAACCAAGACTTAGAAGAGTCGCTATTTACTACTCGTACGCTAGAGAGAGGTCTATAAAAATGGCAAAGAAGCTACTTTTTTGCTTTATACTAACATCTTTACTGATTAATAGTTCTCTCTACGCTGAAGAAAACTTAGATGCTGATTTAGGTGGTTTTGATACAGAAGAAGTGACGAGTAGTGAGAGTAGCGACTTAGATGGCTTTGGGGATGATGAAATCACTCAAATACAAAAGAGCGTTCCAGACGTAGAAGTAAAACAACAGATCTTCTCACTTAGTGGAGATTTGGCATTTAAAACTTCTTATGGATATAGAAATCATACGGTTTATGCAAAAAAAGACATGAACACAAATACTCTAGTTGACCCAATTGACTATTCTAGTTTTAATCAAGCCCAAACGGCACTCTATCTCCAACTTGATGGAAAGTTATCAGATGACTGGAAGATAAAAGTTGGTCTTGATACATTTTATGATGCAGTCTACAGTTTGCACCCAAGCAACAACTACAATGATGACACATTAGATACTTATGAAACGCAGCTAATGCTAACAGATGCTTATATTCAAGGTCGTCTTACAAAGACAATAGACCTTAAAGTTGGTCGTCAGATTGTTGTTTGGGGGAAATCAGACAGTATCAGAGTTACAGATGTTATTAACCCTCTTGATAATCGTCTTCCAGGAATGACTGATATTGAAGACTTAAGGCTTAGTGTTGGTATGGCTAAGCTTGATTATTATCTTGGTCAGTGGAACTTCTCTGCCATGGCTATTGTAGAGAGTAGAATTATGCTTGAAGCTGCTCCAAGAAGTGAATTTTTTCCAGTAGATTTAGTTTTTCCAAACGGTGCACCTTATCCTTTTATCCCATTAGCTAAGCCAAGTAGTTCTTGGGATAATATGCAGTACGCTTTTGCTGCTAATGGTATTTTTTCAGGATGGGATTTATCTTTTTATGGGGCTAATGTCTTGGATCAAAAATGGCATTTAGAGGGTTTAACACCTCAAACTTTAACTCGCGAAGTCTCCAAAATAACAATGCTAGGCTCAGCCATCAATATCGCGACAGGCTCTTGGCTTTTAAAAAGTGAGATTGCTTATCTCCATGGTGTGAGATATAACTCTACAAGTGATAAAAAAAACCGCTTAGATGCTTTAGTTGGGTTTGATTATATGGGTATAAAAGATACAGTTTTATCTTTAGAAGTTGCTTCTCGACATATCTTTAATCATGAAGTACAGATGGCTGACTTAAATACACTTAGACCAGATTACATAGATGAAGATGAACTTCAAACTGCTATGAGAGCAACCCGCTCATTTGAAAATGATTCCATAAACGCAACTGCTCTTATAAGTATGTTTGGTACATCTTGGGAGTATGGCGGTTTTATAAGACTCTGGGTTGAGTATGATGTTATGGACGCAGTTGTAGCTAACTTTGGTGTAGTTAATTATATGGATGGGGATAAGCCATTTACAAAAGCAATTAGTAATAATGACAGAATTTTTGCAGATATAACTTATAGTTTTTAAGTAGGTCTTTTAATCATATATCCCATATTTCTAACATTAACAATAATATCCTCTTTTAGCGTTTTTCTAAGACGATTTATTTCAGCTCTGATTGTTGGAATCTCAATCTCTAAATCATTCCACGCATACTCTTGAAAAAGGGAATAATCGACTGTACGACTTCGATTATTCGCAAGTAGAGTAAGTATTTTCAATTGTCTTTGAGATATAACTTGTATATCTCCATTAAACCTCAATATAGAGGTTTGCATATCTAAACTATAGTTATTAGAGAGTCTTAGATGTGAGTGAGGAATGTAGCTTGATTGCAGTATTTTATCTATTCTAATCTCTAACTCTTTGAGATGAAACGGTTTTTTTATATAATCATCACATCCAAGATTAAAAGCATAAGAAATGTCATCTATATCTATATTTGCAGATATAAATATAGTTGGAATTTGTATTTTTTCTTCGTGTAGCATTTCAAGAAGTTTTAGTCCGTTGATATTGGGCACGTTTATATCTAAAATAAGAAGATCATATACCTTCTCTTTTATGGAACCATAAGCTGAAGTTCCATCTCTAAAGAGCTCAAGAGAGTGCCCTTTTATAGATAAAAACTTTGCAATAGCATCATTTAGCAGTTGGTCATCTTCAAGTAACAAAATTTTCATCTTACCCCTTTTTTAAAATAATATTTAAAGGAAGTTCTATTTTTATCGCTCTTGAGCGAGATACGAATATTCTCCTCATCACATATACTTTTGACAAGATTAAGACCAACGCCAAGACCATCTTTAACTCTATTTTCTCTATAGAACTCATCAAAAACTTCTTCTGGGTTCTCAATAATTGTTGAGTTGCTGGTGATTTCTAAAACACAATAACCATTACTCTCATGTAGTATTATATTTACTACTTCAAAACTCTTCGTATATTTTATGGCATTTGTAATATTATTGTCAACTATTCGTTGTAATTTAGTTTTATTAATAAAAACAGTACTTTTTTTGCAACTATTTTTAAATTCAAATGAGAGTTTAGACTGCTTTGCAACAATATCAAAAAACTCTACCCTATTTTTAATAAAATCTGTCAAAACAATCTCCTGTTTTACATAAGAGACTTTATCTTTTCTTGCAAGGTAACTTAAATCATCATAAATACCGTATATATTTTTAGTCGCAGCCTCAATATTTGAAAGAGCAGAATGTTTTCCAGATTCTAATTCAAAAAGTTCAATATTTGCCATAATTACAGCAAGAGGAGTGTTCGTTTCGTGCACAGCATGACGCAAAAATAGTTTTTGAGATTTCACTAAATTTTGTGAATAATCTTTCTCTTTTTTCAATTTATCCTCATAATCTTCTCGTGAAAGTATTATAAGTTTAATATAAAAAATATTAAGAAAAAAAACTAAAGTACCATAAAACAAAAGAGTAGCAAAATTTTCACTATTTTTTGAAAACTCTATCATTCCAAGTGCAAAGACAGATACAAATCCAATAATTCCAAATATTCTTATCATAAAGTTGATTTTATCTTATAGAGGCTAAAATTTTCTTTTATTTGTTATAAATATAATATTAACGCTATTTTCAAGCTATTTTTATTAAGTATACTTTTACATATCGCTTTTTAAACGATGAATATATAACCATTGGAGGATTATATGAACAAGACTATTATAAGTACCGCTTTAATCGCGGCTTTGAGCGTTCCAGCTTTTGCAACGCAATTTATTACGATTGGAACTGGTGGCGTTACAGGTACTTACTACCCAACAGGTGGTGCTATTTGTCGGATGATAAATAAGCAGAGAAAAACTACAGGTATTCGATGTTCTGTTGAATCAACTGGTGGTTCAGTATATAATGTAAATACAATTAATGCAAATGAGCTTGACTTTGGTATCGCCCAGAGTGATACTGCATATCAAGGTTATTATGGTGAGGGTAAATTTAAAGGTAAAGCAGTAAAAGGTTTACGCTCTGTTCTAGCAATTTACCCCGAACTTTTAGCATTTGTTGTTAAAAAATCTTCAGGTATTAAATCTTTAGCAGATGTTAAAGGTAAAAAGTTAAATGTAGATATTCCAGGTTCTGGTACAAGAATGACAACAGATATTGTTCTTGAAGCTTTCGGTATTAAGCATTCAGATTTAGCTCTTGCGAATGAGTTAAAATCTAGTGAAGGTCCAACGATGTTAAAAGATAACAAAATCGATGGTTATTTTGGTGTTTTTGGTCATCCGACTGCAAATATCAAAGATGCTTCTAACTCTGTAGATATTGATTTAATAGCACTTGAAGGGGCACCTATTGATGCTCTTGTTGCAAAATACTCTTACTATGCAAAAGGTGTTATCTCTGGTACTTTTTACAAAGGTGTTAAACATGACACTCCTAGTATCGGTGTAAAAGCCGTTCTTGTAACTAAAAACTCTATTGATGACAAAATTGTTTATATTGTTGCTAAAACGATTTTGGACAACTTTGATGAGTTTAAAAAACTTCACCCTGCTTATAAAACTATTACTAAAGAGTCTTTACTTGATGGTTTAGCAGTACCACAGCATCCCGGTGCTATAAAAGCATTTAAAGAAGCGGGTCTTATCAAGTAAGGAATTACTATGAAAGAGAATCAACATATCGATGACGAGTTTATCGAAAATGAAGAGAAACTGGTAGAAAAACTAGAGGGTCAGAGAAACTTAGCAGAGGGTTCTTGGCAGTATTGGATGATAGCTATTATTGCATTTTCTTGGTCTGTGTATCAAATATATGTGGTAGTGGTTCCAGTCAATAGTGTATTTGTAAGATCTTTTCACTTAGCATTTGCTTTAGCTCTTGCTTTTTCCATGTACCCTATGTTTAGGACACCTAAAACAATGAGTAGTATACCTTGGTGGAACTTTCCAATAGGTCTAGCCTCAGTTATAGGTGCTTTGTATATCTTCATAAACTATGATGCCTTAAATGCTAGAAGTGGTGCATGGTCACCACTTGATGTTGCTATGGGTATAGGAAGTATTGTCTTACTTCTAAAAGCAGCAAGGCGTACCTTAGGAATGGCTCTGCCTATTATCGCTCTAATCTTTATAGGTTATGATTATTTTGGCCAATACATGCCAGATTTAATCGCTCATAAAGGTGCGAGTATTAATAAAATAGTCGGTCAGATGTATCTTACAACAGAAGGGATTTTCGGTGTACCTCTTGGAGTAAGTGCATCTTATGTTTTTCTATTTGTACTTTTTGGAGCACTACTTGAGAGAGCTGGAGCTGGAAAGTATTTTATAGATTTGGCTTACTCACTTCTTGGTAAATATGATGGTGGTCCGGCAAAAGCATCGGTAGCTGCATCTGGGATGATGGGTATTATCTCTGGTAGTTCTATTGCAAACACAGTTACAACGGGTACTTTTACAATTCCACTCATGAAAAGGTTAGGTTTTCCAGCTTATAAAGCCGCCTCTGTTGAAGTTGCGGCTTCTACTAATGGTCAACTTATGCCCCCTATTATGGGAGCTGCTGCATTTATCATTGCAGAGTTCTTAGGTCTTGCCTATACAGATGTAATCATGGCAGCAGCCATACCTGCGTTTGTAAGTTATTTTGCACTTTTTTACATTGTACATTTAGAGGCAAAAAAACTGGGTATCAAAGGAGAAGATCCTTCTAAGTTACAAAGAGCATTTGATATTTTTAAAAGTGGTATTCACTACATAGTGCCTATCTTCTTTTTGATGTATACACTCATTGTACTTAGACAGTCTCCTCAGATGGCTGCATTTAATGCTATCTTTTTTATGATGCTTATCATGGTGTTTCAACGCCCTGCTTATGCGTTTTTAGAGAAGCGTAAATTGACACGTGAAGTGTGGTTAAGTGGTTTTGTAGATATTGGACATGGTATGATTAATGGAGCAAAAAACATGGTTCCAATTGCTATTGCTACCGCAGTGGCTGGGATTGTTGTTGGCTCTGTCACCCTTACGGGTATAGGACTTATCTTAGCAGAAGTTATCGAAGAGTTGTCTGGTGGGTATATTGTTGCGATTCTATTTTTAACAGCAATAGTCTCACTAATTTTAGGTATGGGACTTCCTACGACTGCGAACTACATCGTTATGGCTGCCCTAACAGCACCTGTAATTATGTCGCTCTCTGGTGATTTAGGTTATGTCATCCCAGCTATTGCAGCGCATCTGTTTGTATTTTATTTTGGAATATTAGCAGATGATACGCCACCTGTTGGGATGGCGGCTTACGCCGCCGCCGGGATTGCCAAGAGTGATCCCATAAGAACAGGTTTACAAGGCTTTGCTTATGATATAAGAACGGCAATATTGCCATTTGCATTCTTCTTCAACAATAAGCTTTTACTTATTGCCGGAGTTGATGCAGCTGATCCAAACAATCCAGCCACATGGCAGTGGATTACAAATCCTGGTGAAATAGCACTTATCTTCTTTACGGCTGCTGCTGGAATGTTCGCATTCTCTTCAGCAACGCAAGGTTGGGTATTTACTAAAACAACAGGGCTTGAGAGAGTTTTATTATTAGCAGTTGTTCCATTTATGCTTATACCAAACATGACAAGTATGTGGCTTGGTTTAAGTTCGGAATATTTATCGTATGTAGTAGGTTTTATGCTCTATGGCATAGTCTATTTTACGCAAAAATTAAAAATTAAAAATTAAATAAGGAATGAAAAAATGAAAAAAGGTTTATTATTATCAGTAGCAGCAGCTACGCTTATGGCAAGTGTAACTTCACTTAACGCATTAACATTTGAGGAATCTATAAAAGATGGTAAATTCTCAGCAAATATGAGAACATTTTACTTTGATAGAAGTTTTGATGCTCCAGGTGTAGATAATGCAACAGCACTTACATTTGGTGGTATAATGAAGTATGAGACTGGTGACTACAATGGTCTTAAAATTGGTTTTGCATATTATGGTAGTCAGAGAATTGGAGGTATGTTTACTAAAGCAGAAGGTGTTGGAACTAGCTTATTAGAAAGAGGTACAGGTGAAAATTTAGGTTTCTTAGGTGAAGCATACCTTCAATACACTTTGGCTAATACTATGGTTAAAGTTGGTCGTCAACAGTTATCTACTCCACTTATTCAAAATCATGACCTTAGAATCTTACCTTCAGTTTATGAAGCAGCTATAGTTCGCAATAAAGATATTCCTGGTACAATGATTGAGCTAGGTTATGTTACTGCTTATACTGGTTTTACCTCAAAAGATAATGATTTTCTTGATCAAAATACGAATTGGGGTGAAGATGGCTTAGCTTATCTATCATTTTCTAATAAAAGTGTAAAAAACTTAAGTATTAGAGGTCAGTATGTATTAGCTGTCTCTGATACAGATAAGACTGGTGCTACAATTAAGGTTACAGACTATAGATATTTAGATGCTAAATATAGTCTGCCTTTTGGAGATAAGACATATATTAAAGCCCAATATGGTGGAAATGCTTACTCAGTAGGTGATGATTCTATGTTAATTGGTGCTAAAGTAGGAACTACCTTTGCTGATATGCTAGATGTAGCTGTTTTATTTGATCAAATTTCAGACAACTCTTTTAAAGCAGTTGAGTCTGGTCCTATGTACTCTGACTGGCAACAAGGATACGGCAATTACGAAGCGAGTACTGCAATTGGTGCGCAACTAGTTGCAAGACCACTTGATGGACTTAGCTTAAAAGTTGGTTATGTTGATGTGAGTGCAGATGAAGGTAATCTAAGAGATGATTTTTCAGAGTTTAACTTTGATGGAAAATATGCAATCAACAGTTGGTCTAAAATTAGAGTTAGATACTCAATAAAAGATCAAACTGATACTTCAAGTAGAGAAGATAGAAACGACTTTAGAGTTATCTACTACACAAACTTTTAAAACCTATTAGTTGGGAGAGATTCTCTCTCCTAAATAAATTTTTAATGAAGGATATACTATGATAGAAGAAAAGAAAATGACACTAACAACTAAAGTTTTGCTTGGTATGGCTTTAGGTATTGCTGTAGGACTATTTATCAATTTACTTGGTTTTAATAACGAAGGCTCGTTTGCTAATGAGTATATAGTCAACGGATTTTTTCATATTATTGGAAAAATGTTTGTAACAGGCTTGAAAATGCTTGTTGTTCCTTTAGTATTTTTCTCACTTATCACCGGTGTTTTAGGTATTGGTGATATTAACTCTCTTGGAAAAGTTGGTGCAAAATCATTCGCACTTTATATGCTAACAACTGCAATGGCAATTGCATTTGCTATTACTATTGCAGCTACTATTGGTATTGGTGAGGGCGTTAATATGTCATCAACAGCCACTTTCACAGCTAAAGAAGCACCGGCACTAAGTGCGGTACTTGTAGATATCATTCCTAGTAATATTGTTAATGCTATGGCACTTGGTAAAATGTTACAGATTATCTTTTTCTCTATTTTAGTTGGTATCTCTATATTAATGGTTGGGAAAAAAGCGGAACCTGTTGTTAAACTCATTGAAATTGGTAATGAAATTATGATGAAAATGGTAAACATCATTATGTCAGTTGCACCTTATGCTGTATTTGCACTTCTTGCAAAAGCTATTGCTAACCTTGGTCTTGGTCTATTAGCAGATTTAGCAGGTTATGTTTTAGTTCTTATTGCTGCACTACTACTACACCTATTTGTAACACTGATGAGTGTACTTAAAATATTCTCAGGTATGAGTCCTAAAATCTTTCTTAAAAAGATGCGTGAGACACAGATTTTTGCATTTTCAACATCAAGTTCAAATGCAACAATTCCAGTAACTCTTAGAGCGGTAACGGATAGACTCGGTGTCAATAACTCTGTCGCTTCATTTACCGTACCATTTGGTGCTACCATCAATATGGATGGTACTGCAATTATGCAAGGGGTTGCTACTGTATTTATTGCTAATGCATATGGAGTTGATTTAGGAATAACAGGCTATTTAACTGTAATTATGATGTCAGTTCTTGCTTCTATTGGTACTGCTGGTGTTCCTGGTGTTGGACTTATTATGCTCTCTATGGTATTTTCACAGGTTGGACTTCCTGTTGAGGGAATTGGTCTCATCCTTGGTGTTGATAGACTCTTAGATATGATTCGTACTGCGGTGAATGTCTCAGGTGATGCTGCTGTCTCTATCATAGTCGCTAAAAGTGAAGGTAAACTTGATGAAAGCGTATTTAATGACCCAGAAGCAGGTAAATTAACTTCTGATGATTTAGATATTGACGAAGATATCGAACATGAGTTGGCTAATGTCGTAGAGAAACTACACGACAAAGCATAACAATTTGTAGGAGCCTCGGCTTCTACATATAAATTATGAAAATAGAAACGAAATATACCAAACACATTTACAGCTCTTACAAAAAACATCATCATGACATCTTATCGATTGCAATAATAAAGCAAGGAGAAATCCAGATTGAATACGACCATACAAATGAGCGATTAAGACCAAAATCTTTAGCAGTTTTCAATCCATTTGAAAATCACAAGACTACTCTTGTTCATACTAACACTAGCGACTATTATGTTATCTATTTTCATTTAGACAAAAGTGAAACCTTTCATGTTATCACCCCCTCCATCATAAGAGATGACTCTTTGTATCATAATTTTTTAGCTTTACATGAATCTAAAAATAGTGAGGATGGTATACTTTATTTAAATCAGATTTTTAAATCCTATACTGATGAAACTCCCTCTACTAAGAAGAAACAGGGTGAACTCTTAGATAAAGCTTTAAAGTTTATAGAGACAAATGACTATGATGAGATTACTCTAGAAACTTTGGCAAGACATATAGAGATAAGTCAAAACCATCTTATTCGGCTCTTTAAAAAAGAGTTTGGTCTCTCTGCCCATGCTTATATTTTAAACCAAAAAATTCACAAGGCTAAACTCTTGTTAGAACAAGGTATGCCTATAGCGCAAGTTGCGAGTGCTGTTGGGTTTTATGATCAAAGCCATTTTCATAAGGCATTTAAAAGTGTTTTTGCTTTAACTCCAAAAGAATTTCAAAAAAGGTGATTTTTTACAAGACTTGTTTTTATAAGATGATTATAATACGGCATGTTTAATTTTAAAGAGACCCTACATGCTGCCACTTCAAGTGCTTGGTTAGTTTTAAAACTCATCATTCCACTCTACATTTTAGCGGATATACTTCTGTACTTCGATATTTTGAAGTATATCTCGTTTGTGTTTGAGCCTATTACAACACTCTTGGATTTACCCAAAGAAGCTGCACTTGGTATTGCGGCAGGAATGCTCTTTAATCTCTATGCTGGTATCGCTTTTTTAGCACCACTTGGTTTAAATGGCTACGAATGGACTATTTTAGCAACATTTTTAGGAGTCGCTCACTCACTTATAGTAGAAAATGCCGTTATGAAGAAGCTTGGTATATCCCATATTTACTCACTTTTTTTACGTATTAGTATGGCATTTATTTCCGTAATACCCATTACATTAATGCCTAAGGATTTTTTTAATGATGTTACAGAACTCAAAAACAGTACCACATCTATAGTCCACAATAATTTTCTTGATATGCTACAAGACTCTTTTATCGGTGCAACTGTTCTCTCATTTAAAGTCATTATTTTAGTGACTCTCATCATTTTTTTGATGAACTATTTAAAATCCACCAAAATAATGCAGGAGTACAAAAAAAAGGTCAATAGCTCTTTTTCCATTTTGGCAGGACTTATTTTAGGTATTACTTATGGAGCAGGAATTTTAATACATGAGGCTAAAAGCGGTAATTTAAACAAAGTAGATATTTTTTATATAGCAACGTTTTTAATGATATGTCACTCACTTGTTGAAGATGTACTACTCTTTGTCATTTTTGGTGCTAATGGCTGGTTAGTTATTTCTATAAGGTTAGTTATGGCATTTGTTTTTTCCTATATCTTAGTTATAATTTATAAAAAGGTAATTTATGAAAACCATACAATATCTTAATAGAAAGATAGCCCCTTCAAAAGTAATCTGCGTAGGCAGAAACTATGTTGAACATATAAAAGAGTTAAATAATGAAACACCTGATAGTATGGTTCTTTTTAATAAGCCAAATTCAGCCATAACAAATACACTCGAGTACATCCAGAAAAATTGTCGTTTTGAAGGTGAGATATGCTTTCTTATTGAAAACTCTCAAATAGAAGCTTTAGGTTTTGGACTAGACCTAACTAAGGCTGATATTCAAGACAAGATGAAGTCCAAAGGTTTGCCATGGGAAAGAGCAAAAAGTTTTGATAAATCAGCTGTTTTAAGTAAATTTATAAAATTCAACGGAAATATAGAGACTGTAGAGATGAAACTATACATCAACGATATTCTAGTTCAATACGCAACCTATGATTTAATGATATACAAACCAGATAAAATTATAAGCGAAATTACATCTTTTATGAGCCTTGAAGATGGAGATATTATTATGAGTGGAACACCAAAAGGGGTAGCTACCTACTCTCAAAATGATACCTTTTTAGGAGAAATTTATATCGAGGGGAAGTTACTCTTGCAAGAAAAGTTTATAGTAAGCTAATCTTTAAAGTTCAAAGAGATTGTTGTACCAACTCCAAGTGTTGATGCTACAAGGATTTCTATCTTCATAGCATCACACAATCTTTTAGCTATGTCAAGACCTATTCCGTGACCACTAATATGCTCTTTATAAGAGCGTTCAAAAATATTTTTTGGATTCTGTATACCTATGCCATTATCCTCTAAGTAAAGAACTCTATTTTTAGTATAAATTTTAATATTTCCTCCCTTCTTATTATATTTACATGCGTTAGAAATAATATTTACAATGACTTGATTAAAGGCATCTCTATTAATTTTTGCAATAAACTCTCTCTCATCTAGTACAAAATTTATCTCTGTATATATATTTTTGTGCGTTGTCACAACTTCACTAATGATTTTAAAAATATTCTCTTTTTGAATAATCATCGTCTCCTCTTGCAATAAAAGTGTAAGGTTATTATGCAGTCCTCCAATATCTTTGACGCTGCGTTTAATTCTTAAGAGTGCTTTATTATCGCTAAACCCATCTTGAGAGTCCAAAAGTTTCATATTTAAAAGTATAGAAGTTATTGGTGTGTTTAGGTCATGTATCAAATCTTTTGAGAAGTTATCTAGCTTTGTAATCGCTTCTTGCATTGGTTTGAGTGCTCTCACTGATAAAAAGTAACTTAGCATTCCAAAGAATGCAAGTAACAAAATCTGTATAGAGATAATGTAAATTTTTATCTGCAGCATTGTCTCTTCGTAATGGATTTTATCTTTTGTTACAAGTATATATCCCCCTTCCCAACTAAAAGGCATATACTTTAAAAAACTTCTCTCTTTTATCTCAAAATTATTCATATTAAAATTATTTATCTCTATCTGAACAACCTCGTGACTTATATGCTCAGGAGTACGTGGAGCCTGCTTCATTTTAACCTGTCTCACGTACTCTATCATTGAAAAATGCTCTTTTTCTATCATTGTTTTTTTCTGCTCTTCAAAGTAGAAAAATCCAGATACGAGGATTAATAGAGCTACACTTCCAAAATATGTACTAAAAAACTTCCAGAAGGCTTTTTTCTCATACTTTAACAAGTCTGTATCCCGTCCCTTTGATTGTCTGTATCTCTAGTCCTGCTTTTCTAAGCTTAGTGATATAAACACGTAGAGCTCCCTCACTAGACTCGTTTACATTATCAAGCTCGTAGAGTAGTTCTTGCTTTGTTATAGTCTCGTTTATTCTTTTAAAAAAAAAGCACAGCAGTTTAGACTCTAATGGTGCAAAAGCTATAAGCTCATTATCTTGAAGTAGTTCATTATGAGTTATTTTATAGACTAAATCTCCATACTTTATCTCATTCTCTTTTGAAGCAAAAGATTTGCGCAGCAGTGCTTGGATTCTTACTAACAACTCATCAAAATCAAATGGTTTTTTTAGATAATCATCAGCTCCTACTTCAAATCCACGTGAGAGTGAAGCTATATCACTAAGTGAGGTTAAAAATATACATGGAATAGAATTACCCGACTCTCTAAGAATTTTCAGCAGTTCAAAACCATCAAAATCTGGGATATTTACATCAAAGAGCATTATCTCAAAACTCTGTTCATAGGTAACTTCGAGTGCTTGATTTCCAGTTGTTGCTAATGTTACATCATAACCCTGCGTTTGCAGAAGTTCACATAGTGTTTCAGAGAGGATTAGGTCATCTTCAACAAGTAGTATTCTAGCCATCTGTAGTATTCCTCAAAGCGTTTCCTCAACAAGTAGTATTCTAGCCATTAATCCCACTCATCAAATTTAGAATTTGTATGCTTATCTTTTTTATATCTCTTGGCATTTTTACTTTTATCTAGTTGATTTGAGGCATAAAGAATCTCTTCTTTGATATTCTCTATATCTTCTTCACTTTCCTTATAGGAAACCATTTTTTTTACAAGTTTTTGTAAGTCTTGTAGCTCGCCTTTATACAGAGCCATCTCCTCTGTTCTACTTAAAAGTTTGAGAGAATTAGTTATCTTTTTATCCAAGCCTTTTTGTGTAAGCTCCTCTGTATTTAAAAGATAAGAAATCATACCCTTATGAAATCTCTCCAATGCTCTAATATAACGCAGTCTATTAGCGTTGTCTACTGCTTTTTGCGATGCTGCCATTTAAGTCCTTACTCAAAGGTTTCAATTAACCATTTATTGATATAATTATACACATATATTACAATTTGAGGTAACAATTGAAAAAAATCTTTTTAACACTACTAATTTTGGTATCATCTTTAGTGGCAGAACTAAAACATGAGTATCTTTCACAAAAACTTATAGACTCTAAAATACCTATCGTTGACATTAGAACACCAGGTGAATGGAAAGAGACTGGAATTGTAAAAAATTCTATTCCGATTATGTTTTTTAATGAACAGGGTGCTTATGATGTAAATGCATTTTTAACTCAGTTAAATGCTAAAGTAGACACAACTAAAGAGTTTGCAATCATTTGTAGAACAGGAAGTAGAACAGCAGTAATAGCTGATTTTTTATCTAAACAGCTGCATTATAAAGTTCTAAATGTTAAAGACGGAATAATTTTTGCATCACAGAGAAATATAAAACTTATACCAGTTAAATAATGGGGTTTGTAAAATTTCTCTTCTATTTTATAACAAGGGTCGTAGTACTTTTTGCAGCTATCGCTCTTGTTATTTTTCTACTTTGGGGAATTCTTTATCTCCTATTTCTCAGATAAAATCAACCCTTAGTCGGTTTGATTCCATTTATCAATGCATAAAGTGTTGGTAGGTACAGAAGATTTAAAAAAGTTCCCCACAAAAGACCAAATCCAATAGATATTGCGATAGGCTGAAGTATTACCGCCTGCCCTGAAGCATAAAAAATCAATGTAAAAAGACCTAAAAATGTAGTGACTGATGTGATTACAATAGGACGTAGTCTCAGTTTTACACGTTTAAAAAACTCCTCTGGCTTATGTGTTCCATGAAGAAAATCAAGCATAATAATCCCATCATTCACAACAACACCCGCAAGACCAAGTATCCCGATAAAAGAGAGCATAGAGAGGTTCATACCTAATAATTTGTGCCCTATGAGTGCGCCAAGAACTGAGAGAGGAATAACACTCATAACCATCAGTGCGTACTTGATTTTTGAGAAGATTAAAAGGAGTGTGAGAAGAATCAAGAATATTGCCAACACAACTGTTTTTTTCATGTCACTCTGTAGTTCTCTATTTTTCTCTTTTTCTCCAAGAAGATTTACTTCAATTCCTGATTTTGAAATATCCTCCAGAGTTGGCTCCAACATTGTTAGAATCTCTTCAGGAGTAATCTTGCGTTTATCTACTTTTGCAAAAAGAGTTTTAACAATACTCCCATTGAGTTTATTTATCTTCTCATAATCTTGTATTTTAATAATTTGCGCAATATCTGTTAGTTTAACAAAGCGTCCGTCTTTAAGAGCTATGTTAAAGTTTAAAAGTGTCGCAGTTTTATCTTTTGCGATATCTTCTGTTTTTATCTCCATAACACCACGTTCATTAAATGTTGTAGATTGTCGCTTCTCTAAAAAATAGTTACTTAAAACCCTAGCAACCGAAACCTCACTAAGACCTAAACTCTCACCGTAAGAGTTAATTTTTATCTTATACTCCATTTTTCCATAACGAATATTATCACTGTAGTTTGAAATACCTTCTATCACTGATATCTCACGTGAGAGTCTCTTTATAGCACTCTCTAAGGCTGCATCATTACTCCCTGAGAGATTTATTTGAATATCACTTCGAATGAGTCCTGCTTTATCTTCTAAGACTCCTAAATCAATCATTTTATACTTCTCTTTAAAGGGCTCTATTAACTCCATCATACGAGGTGCTAACTCAAAAGTTTTCTTATCTCTAATCGCATGAGCTTGTTCAAAATCAAAACTGAAGTTTAAAACAGGGTTAATATACATATTTACCCAGTTTGTCTGTTTTCTATCGTGTAATTCTAGTGTAATATAAAAAACACTGTTTATCAACTCAGTTTCACCAGAGAGACTTCGTCTGTACCCACTACTAGCAGAACTTGTTTTTAAAGAGAACTCTTCACTATGTTCTCTAACATGTGCTTCAATCTCTTTTGCTATCTCAAATGTATCCGCTAGTGGTGTATTGTTATCTAATTTCCCTGAGATATAGAGATTATTTCCATCAAAACTTGGGAAAAATTGAAACTTCATACTCTTAGCAGTCACAATAGTGAGAAGTGGTATAAAGATTAAAAAGAGAAACAGTGAAGCTTTTTTGTACTTAATTAAATGCTGGAGTGTTTTCTCATATAGATTTTGAAAAGGTGTCCAGTCTATTAAATTGTCACTCTTTTTTAATAACTCCTGTGCATGGAGAGGTAAAAATAGAAAACTCTCTAACAGTGAACCAATTAAAATCATTACGACAACTATTGGAATTAAAATTAAAAATAGTGCAGTTTCGCCCTGCATCATAAACATAGGTAAAAACGCAGCTGCCGTTGTGATAGTTGCCAGAGTAATAGGCATCATCATCTCTTTTACACCTAAAAGAGTCGCCTCACGATTTTCCATCCCTTCATCTATATGCCTCTGTATATTTTCACTCACAACAATCGCATCATCTACTACAATACCGATGACTATAAGTGCTCCAAGAAGTGAAACAACATTTATTGAGTAACCCATATAATAAATAAACAAAAGACCTATGATGAAAGAGAATGGAATCCCAAGTGCGACAATAAACGCAATACGAAGATTTATTAAGATGGCCATAGAAACAAAGACTAAAATGAGTCCAAACATTAGATTTGAGATTACCGTATCAAGTCTTGTTTTCATAGGAATAGAACTATCTTGATAGAAGTTAAACATCACTCCATCATAGGAGTTCTCTAATTGCTTAACAGTCTCTCTTAACTTTTTTGAAAGCTCTATAGAGTTTCCATCTTCACCTTTTGAGATTATTAGCGTTAGAGTTGGATTATTGTTAAAGGAAGAGAGTGTAATTGTTTGAGGATAGTGAATCTTTACATTTGCGATATCTCCAAGCATGATGAGCTTATCGCCTACTTCAAGAATCGCCTCACGCCACTCTTGTATATTTGCTTTTCCATTAACAGTTGAGACAAAAACAAATTCACCCCTGTCTTCAATGTTACCAATGGGAAAAATATAAGAGAGATTAGAAATTGCACTCACTACGTTTTCAGGCTTTAAATCATAAGCTAAAATCGCTTCAGAGTTAATCTGTATAGATACTTCTTCATTAGAGTCCCCACGTATAGAGATATCACTTATATCTTGAATTTTGGATAGTCTTGACTTTACTTCCTGAGAGATAACAGTCAACTCTCCACGTGAGAGCAGATCTGAGGAGATAGAGAGTTTTATAAGTGATTTACTCTTATCTAAGAGCTTTGAAATTGGTTCATTCATATCTGAAGGAAGAAACTGTTTTGAAGCTGATACAGAATCTTTTACTTTTGAGAGTACGTTGATTCTATCTGAGCTACCATCAAGTGTAAGTATTATGATAAATGAACCAGGTGTGATAGTCGTTTCACTTTTATCAATTCCGGCAATATTACTAAGGCTATCTTCAATATCGCGAACAACCATCCTATCCATATTTGTAGCACTAGCTCCACTGTAAGAGCCTCGAACACTTATTTTATCAAGTTCAACAACAGGAAACATCTCTTTTGGAATGCTGATATAAGCATTTACGCCCATATATGCTAAAAATATTAGCAACATATAGTTTAACTGTTTATTTGATATAAAATATTCTATAAATTTAATCATATTTTCCCAAAATTTTAAAATTGTTATTTGTTTAATGATTATATCAAATGTTTAGGTTAAAATATAAAAAACGATGAAAAGAAGTATATGTCAATAACTATAAATAGTGAAAAACTCGATGCTATTGTTAAGATAATCGAATTAAATGATGACCTGATTCAGTATGACTATAAACAAAAAGAGAATCAGATACTTATACCTAAATCTATGGTAGAAAAAATATCTACTCATATGTTAAAAATTGACATCAAAGAGAGTGACTTCAAAGAAGCTATAAAACTGAGTATAAAAAGAGGATTTGAGCTTTCAAACAATGACATTGTTATCAGTAAAAATGGAGAATTTTTCATTAAGTTATATGAGAAAATACATAAACATCAAATCAATGAAAAAGATAAAAACACTATAGTAAGCAGATATAACGGTATTAATGAAGAAGAACTCCAACTCTTTTATGATGATTTTTTTGCACAGAGTGAAAATAAAAAATTCTTTGTACTTATAGCAAAAGAATTTGTTAACACATATTTAAAGTCTAAAAAAATCACGAATGAAGTTTATGAAAAAAACGTATTTTCATATATACATATGATTGTTTTTAAACGCTTAGTGGATATATATGATAATAGTGATGGGTTTTTTACAGGTTTTGCCGGTTATATATTTAGAATTCATTTTAAAGAGGTGTTTGAGCATATCGCAGACCTGATTCTTGATGAAATTGCGATAAGCAACAATACAATTATTGAGTTTTTAAAATACTACTCTCAAGATGTCATTGTTGTTGCTGCGAAAAAGTATCAAGTGCCATCTCTAGAGTCTAAAGATGGTTTAAGATGGAATGTTGGCTCAATGCTCTCTATCACTAAGATATATATTAAAAGCAAAAAAATGATTCAAAGCTTACAACAAGAGTCTATTAATCTCAACAAACAAGTACAAAAATCATATATTGGGAATCTTACGCCCCTTGAGTACCAGACTGCTCAAATTCAAAAAAGACAAAATTTTGATAACGATATAGCGCATCATAATAAAAAATTAAAGAGGTATGTAGATCTGTTGAGCCATATAAACAATCAAGAACAAAGAAGCAAGATGAAAAAAGATATTCATACGCTTAAAGACACAGTAACTAGACTACTCCAAGAGAAAAAGAATTTATCAGAGGATAGTATCGATAAAGCTGCTCTGAGTCAATATACCCGCTTACAAAAAGAGATTGACTCAATAAGTAGACAACTAAAAAGAGAACAACGTGTTATAGCGCAGAATAAAAACTCTTATCAATCTATACGAGAGTCTCTTATAAAAGCGCTTATATCAAAGAAACAACTTCTATAAAAGTGACTTAATAACGTTACTTACACCTTGGTGTAGGTTGTAATGTGAGATAGGAAAGTCTAATAATTCATCTTCAAGATTTACAGTATAGTGTGCCAAATAATCTCCTAATAGTTTTAAATCTATCTCTTTATACTCTTTACAAACTTTTTCATTTAGATTTGTTCTGAGTAATTCATCTGCTGTATTTGACTTTTGAATTGTAAAAGCCAGCATCTTAAGACTCACAAAATCACTCCACTCTAAAAATAGATCAGGTGTGAGCTCATTAACTGCCTTACCTTGTGAATCAAAAAGCATATTCATCTCACGTAGAGGGATGAGAACACTTAAAATAGCAGTAGAAAATGGTACAACTTTCTCAGCCCAAAAAGGAGACTCATTTCTTGTTTCTAATTCAGCGGCTATAAATTCTACTATTGTTTTTACATCTGAACTCTTAAAAAGTTCGTAACTCTCTTGTGTCATAAATTATTTCCTAAATTATATTATTTACATAATAATAGCGTTTTAGTATAATGGCGGTTTTAAATAAAGGATATATTTTGAAATTAAATAAAAGTTTTATAACTAACGCAGTAGCAATACTTCTCATTGCTTTATCATTTGTAGTTACTGAGTTCTCATCGCTTCTACTTTTTACTGGACTTTTTGCGCTTTCTGGGGCACTTACTAACCTACTCGCTATTCATATGCTTTTTGAAAAAGTACCATTTCTTTATGGTTCGGGTGTGATCCCTGCTCGTTTTGAATCTTTTAAAGAGGCTATTAAAAATCTTATGATGAATGAATTTTTCACACGTGAACAGTTAGAAGCATTTTTTGAAGATGAAGAGAAGAAGATAAACCTAGAACCTATCATAGAAGAGACTGATTTTACACCTGCGTTTGATGCACTGAGTAAAACTGTAATGGAATCATCTTTTGGTGGTATGCTTGGAATGTTTGGTGGAGAATCTGCTCTTGACGCTCTACGTGAACCTTTCTCACAGAAGATGAAAACAGCAGTTATAAAGATAGTAAATTCTACTGCGTTTAATGAGACACTCCAACAACATATGCAGAGCTCATCACTCAATGATGATATGTTAGAGTCAATAGAGAGCGTAATAGATTCAAGACTAGAAGAGTTAACCCCACAAATGGTTAAAGAGATAATACAAAAGCTCATTAAAGAACATCTTGGCTGGCTTGTTATCTGGGGTGGTGTATTTGGTGGATTAATTGGGTTAATTAGTTCTTATTTAATTTAGTTTAAGTTTTTTTTAGAGTATACTTACCAATCTTAAATTAATAATCAAGGTACACAATGAAAAATATTTCAATTAAAACGCAAATTTTAGGCTTGGTAATACTCTCTTTAGTTCTGCTCGCAGGAGTGCTAACTTTTATCTCTGTGGGAAAGACTAAAGATGCTCTTATTCACAGTAGCTATGAAACACTTACTGCAGCTAGAGACTCTAAAGCAAAACAGATTAAAGACTTTTTTAAAGAAAGAGTTGCTGACATCAATGTTATTGCGGAAAGTAGAAATGTACATGACTTGGTGAATGACCTAATTTATGTTCACGAGGAGCTTGAAGTTCAAGGAAGTGATGCCTATCCAGTGAATAATTTCCTTGCAAAAGAAAAAACTGAACCACATGAAGCCTTCTTTGAAATGTATACCAAAGAGTATCATTATTATGATATTTTTATTATCTGTGCCAAGCATGGTCATGTCATGTATACTCAAGCCAAAGAGTCAGATTATGGTGCGAACGTAGGTAGTGGTCCACTTAAAGACTCAGGACTTGGCGAAGTATATAAAAAAGTCAAAGAGCTTAAGCGTCCTGTGTTTGTAGATATGAGACCTTACTCTCCTAGAGCAAATGCTCCAGTAATATTTTTGGGAACTCCTGTATATATAGAGGGTGCCTTTAAAGCCATAGTTGTATTTCAAATTTCAGACAAAGTGATTAATGATGTTATGCACTTTAGAAAGGGATATGGAGAGTCTCAAGAGGATTATTTAGTTGGTCAAGATAAACTGATGAGAAGTGATAGTTTCTTAGACCCAAAAGGACATAGTTTAAAAGCTTCCTTTGCAAATCCAACAACTGGAAAATGTGATACAGAGGCGAGCAGAAATGCTCTTAATGGAGAAAAAGATACTAAAATTGTTATTGACTATAATGGGAATCCTGTATTATCCGCATATGAACCTCTTGATATTAACAAAGATTTACATTGGGCTATTATGTCTGAGATTGATGAGGCGGAAGTTTTAATTATCCCTCATGAGATTCGGAACTCTTTATTTCTTATTGCTTTTATTATATTATTTATAGTTTTAGTTATTTCATACTTTTTAGTTGCCAACAGCATTATTAAGCCATTAAATATATTTAAATCTAAAATACTTGAGATATCTTCAAATCATGATTTAACTCAAAAAATAAATACCGATGCGCCTCAAGAGATTATGGAAATGGGGAAAAGTTTTAACACACTCCTAGTCTCTTTACAAGAACTTATTTCAACTTCAAAAAGTTCTTCTACTGAAAATGCTTCTATATCTCATGAACTCTCTACAACTGCATTGAGCGTTGGAAAAAAAGTTGAAGACTCTGTAATTATTATAAATGAAGCTAGTGCACATGCTAAAGGAATCCAAAGTGAAATTGTAAATGCTATTGCTGATGCACAGAATTCTAAAGAGGATATTATCAGAGCAAATGAAAATTTAGAAACTGCAAGAAATGATATTATCTCTTTAACTTCCAAAGTTCAAGAGACAGCGCATACAGAATCAGACTTGGCACAAAATATGGAATCTCTCTCTAGTGAAGCCAATGAAGTGAAATCTATCTTAGTCGTAATAGGTGATATAGCTGACCAGACAAACTTACTAGCGCTCAATGCAGCTATTGAAGCAGCTCGCGCAGGTGAGCATGGTCGTGGATTTGCTGTTGTTGCTGATGAAGTTAGAAAACTTGCAGAGAGAACTCAAAAAACACTGAGTGAAATAAACGCAACAATTAGTATCGTTGTTCAATCAATTGGTGATGCTTCAACCCAAATGAGTACAAACTCACAAGAGATTCAAAAATTAGCAAATCTCGCACAAGGTGTAGAAGATAAAATAAATGAAACTGTTACTATTGTCAATACCGCAGTAAATACTAGTGAATCAACAGTAAAAGACTTTGAAACTACAGGTAAAAATATAGAGATAATTGTTGAGAAAGTTGAGGAGATAAATAATATTTCATCAACTAACGCAAGAAGTGTAGAGGAGATAGCAGCAGCGGCAGAACATCTCAATACTCTCACGGATGAATTAAACTCTAAACTTGAATTATTCCACACTTAAAAACATCGTCCTTATTGGTGCCTCCACTGGAGGTCCAGGACAGATAGAAAAAATAATCATCTCTCTGCCAAAACTGCACAACACTACAGTAATAATTGCGCAACATATGGTCGAAGGATTCATGATTAGTTTTGCAAATAGACTTAAAAATAATTCAAAAAATCCTATAAAGGTTGTGCAAAACAATCAGACTCTTCAAAATGGACATATCTATCTATCTGAAGGCAAAACGCGGGTAAAAAAAGATCATTACGGATTAGTTTTAACCCATGAAACAGCTTCTTCCAACTCTTTTAATCCAGATATAAATACTCTGTTTAACTCCTTTTTACCCCTCTGTAATGATATTAAAATACTAAGTATTATCTTAACAGGAATTGGAGATGATGGAGTTAATGCATGCAAGGAGTTAAGTATGAAAGGTGTTACATGCATAACTGAAAGTGCTAGTAGTGCTATAGTTGATGGAATGCCTAGTCGTGCGAGACTCTTAGTACCAAACATAGAGATAGAAGATATCAGTACGATAGTTAATAAGATAAATAGGTTTTGTCAATAATGTTTAATTTTTTAAAAAAACGTAAAACTATCATAAAAGAGGAAGTAGTTATCGAAGAAAATTATAGTGATATAAAACCTATAGCAGAGTACTTTCACAATGAGACAGGTATTACCTTTGATAGCCAAATGAGTATATTGAAGAGTAAAGTCACCTCTTTTTGTAAACAGAGATATATATATTCGTTTTCTTCACTACTATTAACCATAAAAACAGATGCCCAGTTAAAACAACAACTTATTGATTATCTCACAACAAATGAGACCTACTTCTATAGAGAATTCAAACAGATACAAGAGTTAGTAGACCTTGTAAAAGAGTCTCGTGGTAGTGTTAAAATTTTATGTGCACCATCAGCAACAGGAGAAGAACCCTACTCCATTGCGATTGCTTTGCTTGAAGCTGGTATATCTTCATCTTCTTTTCATATTTTAGGTATAGACATAAACGCTGATGCAATATCAAAAGCACAAAATGCACTTTATGGAGAGAGAAATATTAGAAACCTTTCTCCTAAAATTATCTCTAAATACTTTGATATTTATAATAAAAAATATAGAATAAAACAGGGTCTTAAATCCCTTGTTTCGTTTCAAGTAACAAATATTTTTGATAGCTCATTCAAAAGTATCGGAAAGTTTGATTTTATCTTTTGTAGAAATATGCTTATCTATTTTGATAAAGAGACGAAGTTCAAAGCGAAGGGTATTTTAGAATCAATGAGAAAGAGTAATCAGCAAGAAATATTTTTTGGGCATGCTGATCTTTTTTGAGTAGTTATTATACTACTTCTATAATTGCTTCAGCAACTTCAATTCTATCACCCTTAACTATCTTAGCTCTTTTTCTAGTCTCAGTCTCTCCATTGCGTTTTACATAGCCATCAGCTACAATATACTTCGCCTGAGCACCACTATCCACTAAATCCATAACTTTTATAAGTTTAAATAGTTCTATATAATCTTCTTTTAGTTCAAACTGCATTCTCTGTCCACCTATTTTAATTGTTGAAATAATACCCTATTAGTGCTATAATCGAGATTATATAAGGAGCTGATATAAGTATACAATCAGAAATCTATAATATTACATCCACAAAATTAAAAGATATTAACTATTTTCAAGAACAAATTTGCTTAGACATGACAAACAGCTACTATTGGAGTAGAGATTGGAGTAAAGAGTTTTATATAGAGCTAGCAAAAGCTGGTTTTATATGTACAACATATGATCTCAAAGATAGCTTACTGTTATTACCAGAGCTTCAAACTGATTATGCGGTACTAGATTTTAACAATCTTCATATATCCAAAAAAGTGAAAAAACTTATAAAGGAAGCAGCATATGAGTTTTGCATAAATAGCAGGTTTAATGAGGTCATTGAAAAACTTTCCACTCACCATAAGTATAATTGGTTAAAAGGCGAATATGCAGAGCTCATAAAAAGTTTATATATTCATCATAATGAAAAAAAAGAGTTCAAAATAGTCTCGTTTGAATTAGTAGACAGTGCCTCACTTGAGCTTATTGCCGGTGAAATTGGATATATCATAGCAGGTACATACACAAGTTTAAGTGGATTTAGTTCAAGAGAGAAGAAGTATGCCAACTATGGAACTCTGCAACTTGTTTTATTGGCAAAACATTTGCAAAAAAGTGGTTTTAAGTTTTGGAACCTAGGGCATCCACATATGGAGTATAAAAAAAGACTTGGATGCCAAATATACTCTCGTGCTGACTTCTTAAAGAGATGGAATAGAGCTACTCAAACCTCTTAACATAAGCGTGACAATATGGTTGGGAGCCTTTTCTCTGATAATAATCCTGATGATAATTTTCAGCCTTATAAAATGGTTTTATATCTTTAACTTTTGTCGCTATTTTTAGACCTTGTGAACTTAAGATTCCTATAAGTTTTTTTATAGTTTTTCGCTCACTTTTATTTGATACAAACACAGCAGAGAGATACTGAGAACCTATATCTGGGCCTTGTCCATTAGCCTGTGTTGGATCATGTATTTCAAAGAATAGTTTTGCCAAAGACTCATAAGTTACTTTTTTAGAATCATACGTAATTTCTACAACTTCTAAGTGACCGCTTTTCCCACGTACCACATCTTTATATGAAGGATTTTTAACATCTCCACCCATAAATCCTGAAATAACCTTAGTGACTCCATCTAAATTCTCAAAGTGGTACTCAACACCCCAAAAGCAGCCACCTGCAAAGTAAGCTTTTGATAGCCCATCAGTTTTTTTCTCTTGAAACTTCAAAGAAATAGAGTTTACGCAGTGTCTTGTATTTCTATCAGTCAAGCCTTCACCTATAAAAACATGCCCAAGATGCCCACCACAATTTGCACAGACTATCTCAGTTCTTCTGCCATCTGCATCTTTAACTCTTTTTACAGCACCCGGTATCTCATCATCAAAACTAGGCCAACCACATCCGCTGTCAAACTTTGAACTAGATTTATATAATGGAGAGTCACACTGCTTACACATATATGTCCCATCTTTCTTGTACTTATAATACTCTCCACTATAAGCTCGCTCAGTTCCCTTATTAATTATTACTCTACTCTCTTTACTGGTTAATTTATTTAGACTCCTTAATTCCACTGCGTTTGAATTTATAAACATAAATAAAATCAAAACTATCACTATCTTAAACATTCTAAATCTCCTTCTAATATTATGTTTAATTATACTGTTAGTATTTCTAACTAAAGCTATGTTTTTACTTTAATTTTCCAATTAAGTTTTATACTACCCCAGTACAGTTAGCTCAGTTATTAGGTCATACAAATTCTCAAATGGTTTTTGATGTATATGTTAACTATATTGATACATTTAATGTTAATTTTGATAGAAGTATTGAAATATATAAATAAAACGGGGTGTGCCGGAAATTTTATGTTTTTTTAAAAAGTGCTTGAAAGTCCGTAAAATAGGTCTTCGTGGTGGACGAGGAGAGATTCGAACTCTCGGTACAGTTACCCATACGCATCCTTAGCAGGGATGTGGTTTCAGCCAGCTCACCCACTCGTCCATTTGAAGAACGAGATTATAGTAATAATTTGATAACACTTAGCTTAAAAAAGAAAAGATATGCGATAATATTTTATGAAAACTTTCTTATTACTACTTTTAGTTTCTATACTTCTTGCAGATATTTATCCCAGCTTCACAAACTCTGAGTTAAGAGCTATTAAAAAGAACAATGTTATTTCTAAAAATAGGATAGTTGATTATCAAAAAACTCTTCTCATGTTAAAGACTTTAGACAAAGAAACACAACTTAACAAAGTAAATTTTTATCTCAACAGATTGCTACCTCAATATGATGATGTTATCAATAAAAAAGTTGATAACTGGGCAACTCCAAAAGAATTTTTAACTGTCGGGTATGGAGATTGTGAAGATTATGTAATTATAAAATACTACTCACTCATAAAACTTGGTTTTGATGAAAAAAAGCTATATATTACTCTTGTAAAAGAAAAATTTAAAGGTGGGAACCATATGGTTCTTACATATTTTAAAACTAAAAATACGCCACCACTTGTTCTGGATAATTTAAGCTTTAAAATATTGGATTTAAAAATAAGAGAAGATTTAGAAGCCCAACTGTTTATCAACTCAAGCGGTGTTTACAAGCTAACAAAAGATTTAAAACTTCAAAAAATGGCTCATAAATATAAAGAGTTTGAAGAGTTAAAAGCTAAAGTAAAAAATAATCACTAAATATTTTCTAAAATTCTTTTAACTACATCAGAGGGGTTGGAAGATTGATAAATTGGACGACCAACAACTATAAAGTCTACCAGAGCCTCTTTTGCAAACGCTATATCAGCAACTCTTTTCTGATCTCCAGCATCTTCGCCAAAGGGACGAATCCCTGGAGTAAGTGTCATAAAATCTTTAGTTGTAATATTTTTAATTGACGCACTCTCATACGCGGAACAAACAACACCATCGAGTCCACTATCCATTGCATCCTTTGCAAATTGGTCAGCTTTACTAGCGATATCCTTTTCATATACATCTTGAAACTCATCTTCTGTGAACGAGGTAAGAGCCGTAACAGCTAAAACAACAGGACGACTCTCATACTTCTCTAAACGTTCCATTACTGTTTTCATAGCACGTTTACCAGCGCTCGCATGAACATTAAACATATCAACACCAAGCCCCATGATAGATTCTGCAGAGTCAGCCATAGTATTTGGAATATCATAAAGTTTTAGGTCTAAAAATATTTTAAAATCTGGGTTAATTTTTTTGATAGAAAGAAGAAAATCTTCACCATCACGAATGTATGTGCGAAGTCCAACTTTAAGCCAGACATCGTGGTCTTTAATTTTTTCTATAAGAGCTAAATTCTCTTCTTTTGTAGATAGGTCAAGGGCAACGCATAATTCCATAAGTATCTCTCTGTATGCATTCCCACGCAAAGCATGGGAACGAGTATTTTTGGAATTATAACATTTTTACTATCCGTTAACCATTTTTTCTAATGTCGCAACGATAGACGGATCTTCAAGAGTTGAGATATCTTGAGTGATTTTTTCACCTTTTGCAATCGTTCTTAAAATACGACGCATGATTTTTCCTGAACGAGTTTTAGGTAGTCCTGGAGAGAAAACCATATCATCACATAGAGCAATATTACCAATCTCTTTTTTGATGATACCATTGATAAGTTTAACTTCTGCAACCTCATCAGCTACACCCTCATCAGACTTAAGTACGATATATGCAAAGATACCTTCACCTTTAAGCTCATGTGGTTTACCAACAACTGCAACTTCTGCTACATTTGCATGTTTTTTGATAGCCGCTTCAACTTCAGCAGTTCCCATTCTATGTCCAGAAACATTGATAACATCATCAGTACGACCAGTAATAGTAATATAACCATCTTCATCGTAACGTGCACCGTCACCTGTAAAGTAAACAGCTTTACCATCTTTTTTCACATCACCAAAATATGATTTGATGTAACGCTCTTCATCACCCCAAACACCACGGATTTGCGCTGGCCATGGCTTAGTGATACACATGTAACCAGTCTCACCAACTTCAGTTACTTCACCTGTAGCAGGGTCTAAAATCTCAGCCATAATACCTGGTAATGGTAATGTTGCACATCCAGGCTTAATCGGAGTAGCACCTGGAAGAGGAGAAACAACATGCCCACCAGTCTCAGTTTGCCAGTAAGTATCAACGATTGCACAGTTAGAGTTACCTACCTCTTCATAGTACCACTTCCATGCCGGTGGATCGATTGGCTCACCAACAGTTCCAAGAACTTTTAAAGACGAAAGGTCATATTTTGCAGGAGCATCTTCACCCATTTTATGTAAAACTCGAATCGCTGTAGGAGCTGTATAAAACTGGTTAATTCTATGATTTTCAACCATTGCCCAAGGACGACCAGCATCAGGGTAAGTGATAACACCCTCAAACATTACAGTCGTAGCACCCATCGCAAGTGGACCGTAAACTATATAAGTATGCCCTGTAATCCAACCAACATCAGCAGTACACCAGTAAGTATCGTTTTCTTTTACATCAAATACCCATTCCATTGTCATCTGAGCCCAAAGAATATAACCAGCAGAGTTATGCTGAACACCTTTTGGTTTACCAGTAGAACCTGATGTGTAAAGTAGGAAAAGTGGATCTTCTGCATCCATAACTTCTGGCTCACACACTGTAGATTTATTTTTTATTAGTTCATTATAAGAGTAGTCACGACCTTCTTTCCAAGTTACTTCTTCATTATTTCTCTCAACAACAAGAACTTTTTTAACTGGAGTTTTACCTTCTAAAGCAGCATCTACAACTGGCTTCAACATATAAGGTTTAGTTTTTCTATAAGCTCCATCAGCAGTGATAACTACTTTTGCCTCTGCGTCTTCGATTCTATCTTTAAGCGCTTCACTTGAGAAACCACCAAAAACTATAGAGTGAATAGCACCGATTCTTGCACAAGCAAGCATCGCATAAGCAGCTTCAGGAATCATCGGCATATAGATTACAACTCTATCACCTTTTTTAACTCCGAAATCTTCTTTAAGTAAGTTAGCAAATCTATTTACATTCTTATAAAGGTCAAGATATGTAATAGTCTGAACATCACCTCTATCACCTTCAAAAATTATAGCCGCTTTATTTTTACGTGTATCTAAATGACGGTCAATACATTGTACCGCTACATTAAGCTTACCACCATCAAACCATTTTACAAATGGAGCATTTGACTCATCTAATACATTTGTAAATGGTTCAATCCAGTCGATTTTTTCTTTAGCGAAGTCTCCCCAAAAGCCTTCATAATCATTCATAGCTTTATTTTGAAGAGCATTATACTCATCCATATTCTTTACTCTTGCATCTGCTGCAAACTCCGGATTTGGTTGAAAAATTTGTTTTTCTGACATTCTGTATATCCTTTTATCATTTTAATTTATGTTAATTTTTATAAAGAGCGACTAGTCGCGTGAACCTGCTGCTGAAGCAAACATAGCGTTAGCGTAGTCAAAGGGACTTAGTTCCTTTGGCGTTTAACTTTAAAAATATCATCGCTGTCATAATTGCATCGTTAACAGCATTGTGAGCTCCCATGTCGGGTACCCCACACTTTTGCAAGATTGTATCGAATCGTAAATCAATATTTCCTTGAGGAATTAATGCAATAGTTTTATCAAAGTAAATTTCAGAAACCTCAATCATTCTATTTGGCAATGTTATTCCCAACATTGGTTTTATATACTTATTTATCATCGCAACATCGAATTCTAAATAATAACCTATTAAGGGTCTTGAACCTATAAATATTAAAAAGTCTTTTATACCATCTTCAACATCTGTTGCATTTTGTAAATCACATGGTCGTATTTGATGTATCTCTATACTTTTTGAGCTAATCTCTTTTGTATTTTTAAGATAAACCTCAAATGTTTGTGAAGTTAAGATTTTATTATCTTTTATCCTTAGGGCACCAATAGAGAGTATTTCATCTTTTTTTGGGTTAAGTCCTGTTGTTTCAGTATCAAATACGACATACTCATCATTTTCACTTTCATCAAATAGGAATGCAAAATTATCATCTTTTAACTTTGAGAAATTTCTCTTAGATTTAAAGTTTGTAAAAAAAGAGAACACTAGCTAACCATCTCTAAATGAAAATGAAAACTCATAAACTTTTTAAACTTATTTATGATTTTAAAACTATCTTTTAAGAGGTCTCTTTGAACCTTTTGGAGCTTTTTAGGGTCAATATAGTTACTCTCATCTATATTTTTTGCATTAAGCATAGCTTGAAGTCTGATTGCGTTTAGAGTATCAAAACTCTCTATAAGCTCTGTTGCAAAAGTTTTATCCAAGACACCCAAGTTATTGAGCTCTTTAATTCTTTCAATCGTGTTAGTTGCGTTTATTCCATACTGCAATGAAAGAACTCTTACACCATGAACTATTGCAAAAACACCACCTTTTTTGATATCTACTCCATTTTCATGTTTCTTATCTGTTACAAAACCTGAAAAGAGAGAGAGTGGTGTTTCAAAGTTTAAGACTGCTTTAGCAACATGAGCCAACACATCATCTCTTGATTTAAAGTTTGAGTGTAGATATGTTTTAAGTTCATCTAGCAGTTCTTTTGTTCCTGCTACACATTTCGCATCTAAAAATATACTCAAGTTCTGAACTGATTCGCCACTCATGCTGACAGTCCACTCATCTATTAAAGATTTAAAACCTTTAACATCTCTACGCCAGTACTCATTACTCACCATGATATTACCACTGCACTTAGGAAACCCTAGCTCTAGTAAATAGCCATTTAACTTCATCATTGGTTCAACAAAAAGTGATTTATCAAAACCATCCTCAATGATCAGCGCATTATCTTGGTCAGTTTTAATAGTCTGCTCTTCTCTACCTTCACTTCCCATAACTATAAGAGCACATCTCTTTTGTAAAGATGGCTCAACCGACATCTCAAAAACTTTTTTATAAATTTTTATGTTGAGGGTTGAGACAAGCTTAGTGATATAACGAACTTTTACACCTTTAGCTCTGAGAGTAACTATAAGGTTTTTCAGATCACTTTGCAGATCCTTTAAATCTTCAACACTCTCTGCCTTATCAATCTGAACTGCCACTAAATGTGAATGATTTGCAAAGTAGCTCAACAGGTCTAACTGCTCTAGAACTCCAACAATTTTGCCATCTTTTTTAACAACAACTCTTTTAATCGAGTTATGTGTCATGATAAGCAGTGCATTAAATAAAAAGTCCTCTATATCTATACCTATGACTTTTCTATCTGCAATCTTTATAATTTTCTCATTTACAGCAAGTCCAGCCAGTAAGACTTTCTCTCTTAAATCTGTATCAGTAACAACTAAATAATCTTCACCATCTTGAACTATAATAACTTTTGCTTTTATCTCTTGCTGTTTCAACAAGGCATCATAAATACTCATACTTGACTTAACAATACAGGCATCATGTAAAAACATATCTGATACTCTAGAGATTAGAAATGGAGATAAATCACTCTGAATATCATGATGTTTGAGTTGTTGATGACGTGAGATAAAATCATCCAAGAAGTAAGATTGAAGTTTTTTATTTTGAAGTAGAGAGAGAAAATCATCCTTCTTAATCTCATAACAGATTAAATCCTCATCTACAATAAATTTTGATTCAGTTTTAGAATAAATAAGAGCATCAGCATCAAAACTGTCACCCTCAGAATATACGTTATGAAGTTCATCATCAATCAACTCATTTACAGAGCCTTTGATGATGATATAAAAAGCGATTGAAGGAAGAGTTTTAGATATTAACAGAGTATCTTTTGGATAATATGCAATATCAATCTTTCCCATTAAGTTGTCAAGTTCGTGAGAACTCAACAACTCAAAAGGGTGAATAGACTCAATTAATTTTCGTTGGTCTAATATGCTCATTAACTACTCCTAAGTATAAACTAGATTCCCGAATCGAGCCCGAGAATGACGAAATTATGAAGGTTCTGTCATCCTCAGCTTGACTGGGAATCTAGTTCAAAATCGCTACAAACCACTAATGTTCAGATGCACCTTCAGCGCCTATACCAGTTTGACTTCTGATATATTGCGCTTCAAACGCAGCTCTTTCAGCCTCTCCATCATGACTTTTATCAGTTACTGAGAAGAACCAGATAGAAGCAAATGATACAGTTACAGAAAATAGTGCTGGATATTTATAAGGGAAAATTGCTTCTGCATTTCCTAAAATATCTACCCATACAATTGGTCCGAGGATAACTAATGCAACTGCAGTAGCAAGACCTAAAGAACCACCGATAACTGCACCACGTGTAGTTAATTTACTCCAGTACATTGAAAGGAATAAAATCGGGAAGTTAGCTGACGCTGCAATTGCAAATGCAAGACCAACAACGAAAGCGATATTTTGTTGTTCAAACGCGATACCCATAAAGATAGCAATGATTCCAAGACCAACAGTAGCCATTTTTGAAACTCTCATCTCGTGCATAGAATCAGCTTTTCCTTTTTTGAAAACTGAAGCGTAAAGGTCATGAGAAATTGCCGAAGCACCTGCTAAAGTAAGACCAGAAACAACAGCTAAAATAGTCGCAAACGCAACCGCTGAAATAAAGCCTAGGAAAAAGTCACCACCAACTGCATGAGACAGGTGAATTGCAGCCATATTTTTCCCACCAAGGATTGGAGAACCACCAGAAACTGCTTGTTTAGCTAAATCTAGATATGCTGGATTTTGAAAAACCATAACAATCGCACCAAAACCGATGATGAAAGTTAAAATGTAAAAGTAACCAATAAAACCAGTTGCATAAAATACTGATTTACGAGCCTCTTTAGCATCACTTACTGTAAAGAATCTCATTAAAATATGTGGAAGACCAGCTGTACCAAACATAAGAGCTACTGCCAAAGAAATAGCCGATATTGGATCACTTACAAGTCCACCCGGGCTCATTATGTCAAGAGATTCTGTATTTCTCATATCAACCGCAGCTGCAAATAGTGAACCGAAGTTAAAGTCGTAGTGAGCCATAACAGCGATTGCCATAAAAGTAGCACCCGAGAGAAGTAAGAATGCTTTAACAATCTGTACCCATGTAGTAGCAAGCATACCACCAAATGTTACGTAGAGAATCATCAATACTCCAACTAGTACAACAGCTATTTCATACTCAAGACCAAAGAGTAGTTGAATAAGTTTACCAGCACCAACCATTTGCGCAATAAGGTATAAAATTACCGTTGCTATAGAACCAGCTGCCGCAAGAGAGCGGATTGGTGTTTGACGAAGTCTGTATGCTGCAACGTCTGCAAAAGTATATTTACCTAAGTTTCTTAAAGGCTCTGCAATCATAAAAAGGATGATTGGCCAACCAACTAGAAAACCGATAGAGTAAATAAGACCATCGTAACCTTTTAAGTAAACAAGACCAGATATACCAAGGAATGAAGCAGCTGACATATAATCACCTGCTATAGCCATACCATTTTGAAAACCTGTAATTCCACCACCAGCTGTGTAGAAGTCTTTTGCTGATTTTGTACGTTTTGCAGCCCAATACGTAATACCAAGAGTTGCACCAACAAAGATAACAAACATTACAATCGCGGATACATTAAGCGCTTGTTTTTCAATCTCACCTTCAATAGTACCCGATGCAAAGACTGCGATTGTTCCCAGTATCAAAAATAAAAATATTCTATTCATGTTCATCATCTAGTCTTCCTTTATTGCTTGTTTGATTTTATTTGACAGATCATCAAACTCACCATTAGCACGTTTTGTATAAATACCAGTAAGTACAAATGCAAAAATAATAATCGCAATTCCAATAGGAATACCGATAGTAGTTACAGAGTCACTTGAGATTGGATTCCCTAGTGCTGAGGGGTTAAATGCGATAGTTAAAATGAATGTAAAGTACACCACCAACATCGCAATAGAAAGCTTAATCGAGAAACTGCTTCTCTTTGAAACGAGTTCTTGATAATCTGGATTATTTTTTATTTTATCCACTAATTCTTGAGTCATATCTTTTCCTTTATTTTAGAAGTTATAGTTTGCTATAAGTCTATATTCGTTCCAACCAGTGTCATTTCCACTAGTTCCCTCGGCAAAATTTCTTGGAAAATTTCCACGAAGACGAAGATTAAGGTTTTTAACCATCTCTGGATTATATTTAATATCGAAACCTGGTTCAGTTGCAGTTCTTGCAACTCCATATCCACTGTTTTCATCCATCTCAAAAGATGCGTAGTATACAGTTGCTGATACATCTACACCTGTATCTTTAAAGTTATAAGAAGCCACAACTTTTGTAGTTTTAGTTCCTGCTAAAAATTGATGACGAGTCACCATACCTTGTGTATATGCCGGCATTCCACCAAATTGAGAAACTATAGCATTTTTATATGGGTTATTTACTTTATCTGAAGCATCATTCTCAGATGTTTCAGAATAGGCTAAATATGCAGTCAACCCTGCATATTTAGCACCAAACTTAGCAGCATAGTAAAGGGAATCAATCTCTCCATTATTACTTGTAGCTAAATTTTTCATATACTCATTACCTACACTATCTTGTTTAATAGCCTGTACAGAAACGAAAGGCTTAACGGAGTCTGTTAGCAAACAGTTCCATTTAGCTCCGACTTCAGCGTATAGAGTATTATACAAATCCCAAGCATAATCATTAGATAGTTTTGCATTAAAGTTTTTATTTTTAAAGCTAACTAAAAAATTTGTTACACCATTTGTATTTTCACCAACAGTAGCTTGTCCAAGATTATGATATTTACCTGTACCGGCATTACCACCTGCAGGGTAACCAGCTGTAGCTCCTAATATGCCACCACTATAAATATTACTAAATGTACCATATGCAATTGAATTAACATGAGCTAATTGAAAATTAATACCAGTAATATCTTTATTGGTAAATTTATAGGCCTCAAATGTATTTGGCAACATTCTTGCATCATCACTACCCATCATTGGAACATCATAACGCTGATAACCAAGTTTAGCAATTGTTTTTGTACCCAATGAACTCATATCGTAGTTTATATAAGCTTCCCCAAGTATTGCGTATGATTCCTTTCCTGTTCCTAATAGCGAGGGGTCTTGTTTCGCACCATTACCATAACCTATTGCTCCAGATATATCATTTGTAGTATATAAAGAAGTCCCTAGGCTTAAACCTTTGTAATCAGCAGTTTCAAACTTAATGTGACCACCAAGTGCCATAGAGTTTCGGTGAGTATCAGCACCTGAACCGCCTTGGTATTCTCTATCTATGTAAAAAGCACGAATCTGACCACTCGTCTTTCCTTCACTAAACATCGAACCTAAATCATCAGCAGCTTGAAGGCTGAATGAGCTTAAAAGTCCTACTGTAATTACACTTAATACGATATGCTTTTTCATTTATCTTCCCTTTTGAATCTATTTACATTCCAATAGTAAAATACAAACATAGCATGAACATAGCAAAGAAGTTATTTAAAAATAATCTAACAAATAATTTCACTTCTGTAGAAATAAGTAACATTTATATTACCGCTCACCTATCACATATGGAGAGGATAATAGTATTTAATAGGACTCAAAAATATCTTGAATCGTATTAATATCATGTTTAGTTGTATACAAAGGTTTTGTTTTGTCATGACGCACACGATTCTCGAACGTACTACCTTCATTTTTATAGAGCACACCTAGAGGCATTGGCATTGTTTCAAATGCCTTTTGCATTGCAGATGAAATATCACCTGTATCATGTAAAGCATCTAAAAAGTAAGTGTTGTCTTTAAACCATTTATATGTGTTAACTTTATTAAATACCACACATGGTTGAAAAATATCTACAAGTGCATACCCTTTATGCAAAAATGCAGCTTTTAGTACCTCTTTTGCATGAGCAGAATTCCCAATATTTACACGTGATACAAACCCTGCTTTTAATGATAGTGCTACACTAAGCGGATTAAACGGTTCACTACCTACTCCATCAACCTGAACCTTTGTCGTAAAACCTTTTTGACTGGTCGGAGATGCCTGACCTTTAGTCAGTCCATAAACCATATTGTTATGTACTATATGGACAATATCTACATTACGTCGAATAGTATGTAAAAAGTGATTACCTCCTTCGCCATACATATCACCGTCACCACCTTCTGCAATAACTGTTAGTTCAGGATTTGCAACTTTTACGGCTGTAGCAACCGGTAAGGCTCTACCGTGTAGTACCCCATACATATTTACATCTATATAGTACGGAGTTTTCGCTGCCTGTCCTATTCCTGACACAATAACTGTACTACGACGATCTGCACTAAGTTCTTTGAGTACCTCTTGAATAAGTTTAAGTATTGAAAAATTTCCACAACCAGGGCACCAAGCTATATCAACATTTCGTCTCTCATATATATCACTCATCACAAATCCTTTAGAGTATCTAAAATCATATTTTTAAGTTGATCTGCAAAAAATGCAAAGCCGTTGAATTGCAAAATCTGACTATCAACTTTAACTCCATGAATTTTAAGTCGATCACAAAATGCTCCATCTGTATTGTTCTCAACTACTATAATATACTCAAAATCTTTAAGAAACTCCAGATGCTCAGGATTCAGCGGATACACCCATACAAAATGTACCTGAGTCAATCTCGAATTATCAAGCACTTTTAGGGCTTCGGCAATTGCACCTCTTGTTGAACCCCAACCAATTATTGCTATACTTCCATCTCCATAACACTCAGGGGCAATAGCTTGGGCTACTAAAGCTTCCTCTTTACGAGACCGTTTAGAAGCCATTTGTACACGTTTGTTGTAAGCTTCTGTAATCTGGCTTCTCTCATCATGCTCATGTCCTTCTGCACATACAAGTCCATCGCCAAATCCCGGTATACCTCTTGGACTTACTCCATTTTGTGTATCTATATATCGTTTATAATCTTCATCTGTCTCTATAATATAACGACGTTGTTCGTACTCTGAAAAATCAACATCTTCTATCATAGTTACAGAATCAGTCAAGTACTGATCTATGAGAAAAATAACAGGTATCTGATATCTATCCGCCAGTTCAAAAGCCAAATAACCATAATCGATACACTCTTTCAATGATCCAGGGGCTAAAAGCAGACGTGCAAAAGCTCCATGACCTGAATGCAATGCCATGTTAAGGTCACCCTGTTCGGTGCGGGTTGGCATCCCTGTTGCAGGACCGGGTCTTTGAGCAAGATAAATAACAGCTGGTGTTTCACTCATCCCTGAGAGACTCAGTGCTTCACCCATTAGAGCAAATCCACCTCCAGAAGTAGTCGTTAAAGCACGTGCACCTGCGTACCACGCGCCAAGTACCATATGTAGAGATGCTATTTCATCTTCACTCTGTTCTACTGCTATTTCTAAATTTTTTGACATAGATGCCATAAAGTTAAGAACACCTGTGGATGGCGACATTGGATATGAAGCTACAAAGTTACAACCTCCATTTAAAAAACCAAATCCTGAAGCTGTTGTTCCATCCATTAAATGAAGTTTTTCAAGCTCTTGTTTATTTTTCTGAGGTAATAATGGCAGTTTTGAGCTATCAAGTTTTACACCTGCTTCAAAACCAATTTTTAAAGCTCTCATATTTATATTGTCATCTTTAAAGTGTTTTTCTACGCTCTCTTGCAATGGTTCTACTTCAGTACCAAGTAGACCAAATATTACTCCAGCTACATAGGTATTTTTATATTTTGCATTACCAAGTTTTTTTGCTGACTCTGTCATAGCAATTGCTACTGCATCTTTGTTTTGCTCTGCAAACATATCATCGACGATTATAAGAGTGTTGTTTGTAAAACGTTCTTTTGCATGTTGTAATGCTTTTGCATCTATGGCTACATAAAGATCTACTTCCCAACAAGGTGCTTCAATCGGTACATCTGAGATGCGAATAAGTATAGTGTTACTACCACCACGCACACGTGACATATACTCTTTAGTTGAGAAAATGTAAAAACCACTTCGTTTGAAAGAATCACTCAATATCTTTTCAAGTGTTTCTATGCCTGTTCCTGCCGCTCCACCTATTAAAATAGATAAACTTGAATATTCATCTGTAACTGTAACTTCAGTTTTTTTTTGCATAAGCATAATTGCGCAAGAAGTGGATTCGTGCATAAAAGGTAGATTATATCTTCCAGCGCTAAGTAATTTCTGAGAGCTTGTTGGTATTTGTTCAAGCTCTTTTACTTCTAGCTTTTCATCTGTATATCCAAAACTGTCACCCCAAGTAATCTTTCCACCGTAATAGCCAAGTACAATTACATTTATGCCTGTTAGAATAATTATAAAATGGTAGATAATCCCCTCTAATGAGGCTTCATAAACGATTGCAGGATTTGCATAATAAAGAACAATACCCACAACTCCAAGTAAAAGGGTCAATGTTGCAACAATTATTTTCACAATGAATGGACGGCTTGAAGAGAAGTTATAGTTTATCCACCAACTCAGAACTCCCGGTATCATTGCGATGAAACCAAAAACAGTGGCAATTAAAAACATATAAAACACACCTAATGCATAAATCTCTTTTGGAGTGACAAAGAAGAGTAAGTCTAATAGTGTTGCAAATATATGCAACACTATTGGAAAATGTGCAACCATTGGATGCGGGTGAAACTTTTTGTACCAAACCCGTAAGTTCTCTTTATTTGTAACTTCAGTTTTATCCTCTTGTAATATTCCTACAACTGTGAAGCCTTTAAAAACTTCACTTCCATGGGGTGCGTCAGCTAACATAGGCGTAAGATCTAAACCTGCACTATGCATCCCTTGATGTTGTCCATCTTTCCACATAGAACTGTTTGTTACATCATAGACTCTACCCTTATATGCGACATACGCTTTTGAACCATTACGACCATCATATAATTTAAGTTCATCTCTTGTCATCATTATCCTTCTAGAATAAATTAAGATTTATGACGGAGTATGTTCATTTTCTTGCATTGCGTCAACATAATCACAAACTTCATTATCATCATTACATGGTTGACTATACCCTCCTATTAGGTCATTTTTTGCATCTGCAAGATTATCTGAAACAAATTCCCAATTTATTAGTTTGAACCAATTTTTAAGATAATCAGGTCGTGCATTACGATAATCTATATAATAAGCATGTTCCCATACATCACAAGTAAGTAAAGGAACGCCTTTATGCCGTATGGGATTATCTGCATTTTGTGTTGTTTCAATGACAAGTTTATCATCTGTTAGGACTAACCAAACCCATCCTGATCCAAACAATCCTGTAGCTTTAGCAAAAAATAACTCTTTAAAAGAGTCTAATGAACCAAAATCTCTATCTATTAGGTCCGAAAGCTCAACTGATCTACTACTAGGACTTCCCAAGAGTCCATGCCAATAAAAATCATGGTTGTATACCTGTGCCGCATTATTAAAAATAGCATCACTCGCATTTTTAATTATGAACTCTAGTGATTTATCCGCATAAACTGTCCCTTCTAAAAGAGCATTCAGTTTATTTACATAGGCACTATGATGTTTACCGTAATGGAACTCTATAGTTTGAGAAGAGATATACGGTTCTAACGATGTCGTTTCATAAGGTAATGACATTAATTCAAATTTCATCTTAAACTCCTTAATATAACAAGTATTTAATATCATTTTATCTTATAGTATTAAGGTGTTCCAAAAGAAGTTTAATTAGATAAATATTATATACTAGATATTAGGTTCACCAAATAAGCACTCATGGTTTTTCTATCATATATGGGAAAAATAGAAGATAGTAAGTCTTAAGGCTTAAATTAGTAGTTATAATAGCTAATCTATAAACAATTAATCCAATTAGCTTACTATTTTCTTATCAAAAAACGACTTAATTAAAAAAATGGAGGGGGGGTTAAAAATTCACTTTTTTCGATAATTCACAAGGTAATAATCGACTAAATTTAATTTCATACTTTTACTCAAACCACGATGTAAACTAATCATATTTTTCATGTGAGAGAACACTCCACCTTCAAGTACATTTGTTGTATTTGAAATAGATAAGGCAAGTTTGTTCTCAGACTTCTAAATGCTGCTCTAATTCTTGGATGAGTATAATGAAGTTTACCAGTAGTTGAAGAGATACTTTTTTCATCTAAAAAATATTGATATGTTTCGTGTCATTCATCTAATTTATTTGTGAAATTTCTCTCTGTTGTTAGAGTTAATCTTTTAAATATCTGTAATCCTGAACTATCTCACTTTCAATATGCTTCCAAATAAGTATTTCTTTAGTCTCATTATCTTTAAAAACTAAAGTGCCTAATTTATCCTTTTGTTTTCCGTAAAAAGTACTCTTCAAAAATGTTTTTTTGTAGTTGTTTTGGTCGTCTTTTATGTTGAAATTTACACTTACAATCTTTGCATAAATATCTTTGAATCCCTCTTCTTTTTCCTATCTTAATGATGTTTTTTAAAGAGCACTTTGGGCATATTTTAGAGCTTTTTTATAATCCATTATAGAAATACCTTGGTTTCTTACCAATATAGCGAACTTTATTAAGGTTTTTAAACTCCTGTTTTTTTTTAATTAAGTCCAAGATACGAAATATAAAATAATATTATAACTATTCTATAATTTAGCTACAATATAAAAGTTTAATTTTTATCTATATTTAAAAGGATTTTTCATGAAAAAGTATAAATGTGTTTTTTGTGGTCATATATATGATCCTGCTATTGGTGATGAGAAAAATGGTTTTCCTCCTGGTACTGCATTTGAAGATTTACCTGACAACTGGAAATGCCCAGGGTGTGGTGCCCAAAAAGAGTATTTCAATCCAGTAGATTAAAATAACTACCTTTTTAGCTCATACTTTATTGGTACATGAAGGACTAACTCTTCAGGAGGTTTTGGAAACTCTCCTGAAAGGTCTTGTATAGTTTTTCTTGCTGCTCTACTTAAAATATCACTCTTTGAAGAAATAATCTCTATATCACTAACTGTAGCATCTTCAGAGAGGCAAAACTTAACAATAACCTCTCCAACAACTCCCCTCTTTCTTGCAGATCTCGGATAGTACAGGTTTTCAGATAGAAGTCTCACTATCTCTTTTATATGTTCATCTATGTATTGCTCTTCTTGGGCTATTTCTTGTTCTTCTTGAGACTCTACAGGAAGTACTTCTGCTACTTCCTCTTCAATTGTCTCAACATACACAACCACTGGTTCTATCTCTGGCTCAGGTTCTACAATCTCTTTTACTACAGGAACTGTTAGTGGCTTTGGAATGATTTTTTTAACAACCTCTTTTTTTGGTTTCACTATTTTTGGTTTGACAACTTTAGGGATTACTTTTTTAACAACAGGCTTTTCTTGTACATGCTCCATATGTTTTTCTACAATACATGTTAATTTAAGACACACTTTTTCATCATCTTTCTCACTAGAAAGTGAAGATATATACCGGTATGTATAAAAAAATGCCACTAAAAGAAGTGAATGAATTATGATAGATATGAAAAAAGAGGGAGTGTGTCTAATCATGGAATGGATAGTAACGAATTATATGTTATAAAAGTATTAAAAGATGCTCTTCTACTCCGAATGGAGTTAGCCTTAGCGGCTAGCGTAGCCAAAGGGACGAGTTCCTTTGGCATTCACAATACTAAATAGCCCGTTTGAATTCTGGATATGCTTCCACACCACATTCGTTAACATCCATACCTTCAAGTTGAGCATCATCTTCAGCTCTAAATCTTGAGATTTTGTTAATTAAAAATAGTACTGCAAACGAAACACTAAATGCAAAAATAGCGACAACTACTACACCTTTAAGCTGATCCATAAATGAGATGTCACTCACAAAAATACCTACAGCTAAAGTTCCCCAGATACCATTTACCAAGTGAACTGACAGTGCCCCAACAGGATCATCTAGTTTTAGTTTATCAAAAAGTGGAACAGCAAAAACAACTAAAGCACCACCGATAATACCTATTAAAATAGGAGTATACATATCATACAAATCTGGTCCAGCAGTCACCGCAACAAGTCCACCCAGTGCACCATTTAAAATCATAGTTATATCAAAGAGTTTATATCTTACATACATAAGGATTCCAGCTATTAACGCACCAGCTAATCCTGCTGTATTTGTATTCATAATAGTTTTAGCAACTAAATCTGCATTCTCTACACTTGAGATTGAGCCAACAGAACCACCATTAAATCCAAACCAACCAATCCATAGTAAGAATGCACCTAAAACCACTAAAGGGATATTTGAAGCTGGGATAACTCTAACTTTTCCATTTTTATATCTTCCACGACGAGAACCCATGATAAGAATAGCGGCTAGCAAAGCCCAACCACCAGTCGAGTGTATAACAGTAGAACCTGCTAAATCATACATATTTAAATCTAAAAATGTTCCAGCTATCATATCAGCACCCCAGTTGACATTTACAACTGTTGGGTAGATAATTCCACCCATGATTACAGCAAAAATAGCTAAAGGAAAGATACGAACACGCTCACTAACACCACCACTCATTATATTTATGGTTTTTCCAACAAAGGCCATTTGAAACATAAACGCAGCCCATATACTCATAGAATCATTTTCCCATGAACCAAATGCAAGGTCATAACCTATCAGTAAAAATGCAAGAGATGCAACAGCATAAATCATTACATTGATGGTTAGTACAGATGTAACATTTTTAGTACGAACAAGCCCTGCTTCTAACATTGCAAAACCTGGAACCATAAAGATTATAAGCACCATAGAAAATAGTGCGAAGAAAGTGTCAATTACGTATTTAAAATCAGCTTCTAACATAAAGAGTACCTTTTTTAGTCAATATTCAGTGATTTTAACTAAAAAAATTTGTTTTAAAAATAAAAAATGATTAAAAATTAAACAATTGAGGGTTTGCGTAGCTTTAAACTACGCAAATGTGAAGATTTGAAACTATTTTGAAACTATATAGCTTCTACGTCAGTTTCACCAGTTCTAATTCTGATGATTTGCTCGATATCACTAACGAAAATTTTACCATCACCAATTTTACCAGTTCTAGCAGCTTCAACGATTGTAGCTGTAACTTGATCTACATCTTTGTCATCAACTATCATTTCCATTTTAATTTTCGGTAAAAAATCAACAACATACTCCGCACCACGGTAAAGCTCACTATGACCTTTTTGACGACCATAACCTTTAACTTCACTAACTGTCATACCATCAATACCAATCTCAGCAAGTGCATCTTTTACATCTTCTAGTTTAAATGGTTTTATAATTGCTTCTACTTTTTTCATATTAAGACTCCATATTTGTCATTAAGAGGCTTGCGCCCCTTTTTAATTATTTTAAAATTGTAACCACTTTCGCAGTTTAAATCAACTTGTTATAAATTTAAAGCTTTTTCACCATGAACAGACTCGTCAAGACCAACTTGTTCAGTCTCTTCATCAACTCTAGCACCACCAGTTAAAGCCATTGCTAGATAGTAAACTACCACTGTTCCAATTAATGTGAATACACCAACAACTACAACTGATTCAACTTGAACCATGAATTGTCCCATTCTATCGCCTGACTCTTTAAGTGGACCATCCCATAGTAAGTCGTTATCTTTAAGAGCGAATACTGCAGTTGCAAGAGCTCCCCAAAGACCAGCTAAAAAGTGAATACCAAATGCATCAAGAGAATCATCATAACCAAGTTTCTTTTTAAGTGTAGCAACACCAAAGAATGCAACAACTGAACCAACAGCACCAATAATCATAGCACCACCAACATCAACAAAACCAGCAGCTGGAGTAATAGCAACTAGACCTGCAACAACACCTGAAGCAGCACCTAAAAGAGTTGGTTTTTTATAAACGAACCACTCAAGTAAAATCCAAGTTATAGCAGCAACTGAAGGAGCTAAAGCAGTAGTTAAGTAAGCAAGACCAGCGATAGCGTTTGCACCAAATGCAGATCCACCATTAAATCCAAACCAACCAAACCATAGTAGAGCAGCACCAAGAGCTGTTAACATTACTGACATTGGTTTCATCGCAACTTTATTGTACCCTGTACGTTTACCAACTAAGTAAGCTAACACTAAACCAGCAAGACCACCATTCATGTGTACAACAGTACCACCAGCAAAATCTAAAGCACCAGCATCAAATAGATAAGCGCCATCTCCACCCCATACCATGTGAGTAACAGGAGCATATACAGCTACAACCCAGATAGCTACAAATACTATCCAAGTTGAAAACTTAATTCTCTCGATAACAGAACCTGAAGCGATTGCAACTGTAATAGCAGCAAAAGTACCTTGAAATACTACGAATACATAAGTAGGATATGTTCCACTTAAGTCGTTCCAGTTAATACCATTTAAGAACATGTGTGAAAGACCACCAGAAACTTGTTGAACTGCAGCAGATTCAGCTGTTCCAAACGCGATTGAATAACCAGCAGCAATCCATGCAACAAATGCAACAACAAATGCACTTAAAACCATAGCATATGTATTAAGTACATTTTTACTTCTTGTCATACCTGAGTAAAACAGTGCAAGCCCAGCTGGTGTCATTAGTAGTACTAACGCAGCAGATATCATCATCCAAGCTGTATCACCAGTGTCTAAAGTTGGTACATCTTCAGCAAGTGCTAAAGATGGCAAAAGCATTAATGCTAATGTTAAGTATTTCTTCATCTTAATTCCTTTTGTGTTCTCTTTCGAGTTGTTTTGAAGAGGAAGTATAACAGTTGAAGAATATCATAGGTGCATAAAATTGTATAATATTTAATCAATAATTAGACTATACAATAATTATTCGGAATACTTATTTTATAAATTAACGTCATCCTTGCACATATAAAACTAAATTGAAATAACTTTTACAGTTTTACGATTTTATTAATAGATTTTTAGATAGAATTACTAAATTTTATTTTAAGTTATTAGGAACTTTAATGAGCGATTTGCCAAACAATGACGATATACAACAGATAAATATAGAAACAACTCTTCAAGATAGTTACCTTGATTATTCAATGAGTGTAATTGTAGGTCGTGCACTTCCAGATGTTAGAGATGGTCTTAAACCAGTGCATAGACGTATACTATATGCGATGGATAAACTAAGCCTTTCTCATGGTGCAAAATACAAAAAATCAGCTCGTATCGTTGGTGATGTAATCGGTCAGTACCATCCTCACGGTGATAACTCTGTTTATGATGCACTCGTTAGAATGGCTCAAGACTTCTCAATGAGAATGGAACTTGTTGACGGTCAAGGAAACTTCGGTTCAGTTGATGGTGACTCTGCAGCAGCAATGAGATATACAGAAGCACGTATGACAAAATACGCTGGTGAACTTCTAAAAGATTTAGAAAAGAACACTGTAAACATGACAGATAACTACGATGGAACAACAAAAGAGCCCGATGTAATGCCTACTCGTGTTCCAAATCTGCTGATTAATGGTTCATCAGGAATCGCAGTTGGTATGGCAACAAATATTCCTCCTCATAATCCTACTGAAATCATGAACGGTCTTCGTGCACTCTTAGCAAATCCAAACATCTCTTTAGAAGAGATAATGGAACATATTAAAGCACCAGATTTTCCAACAGGCGGTATTATATTTGGTAAAAAAGGTATCACAGAAGCATATGATACTGGTCGTGGTCGTATCAAAGTTCGTGCTAAAACGCATATTGAACAGACTGCTAAAAAAGAGATTATCGTTATTGATGAACTTCCTTACCAAGTAAATAAGTCTCGTCTTATTGAGAATATTGCAAATCTTGTAAAAGATAAGATGATTGATGGTGTTTCACTCATTCGTGATGAGTCTGACCGTGATGGTATGCGTGTTGTAATTGAGCTTAAACGTGATGCTATGAGTGAAATCGTTCTTAACAATCTTTTTAAACAGACAAGTATGCAGACTACGTTTGGTATCATCATGCTATCTATATTAAATCAAGAGCCTAGAATCTTTGGAATTATAGATATCTTAAAACACTTTATTAACCACCGTAAAACTGTAATCATTCGTCGTACTATTTTTGATCTTGAAAAAGCTAAAGCTCGTGCTCACATCTTAGAAGGTCTAAGAAAAGCGATAGATATCATTGATAAAGTAATCAAAACTATACGTGCATCAGAAGATGAAGAAGATGCAAAAAATAACTTAGTTTCAGAGTATGACTTTAGTGAGATTCAAGCAGCAAGTATCGTTGCTATGAGACTTGGTAGATTAACTGGCTTACAGATTAAAAAAATTGAAGATGAGTTAGCTGAACTTGTAACACTTATAAACTATCTAGAATCAATCCTAAAAAGTGAAGATGTACTTAAAAAAATCATTCAAGAAGAGTTTGATGAAGTTGCAGCAGTTTATACTGATAAGAGACGTACAGACGTTGAAGATGATTATGATGATATCGATATAGAAGACTTGATTCCTAATGAGCCGATGGTAGTTACTATTACTCACAGAGGTTATATCAAACGTGTTCCTCTTGTAAACTATGAAAAACAAAAACGTGGTGGTAAAGGTAAAACAGCAGTTACTACTTATGAAGATGACTTTATAGAGAACTTCTTTACTTGTAATACTCATGACACTCTACTATTTGTGACTGACCGTGGACAACTTCACTGGTTAAAAGTTTATCGTATTCCTGAGGGAAGTAGAATTGCTAAAGGTAAGGCAGTAGTTAACCTCATTAACTTACAGGCAGATGAGAAAATCCGTTCTGTTATTCCAACTACTGACTTTAGTGAAGATAAAGGTCTTGTTTTCTTCACTCAAAAAGGTGTTGTAAAACGTACAAACCTAAGTGAATTCTCAAATATTAGAAGTAATGGTGTAAGAGCTATTGTTCTTGATGAAGATGATGCACTAATTACTGCAAAAATTGCTAACCAAGATATCAAGTACCTTTTCATTGTTACTAAATTCGCTCAATGTATTAAATTTGAGATAGAAAAAACTCGTGAACAAGGTAGAAGTACACGTGGTGTTAGAGGTATCAAGTTTAAACATGAGGGTGATGAAGTAGTAGATGCTAATATCATTGCAAATGATGAACAAGAGATTCTAATAGTGGCAGAAAAAGGTATTGGTAAACGTACTGATGCTGGTGAGTATAGACTTACAAATCGTGGTGGATCTGGTGTTATTGCTATGAAAATGACTGCTAAAACTGGTAAAAATATCGTTGGTTGTCTAATGGTAGATGAGACTATGGATATGATGGCCCTTACAAAAGCTGGTAAAATGATTAGAGTTGATATGCAAACAATCTCAAAATCTAGTAGAAATACTTCTGGTGTTTATATAGTTAAAGGTGATGAAGTTGCAAGTATCTCACGTTGTCCTAAAGAGGAAAAAGATGAAGATGAAGCTAACGAAGGGTCTGAGCCTTTAGAATTGGAATAGTAGTTGCTTTAGTTGAGCAACTAAAATCTTAGACATAAAAAAGTGTCTTTGCAAGGAATAACGTATGAAATACTCTCTGATACTAGTAGCACTTCTTGGTTTTACTGCTTGTACTGCAACTGAACCAGCTCCTACAGAAAATACGCAGGTAGCTCCTGAACCATCAAATGTTACTGTAGTTTGTCCAACTGGAAGCTGTAAAAAAGCACCTAAGGTTCAAAAAGTTGAAGTTGTTAAGCCTATCATCCCTGAAGTTCAAAAAGTTGAAGTAATAAACCTAGTAGAATTAGCAGAAAAACCAAAGAGTGAAGAAGATATTTTAGATGGTAATCAAAATATTATTATTAGTGTTGTAGGTCAAGGTGTTGCACCGATGAACACATCATCTCCAGCTCAAGCTTATGCTCTTGCAAAACGTGCAGCTGTTGCAGATGCTTACAGACTAATTGCAGAAAAGGTAAAAGGTGTTCGTATTGACGGTCAAGATTTGATTAAAAATATGATGGTTAAACGTTCTACTGTTCGTACATCTGTAAAAGCAATGGTTAGAAATGCCAACATTGTTGAAACTACTTTTAAAGAGGGTTTATGCGAAGTAGAGATGGAAATCATACTTTCACACTCAGACTTTGTTCAGTAATTCTTTTTAATTCGCTCGCTCTAAATGCGAGTGAATTTCTTATCTCTTATTCTTATATTGTAAAAAATGCCACACTCCACAACGAAACTCTTCACATCTCAAAAGCTATGAAGAAATGCAGTGGAACTCCACAAAAAAGTTTTATATTTGATACAAATGGTGAAAAAGATTTAAAAAATATTATCTCAAAAAATAATGAAGATTTTATTGACTATCTTCATAGATTAGGTCTTCATATAAATCATAACGATAAAACTAAGAATCTACAACACAGCTCTTTCACAAAACTAACACTAAAAACTACTTGTTTCAAAGTCGATTTTAATGATAATTTCGCTAAAATTGCACCTTTAAAATAAGGGTGTTTTAGCATCTATAATTAGGGCTTTTTGTGAAAATAGCGATAGTTGAAGACGATATCAATATGAGAAAATCTCTTGAAATCGCGATGAGCGATTATAAAGAGTTCCAAATCAAGACCTATAAGAATGCAAAAGATGCACTTAAAGGGCTTGATGATAGTTTCGACTTAATTATTACTGACATAAATATGCCTGGTATGGACGGTATAGAGTTTGTAAAAACTTTAAACGGTCGTTTTGAAGTGATTATCATGACTGGAAACGCAACCCTTCAACGTGCTATTGAATCTATTCACCTTGGTGTTAAAGACTTTTTACTCAAACCTTTTGATGTTGATACTTTAGTAGCAGCTATTAAACGTGAGGATGAAGTTCAAAAGGTTCAAAAATCAGCACCAAAAACTAAAAAAAGTTCTACTGGTTTCTTAGGAACGTCTTCATCTCTTGAGGGTGTTATAAAAATAGCAGATAAAGCTGCAAAGACTGATGCAAGTGTTTTACTACTTGGTCAGAGTGGTGTTGGGAAAGAAGTATTTGCAAACCATATCCATAAGAATTCACCAAGAGCAAAGAAACCATTTATAGCTATCAATATGGCCGCAATTCCTGAGAACCTTATAGAGAGTGAGCTTTTTGGTTTTGAAAAAGGTGCGTTTACTGATGCAAGTGAAGCAAAAGCCGGTCAATTTGAGTTAGCAAATGGCGGTACACTTTTTCTTGATGAAATCGGAGAGATGCCATATGGTGTTCAAGCAAAACTTCTTCGTGCTCTTCAAGAAAAAGAAGTAAGACGTCTTGGCTCTTCTAAATCTATAAAGATTGATATTAGAGTAATCTCTGCAACAAATGCAAATCTACAAGAGAGAATAAAAAATGGTGAATTTAGAGAAGATTTATACTATCGTTTAAATACGATACCTCTAAATATCCCTCCTTTGTGCGAGAGACAAGATGAGATTATGCAGATTGCAGAAGCTATGGTTGAGATAAACTGTGCTAAATACGGCTTTGAGTTAAAAATATTTTCAGAGGATGCTAAAAAACAACTTTTAGCATATAAATGGCCTGGAAATATACGTGAGCTTATCTCAGTTGTAGAGAGAGCTGTAATTTTAAGTGAAACACAAGAGATACAAATAGACGAACTTTATTTAGAAAATCGAACATAATAGACAGGAGAAAATAGTGAAAAAATATAACGTAGCTGTAGTTGGTGCGAATGGTGCTGTTGGTGAAGAGATATTAACAATTTTACAAGAGATAGACTTCCCGATCAACAAACTAGTTCCACTTGCAAGTGCAAGAAGTGTTGGTAAAACAGTAAATTTTAATGGTAAAGATATAAGTATTATCGAACTTACAAATGATGTATTTGCAAAAGAAGAAGTTGAAATAGCACTTTTTAGTGCTGGTGGAAGTGTGAGTGCTGAGTTTGCTCCTGACGCTGTTAAAGCAGGAGCAGTTGTAATTGACAACACTTCACACTTTAGAATGGATGAGAATGTTCCTTTAGTTGTTCCCGAAGTTAATCCTGAAGATATTGCAAAATGGAAACAGACTGGTGTTATAGCAAACCCTAACTGTTCAACTATTCAGATGGTTCAAGCTCTTAAACCTCTCGATGATGCATATGACTTACTTAGAGTTGATGTTAGCACTTATCAAGCAACAAGTGGTGCTGGAAAAACTGCGATGGAAGAGTTAGTAACACAGATGCAAGACTTTTTTGCATTTAAACTTAGCGACTCTGAGCATAATGCTTTTAACCAGCAGATAGCTTTAAATGTAATCCCTCAAATAGATGTTTTCACTGAAAATGGATACACTAAAGAAGAGATGAAGATGGTAAATGAAACTACAAAGATTATGCATAAAGAGATAGCTGTAAGTGCTACTTGTGTACGTGTACCTACTCTTCGTGGTCATGCTGAATCTTTAACTCTCACGTTTGATAGTGAAGTTGAAGCAAACGAAGCAAGAGAAGTATTAGCTAAAGCTCCAAATATAGTTATTCTTGATAAACCAGAAGAAGCTCTTTATCCTATGCCTGCAACTTGTGTAGATATGAATGAGACTTTTGTTGGTCGTATTAGAAATGATAACTACTCTAAAAAAATGCTTCACATGTTTGTAGTTGCTGATAACCTAAGAGTTGGAGCCGCTACAAACGCAGTGAGAATTGCTCAAAAATGGATAGAGATGGAAGGAGAAAAATAGATGATAGAAAAAATATTTGAAAATGGCCTGTGGGCTTCAAGATTTATGGTTATTCTTGCAGTTATTTTTGGTCTTATTGGTGCTGTAGTGCTATTTATAGTTGCAAGTTTTGATATATATGATACTGCTAAGTTCGTTTTAAATACATATATAACTCACGCACATCCAGAAAATTTTCATGAAGATGTAGTCGGTGGAATTATCGGAGCAGTTGATTTATACCTTATCGGTGTAGTTATGCTTCTTTTTGCTTTTGGACTATATGAGCTTTTCATCTCAGATATAGATGTAGCAAAAGATGAGCAAGGGAACGATAATCAGATTTTGGCCATTCACTCACTTGATCAACTTAAAGACAAGATTTCAAAAGTAATCGTAATGGTTCTTGTTGTTGGGTTCTTTCAAAAAGTTGGGCATACGGAGTATATTGGCGCACTAGATATGCTATACTTCGCGTTATCAATTACTGCAATAGCAGTTGGACTCTACTTTTTAGGTAAAGTCGGGAAAAAACATTAAGTAAAGGGACTAAATGAGTAAAATTTTTGTAGATGCATGTTTTGGTAAAGAGACTCCATACACTCCAGTTTGGATGATGAGACAAGCAGGACGTTACCTTCCTGAATATATGGCTGTTCGTGCTGAAGCTGGAAACTTTTTAAACCTTTGTCACAACCCCAAAAAAGCGGCAGAAGTAACTATTCAACCTCTTGATATTGTTAATGTTGATGCAGCTATTCTCTTTAGTGATATCCTTGTTATCCCTGATGAAATGGGTATGGACTTATCATTTGTAAAAGGTGAAGGTCCGAAATTTAGTGATCCTATCACTTGTGAAGCTGATATAGACAGACTTATCGGTGGTGATGAAGCTGCTTCAAAACTTACTTATGTTTTTGATACTATCAAACTTTTAAGAACTCAGCTAGATGAAAGAGGTGATGATAAAGCACTTATCGGTTTTACTGGTGCACCATGGACTCTTGCAACTTACATGATTGAAGGTCAAGGAACTAAAACTTACAATATTTGTAAAAAAATGATGTATTCAAACCCTGCTCTTTTACATAAAATACTTGCAAAAGTTACTGAAGTTGTAAAACTGTATATGGAAAAACAGATAGAAGCTGGAATCGATGTAGTTCAAATATTTGACTCATGGGCAGCAGCTATTGAGCCAGGTAAATATGATGAGTTCTCTTGGAAATATATGGTAGAAATAGCTGATTACTTAAAAGAAAAACATCCTAATGTTCCAATTATTATGTTTCCTAAAGGTATCCCTGCATTTTTAGATAAAATTTATGGTAACTTTGATGTATTTGGTGTTGATTGGTCAACTCCTATGGCACTTGCAAAAGAAAAACTTGGTGATAAATATGTTCTTCAAGGAAATATGGAGCCATGTCGTCTTTACTCAAAAGAAGAGACTACTAAATGTGTAGAAGTTATTCAAGAGACTATGGGTGGAAAACGCCACATATTTAACCTTGGTCATGGAATCCTTCCTGACGTTCCTGTAGAAAATGCACAACACTTCATCAATGAGTGTCATAGAGTTAGTGGAAAAAAATAATATAATCTTCGGACCTATCAACTCACGCCGCTTTGGTATGAGTTTAGGTATCGACCTCTCCCCTTCTTCTAAACAATGTAACTTCGACTGTCTTTACTGCGAGCTAGCTCCAAGTGCTACGGTAGCATCTCAAACGCAGACTATTGAAGTTAACGAAATAATCACAGAACTTCTTTCTCACTTAGATGAAAATATAGATGTAATAACTTTAACCGCAAATGGTGAACCAACTCTCTATCCTCACTTAAATGAGCTTATAGATGAAATAGATAAAATAAAAAACTCAACTCAAACGCTAATACTTACAAATAGTGCAACTTTAGTTGATGAAAATGTTTTTAATGCTCTCCTAAAACTAGACCAAGTAAAACTATCACTTGACGCTATTAGCAATGATGTGTTTAGAAAGATTGACAGACCTCATGATGATATAGATGTATCCCAGGTTGTAGAGAAAGTTACTGCGTTTAGTAAAGCTTATAAAGGCAAGCTATTTATCGAGATACTCTTTGTTCATGGACTAAACGATACAAAAGAAGAGATACAGAAACTTAATGATGTTTTACTAAAAATCAACTCTAAAAGAATCGACTTAGGAACTATAGATAGACCACCTGCTTACCCAGTTGTAGGGATAAGCTATAAAGAGCTATTTGAAGCCTCTTTAATGTTTGATAACTCTCTGCCTATACATATAGCCTCAAGAGTTCACGCAGAGCCAAATAACGCATACTATAGTGATGAAGAGATTATAAATACACTAGACAAACGTCCACTTACTATGGATGATATAAACCTGCTCTTTGATGAAGAGACTAAAATACGATTAGAGATACTCATAGAAGATGGAAAAATAACTAAAAAACTAGTCTCAAATCTAGAATTTTTAATACCTACAGGAAATCTAAAAAGAAAACGAGAAAAGTAGGCAAATAAACCTTGACTTTTTACAAGTCATAAAGTATAATTTCGCCCTATCAACAATCCGGATTAGCTCAGCGGTAGAGTAGGTGACTGTTAATCACTTGGTCGCTGGTTCGAATCCAGCATCCGGAGCCATCAATTTAACCCCTAAAATACGACCTTTCAAGCACTTTTAAAAATCACTTTAAGTTTTAAAATTACACATATAGTCCTACCTAAGTCCGTGCGATAATAATTAATTTGAATACAGATGATGAAGTAAGCATACTTTTAAGACCAACTTTTAGTATTTTTAACATTGGAACTTCATTAGTCCGTAAATGGAAGGACTAAAAATATCTTATATACTCAAGTTCAATACCACCATCTTCATATAAAGCTTTTTTACTTGGCAGTGAAAATTTACCTGATTGAAGTAAGACACTCTCTATCTCTTTGATAGTTCTTGAGACAGTTGATTCACTCACTT
>Ga0256844_10000008_pt1 | contig 118043 bp, 93 predicted proteins | sample MusselsmetaG_FD_189100 | JGI IMG/M metagenome (GOLD analysis project Ga0256844, IMG submission 189100) | Mussel associated microbial communities from hydrothermal vent at the East Pacific Rise, Pacific Ocean - Mussels | ecosystem: Host-associated > Mollusca > Shell > Unclassified ... | reverse complement strand
TCGTGTGGGCAGATGTACATACATGCTGTTCTGTCCTGACCTTTACAGCCATCACACTTTTCTGTGCGTACGAATGTTGGCATTTTGGTTTTCCTTATAACGAGATTTATAAACTTATATTTGATACTGTGTTGCAGCAAACCCGGCAATTATACCGAAGGGAAACAGGAAAAACTACACTAATAGCACAATTTATCATTCTTTTATTGTCTCTTTGCTCTATCACGAATAAAGCATTTTTACATTCATTTAACCCGTTACAATAGATTCTTATAAAATACTTAATAATCAATTAGATGGAAAAAATCCTGTTTTAGATAAACCGGGTAGCATTGTTTTTGGCGATAAAGCAAATGCAGACAAAGGGCTGAACTGAGGCATCAGCATATTATCTGCTCGTCTTGCTGACAGATGCTCAGCAAATGGCGTGTAATCAGGACTTAAGTGGCTATAACCAGGTAGCATATTTCTCGGGGTAGCAATACCAGGTAAAGTGGTCGGTACTCTATAAGCCGGTACTCTATAAACAGGTACAGGTATATATTGTACTTTAGAAGATTCGTTATCAGCCCGGTTAAAGTAGTGACCCTCCGCAGGACGCTGCTTATACGCTTTACCCTTATATGCTGCAGGAGGATAATCGTTGCGAATCGGCCGCCGACCGGAGCTATTGTGAAGCTTTTGCAGATCACCTGGATACACTGGGGGTGAAGCACGATTATAGTAGGCCTCAGGCAGGTTTGGCATAGTATTTTCAGTCAGATCATGACAGACATTTTGCCTGGCTTGATGACTATAATTAGTTCTCATATCAGGGTAGTAGGATGTATTCGCGGGATAACGGTCTCTGTCTGGAGTATCGTTTAATTTAAAATTATCATATTTATAATGATTGGAACGAGTGTTCCAGGATGACTTCCTGTTTTGGTAAGCCTGCGCATAATTTTTCGGGGCATATTGATTGCTATAAGGTGCTTGCCTGGCCACTGGCATATACTGTGATGATCGCTGTCGAAATTGTTGTGGATACTGCTCTGGAACACTTTTTTGTGGATAACGCCATTGACGTTCACGAACATAGCGATTTGCTCGCTCAGTATCATATTGTTCCTGCTCAGCCTGATCAATAATATCACTGGGAAAAAGGTATTGATTAGCCGCAGACAGCGATGTCGTCGAGCATAAGCCTAAAAATATTAGGCTACTTAACAAGCTGATTTTATTATTTACTAACATATTATGAAGCCTTTTCTGTCTTATAATTAGGATAGTTCCTATTTTTACTCTCTATGCTTTTTTTTATTACGATAAAGCCATTGCCAGAAATACCCACCCGCCAGTTCATATCCTGAGTGAATATAGTTATAAACATTGATATTACTAACGTTCCAGCACATCAGTTTCATGCTTTCCTTATCACCACAAATAAGTAATTGATCAGCAGCCATGATTTCAAAATCATTTTCAGGTAATAAAAAATTATTATATCTAAATGCGACACTGCTATTCGAAATTTCATGCCGTTGCAGGGATACTTTATCTTTTTTACGATGCACCAGTAGGACAACACAATTGAGCAATTTATCCCGATCTCTGGGATGTCGGCTAATTTCTCCTATGGTAATATTATCTTTTTTGAGAAAGTAGCTAATCGCCGGTGTTTGTTTTTCTGATATTTCAATCATCCATGTAGTTGCAGTATCATCAATAAAACCACTAATGCGACTAATAAGAATATTAGCCCAGGCATCTTTTTGCCTGCGTGCCAAAGACAGAAAAGTTGACAATAATGGTGTTTTAATAATGGATAAAATTTCGCCGGCAATAATACTCGCCGGCTGCATAACAAAATCCAGGCCTGCTTTTTCAAAGACCTTTTTATTACGACTCGAATTTTGTCGGGCAATAGAAAACAATTTGCCACCTGTATGCTTGTCAAAAACATCCTCATGACGGTGCATATCTTTTAACAGGTATTGTTCATAATATTCTCTGTCGCGTTGTTTTCCCCGATGAAAGCGTTTAATTTCATCCTGAGCACTTAATACAATCGACAAATTATTGGCATCATTATCGGTACCAGCAACAATTGCTACCGCATCGGTAATTTTTGCTTCTCTAAGTGTAACAGCTTCCGTGCCACGACCAGCAATCGTCCTCTCAGGAGCATGAGTCAGTTCCGGTTCAGCCTCAATAATAACGGTTTTAATACCCACGTAATTTAGATGCCGGGAAATAGCCTTACCAAAACGTCCATAACCACAGATCACCCAGGTTCCACGCGGCGGATTAATGGGTTCTTTTCTTACTTTATGGTATGGATTAGTCAACCATTCATAAACCAGATAAGCGCTGGGTGAACGCACAGACAGAGCTAGCCTGCGTGCATAAATATCAAATGGATTGATAATATGAGAGGTTCCAAAGGAAGCCATATTGGCCTCAACTTCAATACTTTCAGCACGACAGACAACCATCAGTTCATCATCTAACATACGGCGTTTATTTAGCAGACGTGCGGTAATTGCTATTTTAAGGTTAACATCATCTTTATTCGTCAGGGCAATAACACCCTGACATAGCTTGTGGGTTAAACCTGCCGTTTCCAACACATCAGGAAAAGAAGCATCGGCAGCTAATGCCGGAATATCTATGTCTGGTTCATCTATTTGTAAATTATCAATTCGTTCCTGTTCAATATCTATAACGACGGATAAGATATGATTGGCTGATAATTCGTGTGCTAATAATTTGCCGGTATCACCATACCCGCAGATTAAATAAAAAGGTTCGCGAATATGGGCAACTTTCCTACGAAATTCATTTTCTTTTAAAATACGTTTAAACGCAGGGTTTTGTAAGGTGCTTAAAATAGCACCAATACTATACAGCCAGATAGTGACTGTGGCATAAATACCAAAAATCGTCCACATGCGCTGAGCATTGGTAAATTCATAGGGAATCTCACCAAAACCAATAGTGGAGCCCATAAAACTGACAAAATAAAAGGCATGAAAAAAACTCATATGCCAGACATTGCCTTGATCATCTCTGCCTGGAATTAAGACGAACCCCAAAATAACAATGGCATAGCAGATGATCAGTAAAATAATAGGCAGACGTATTCGCTTAAGCAATATAAAGATAAAGCTGTTCATTGCGTTATAGTCTTCATAAAATACGCCCTAGTGCCAAGCATCTGCACTATTAACGCCGTACCACGACCGTTTCTATCACCAATAACACCACCGATGTTAAATTAGCGATCAATGCTCCACCAGAAACAGATACAATAGTTGCAATAACATCTGTTGTTACACCAGCATCAGAGACATGTTCGGCATAAGCCCAGATAATTGCCGCAACAAGCAAGTGAATATCAGCAACCAGACTAGTGGCTAGCAGCACAGCTCCAATGTGAGAGCGATCACCCAGCTTAATAATTGTTGCAATTAAGCTAATCACTATCGCTGCAAATAATTCAAAAACATGGTGGTGTGCCGGATTACCAATATCACCGACAAAGAAACCAAAATTGATAGTCAGGGCAAAGACAACGAAAAAAGCAAATGAGACCTTCTCAAAGTTCATAGGACAAATTCCAAAAGATAAGAGTTAAACTATAGTAGTTTTAAATTTAAATAGTCTAAAAGACATTTGACAAAAAAAAAGCGATGTTAAACATCGCTTTTTATAGGATGTAGCAACAAATTATGACGCTGCTTCACTTGTATTTTCAGCCTGTTCCGCCTTTTTTTGTTCCGCTTCCACAGCCAGACGCTGTGCTTCTTTACGTCCCAGTGGATCTGCAAAGTTATCATTAAGCGACTTAACAAAATTATCGGCTTCATAGCGTACACGCTCGATAGCCTTACGACTACGACGCCCCCAACCTGCGGGTTTAAGAGCAAAAACACTGCGTAGAGGATGAGTGTTTTTTAGAAATGCAGCGGCAATATTACCCGGGCCATTCTCAGTGGGTAACTTTTTAACCACACGTCTGGCCACCAGACGTCGCACCCAGAAATGAATACCAACGATAGTAGCAACACCCAGACCTGCAACGATGCCCTGAGTAATTAGACTATTTTTCAATGCCTCAAGCCAGGATGGCTCAAATGACCAGTCTACCCAATAACCGGCATAAATAGAAATACCCAGTAAAACCGAAATCAACAACGCGTATAATACTGCATCAATAATCATTACCGAACGGTACCAGGAAGCCATTGCCTCTTTAATTTTCGGTATTGATAATTGTTCAATTTGATTAGCGGTATTCTCCAGAGCACCTATAATTCGATAGACCCGTTCAACACTGACTTCCTGCATACGATGTTCTATTTCCCCCATATCCACATCCAGCTTATCTTTATAACGCTGACGTAAGTGTTCATCATCAATAAATGGAGCCACTTTTTCATTATAAATACAATAGAAACGTCCGGTAGAAAGTCCGGTTTGAACAATAGCTCGCTGCCATGCAGCCACGACCTGTTCAGCATTATCTTCTTTTGCAGTGGAATCCATTTGATTCAGGATAAATAAAAACTTACCCGCATCATTGCGACGAATGGTACCTTCAACCAAATGTTGCAGGGTATCTTTCATAGCTCCAGGTTCAGGATGACGTGCATCAAAAAAGACCAGCACTAAATCAGCCAGATCAATAATATGATCGGTAATTTTTAAGGTTGCATTACGCTGTTCATCCGCATCAAAGCCAGGGGAATCAATTAATATTTTTCCTTTAAGTGCATCACTTTTACAAGTTTTAAGTTGTAAATAGGTGTCAATTCGACTACCTTCACCCGCTGAAACTTTTTCTATTTCTTCACTTATCTGATAAAAAGGCAAACGCGGATCAGCATCAAGAGCAAGGCCGGGTAATACTCTGACCTGTTCTTCCTGGCTGTAACAAACCACAGTGAATTTATCATCCACCGCCTGATTGCCGGTTAATTGCAAATTAACACCCAGATAACTATTAATAAATGAAGATTTTCCCGCTGAAAAAGTACCCAATACTGATATTAACGGCCACCATGATATTGTTGTTGCAAAAGATTGATCAGTAGACAATAAACCCAGACGGTAGGCGACTTTATCTAATTCTTTAAACGAATCAACAGCATCAATTAAGATTGGATTTTCTGATGCCAGATTATCCTGCAAGCTTTGTAGACGTGATTTAAGTAAAGTACTCGGGCCGGCAAAAAACATTCTTATTCCATCTCCTGATCATATAAGTGAAAAATATTCTATTAATATTGAGTAATTGGTTATCAGCTTATCGCACCGGACGCTGAAAAGGTAAGGGACCTGGTGAACCCTGAGCAGAACCCCGCCTATTACCCCAGGGCATCATACTGTCAAACACACTTTCAGCTGGATTAGAAAGCGTTTTGTTCATACTCCACATATCCCGCTGCATGGCAACCAGTCCGACACTCATGGTCTGAATATTGGTACTGATACCATCAATACGATCACTGACATTTTGTGCCACTTCAGTCATTTTCACCGTATTATCAGACATCTCCGGCATCGTTTTAGCTACAGTATCAGCAATCAGTGCGGTGCTACGCTGCATCTGAGTAATACTTTTTGAAATAATTTCCATATTGATATTAACTGACATGGACATTTGATTAACTGAACGGGTCATTTGTCTGACATCATTTGATAATGAATGCACATCATGAGTCAGGTTGAAAATCAGATAATAACCATATGCAGCTAAGATAATAAAGGCAAATAAAGCAGTATAAACAATAAGTTGTAATCGTTGCCCCTTAACATCAGCCCCATTTCTGCGTTCAACCAGAGTTTCAGAATCAAAGCCTGTAGCATCGGCATCCGCTGTCAGTTTATGGTATAACCTTTTGATGGGCATTTTTTTTCTCTCCTAAGCATTAACCACCCCTTAGCCATTAAAATCTAAGCTCTAAATAATCTTTGGATAATTACCTATTGTAAAAGAAAGTCAGCACAAGAGGTAGTTATATTTGAAGTTTATTAGAATAGACTAATAAATATGTTTTACTTTTATTATGGCGACACCATTAGCGGATGTCCTTACTCATCTGCTAATGTGAATAGCTACAAACTTTTTTGTTTATTGCTAATCATTGAGCGTTGTGTATCAGCTGTTTTTTTATTTAATTTCTCAGTAACATCAACAATATACCATGCTTCTCTAAAACGAAAATGATTAATTAAGCGTTGCACAAACACGGTGTTTGTCTGTAAATATTCAGTCATTTTATTTTGTGTACGATAAACATTAGCCAATTCACCTACAACATCCGGTAATTCGGGTAATGCTAACATTAACTGACGGTATTTTTTTTCTGCCTGGCTAAACTGATGCGCAGCAAATGCCCTGCGAGCTTCATCCAGCAATTGTCTTTGCTGCTGCGTATTAATAACCGGTTTGACTGTTTCTATATGACTGATAACGACATCCGGCTGTACTTGTTGTTCTGTCATAGCAGGGATCAGATTTAACATTTTTTTCTGCATACGTCGTTGTTGATCATAAAATTGTGTTGTCAGCACTTTATCCAAAACAAGAGACTGCTGTTCAGAGGTTGCTATAACCTGCTCATGCGCAGAGGGTTTTACCATGCTTATACTTGTTTTCTCTGCCGGTTTGTTTTTTCCCTGCGGGTGATTTCCCGGTGTTGAGCTTGTTATTGCTTTACTTTCACCCTGAGATTGCTGCTGATACAAATGAGCAGCTTGCTCCATACGATGCTGTTCAGTACTGGAAAGCTGTTGTTTATATTGTTTCATTCGCCAGGAAAAATTACTGTCTGGCTCAATAATAGCACCATCATTAAAAGCTGAGTCTGCTTTTATTTCAGAAATAGCATCAGCTTCAGCTACTTTGGCAGTAGATTTATTGCCCAAAGTCGAGCTGCCAATATTTTGTCTAAGCTCATTTTTAATGCTAATTTTGCTAGCAGCTTCTGCCCTGGTATGCAGTGTACTAAACTTGCCTGATGCGCTATCAGATGGCTTATTCTCTGCAGAAAGCCAGTCGTCATATTGTCTAACAATAAGATACAGGACTAATAATACAATGACAATGAGTAATAGATGACTAAGGATCCAACGCACAAACTTCATTTCTGGCCCGGGTGACGATGACACATAATATCCTCTTATTTAATCCGGATACACCATACTGGCAAATTTATTCACTTCGGCTGCAGCTTTTCCCTTAGGTTCAAGTTCAAAAACAGCCAAACCCTCACTAAATGAACGCCGATAGGTTGTTCTCTGATATAAACGGGTACCTATTAAATCAATATAAGGTAACATTTTTAAAGCATCTTCTGCTTCCCCCGTCTCACGTACACCTTTGTGAGTATCGGCACGATTAACAAAACCCAGCATTTGCGGCATCTTCTCCTTGCCACGAATATCCAGTACCATTTTAATAAAACGCTGAGTAGACCAGATATCTGCCTGACTAGGAGGTACAGGCACAATAATACGATCCGTCAGGGCAATTGCTTTTTTCATTGATTGCGTATCGGCGGTACCAATATCAATTAATATCTGCTCCTTTTTTGACTGACTTAAAACGTCAAAGGAATTACTGATTGATATGCGTGGCTCATATTCATCTTCATCACGAATATCACCCACATCACTAAGAGTAGCCTGAGGGTCTAAATCAAAAAGTTCAACCTCATGGTCGTTTAAAGCCAACCATATAGCAAGATTAAAAGTTACAGTACTTTTACCTGTACCACCTTTGAGATTACCGACCACAGTGATCATATATAATTCCTAATAAACAAAACACGCTGAACAGTTCGTAAAACACAACACTACAAAATCACCTGTCGGTTGTATTAATAAAAAACTTATCTTGGCGCAGGTGCAACTGGAGGACGAAGATATGCCCCATTACCATAAGGTGCATAAGCACCATTATTCATATAACGTTGATCACCATAGCCCCGATACTGATTTTGCCAGTTATTATAGCCATTACCATAAGCACGACCCGCAGCGGAACCTCGGGTATTGGTACGCCCATGTCCTCTAGCTCGGGTTTTAATGATAATTTCAAAATCACCATCCATATCAGCATCACCTGAACCATCGCCCCAGCCATTGGCATAACCATTACCATAGGCATTATTGTTCCAGTTATTTTGACCATAGCCTGTCATATTGCTACTACTATTGCCATCATCCCAAAAAGCATTTGCCTGCAACGGTAATATTACTGCAGCGACAATAATGCATGAGTTGTATATTTTAACCATCTGTTTCATAGTAACGCCCTATCATTATGTTATAGCCTTGGGTAATTAACAGCATTTCGTCTACAAAATTAATCTTCAGATAAATCACCCTTTAACTGGATTCCTCTTCGACCTTTCTTTTTAACCGATGTTGCACTGGTTGATTTTTTACTGCCAGAGGACTTTTTCTTCACCACCGTTTTCTTCTTGCTAACAGCTTTCTTTTTGCTAACAGCCTTTTTCTTTACAACGGCTTTCTTTTTTACCTCAGGCTGATCTGATATGTCTGGTTTATCCGCTACCAGCAGTTCTGCTTTGCCTATCAGGTTATCACTATCTGAAGAGGATTTCTGTGTATCCATTTCAGCCGAGGCAGACTTTGCCTTATTGCTTTGTTTATTATCCATTGGCATCTTTTCTACTTCTGCTGCAACCTCAGGCGTAGTCTTAACTGGCTTATCAATGGTGCTTACCGCCGTATTTTTATTCACCGTATGCGGCGTCTGAACGGTAGTCTTATTACGTTTAAACAAAAGCGTATATAAACCCTGAAGACTCCACCAGACAACCTGAACAACGGTAACAATAATGGTATAGCCGGTAAATAATGCTTTACCCATTAAAGCAAGAAATGAGCTTCCCTCATCATTTGGTTTCTTATCTTTTTCAACACAGATCTGATAATCAGGATGGTCTTCATTCATGACATCACAAAAAGCACTGCGTGCACTATAACAGCCCAGCGGAATAACAATCAGCGTTAAAATAGTAGAAACAAAAACACCAAACATCAAAGAGACAGCCATACCCTGAAAAATAGGGTCCATAAGAATAGCAGTTGAGCCGACAACAAGCGCCAGTGCAGTAATAATAATAGGTCGGGTCCGGGTGATACAGGCCATTATAATCGCTTCTTTAATTTCTACTCCACGAATAATTTCCTGGCGTGAATAATCCACCAGTAAAATGGAATTGCGCACAATAATACCGGCTAAAGCAATAAAACCAATCATTGATGTAGCGGTAAATTCAGACCCCATAATGGCATGTCCGGGAATAATACCCACCAGAGTCAAAGGAATGGGTGAAATAATCACTGCCGGCAGTCGAAAATTACCAAATTCCCAGACAACCAGCATATAAATCATGATTATAGCAATGCCAAATGCCAGTCCCATATCACGAAATGTTTCGTAGGTTACTGTCCATTCACCCGTCCATTCAAAGCCTGAATACTTGTGCATATCGGCAGGATCAGGTGGTCCCATCCAGGTACCTGATAATTTTTCACCTCGAGGTCCCAGATTCTCTTCCAGCTCAAGCATATCAGAAACTTCAAAAATACCATAAATAGGCGCCGCTAACTCACCAGTAACCTCACCAGTCACATATTCAACATCCCGTAGATCTTTGTGATAAACAACGGCTTCTTTATAACCTTTGCTAAAAGCGCCTAATTCACCCAGCGGCACACTACCACCTTGTATTGTGGGTACCGGCAACTGTGTCAGATAATTAAAATTAGCACGAACATCTAAAGGTACTTGCAGAATAATCATCGTTGGTTCGAGAATCGAGCCATCTTTAATATCACCCAGGACAAAATCCCCCATAGCCATTTCCAGCGTTTTGTTAATAACATCAACACTCACACCTACTCGGATTGCCTTTTCACGGTTTACTCTGAAGTTCCATATTTCATAGGGTTTTTGAATATAATTATCAACATCAGTAATTGACTCCGCCTGTTCAAACAAGTGAGTTAATCTCATCGCCACCTCATGCCGTTCATGGCTGGTCGGGCCATAAACTTCAGCAACCATAGACTGTAGCACTGGGGGTCCCGGTGGCATTTCTACCACTTGAAATTTAGGCTTATTAAACTCATTAAACACCCCTGCTTTAACTTGTCTGGCGACCAGAGTATAGAGGCTTTCTCTGACTTCCAGGGCAATTTCATGGCTGGTTTTATCACGTTCCTCTTTATGTAAAAGCTGTACATTTAAATCCGCTTGCCAGGGTTGCTGACGCAAATAATAATGACGCACCAAACCATTAAAATCAAATGGCGAGGCGGTACCCACATAGGATTGAATTGCGGTTACTTCAGGTATTTTTCTAACCACTTCAGCAAACTGGCGTGTCAGATTAGCAGTGATTGGTAAGGATGTTCCTTCGGGGAAATTAATAACAACATTAAACACTGACTTGTTATCCAGCGGCATCATTTTAACTTTTACCAATTTAAAATAAAATAAACTACAGCATAAAAAGAACACCACAAATAAAGAAATCAGAAAAACATTACCGGTCACTTTATTATCAATCAATGGATTTAAAATGCCACGATAAAAACCATCCAGACGTTTAACCGTCTTATGTTCTGCCTCTTCCATTTTATGCAGCGAGTCCATAGCCGGCTTAAAACGAATAGCCAGATAAGGAGTAAAAGAAAATGCGGCAAATAAAGAATACATCATAGCCACAGAACCCAACGCAGGTATAGGCTCCATATACGGTCCCATCATGCCGCGTACCATACCCATAGGTAATAATGCAGCAATCACGGTAAAAGTAGCCAGAATAGTAGGGTTACCTACTTCTCTAACAGCATCAATTGAAGTACTATCGGATATTTCACCATCCATTGCCCAGCGGCGATACATATTTTCCACCACCACAATAGCATCATCAACCAGGATACCAATAGAAAAGATAAGCGCAAACAAACTTACTCGGTCAATGGTATAACCCATGATCAGTGCAAAGAAAGTTGTGACTAGAATAACATTGGGTATAACAATAAAACAAACGAGTGCAGCCCGCCAGTTTAAGAACCAGAAAATGAGAATTGAAACTGCAATAGTCACCAGAACCAGTTTGAACATCAGTTCATTTACTTTATCCTGTGCGGACTTACCATAGTTACGCGTCACACTGATATCAACGTTACCCGGGATCAGACGCCCCTTCATTGATTCAACCCGTTTTAATATTTCTTTAACTACACTGACACCATTGGTACCGCTTTTCTTAGCAATAGCCAGGGTTACCGCAGAAGTACCGTTAGCGGCCTTATCTTCTTCTGATGCTGCTCCGGTATAAAAATTAACAAAGCGATGAGCTTCACCCGGGCCATGTATCACTTCAGCAACATCTCTGACGTAAACAGGGTTACCTTCATGCATCGCCACTACCAAACGTTCAACATCTTCAGCATTACGCAAAAAAGCACCGGTGTATAAATTAAAATTATTGTCTCCGGATTCAATTGAGCCAACAGTCTTTTCACTATTAGCAGTCATAATAGTGCCGGCTATCTGTTCCAGGGTAATACCATAACCCGCCAGACGCTCCGGTTTAACTTCAATACGTAATTGTTCCTGACGGCCGCTAATGACAAAGCTTTGGCTAGTTTCAGGAATTTCTTTTAATTCTTGCATTACATCCAGAGCAATCAATCTCAATGCTGCGTCATCCAGACTATCTGACCAAAGCGTTAACGCCACTAAGGGGACATCATCCACACCTTTGGGTTTCACTAATGGCTGCGATACACCGGGAGGAATTTTATCCATATTGGACTGTAATTTATCGTAAAGCTTAACCAGTGAGGGTCCCATATCTTCACCGACTTCAAACTGCACAGTCACCATCGCCTGATCCCGTTGCGATGCTGAATAAACATGCTTTACCCCAGGAATTTCACTCATAATACGTTCTAAGGGGTCAGCAACCAGAGAGGCCACCTGTTCAGTCGATGCTCCGGGATAACTGACAAAAATATCCGCCATGGGCACAGAGATTTGCGGATCTTCCTGACGAGGTGTCATTAAAAAGCCGGCAATACCTATTGCGAAAGTGGCAATAATCAGCAATAGAGTCACTGGCGAATGCATAAAGGTTTTGGTTAAGTTACCCGCCAACCCCAGGCCATGTTTATTATTTGAATTATCCATAGAATTAATATTACTCGTACCTGTTCATTATTTTCTCTTCAGCCCACACTCATTTCTGAACGCTGTATGTGCAGACAATTACCTATCACTCAATAAATTATTTTATTTCTGCACCGGGTTTCCAGTTTTGCGGAGGATGATCTACGATACGATCACCCGGTTTTAAGCCTGACAGTACTGTATAAGATTTACCGCCATCTATTTTTTTACCCAGGCGAATAACGTGCATTTCAGCAATATTCTGAGTGTTCATCACTAAGACACTAGGCAAGCTGCCCATGTGTTTTAGGATGCTGGTTCGGGGGATAATAATAGAGGTGCTGGCTTTCTGATTTTTAACCGGGATAGCCACTTCAGCATACATACCGGGGACACCCATTGTGCCTATAGGCAAGTCAAATTTAACCGTAACCGTATGTTTACTTTTATCTGCAAGAGGGTAAATCTGAGCAATTTTGGCCGGAATCATCATACCACTAACATCCAGATAGGCTCTGACCGTATCACCTACTTTAAGAAAAGGGACCAGTCTGACCGGTACTTCAATACGAATACGAATATAATCAGTATTGGCATAAGAGATTAACGGCATGCCCGGCTGAACAGTGTCTCCTACTTCAACCAGTTTTTTAATAATCATACCTTTAAACGGTGCAATTGAACGTGTATCACGGATACTGGCATCAATTTCATTAATGGCTTCGCGAGCACCTCTAACTCGAGACTGAGCCTGATTAACGGCTGAGCCCTGATTGTAAAGATCAGCCTGACGCTGCACATCAGTATCACCATAACCCATGGTATCACCAATTTGTTTGGTAAACATCTGGTCAAACATACCCGGCAAACCCATCCCAGGCATCTGTGTCGCATTCTCAGTTTGTGGTGACCATAATTCCCGATTATATTGAACCTGAGAATTTTGCAGGCCGGCCACCGCCTGATCATATTGTGCCAGAGCAGATTTACGCTTTGCCAGCAAGCTTTCATCACTAATAGTGACCAGCATAGCTCCAGCATCAAAATTATCACCTTCATTGCCTGCTATATATTCAACCCGCCCAGGCATTTGTGCTGACAAAGTCACTTCTTTATACGGAATTACGCTTCCGCCAAGATAAACCTGCTCTAAATCCTGATGTGAACCTACTTTGATAATTTCACTGGAATACACATTGCCAGTGAATAGTAATGCAAAACTTAAAACAATAGAAGAGCAGCTTAAGCGCCTTAACATCATTTAATACCTTTTAAAAATTGTTGTTAGCAATCGAAAATCGATCCCATCGAATAAAGAGATATCTGAGTATCATCTAATTCCTGTGTAAAATCTAAAAAACAAAGATACCATTAACAGTGTAAATAAAGCATAAACATGAATTTTAGTTGAAAATGGATATTATTGTAGTATTTTTTGTATTTATTTTTATTACTTCATCCATGAAATACCGGATCACAGCTATTCTCTCAAATTAAACACGAAAATCACGTGTTAATTTAACAGCACTAAACTTATTATTTTTTGCCTGAATTTACAAGACACTTTGTACTATATTTTTACAAATCAGCTAATATTTCAAGCCTGGGATTTATATTAAAACTTGATTTATACATAAATCAATCGTATTGCTTCGATATTTACAATTGAATTATATAATAACATTCTTATTTTATTAAAAGAAAAACACGTGTTTTCTGATGCCCTATACTATCAGTTTTATCTCAGTTAACTATTAAGGTTTACCCCAATAAATATATTAAATCAGTTGATAAAAATATAGCTTTTATTTCCCAGCAGTGATATTTTTAGTTTTTAAACTGCTGGAACTTAGTTTATGCCCTGCATTATTATCAGAACAAATCAAAAGATATCTGAACAACAAAAATTACTCACTTGTCAATCAACATCTGCCCTCATATCATCCTTACTAGCCAAGCCGGAACGCTATGTCATGGCTATTATGGAGCACCCCGTGAGTATGACCATGGCAGGCACAAACGAACCCGCAGCCTATATCGAATTAAAGAGTATTAACCTGCCAGAACAACAAACTACTGAATTATCCAGACAGATATGCCAGTACATTAGTAAACAACTGGACATTAACGGCCAGCGAATCTATATAGAATTCAGCAATGTGCAACGACACTTATGGGGCTGGGACAGCAAAACATTTTAGTCCTAAAATTACTTTTAGCCGCATTAGATGAAAGTTCAGTACTTCCCGGCCTAGTACCGCCCATCAGCTTAGGGTAAAATGCCTGCCTGATGAACATTTTATAATGAGTCATTTGAACACAGCTGTTTATTACCCTTATTCTATGTAAAAGAAGATTATTAATGCGCACCTCACAATATCTATTGCCCACACTGAAAGAGTCGCCTGCTGATGCCCAAATCATCAGTCACCAATTAATGCTCCGTTCCGGAATGATTCGTAAATTAGCCTCCGGCTTGTATTCCTGGTTACCACTGGGCCTGAGAGTATTACGCAAAGCCGAAGCCATTGTTCGTGATGAAATGAATAAGGCCGGTGCTCAGGAATTATTAATGCCGGCCGTACAGCCTGCTGAACTCTGGCAGGAGTCCGGTCGCTGGCAGCAGTATGGCCCGGAATTACTACGCGTCACCGATCGTCACAATCGTGAGTTTTGTATCGGTCCAACTCACGAAGAAGTGATTACTGATCTGGTACGTCATGAACTAAAAAGTTATAAACAATTACCAGCCATTTTTTATCAGGTGCAAACCAAATTTCGTGATGAAATACGTCCTCGCTTTGGCATTATGCGTTCCCGTGAATTTATTATGAAAGATGCCTATTCTTTCCATGCCTCTCAGGACTGTCTGCAAAAAACCTACGAAACCATGTATGACTGTTATTCACGTATTTTTGCACGTATGGGCTTAGAGTATCGGGCAGTACATGCTGACACTGGTTCCATCGGTGGCAGTGCTTCCCATGAATTTCATGTGCTGGCTGACTCTGGTGAAGATGCTATTGCCTTTAGCAGTGATAGTGACTATGCTGCAAATATCGAGTTGGCAGAGGCTATCTGTGTTGCCGAGCGCGGTGCAGCAACACAGGAAAAAGTCTTAATTGACACGCCTTTACAACATAGCATAGATGAAGTCAGTCAATTCTTAAAAGTACCTGCATCACAGGTGCTAAAAACATTGTTGGTAGTGGCCAGCGATGAGGTTGATGCCGATGTCATTGCTCTGGTACTACGCGGTGATCATGAACTGAATGAATTTAAAGCAGAAAAAATAACCGCCATTGCCAATCCCCTTTGCTTTGCTGATGATACACAGATTCTGGCTACAGCAGGCTGTAATGCCGGTTCGATTGGCCCAATTGGTTTAACCATTCCTGTCTACGTGGATCGCAGTGCTGCTGCCTGCAGTGATTTTATCTGTGGTGCCAATAGCAATGGTCAGCACTTTAGCGGTGTTAACTGGGAACGTGATGCCACTTTAGGTACTATTGTTGATATTCGTAATATTCAGGATGGTGATGCCAGTCCCGATGGTAAGGGTGTTATCAGTATTAAGCGCGGCATTGAGGTCGGTCATATTTTCCAGCTGGGAACCAAATATTCACAGGCAATGAATGCCACTGTATTAGCTGAAAATGGTAAGGCTGAGGTAATGACTATGGGCTGCTACGGCATTGGTGTTTCCCGTGTGGTCGCGTCTGCCATTGAACAAAGCCATGATGATAATGGTATTATCTGGTCTGATGCGCTGGCCCCGTTTAAAATTGCTATCGTGCCCATGAATATGCATAAAAGTGAGCGGGTAAGAGATGCGGCTAAGCAATTATATAATGACTTAACGGCAGTCGGAATCGAAGTCTTATTTGATGATCGTAAAGAACGACCTGGTGTTATGTTTGCCAATATGGAACTCATCGGTATCCCCTACCGCATCGTCATTGGTGAGCGTAGTCTGGATAAGGGCGTATTTGAGTTTAAGGGACGCACTGATAGCAATGCCACTGAGGTCGCAATTGAAGATATAGTAGGCCATGTACAGGCACTCTAGACACATTATTAATAGCAGCCAGTACAAAATTTACACTGGCTGTTTTATCTTTATCTTTATTTTTTTTCCCGCCATTGTTGCCGCAATAGACACTCCCAATGCTATTATCAGTGCTTATCGCACCCCGGTAGATGAAAAATTAAAGGCTTTATTAATTGAAGCCATTGCAGACACCTCAGGTTTTACTGACCGCTTTGATGCTGAAGTCTGGCTGTTGGACATGTCAACACGTATGAATCAGCAAGTGATCAATCCACGGGAGCGCATGGAAATACTCAAACATGTTCATCAGGAAGCGACTCGTGCTCAATTATCAGCCGAGCTGGTCTTAGCGGTTATTCAGGTTGAAAGCAACTTTGATCAATATGCCATTTCCTGGGTCGGGGCACGTGGACTGATGCAAATCATGCCCTTCTGGCTAAAAGAGATAGGCCATCCGCGGGATAACCTGTTTGACATTAAAACCAACTTACGTTTTGGTTGTACTATTCTCAGCTATTATCTGAAAATTGAAAAAGGCAATTTATTTCGTGCTCTGGGACGCTACAATGGCAGCCTTGGTAAGGCACAATATCCTAATAAAGTCTTTCGTGCTATGAAAAGCAAGTGGTATAAACAATAGACTGGGAAGCAAATAGCCGGGTAAAATCTGTACCTTGTCAGTTATTTCTGACGACTATTCCTGACGCGTGCTCTCTTGCCCTCTGCAGTGAATTTTGAAGTGGCTGTACTGCGTTTATTTTCTGCTTGAACTAACTGTTGTTGACCATCACCAATCAATTCATTACGCCCCTGTTCTTTTAAAACCTGGCGAATAAGTGGCCAGTTTTTGGGGTCATGGTAGCGTAACAACGCCTTGTGCACACGTCGTATTCGCTCCCCTTTTGCCGTCAGTACCTTTTCAGATTTGTAACTGAGTTTTTTTAGTGGATTTCGTTCGCTATAATACATCGCGGTTGCAGTAGCCATCGGTGATGGATAAAAGTTCTGCACCTGATCAAGACGAAAATTATTGGCCTTAAGCCATAAAGATAAATTGATCATATCGTCAATCGTCGTCCCTGGATGAGCAGCAATAAAATAGGGAATTAAATACTGCTCCTTACCGGCTTCCTTAGAAAACTTTTCAAAGAGCCGCTTAAACTCATAATAAGAATCAATACTGGGCTTCATCATTTTATTGAGTGTGCCTTCTTCAGTATGCTCCGGAGCAATTTTTAAATAACCACCCACATGGTGAGTCACCAGTTCTTTAACATATTCCGGTGAGCGTACAGCTAAATCATAGCGCAAACCTGATGCTACAAATACTTTTTTAATGCCGGGCAATTTTCTTGCCCGTTGATACAAATGGATCAGTGGTTCATGATCGGTATTCATATGTGAGCAGATAGTCGGATACACACAGGATAAGCGGCGACAAACAGCCTCAATTGCTTTGTCATCACAGGCCAGGCGCCACATATTGGCTGTAGGTCCACCCAAATCAGAAATATAGCCTTTAAACTCCGGTACATGATCACGTATTTGTTCAATTTCCCGAATAATAGAATCTTCTGAACGGTTTTGTATTACACGTCCTTCATGCTCTGTAATTGAACAGAAAGTACAGCCGCCAAAACAACCACGCATAATGTTAATGGAAAAGCGAATCATCTCATAGGCAGGCATTTTTTGTTGTTGATAATCCTTATGCGGCAGCCGGGTATAGGGCAGTTCAAATAACTGATCAAGCTCTTCGGTCGTTAATGGATAAGGGGGGGGATTAAGCCAGATATCTTTATCTCCGTGACGCTGTACCAGCGCCCGGGCATTACCCGGATTGGTTTCCATATGCAACACCCGTGAAGCATGAGCATAAAGCACTGAGTCACTTTTAACTTTTTCATAAGAAGGTAAACGTATTACTGAGCGCTCACGATCCAGTAATTTAACAATACTTTTTAAGGGTACCGCAACGTCTTTGCCTGCTGCCAGAGCATTTTTCTGTACCTTGTCCTGTTCTTCCGAGCAGGCAGACTGTTCAGTCATTTCATAAGGGCTGACGACTGCATCCACCTTACCTGGTCGATCAATACGCGTTGAATCAATTTCCATCCAATTTTTTTGCTGATGACTGACTTTGAACGCTGTACCTCGAATATTATCCAGTTTATCAATGTTTTCACCACGTGATAAGCGATGAGCAATTTCAGTGATCTGCCGTTCGCCATTACCAAATACCAGTAAATCAGCCTTACTGTCCACCAGCACAGAGCGTCTGACCTTATCAGACCAATAATCATAGTGGGCAATACGTCTTAAACTCGCTTCAATACCGCCAATGATCACCGGCACATCCGACCAGGCTTCCTTACAACGCTGAGTATAAACACCTACGGCCCGGTCCGGGCGCTTACCGCCAATATCATCCGGTGTATAGGCATCATCATGACGCAATTTTCGATCCGCAGTATAGCGGTTGATCATGGAGTCCATATTACCGGCAGTAACACCAAAAAAAAGATTGGGTTTGCCCAGAATTTTAAATGCAGCACAACTTTGCCAATCCGGTTGATCAATAATACCTACCCGAAAGCCCTGTGATTCAAGTAAACGACCAATAAGAGCCATACCAAAACTGGGATGATCCACATAAGCATCCCCGGTCACCAGAATTACATCACAGGAATCCCAGCCCAAAGCCTCCATCTCAGCCGGGGTATGCGGCAAATATTCTGCAAGCCCATAGCATTCGGCCCAATATTTGTCATAAGCAAAAATATTCGGTGGAGTAAATAATTTATGGTTTTTTGTCTTATTTTTAACACGGGACATTGAGTTAACTCGAGGCACGATCAGGTGCAGTTAAAAGGGCAAATAAAGCAATAGGAATCAACGGTACTGACGTAAATACCACCATTCAAAAAAACGCTTCAGCCAGTGAAAAATACGCATACGCGGCAATACAATATTATATTTGGCGGTACGTGCCACCAGCATACCTGAATTCTGACTATCAACAATGCACAATAGTTCAACTTTAAAGCTATGCTTTGCCGGCTGAGAATTAAATTCTGCCAAAATATTTTTAGCCGCTGCTTCAGCCTGAAGATCAGCCATATGAGCCTGTTTAGGCAACCATTGTGGTCCAGGGAAACTACCGGAATCACCGGCAACATAAACACCATCCAGGGAGTCAACTTTGCAATGTTTATCCGCACGGATCATACCACCTGCTGAACGGGGTAAATCGGTATTATCAAACCAGCTATTACCTGTCATACCAGGCATAAAAATAATCAGATCAGCTGCAAACTCACCGCCCTCAGTCAGTACACTATGATCGGTAAATTGTTTCATTTTATGACCCAGGTGCGTTTCTATATTGCGCCGCTGCATTTCTTTAAGCAGACCTTTGACCGCCTTTGGCCCTAATCGCTGCCCAGGGTTTTCAGCCGGGGTAAAAAATACCAGCTTGAATTTATCCCGACGACCCTCTTTACGCAACTGACAATCAATACCGAATAAAAATTCAAACATCGGACCACCACGCATGGCACCAGGTTCTTTAGGATTTCCGGAAAAACCAAAAGCAATCGTACCCGCCGTTAATTGTGCCAGCCTATCTCTGATTTGCACCGTGGCAGCCACACCTTCACAAGGCGTAATGGCATGTTCTATACCCGGCAATTTTTTAATAAAACGACCGCCCGTGCAAATAATCAAGGCATCGTTTTCAAACGCACCCACATCAGTTTCAACAATACGCCCCTTATTTTTTAAGCCCGTAGCATGCGCTTTAATATGCTGAACATTCATCCGCCGAAAAAATTTTTCCAGGGGAATAATTAAATCTTCAGGTTGTCTCAGGTGACAGGGGATCCAGATAGTGCCGGGCAAATAATGAAACTCCGCCTTAGGGCTGATGAGAGTTATTTCTATATTGCGATTATTTGCACGTAATGTTCTTATGGCGGTCAAAGCAGCAAAGCCGCTACCGATAATATGAACCTTTTTCATAGTCATGACCTTATGGAGTAAAGATAAGGCTAATGTAATTAATTTATACTAATATTACAATCTCTTTTAAGTGATTAGGGTGTTTATCCGCTACTGAGTTCAAATGACATTGGATACCTGAAAAACATGAATAAGATTTTGTAAATTATTCACTAATTCAGCCAAAGTAGATGATTCTTCATGTGTTTTTTGGCTTAAACCCGTGATCCGGGTGGTGGCATGATTTATTTGATTAATATTATTCTTCAGTGATTCAGTATTTTCTGCCTGAGTACTGGTTGAACGGGAGATATCCGTGGTGATTTGTGCTATTTCATTTAACTCAAGTAGTACAGACTTTAGTTCAAATACGACATTAGTCATTGATTTTAAGGTATCCTGAACCTTGTTCATAGCCAATTGTGTGGTTCCCCGAATAGATTCAGATGAATTGGCTACATGTGAGATATCTATTGCAATTTTTTTAAATTCAGCATAAGTCTCAAATAAAAAAACTGGCAATCAAATAAATATCTTTAGCTTCAGTGGTAGTGGTGATAATTACGACAGGAAACGAATACAGGATTATTTGCTGGCAGGATAGCATATGCCAACTGCGGGCACTTCACGCACCAGTAAACCACTTTGTCCCAGAGTGATCTGATAGTGCTGTAGTGCATTCATGGGTAAAAAGACCGATTGGCCATATTGAGCATCAAATCCAGGTAGCCAGTAATATTTATTTTTCAATTCCCACAAATCATACGCTGTTTTTTGCTGCAGTTTAAAAACACTAGGCAGTTGTCTGCGTTGCTGTTCAATATCAGCATAACGTCCGGAAATTCGATCCAGCTGATAAAAACTGTCCAGCCCGAGTAAATTAGCCCAACTATGAAATTTAACGATATGCGTATCCACCTGCCATTCATCGCCTTGCAGAATATATGACGTGTGCGCACAGTCATGATAGGACATAAAATCAATTTGTGCCCGCTGAGCATTAAGTGGCTTAACGCTCAGTAATGCTATCGGCTGTTCATAAGTTAAACGCTGATAGCTTAATAAATTGCTTATCATAAGAGCAAACAACCCTATGACTAATAAAATCACTAAGCAATAAAGGCTGTTAACAATAGTGCTCACATAGTGTTTTTTCTGCAAGCTGCGTAGCATGCGCACAATAAAAACAAGCAATAGTAATAAAACAACAATTAAGGCTATAAAAAAATACAGCTCAATAGAAAGCTTCATTATCGCACTCGTTACTGATAAGGATCACCTGTTGGCTGGATATGCTCTTCTTCAATTTTGGCAGGATAATGATATTTACCGCCAAAAAATAATAGCGGCTCAATCGAGGTATTATTATGATAAAGCTCATTCACCTCGCCGATCACTATCCAGTGGTCAGCACCATCATATTGCTTGCTGACTGTACATGAAAAAGCGGCAATACAGTCTGTTAATCTTGGGGCACTTGATGGCTTAATAAAATAATTCCCGTAGGGAAGTTGTGCCAGTTTTGTTTTGGCACCGGCAAAATGATTCGATACATCTTCCTGATGAACTCCTAATACATTAACACTAAAGGATGCCCCTTCTTTAACAAACTCGGCAAAAGCAGACTGTTTTGATGGGCAAACCAGCAACTGTACTGGCTCAAGGGATAGTGAACTCACTGCATTTGCCGTCATACAACGTACTTCACCCTGATGTTCAATTATTAATACAGTAACCCCCGTAGCAAACAGGCCTATCGTTTTTCGGTAATCATCCAGCAACATTACCGGCTGAGTATCCAGCACTTGTTTTTTTTCATTTGTCATTATTAATTCACACTTATATTAGGGATTAAGATCCAGCCAATCCTGGGGTTGCAAATAACGCTCGTATAAGCGTGCTTCGTCTGAACCTGTTTCAGGCTGCCAGTTATAGCGCCATTTTACCAGTGGTGGCAAGGACATTAAAATCGATTCGGTACGCCCGCCTGTTTGCAGTCCAAACAAAGTGCCTCTATCATAAACCAGATTGAATTCAACATAGCGGCCGCGCCGATAAAGTTGAAAGTCACGTTGCTGTTTACTATAGACTATGTGTTGACGTTTTTTTACAATGGGTAGATAATTCGCAGTAAACTGATCCCCTACCCTTTGCATAAAAGCAAAACAATGAGCAAAACTCTTGTCATTTAAATCGTCAAAAAACAAACCGCCTACACCGCGCGTTTCATTACGATGAGGCAGATAAAAATAATCATCACACCATTTTTTATATTTTTGATAGTATTGTTGATCAACGCTATCACATAGCGCTTTGGTCTGTGTATGCCATTGGACAACATCTTCTTCAAAGGGATAATAGGGTGTCAGGTCAAAACCGCCGCCAAACCACCAGATAGGCTGATGACCGGCTTTTTCCGCAATAAAAAAGCGTACATTGGCATGTGTGGTAGGTACGTAAGGGTTATTGGGATGAATCACCAGAGAAACCCCAAGGGCAGTATATGAACACCCCTCCAGTTCTGGACGTTTTGCTGTTGCCGAACGTGGTAAAGAATCACCGCTAACGTGTGAAAAATTCACCCCGGCCTGCTCAAAAACTGCACCCTTTTCTAATACCCTGCTACGCCCTCCGCCACCGCCATCACGCTGCCATTGTTCCTGGATAAACTGCTGCTCACCATCGGCCTGTTCTAAAGCAGTGCAGATGATATCCTGCAAGCCTAGCAGGTAATTACGTACAGCATCAACATCGACATCATTAGCAAGTGTTTGGCTCATAGGAATCCTGTTATTTACTCGAATATGCAAGTTAAATAAGGCTTATCAGTGCATTTTTCAAATGTCACAGACAAAAAAACCAGCCTGGAGTTAACTCAGGCTGGTTTTTTTGCTCAATATCAGACAAATATGCTGTTATTGCTGAGGCGCTGCCGGTGCAGGAGCTGGCGCTGCAGGTGCCGCGTAGGGGTTACCATAGCCGCCGCCATAAGGGTTACCATAATACGGGTTAGGTGCATATTGCTGTGGTGCATATTGCTGCGGTGCATAACCGCCATAAGGATTACCGTAACCGCCGCCATAAGGCTGGCCGTAACCGCCACCATAAGGATTACCATAACCACCACGATAATAATCATCATCGTCATCAAACATATCTTCCATTTCTTCCATCCAGTAACGCGGATCCCACTCATCGTATTCATTACAACTTGGAATTTTACCATAAGGGCCGTAACACTCACCACTATTATTACTCCCCCACCAGGACGCCGAAGCACTTGATGCTACACCTAAAATAAGCGCTGAAAAAACTGATACTGCAATTATCTTTTTCATATCCATCTCTCTATTGTATTTTTTTGATTTAAAAAACAGTACTCTATTGAAACCACTATAACACTAAACATACAGAATTTTAATCACTAGAAGCCATGATAGCAACACTTTTCCGATAAATTACACTGCTGATAAATACAGTATATCACAATATATCATATTTCTAATATATTATTCAATTGAGACTTTATTCTGGCTACTGCATCAGCCTGATAGGCCTGTTTAGCCGTTGCACCCCATACCACACCCGGCCAGAACGGATCATTTTTATAGCGTACCACTATATGAATATGCATTTGCTGAACAATATTGCCAATAGCCGCTACATTTAATTTATCCGGTTTATAGTCTATACTTAAAATAGTTGAAATATGATTAATGGCTTTCAGTAAACGCAGCTGAGTCAGCTCATCCAATTGATATAACTCACTTTTATCGGTCTTAGGTACCAGAATAAACCAGGGCAACAGGGCATTATTCATTAATAAAAATATAAACTGCTTATTTTCACAGAGCACAAAGCAATCATCAGCAAGACGCTCATGCAGACAAAAGTTATTCATTTTATTAATTCTCCACTATAACATCCGATGCCGCAAACAAACGCCTGAAGCTGAAATGAATGGATTCATGTATCGATAAAAAAACCGGAATAATAATTAACACCAACACCGTAGAAAATGCTAAACCAAAGGCAATAGAAACGGCCATGGGGATTAAAAACTGAGCCTGTAATGAAGTTTCAAATAATAACGGCAGCAGGCCTGCTATAGTCGTTAATGAGGTTAATAATACCGCACGCAAACGTTGCACTGAAGCTTCAATTAAGGCTTCTTTGACCATCAGACCTTTATCTCTGAGACGCTGGTAAAAACTCACCAGAATAATCGAATCATTGACCACAATGCCCGACAAACCAAAAAAACCAAAGACTGATAACAAGGTCAGATCAATACCCTGTATCCAGTGCCCCCATAGGGCTCCTACCAGACCAAAGGGAATAATAGACATCACTACCAATGGCCAGCCATAAGAGGAAAACACCCAGGCAAGTACAATGTAGATCAAAATCATGCCTAACATTGCTCCCGACTTCATGTCACTCATGGTTTCTTTTTGATCAGCTGCTCTGCCTTCCAGACTGTAGTTCACCCAGTATTTCTGTTTGATTTCCTGCAAGGTCGTTTCTTCCAGCAATGCCAGAATATTATTGACATTATTAATATCTGGATTGACCTCAGCCGATACTTCCAAAGCCAATTCACCTTCAGCATGACGTAACACTTCAAAACCATGTCTGACTGTCCATTGGGCCACACTGGTCAAAGGCACAAATTCTCCCGCTGGGGTACGGATATTAATCCGTTCCAGCGTATTAATCTGTTCTCTTTCCCGCTCTGGTAATTGTACTCTAACTTCAACCTCATCAGCACCATCCTGAAAAATCTGCACCAGATCACCATCAAAGGCGGTGCGCAATTGCTGACCAATATCAGTAACCGTCAGGCCCAAAATTTCACCTCTGGGCTTAAGGCGGTAGATCAACTGCTCCTTACCATAAGGCATATCATCATCGATACCATAGACACCATCAATACTTCTCAGAGCCTGAGCTAATTCTGTGGCTGCCTGTTTTAACTGCTCATTATTTGTGCCATTAAGACGAATAGCAATATCGCTGCCCTGTGGTCCGGTTTTGCGTGAGACAATGGTCAGATTATCCATACCGGCAACTTCATGCAGCTTATTTTTCCAGTGTTCAATAAATTGCGGATTACGCACACTGCGCTGATCCGGCTCCGCCAGTTGTAAAAAAATAGCACCCAGCTGATCCCCTTTCTTGCGCGCACTACCACCACTAAAGGAACTACCACTGATGGTGACTGACATTTCAATCAGTCCCCCTCCCAATTCTTCATTAGTCTCATTGAGCATCTGCTCCATATGTCTGAGATAGGCATTGGTTTTTTCTCGGGAAGTGCCTGAGACAAAGCTGATATTAGCATAAACAATCTGCGCTTCGGGTGATGGAAAAAAGGTAAAATTGATACGCCCGCCAGCCACCAGACCCGCAGTTACAATCAAACTGGACAAAGCCAGAGCAACAGTAATAGCTCGATGGCTTAATGCCCAACAAATCACTTTACGAAATTTTTTCTGACGAAAAGTATCAAAGCCCTGATCCAGCCGGTCACGCAAAGACTGATGCTCTTTTGCAGAACAGTTCTGTCTGTCACTGCTAGCAGGTTTTGAACGTTTAATATGAGAAAAAGCATGACGTAAATGACCGGGCAGAACAAAGAAACTCTCCACAAGTGATGCCAGAATCACACAAATGACTATCAGTGGAATGTCGAATAAAATATTGCCCATAATACCACCGATCATCATTAGTGGTAAAAATGCCGCTATGGTGGTCAATGAAGAGGCTATAACCGGTACAAACATACGTCTGGCCCCCCCTTCTGCAGCCATCAATGGTGCTTCACCACTTTGATAATGTGCCAAAGCATCTTCTCCCACTACAATGGCATCATCAACGATAATTCCCAGAGCCATAATCAGACCAAACAGGCTGATCATATTAATCGTACCACCTACTGCATACAAAATAGCCAGAGTAGCCATAAAAGAAATGGGAATGCCCAAAGCTACCCAGAAGGCTACCCGGGCATTTAAGAACAAATACAAGATGAAAATAACCAATAATAGTCCGCCACCGCCATTTTTGATTAATAAATAAATCCGGTCACGGATCAATTGCCAGCTGGCATCAAAGACTTCCAGCTTGATATTAGGCGGCATAGTTGCTCTTTTTTCAGCCAGCCATTGCTGTAAAATATCAGCGGCTTTAAGCGCATTACCATTCTCCGTGCGTTGCAGCACCAGCTCGGCAACTGCCTGGCCATCCTTAATACGCAAAACCCCATCGGGATCCGACTGGCGTTTAATTCGGGCCACATCACCTAGACGAATAAAATCCGTAGTACTGATTTTAATGGGAATTTTGGCAAATTCCATCTCCGTACGTGCCTGTTCCATACTGCGTAATTCTTTGGCATTATGCTGTCCACCTAGAGTACCAGCAGGCATATCCTGACTAAACGTGTTAATGCGGGTACTGATCTCATCCAGACTTAAATCTAAATATTGTAGCTGTTCAATAGGAATTTCAATAGTCATCTGTTCATCAGGCAGACCATTGATTTCTACCTTATCAATGCCTAAAGCAGTTAGCTCACGCTCAAATTGATTGGCCAGAATACGCAGTTCAGATAAATCAGAGAGCCCGGATAGCAATACCTTGGCGACACCCTCATAACGTACTAAATTTTCAACCTGTGGTTTTTCCGCATCCTTGGGCAGGTTGCGAAACTCGTCAACCTTCTGCTTGACTTTATCGAGTACCAGAATCATATCGGTGTCTTCAATAAATTCTAGTTGAATAGAAGCCACATTTTGCGCTGAAGTGGAGGACATTGTTTTAACATTATCGACTGACTTCAGTGCTTGCTCCAGAGGAATAGTAATAGCCCGCTCCACATCTTCAGCACTGGCGCCACTCCAAATCACCCGCACACTGATCCTGTCCAGTTCAAAAGTAGGAAAAAACTGAATATTAAGCCGATTCAGGGCAAATACACCGGAAATCAGCATAATAAGCATTAATAAATTGGCGGCCACCTTATGATGGGCAAAGACGGACAATAGTTTCATTATTGCTCGCTCTCCGGCGAAATAATATCAACCTTCAAACCGGTAAACGCATTAGGTAAATGTGTAGCAAGAATAGTATCACCATTTTTTAAAGCATCACTGCTGATCAAAAGCTCAGACTTTGAATTTTGCCTAAGCCCATCAGCAGCAGAAAAATTTTCACCTATAGTCCTGACCTTAACTGCCAGCAGACGCTGATCTTTTATTTGATACAAACGCTCATTACCATACATCACCTGGTAGGGAACTTTAATCATATCAGGTCGCTTCGCACGTGCCAGACGCAAAACCACAATAGTACCCATACGAAAAAAAACCTGCTTATCCAGAATAGTGAAAATTGCATCAACGCCACTAGCCTGGGCCTCACCGGATAGACGTTCTAATTGCAAACTTACCTGCTGACTACCATTGCTGGCAAAGCCCTTTAATTGATGCCCCCGACGGATACCCTGCTGGATCTCAGCCAATACATTAACGGGTAATTTTGCACGAATTTCCAAACGTTCAGTTGAATAAAAACTCAAAAGTTTTTCATTCAAACTCACTCGATCTCCCCGGGCAACATTTACCTTAGCCACCACACCATCAAAAGGGGCAATAATCTGACTACGTTCTACCGCTAAAGACATTTTTCGTTGATCTGCCTTTGCCTGTGTTAAGCGTGCCTGCAATTGTTCCATTCGGGCCGGATGTTCCTGTACAGAAAATTGAGTCTTATTAAAGGATAGTCGTTGTAGTTCAACCTGCTTCATTGCCTGCTCGGTTTCCGCAATCGAACCCAGATTCTGACGCTTGACCTTAATAGTTCGTGCCAATGCTTTTTCACTCAGCTTGAGTAATGTTTTTTCAGTTTTTAGTGAATCCTGATCCACTCGATAACGTAAGTGCTCACTATTGAGCAGCGCTTCAAGCTCTTTTACCTTAGCCTCTGCCTGTTGTAATAAGGGTTGAAAATCATTACGGTCCAGGCTGAGCATCAATTGTCCTTTGCTAACACGCTCCCCTTCCTTAATCAGTACCTTATCCACCACACTGGCTCCCGGTGACGCTGCATTGAGTAATTCCGATGACTCCACACGACCGTATAAGGTGATCGCCGGTGACAAATTTTCTTTAGTCACTATACTTTGCTCAACTCGCCAGATATGTTCATTAATCTCAATAACCTGCGATTTTTCCCTGCTAGTCAGCATGAGCTTAAAAAAGACAATAGCCAAAACAATAATAACCAGCGGTATAATAAATTTTTTTAACATAAGTAAATTATCTTTGTTCCATATTAAGCAATTAAATTAAGTCCTGTAAAAATTGAACACATGCCTGCTCAGAATCCAGTTCGGATTCCTCAATAACTATTAATTCAGGTTTAAGCATAGTGATAGTACGCACAAACAAACCGGCTCCCAGCTCATGATGTTGCTGCATAATAGCATTTCCCGCTTGCCCAAAATGACTTTGTTCAATGAACAAAGGGCTTGAACGATAACCACAACTGGGAGATTTTGCTTTGACAATAAAGTGTTTAATCGATGCATAGTGAGCTAAAAACTGGTTTGCATACGATTTTAATTCATCAGTGACATCCAGTGTGTGATTATGCACACCAAGTAATCGTATTTGCCCGTTTTTAAATTTCACCAATTGAATTTTGTCTCTTGGAACACCCAGGCCAATAGCCATTTCAGGACAAAATGGAATAATATCCACCTTATGCGCATACCGATGTAATAGAACATCAACAATTGCTTGATGTTTTTTTGCTCGAGCATCATAACGCACTTTATGCCCGAGCAGACAGGCACTAATGGCAATAGGTATTTTATCTATCAAACCGGGCCTTCTATTAATTAAGCATAGAGAGAAATTAGAGTTAACTACAAAATAAGGCTAAAATACTGATAAATCAATAGGCACCCAGCGTCCAGTTCAGTCTTTTACCGACAATACCGATTATATCCAGACTATTGCATACAAAAAAACAAGCTAAAGAAGTTTTTACTGTCAATGAATGCATCAATAAATATTATTAATTCAATAACTTATAAAATTATAGGTAAATATACTTATATAGGAAAATTGAATTCACCGGCTAATATCCAGTCATAACTAGTATAGACAGAAGAAAAATATGCTGATAGAAGCTTTATTTTGCTGCCATGTCTGTGCACTCAAATAATAATTTTAATGATGTTTTGAAAATTTATATTAAACAAGCGGGAATGGAAACAATATATAAATCTCATTAAAATTTTACTATTCTTTTTTAACTTTAGCCTTTGCACTCACTGCTGATAAATAAAGGATGAGCTTCTATAGCAATTGGTAATTAAAAGTTCCTGCGTAAACAGGAGAAAGAAATGAAGAATACTTTTTTTCTTTACATCAATGTAATATTAAGAGCTAGGTTGTGGGATAGCATCTGGTTGGCCATAGTAAAATGGCTAAACACTGAAAAAGACAGCGTCGATTTACCCCCCAATGATTTTAAACAATTATGTTATGAAATTCACCCTGGCGATATTATTCTCGTCGAAGGTAGAAGTCGTGTTGCCGAAGTAATCAAACTGATCACGCAAAGCTCCTGGACACATTCTGCTCTGTATATTGGCCATATATATGATATAAAAGATCCTCTGCTGCGTGAGCAGGTTGAACATTATTACCTTGATGGTTCTGAGGAACCCTTAATTATTGAAGCACTTTTAGGGGAAGGTACAGTTGTTCATTCTATCAACAAATATCGACATGATCATTTACGGATCTGCCGTCCGACAAATATTACCCCCAAAGATGCTCAGCAAGTTATTAAATATGGTATTGGTAAACTGGGCAGTGAATACCATATCAGACAATTGCTTGACCTAGCACGATTTTTAATCCCCTATAGTCTTCTACCCAGACGCTGGCGCTCAACTCTGTTTATGCACAATACCGGTTCGGTTACGCACACGGTATGTTCAAGTATGATTTCGGAAGCTTTTCAGCAAATTAAATTTCCTATTCTGCCGGTAACAAAAAAATTACAAAATGGGCAGTATCGCCTGTTTATGCGTAATCCGCGTCTGGTCATACCCAAAGATTTTGATTATTCACCCTATTTTGAAATTATCAAATACCCTATCTATGGCTTTGATCGTATTGCCATGTATAAAAAAATGCCGTGGAACGAAGATGGCCTTATGTGTCATGAACCGGGCAATTGTTACCTGCCGGATGAACTCACGGTAAAGACAATATACCGGCAAAAAATAAAACTCCATAAGATTAACCTGTTAAAAAAAATCAAAAAAAAAGTAATAGTGAAAGAGCAAAATTTTATCAATCTCTATCTGGAAAATATTTTTAAAATACATCATAGAAGCCATAAATCAGCAAAAGTTACAGCCAAAAATAATTGATGCTACTGGAGAAATACTATGTCATTGAGCACAGGACAACCGCATTTATATATTCATACTGATGTGCATAAATCCGGATTCTGGCAAGGCTTGCGCCGGCAATATATTTCCAGACCCGTATTGCGCTTATTCCGCCATGCATTACCGCCAATGTCAAAAACTGAGAAAGAGGCACTACAGGCTGGTTCAGTCTGGTGGGATGGTGATTTATTCAGTGGAACACCTGACTGGGATAAACTCATTGCAATTGAACTTTCTCAATTAAGTACTGCAGAAAAAGATTTTCTTGACGGGCCGGTTAATGAATTGTGTCACCTGCTTGATGACTGGGATATAACCCAAAATAGCAAAGATCTGCCCGAAGCTGTCTGGCAGTTTATTAAGCAGCAGCGTCTTTTTGGGCTGATTATTCCTAAAAAATACGGAGGTTTAGAATATTCAGCACTGGCACATTCGGCAATGGTGATGAAGCTTGCCAGCAAAAGCATTACTGCTGCAGTTTCAGTGATGGTGCCCAATTCTCTGGGACCGGCAAAACTTATTATGGAATATGGCACCGGGCAGCAAAAAGACTACTACCTACCCCGACTGGCAGCAGGAGAAGAAATACCAGCCTTTGCACTGACCAGCCCCGATGCCGGCAGTGATGCTGGCTCAATGACTGATTACGGTATTATCTGTGAGCAGGACTTTAATGGCAAAAAAACGCTGGGCATCCGGCTTAACTGGAAAAAACGTTATATTACCCTTGGTCCTGTCTGTACCCTGCTGGGACTGGCATTTAAACTCTATGATCCACAAAAACTGCTTTCTGATGATACACAACCCGGCATCAGTATTGCGCTTATCCCCACTGATCTGCCCGGTATAGAGATTGGCCGGCGTCACTATCCATTAAGCCAGACATTTCAAAATGGTCCTAACTCAGGCAAGGATGTATTTATTCCTGTTGACTGGCTTATTGGTGGCAAAGAATATGCCGGCAAAGGCTGGCGAATGTTAATGGAAAGTCTGGCGGATGGCCGCTCTATCTCTTTACCTGCTCTAAGCACCGGTGCCGCCAAACTGGCTGCACATGCTGCAGGTTCCTATGCACGTATCAGAAAACAGTTTAACCGCCCTATTGGTGAATTTGGTGGTGTTTCAGAAGCATTAAGCCGTATTGCCGGTAATACATATATTATGGATGCAGCACGACATTTAACCATAAGCAGTCTGGATCAAGGTGAAAAACCATCCGTGGTCTCTGCAGTTGTTAAATATCATATGACTGAAAAAATGCGTCAGCTGGTCAATGACGCAATGGATATCTATGGTGGTGCAGCCATCTGCATGGGACCAAGAAATATTATGGGGCGCATATATCAGGCAGTACCTATTAGTATTACTGTTGAGGGTGCGAATATTCTAACGCGCAGTATGATTATTTTTGGTCAGGGTGCGGTGCGTTGTCACCCCTATATTTTTAAAGAAATAGATTCTGCAACAAACACAAATAAAGCAGCGGGTCTGATAAGCTTTGATAAGGCAATTACTGCCCATGTGCTACATGTTATTAAATCATTTTTCAGAACATTTTTTACCGCTATGACAGACGGCCGCTGGTGTACAACACCCTCACCTGATTCAAGCCATGTCAGTGAGGAATATTATCAGGCAACCAGACGTTATTATCAGCGTTTATCACGTCTGAGTTCAGCTTTTGCCCTGCTCAGTGACTTTTGTATGCTGACTCTGGGCGGTAAATTAAAACAAATGGAAAACTTGTCCGGACGTCTGGCTGATATTATCAGCTATCATTATTTAAGTTCCGCAGTATTAAAGCGTTATCACCATGAGCAGGCATATAAGGAAGATCTGGCTTTTATGCAGTGGAGTTGCGAATCATTATTTTATGATAGCCAACAGGCGTTTGATGGTGTACTTGATAATCTGCCTAATCGTGCAATTGCAGTCCTGCTGCGTGTGCTTATTTTTCCCTTAGGCAAAAGATATAAAAAACCGGATGATCAACTGAGCTACTTATTGGCACAACGCATCTTAAGCCCATCTCCTGCCCGTGAGCGATTAACTCAGGGTATCTATAGCAGTACTGATATCAATGATCCTCTGGGACGTCTTAATGATGCCTTAATAAAAGTAATTAAGGCACAGGATGCAGAAAAAAAATTACATCAGCTGATTAAAAATAAGTGCATTTTATTGGTTGAAAGTGAAGTACCTTCTTATAGTGAACAGATGAATGCGGCCTATCAGCAGAAGCTGATAACAGCACAGGAGCTAAAGTGCTTATATGAAGCATATATGGCCAGAAATGATGTCATTAAAGTGGATGATTTTAATCAGCAATTAAAAGCATAGTGAATATCCGCCATAGCCTGTTAGTGAGGGGAAATCAGATAAAAGCCAAACGGCTTAGCTGAAAAGAACAATGGGAGTAAGACATGAAAGATAAAAATATCAGCACAAAAGAAACTGTTTATGTCATCGATGGATTGCGTACGCCGCAACTTAAAGCTGCATCCGCTCCCGGTGCATTTAGTGCAGCAGATCTGGGGGTTTATGCCGCCAGATCTCTCTTATTAAAAATGCCCTTTAGCGCACAACAGATTGATGAAGTGATTATCGGTTGTGTGATGCCTGCGGCCAGTGAAGCAAATATCGCCCGGCAGATAGCACTGAGAATCGGCTGTAATGAAAAAACCCCGGCATGGACAGTGCAAAGAAACTGTGCCTCGGGACTGCAGGCAATTGACAGTGGTATGCAGAGTATCAGCAGCGGCAGAGCCGAGCTGGTGTTGGTTGGCGGGACAGAAGTCATGTCAAGAGCACCGTTATTATGGAATAAGTCAATGGTTGCATGGCTGGCAAAGTGGTTTAGCCTGCCGACACATGGTCTGGCGGCAGTTAGCAAGAAAATACAGCATATTATGCATTTAAGACCGGTGTTTTTTAAGCCTGTTTTTAGTTTGTTAAAAGGGCTTACTGATCCATTAGCCGGTCTGTCAATGGGGCAAACTGCAGAAAATCTTGCCTGGCGCTTTAACATTACGCGTGCACAAATGGATCAATATGCATTACAGAGTCACCAGCGTCTCAATAAAGCAGCTACCCGGGGTGTACTGAATTCAGAAATAACAGCCATATATGATAAAAATAATCATTATTATGATGCAGATAACGGCCTCAGGAAAGATTCCAGTCTGGATAATCTGGCTCGGCTAAAACCTGTGTTTGATAAAAAATACGGCTCAGTCACAGCAGGCAATAGTGCGCAGATCAGTGACGGTGCAACGGTATTATTGCTTGCCAGTGAAAAAATGGTGAAGCAGTATCAGCTACCAGTGCTGGGCAAGCTCTATGCTTGTCACTGGCAGGGTCTGGCACCGCAAGAAATGGGACTGGGCCCGGCTTATGCAATTGCACCGCTGCTGAAAAAAAATAATCTGCATATTGATGATATTGATTATTGGGAGATTAATGAGGCTTTTGCGGCACAGGTTCTGGCCTGTAAAAAGGCACTTAATGATGATGATTTTTGCAAAAATGAGCTGGACCTAAGTGAAAAACAAGGTGAAATTCCTGACTCCCGTCTTAATATTGATGGCGGCGGGATCAGTCTGGGACATCCTGTGGGTGCAAGCGGCAGCCGCATTGTTTTGCATTTATTAAATAGTCTAAAGCAACATCCTGGAAAAGATAAAAAACGCTTACTGGGAATTGCCTCTCTATGTATCGGTGGCGGTCAGGGCGGAGCTATATTAGTAGAAACTACGAGGTAAACTGCAATGAACACATATTATAAAAACTGGCGGGTAGAAAATGATAATACGCATATCACGCTGACCCTGGATAAAGAAGATAGTTCAGCCAATGTATTATCAACATCGGTTCTGGCGGAATTACAGAAAATTCTGGATGAGCTAAAAACTTTACCGGTTAAAGCGCTTATTATTAAATCGGCCAAAGCACACTCGTTTATTGCTGGTGCAGATATTAATGAATTTTCACAATTTAAACAAAGTCCCGATGCCGCTGCTACGGCATTAAAAATTGTTCGTACAGGACAGCAGGTTATAAATAATCTTAGTCGTTTGCCCTTTCCGACATTTGCGTTAATTAATGGTTATTGTCTGGGAGGCGGGCTGGAGCTGGCCTTAGCCTGTGATTATCGAATTGCACTTGATCATGAAAAAACTATTTTGGGCCTGCCGGAAGTTAAACTCGGTATTCATCCTGGGTTTGGTGGAAGTGTTCGCTCAATTGAATTAATGGGTGTTTTTAAGGCAATGGATTTAATGCTTTCCGGGCGCACGGTTTCAGCGCGCCAGGCAAAAAAAATGGGTCTGGTTGATGAAGTGGTGGCACAACGTCACTTTGAAAAAAGTGCACTGCACTGGCTCAATAATTCCAGTTTACTGAAAGCAAAAAAAAGACAGCAAAAAAGACCCTTCTATCATGCATTATTGGAACTGACAGCAATCCGTCCTCTGGTGGCCTATCGACTAATAAAAAATGTTAAAAAAAGGGCCAGTAAAAATAATTATCCAGCACCTTATAAACTTATAGAGTTGTGGAAAAATTATGCTGCCAGGCATGAGCTTATGCTGGAAAAAGAGGCTGAATCCGTGGCATCGCTGGTCACCGGAGAAACCGCTCAAAACCTGATTCGGGTGTTTCATTTGCAAAACCAGCTAAAAGCACTCACTCGTAGTGCTGCTGAAGCTCCTCAATTACAGCACATACATATTATTGGTGCAGGTGTGATGGGAGGAGATATAGCTCTATGGTGTGCATACAAAGGGTTTACTGTCACAGTACATGATAAAAGTAATGAAGTGCTGGCCCGGCTTATTAATCGTGCAGAAAAGTTTCTGGCCAGAAAAGTAAAAAATCCCCGCCTGATTCAGCGTATTATGGATCGCTTAATTCCTGATATCAACAACGATGGTTTGAAAAAAGCCGACTTGATCATTGAAGCCATTATTGAAGATGTCGCGGCAAAACAGCAGGTGTTTAAAGAAGCAGAAAGACTTGCTGCAGCACAATGTGTTTTTGCCACTAATACATCCAGTATTCCATTGGATAAAATTTCTTCAGTATTGCAAACACCATCACGATTAATTGGCCTGCATTTTTTTAATCCGGTGGCAAAAATGCCTCTGATTGAGGTGGTCAGTTCAACACAAACATCTGAGTCCGCCAGGCAGTCAGCTTATGCTTTTGCCGGAATGATCGGCAAGCTTCCGCTGCCGGTGATCAGCTCACCGGGGTTTCTGGTCAATCGTATTTTAATGCCCTATTTACTCGAGGCAATTGAATTATATAGTGAGGGTGTACCGGCAGAGTATATTGATAAAGCAGCCACTGATTTTGGTATGCCTATGGGGCCTATTGAACTGACGGATAAGGTGGGCCTGGATATTTGTCTTTCAGTGGCACATATACTGGCTCAATCAGATCATGCTGCTTTAGCCAGACAAACTAAAATACCCAAAGTCCTGGATGACATGGTCAAGGATGGTCGCCTTGGCTTAAAGGTAAAACAGGGATTTTATAGCTATAAAAATGCTAAGCCCATAAAAAAACAAAGTACATATCGCGGGCTTTCTCTCACAGAAATAAGCAATCGTTTAATGTTCCGCTTATTTAATGAAGCAGTGGCCTGTCTGGATGAAAAAGTAGTTGCCAATGCGGATTATCTGGATGCAGGCATTATATTCGGGACAGGATTTGCACCATTTCTTGGTGGTCCCATGCAGTATATTAAGGATAAGGGTATAGAGCAGATGGATCATCAGTTGATTGATTTATCCCATGATTATGGTGAACGCTTTACACCCACTATTGGCTGGGAGCATCTGATGCCCATGGGCAGATAAATATTAACGATCATAGGCGCTGATCACAGGAGGTATTTGATAATGAAAAAAAATACAATTGAAGCGATTACACCTGAATCTGCAGTTTCATTATCGGGACTGTTCTTTAATCGTGTGAAGGCCACACCAGATAAAACTGCATACCATTATTATGATACTAAGGCTAACAACTGGAAAAAATTAAGCTGGATTGAAACACAGCATGAAGTGCTTAAATGGCAAAGCATATTACAAAGTTTTGCTGTTGAGGCCGGGGATAAAATTGCGCTATTAGTGAATAATTGTCCGCAATGGGTTTTTGCTGAGCAGGCTGGGTTTAGTCTGGGTGCTGTTATTGTCCCCTTATACACCAATGACAGAGCAGATAATATCGCTTATATACTTGATAATGCTGATATTAAAATTCTTATTATTAAAAATAAACAGCAACTAAAACTACTGGATACGATACATTATCAACTTGCCAGGCTAAAGGCTATTATTTATATTGAAGAAGCGGATAACAGCTTTACTGAAGATCATAAAGCAGTTAAAAGCTTAGCTGATAGCAGCGCTGAGGGCTTAGATAATAGTAGCGCTGAAGGCTCTACTAAAAATAATGTCCCGAATCCGCTCAGCAAAGAAGCACCACTGCCGGTTTATTATTATCAGGATAGAATGAATTTAAAAGCTCATGTTTATTATCGCTATCATAGTGAGCCGGATGATCTGGCAACGATTGTTTATACTTCAGGTACAACAGGCAAACCCAAAGGGGTGATGCTCAGCCATGCCAATATTTTGTTTGATACCTGGGCTTCTATCTGTGCAGTGCCGTGTAGAAGTGATGATAAATTTCTGTCATTTTTACCCCTGTCACATATGTTTGAACGCACGGCCGGATACTATATCCCCATGATGTCCGGTGCAGAAATTGCCTATGCGCGTTCAATTGATTTACTGGCTGCTGATCTGCAGCTTATTAAACCCACAGTACTTGTGACTGTGCCGAGGATCTTTGAGCGGGTACACCAGAAAATAATGGCACAGCTGGAAAAGAAACCATTTTTAGCTCAAAAATTATTTAAACTGACGGTTAATATCGGCTGGAAACGATTTTTGTTTTATCAACACAAACATCCCTGGTTTCCCGGTTTATTGCTCTGGCCATTGTTAAATAAAATAATTGCCCAAAAAGTGATGAATAAGCTGGGTGGAAATTTAAGACTGGCTATTAGCGGTGGTGCTGCTCTTGCCAATGATATTGCGCAATTTTTTATTGGTCTGGGATTAACCATTACTCAGGGCTATGGTATGACCGAGGCTGCTCCAGTGATCAGTACCAATAGTTTAAATAATAATGATCCCTTTAGTGTAGGACAAATTTTACCCGGTATTGAAACAAAATTCACCCGCAAAGGAGAGCTTCTGGTGAAGGCTGCAACGATTATGAAAGGCTACTGGAAAAACGAACAGGCAACAAAAAAAGTACTGGATACAGAACACTGGCTGCACACGGGTGATAAGGCAGAAATAAGGGATAATCATCTGTATATTACCGGACGAGTGAAAGAAATTCTGGTGTTAAGTAATGGTGAAAAAGTGCCTCCGGGTGATTTAGAAACAGCAATATGCAGTGATCCGGCATTTGAACAGGCCATAGTTATTGGTGAATCCAGACCTTTTTTAAGTGCCATAATCGTATTAAATGAAGATATGTGGCCCGAACTGGCTGATGCTGCACATATTAATTCCAGGGCGAAAAATGTACTTCAGAATAAACAGCTGCGCAAAGTAGTGACGGGAAAAATTTCCCGGCTGTTAGCATCTTTTCCAGGTTATGAGCAAATACGCCGGGTTAAACTGGTGTTACAGCCATGGACCATAAATAATGGTATGTTAACACCGACCATGAAGCTAAAGCGTAATACAATCTTGAAAAATTATAGTCAAGATATAGGTGAATTATACTCCGGGCATGTATAAAATTAAAATAATAATGCTTTGATTATGACCTGAATTACTTTCTTTACAAGAATTGTAGGGGGTCGCTCCCCTTTACAAGCTCTGAAAAAAACCAAACAACCCAAATAATCAAACCTTACCGTTACGCAGTACCACAAATCCCAGGAATAAAATCATTATTCCTAAAGCCCAAACGGACAAGGTCGGGATAGGTTGTGCCGATGCGATGACGGACAGTCTACTCCACTATATCCAGGCCAGTCTTTCACAGGTAAAGGCTAATTTAGTATCATGATCAATATGAGTTGTAAGCATTTCAGTTTTTATAATAGTTGTCCTTTGTGCACGTTTGTAATACATTGCATATCAAAAGTTAACAAAACACTTAGCAGGGTCATAAATTTAATCTTCGGGGACTTAGCGATTATTAAAAATAATTATGAGCGTGCTGAAAGAATACCAAAACAATACAGCCATCTTAATAAACAGCCCATATATTAAATACCGGGGTTTTCAGTCTAATTAAGACTAAAGGACACTTATGAAGAAATTTATTTTATTGATACTATATATTTTTTTGACCAACTCAGTTTATGGTGACGCTTTACCTGATGTAAAGGCAACCACTCATCTTGCACAAAAGGTTATGCAAAAAATAGGACAATCTGATTTTGATGGTGTCTCTGCCTTGCTGAAAAAATTCTGGCCTCTTCCAGCTCAGGAAATTGATACAGCTATATACCAGATGAAACAGCAGCAACCATTAATCAATAAAAGGTTTGGTCTGCCTCTGGCATCAGAGAAAATATGTGTACAGGAGCTTGGAAGTTCCTGGCATCGAGTCATTTATTTTCAAAAATACGAACGTCATACTCTGTTGTGGCAATTTGATTTTTACAAACCCAAAGATACCTGGCTGGTCAATGCATTTAGTTATAATGACAAATGGCAGAGTTTGTTTGGTGCAAAATGCTCACCTTAAGCCTCTGCTACAGGGAGTGGGAATCACATCCATAAGGAAAATTCAATGAAAGAAAATGAAAGTATTAGCTATATCGAATTTGCATCGCAAAATTTAGAGCAGACTAAACAATTTTTTACACAAGCATTTGGCTGGTCATTTCAGGACTTTGGTGATGAATATATTGCCTTTTCAAATCAGGGCCTTAATGGCGGATTTTTTAAGTCTAATCTAAGTTCATCCACCCGCAATGGAGCATCACTGGTCGTGTTATATAGTAATAGCTTGTCAATGACACAGGATAAAATAAAAAAAGCGGGAGGAATAATTATAAAACCTGTTTTTTCTTTTCCCGGTGGCTTTCGTTTCCATTTTCAGGAACCCGGCGGCAATGAACTTGCAGTCTGGTCAGAAAATAATACATAGCAGGCAATAAAACTAAGATGCTGAATATCAGGTTCTGAATGATTTTTTCAGACTGCGACTGGAGATAAATAAGTGCATGTGAGCAATTATTACCGGCTGACAGGTGCAGTGTTAAGCGCTTGTGCGGCTAGATTGCATCTTGGCTGTGTTTTCTTCAGTACATCCTGGTATCATTTTTTGGTGCCGATGGACAGTGAGCTGTGCTTGCAGAAAAAAATAGTATAGTACCAGCAATGGTAACCTCTGCTATTGTTCATTTGGTCTTTTTATGCTCTTTCGGCGCAGGTATTGTATCAAAATTGCCTTTTTAAAATGTGACACTTATGATCATTAGTGTCATTTATATGAGTCGTGGTGTGGCTGGTTTATTTTGTATCAGGCACCCTATGGGAAGAAGCCCTCTATTCTGGCTATGGAGTTCCATAATCTGTTTTTTTTTTGTGTTATTCATCTTCCAGGTATAATGAGCGCTAATAATTGACTACTGCCTTGTTGAATAATTGTCCTATTGGGGCTGTTTAAATTACTATCAATACTGGTTGTGTTTTTGCTGTATCAGGTATGACTGTGCTACTTGCTCACGGAGCCACAGCCATTGCTTATCTGCTGCCAGGAATAATTACAATGTATTAACACTCAATAACAATACTATTTGCACAAGCACATGCTTTTTTTCTGGCAAGTTCTACGCTATCTGCTAAAGCAAGCGTTACTCCCATGCGGCGTTGTGTCTTAACTTTTGGCTTTCCAAATAAGCGTAGTTGTGTATCACTATCGGCTAAGGCTTTATCTACATTTTTAAATAATACCTGAGAGGAATGACCATTAGCTAGAATGACTGCGGAGGCACTGGCTCCATACTGTTTAATCTGCGGTATGGGCAAACCTAAAATAGCTCTTGCATGTAGAGAAAATTCAGACAGGTTCTGGGAAATTAACGTCACCAGGCCGGTATCATGAGGTCTGGGAGAAACTTCACTAAAAATAACCTCATCGCCTTTAATAAATAATTCAACGCCAAAAATCCCTCGACCACCAAGATTATCAGTGATCATCTGAGCTATATGCTCAGCTTTTTCTCTGGCAACTTTACTCATTTCCTGTGGCTGCCAGGATTCTCTATAGTCACCATTGACTTGATGATGACCAATGGGTTGGCAAAATGAGGTACCATTGATATGCCTGACTGTGAGCAAGGTAATTTCATAATCAAATTCAACAAAGCCTTCAACAATAACTTTACCTTCACCGGTGCGACCACCTTGCTGGGCATATTGCCAGGTTTTCTCAATATCATCCTGTGATTTAATGGTACTCTGACCTTTGCCTGATGAGCTCATAATCGGCTTCACCACACAGGGTATGCCAATTTCTTCAATTGCAGCAAGATATTGCTCTTTACTTTGTGCAAATTGATAGACTGATGTTTTAATCCCCAGTTCTTCAGCTGCCAGACGGCGAATTCCTTCCCTGTTCATAGTTAAATTAACTGCACGTGCTGTTGGAATGACGGTATAGCCTTTGGCTTCTAAGTCAAGCAATGTGTGTGTGGCTATAGCTTCTATTTCAGGTACGATATAGTGAGGTTGTTCAGCTTCAATCACTTTTTTTAGACCTGCAGCATCCAGCATATTAATAACATGACGACGATGTGCGAGTTGCATAGCGGGTGCATTATCATAGCGATCAACCACAATTACTTCAACACCAAAACGTTGTAACTCAATGACAACTTCTTTTGCTAACTCACCGCCGCCTAATAAAAGTACTCGAGTTGCAGTTGAAGAAAGTGGAGTGCCTATATTCATTTTGACTACCTTAATTATTTGTTGCAGTTAAACAATATTATAGCGCATAGATATTAAAATGCGGCTAATAATAACTGCCCATTTCTCCTAAAAATCAATGCTCCTGTACCAAACGAAAGCCGAGTCCATCAACCCGTCTGAATACAGCATCCCCGGCACGTATAGCTGAACGGATTCCATCAGGCGGGTTAAAACGTGAACCACCGCGTACGCTTACAAGATTGGCAAAACTGTTGCAGTGTTGTTCACTGCCGTTATAACTTTTATTATAGTTCGAGCAGGTCCATTCCCAAACATTACCCAACATATCTTTCAATCCATAGGGATTTGATTCAAAATAGCCCACAGGTGAAGTTGTCATATTAAAACCATCATCACAATTATGTTGATTGTTCCAGGAGATTCTATCTCGGGTATTTTTGTCAGCAACATTTGCATATTGGCAAGCTAAAGATGAATTGTTACCCCAGAAACGGACCGTATCTTTTCCCCCTCGTGCTGCATATTCCCATTCAGCCTCAGTTGGTAGTCGAAACACATGACCGGTTTTGCCATTAAGCCATTTGATATAGGCTAATACATCATTATGGCTGACACATACTACAGGGTGATTATTAGCCTGTTTAAAGCCAGGAGCTTTATAGCTTCTCCCTTTAACCCATTGCCAATTCTTTCCGCTCTTGCTTAAGCACCCATCATTTTCTGTATTTTTTTCTGCATCTGTTTTATAGCCAGTGTCCTGTGTAAATTGCTGAAATGCTTTAAGAGTCACTTCAGTTTTGTTAATATAAAAATCATTCACATACACTCGGTGCAGACGTTCATCATCTCGCCGACCTTTCTCACTATCCGGACTACCCATATTAAAATAGCCCCCAACAATGAATGCCATATTAATGCCATATTGACGCAGTTCAACCGATTTTTGATTACTGTTATTAGGACTGGACTGGCTGATTTTATGGCTTAATTTAGCATAGACAGTTTGCTGACTACCTGATGAAATAGACAGTTTTTTTATATAATCTTTATAGCCATCCTTGCTAATCACCAGTTGGTAATTCCCAGCGTTCAGGCTTAAGTCCAAACGGCTACTGCCATAATTTTTACCATTTAAAGCCACCCGATCATTATTTACATTGGAGCGGATGGTTAATTGACCTGTGTTAACCTTGTCTGGTGGTGTTGCTGGCGCACGATGGGTAAGTTTTTTCAGTTTAATATTAGCAATACGCACATAGTGCCCATTCGGATATTCGTATAAATAAGCCTGATACATCTCTATGCCTGGATCTGCCTTAACTTCATCCCAGAAACGATTTTCTGTAAGACTGACTTCATCAGTAGCACTGTGGGTATTTTGGGAGGCCGACGGTTGATTAGTTACATTACCATTAAAATAAAAATCACCCAGGATAAAACCTTCAATATAAGGTGATTGTTTTTGACCAGAAGCCGTATTTACTGCAATGGCCGTCTTTTTAAAAACTTCTTCTATCTTTAAACCCTTTTGACTCATTATTTTTAAAAGTTTTTCAGTAAACAGACCATTACGTCCCTGACCATCTGCAGCAACATTATTGGGTGATGTAGCATATAAAATCATGGAACCCCGAGGTGCTTCCATTTTAGCCAGCCCCCGGCTAGCACTGCGAAAACTACGGGAAAATGGGTTGTTACGACAGGCATCCAGTATCACTAGATTAAGATTATTTTCAGAACGCTCCATCTGTTGTAATACCCGCGCAGCATTAACTGCTTCAAATTGAATATCAGCTTCAGATTCAATATTAGCATCAACAGGTAAAAGATAGTTACTGCCATCCATTTGAACTCCATGTCCAGCAAAATAAAACAGTCCCACGGTATTTTTTTGTTGTAGTGATTTACCAAAACGCTGAATCGAACGAGTCATATGTTTCAAATCAGCATTAATAAGCTTATCAACCTGAAACCCAAGTTTTTTTAGTTTGACTGCCATATCACTGGCATCATTTTTCGGGTTTTTTAATGGCACATTTTTATAGCTGCCATTACCTATCACCAGCGCCACTCTTTTTTGAACAGCCCAGGAAGATTGCATAAGCAATATCAACGAGGTGCAAAGCAGAATGGCTAGATAATAGTGTTTGCTCATGTCAGTAAAGTTATTTTAGGTTAAAATCGTATTGTAACAAAGACAGGATAATAAAAGGGATAAGAGGTTACAAAATCATCAAGCTGCATTAGTGCCCTGTACATGCAAGAACTAGTAGCCAATATTATTTTTCTCTTACCAGACGAAACCCCATACGCTTGTTGTTTGCGTTAGGGTATTCATCATCTCGGGCAGCTGCGCGTGCATAAGAGGCCTTATACTGCCATGAACCGCCTCTGACGGTTAATTTTTCAACGGTATCTGCACTGCCCGGGATAATTTCATCTTTTGGCTTATAGCATTTTTTCTGTGTACCATCATATTGGTAATTATAAGCCGAGCAGGTCCATTCACTGACATTGCCATGCATATCATGGATATTCCAGGCATTGCCCGGGTAGCTGCCCACTGCTACCGTGGATTTGGTTTTTGTTTTTTCTTTTGGACATTTACCATAACGATAATTTGTACTAACATTGGCTAGTTTTGAGCTGAGGCATTCACCGAAACTAAAGGGAGTCTGGCTACCGGCACGGGCTGCAAACTCCCACTCTGCTTCGGTAGGTAAACGATATTTTTTACCTGTCTTGTTATTTAAACGCTGCAGAAAATATTGAATCTCATAAAATTCAATATTTTCTATGGGACAATTGCCACCACATTCATCAAAATAAGCGGGATTCCTCTGCATTATCTGCTGCCACTGCTGTTGTGTGACCTCATATTTGCCTATCCAGAAAGGTTTACGAATACATTCCTGGTGAATTTGTTCATCACGGGAACGACCTGCTTCTTTTGACCGGCTACCCATGGTAAAACAACCGGCTTCAATAGCGACCATTTCAATTCCTAATAATGGCTTATCCATTGCCAACCCGGTGGCAAAACCACCTGATAATATTATTTCCTGGGTACTGTCACCGTACAATGCCAATTGTAAACGATGTGATGGATAACCGCGTTTTTTTAATTCGATCAGATAATCACCCTTGATGATCATCAAATCAAGTGGAGTGCTACCCTGCTCAACGCCATTAATTAATACCATATTACCATCCACATTGGCTTTTAATACCAGGTGTACTTTCTTATTGCGTTCTACTTTTTGCGTATATTCTTTTTTTAAACGCAGATAAAGTGCATCACTTTGAGCCATATCTTCAATTTTTTTCAGATAATGCTCGGCCCTGTCCAGATCGTCACTTTCCAGTGCATCCAATACCAGACCTTCATACAATTTTGCACTTTCCTGTTGCAACTGCAACTCTTTAAATTCAATTTCAAGATTTTTATAAATAGTTGAATTAGGAAAAGTTGAGCGCACCTGGGCTAATAAGCTTTCTGCCAGAATAACATCCTTATCACGAATTGCTGAATGAAACTGATGACGAATATTCGCCAGCACTGGGGATGTATTCCGGCTACCGATAGTTCTGCTGGCCGATGATGCCAGTGTCAAACCACCTAATTGCTGCTCAAGTTCATGCAATATATCATTGGCAGGATTGATCATTTTTATTTTTGTGGTATAAATACGTGCTTTATTATATTTATTTTGTTTGATTGCCGACTCTGCCCAGGCAATATAAATATCTTCAATTTTGCTGATACCGGCCAGAGCATCCGGGTTTTTCGGATCACGGGATAAAATTTTTCGATAGCAGGTAAAAGCATTGCCCTGACTGCCCGAAGTCAAACGACGATTGATCAGGTGATTTTCACAGGTGGATAGCGTCATCCGTGGCTCATTACTACGCCTTCTACTACCCGCCCGGTTTGTTTTATTCTTCATTTGATGCAATTCAGATTCAGCAATCGAACGAAAATGACCATTAGGATACTGATCAAGATAAGCTTCATATTTTTCTTTTGAAGGATGGGTGCTAATACTCTGCCAGAAAACCAGTTCAAAACTGGGTTGACTGGGGCTGCTGGTTTGCATTACAGGGCTTACTGCCGGTGTTCTTTTTTGACTGGAGTCAGCAACTGTCTCAAGTTTTCTGGAAAAATAAAAGTCGCCATCTACTGATGAACTCACCCAGGGAATTTGCTGCCCTCTGGTTGCCCGTTTAACATTTTTTATCACATCTTTAAAAACCATTTCCAGTGGCAGGTTTTCTTTTTTTACCGATTTTAACAGCTGCGCAGTATAAGGACTATTTCGACCGGCACCATCAGCTGCCTGCTTTCCAGGGGCGGTTGAATAAGCGAGCAATAGACCACTGGGCGTATTGTCAAAGCGTGCCAGACCTCGTTTAGCACTTCTGAAACTACGAGTTAAGGGATTATCTCGACAGGCATCAAGAATGACAATATTTAAAGGGTTTTTAGCAAATGCCATCTCATCAATAATGCGCTGAGCATCAATTGTTTTGTATTTTAAATCTGTTTCACGATCAATATCAGCGCTAACTGGAATTAGATAGTTTCGCCCTCTGAACTGAACACCATGACCAGCATAGAAAAATAAACCAACACCCTGTGTAATTTCAAGTCTTCGACCAAATTGATCAATAAGCTGATCAAATTCACGCATAGAGACATTCGTTTTTAAAATAACCTCAAAACCTAATCGTCTTAAACTTGAAGCAAAATCACGAGCATCATTAACTGGATTCTTTAAAAAGCTCTGTTGATAATCACCATTACCGACAATCAATGCTAAACGATGTGCTGCAGGGTTTGCCCATGTGTTTTGCCCAGCAAGACAATAAAAACCAACAAAAATAATTATCAATGACAACTTTGATAAAAACAAACGCATAACTTAATCCACCTAAATCCCTAACGCATAATAAAAATGAGACTTTATATTAGTATATAAAAAAATGGTAATTAAGTCACATTTTAGGACGATAAAAGTTGATTTATTGAACTCAATCTAGTAAAGCAGGAAAAATCTGACAGGATTTGATAAATGCTCAGCTAAGGACAGGTAAAATAGTAGAAACAGGATAAGGATAGACAATTGTTTTTGTCAGGTTTTTTTTTGTGTTACCGCATTCGACATCAACGCATCAATTCGCTCAATATAACGACGTGTTTCTTTCGGTATAAAAGGTGATACTTTTTGCCAGTTATTCATTAATTCTGGTTGTTGTTTATACTGCTCCCGAAGTTTTTTTCTGGCTTTAAGTACACGGTTAAAACCAGCATTATAACTAGCAAAAGTAAAACGCATACGCTCATCTATTGGTACGTTTTTTTTCATCCAGCGTTTATATAACTGTCGATTATAATAAATTGCCGCAGCAATATTCCAGCGTGGTTCTTCAATATTGCCAAATCGAGGTTGTTTGCGTAATATTTCCTGATAGGTAATAGGCATTATCTGCATAATACCCTTTGCTCCGCGTTTACTTTGAGCTCTGGGATTTAAACCGGATTCAGCAATCCCCTGAGCTTTAAAAAAATGCCAGTCAATACCGGGGCCAAAGTAATGCTTAGTATTTTTTTTAAAATGCCGATCATATTTTTTAGTCCAGGCTTTATGTTTAACATGCTTTATCTGTTCTGCCAGCAGAGATCCAGAGAAGGTCAATAATACGAGCCAAAGAGTCAATTTCCAGGGCATTAATTTAAACCCAGCCCAATCACCAAACCCAAAGCAGTACCAATACCAATAAACATCCCCATTAACATCAGGCCAACAGCAATATTTCCCTTGGCTAGCTGTTCAGGAATACTAAAACTGACAATATGACTGAATAATTTACAGCCAAACCACATAAAAAAAAGGGTCAATACGCCACCCATGCAGGCATAAATAACATTTAAAAATATGGGGTCGATACTATCTGTCATTACTACTATCCTAATTAATGAGCGTTATTAAAAATTACGCTTCAATAAATTTCAGGCCGATACCTGTGGGTTCAAGACGTACTATTATCATATCTAAAATCGGTGCTTCAAATGGGGTATCCATTAATTGTACTTTAACCTGACTGCCCACGGGAGGCAGGTTAGTAATACAGGACAACAGATAAATACCCCCATCGGAAATATCTTTTGTTTTCACAATAATAGTGCCGGTATCCGGATGGGTTAATTTAACATTAGATGTTAGTGCCGTTCGAATATGCTGTCTTAAGTCACTGCTCATATTTATTATTATTCTCTATCATTCAAAATAGCAGGGTCAGTTAGTAAAATTAGCCTATAGGCCTTATTTATACAAGTTTTTCGGCTTTTTTGCCACATTATTTCTCAAATAAACCGGGCTTACCTGTGCTGCTGCCAGCAATTTGCCTTCGGCAATTTCTTTGAACGCTAAATATGCAATATTTTTTGCCTGCGGATAAGAAAGTTGCTCCATTAATTCATCAGCATAGGACAGTGTGTGACAACTAGCGGCTAAAGTGTGTAATTGCGGCTGATAAACAGACCAGCCATTACCGATCATTGACCAGAGCTGATCAATAAATTCATATTGACTCAGAGTCTGCTGTAATAGCTCAGGTTTTATAACGCATTCGTTTCCCTTCAGCGTCATAAAACCCTGTTCTATTTCATAGGCAGCAAAATATATTTCCGCCATTCGGGCATCACTGGCGACCAGAATTTTCTCTGCCCAGTGAGTAGACTCATGCGCTAATATTGTGTGCTGATAAACACCCTGCGCAATTGCAGCTAGAGATGATATTTGTGCCACCGGCACATCAGCCCCATAAGCAATTGCCTGAATAACCCCAGTAGCAATCCGTACACCGGTAAAAGCCCCAGGACCACAGCCAAAAGCCAGGCTATCAATATCATTAATTTGATAACCGGCTTCCTGTAAAACAGCATCAAGCATAGGTAGAATTAATTGTGTATGCTGTCTGGGTGCAATTTCAAAGCGTTCTATAGTCGAAAAATCTTCTTGCTTGCCTTCAAGCAAAGCAACTGAACAGGCATTAGTAGAAGTATCAAGCGCCAATATTTTCATTAATCAATATCATTTATCTGTACTAAAGAGGCATTTTAATACAATCAACTCCACAAGTAACTAGTATCCATCCATTTATTAATGGGCACTATTTAATCTCTTCAGGCCGGCAAAACGCTGTTGTAAACACTCTATATCCGTGACTATTGGCATATCCGGTAAGTTTTTTCTTAGATAATAGCCGTAATTTTTATTTTGAAAACGTGGATCGGCAATCACAATTATACCGTAGTCACCCGCATCACGAATAAGTCGACCGACACCTTGTTTAAGCAGAGTTGCGGTTTGTGGTAATTGATAATGGCTAAAAGCATTGATCCCCTGTTGTTGAAAATATTTAATCTTTGCCTGTAATATCGGTTCGTGGGGTGAAGCGAAAGGTAATTTATCAATGATCACACAGGATAAGGCTGTTCCCTGCACATCAACACCCTGCCAAAAACTACTGGTAGCCAATAAAACACTTCGCCGCGACTTTTTAAAATCATCAAGCAATTGTTGCCGGGGTGCATCACCCTGAACATATAGCAAGTAATCCCGCATTGAGAATAAGTCCCGAGCCTGCCGAAGAGCATGGTAAGAGGTAAATAATAAAAAAGTTTTCCCTTGCAGAAAATCAATAATCGGTAACACATGCTCAATCAATGCGGCAGTATATTGGTTATCATCCGGCGAAGGTAAATTTTTTGGCAGGTACAATAGCGTCTGTTGCCTATAATCAAACGGGCTATCCAATTGTAATGTCTGGTAGTCCTTAAGTGCCAGCAAACCGGCAAAATGACTAAATAATTGCTCATTACTATCCTGTCGTAGCGGTGCATTGATTTGCTTATACGTCTTAACAGCCAGTGTTGCCGAAGTAAAAACCCACTTTGCATTACTACTTTCTAAATATTGCTGAAAGTCATTACCGATAATGATAGGGGTAAGATTTATCGTTAGCGAATTTTGCTGACAATCATACCAGTGAACCATTGCTGCCGGGGTCACATCCGTTAACTGTAAAAAATGCTGCAATAATTGTTCACTACGCAAAAAGCAATTATGCAATGAAGCATTAAGTTCCGATAATGGTTCCAGTAAAAATTTAAGTTTACGCAAATTATATTGAATTTCATTCAGCAAAGGGCTAATTGGCAAACAGATTTCAGACCAGTTTCCCCGGGGTTTATAACGCCTGATACTGAGGATTAAATCTGCTATAGTACGTTTGAGTTCATTATCGATAGAGGTCAGTTGACTAAGTACAGAGGGGCTTTTGGCTAAGAGCACATAAACATCTTTTATAAATCTTTTAATTTGGCTAGTCGATAGTTTTTGGCTGAGAATTTGCCCAGCTATATCGGGTAATTGGTGTGCTTCATCAATAAAATAATTATCTGCTATTGGTAATAAATTGCCTAAACTATCTACTTTTAATTTCAAATCAGCCATTAATAAATGGTGATTGATAATTATAATATCAGCAGAACTGGCCTTTTGCCGTGCTTTTACGACATAGCACTGTTCAATATTCGGGCAATTATTGGCCAGACAATTATCACTTGTGGAGGTCACTAATGGCCAGTATGCAGCCTGCTCTTTAAGCTGTATAAATTCAGCAATATCACCTGACTCTGTCTGACTGATAGAATGCTTTATATGCTCTATTGCAGATTGAGTATTTTTATCATACCAGGCCTCGCTACAGGCTTTCTCAAGACGATAGAGGCAAATATAATTAGCTCTACCCTTGAGCATGGTGTAATTAAGCTGATACTGGTTAATCGATGTTAATAATTCAGCAATGAGCGGTATATCTTTATGATATAACTGGTCCTGCAGATTTTTTGTAGCCGTACTGATAATGCTTTGTTTTCGGGAAAGAATTGCCGGAATAAGATAGGCAAAGCTTTTACCTGTACCCGTACCTGCTTCACACAATAAAATTTTATTTTTTTGCTGACCATCATAGCAGACTAAATCTGCTATTTTCTGAGCCATCAGTAATTGCGCCTCACGTACTGAGTAATGTTCAAGATGCTGACTTAGAAGCCCCTTTTCAGCAAAAATAGCGTCCAGATCCGCCATTATATCATTATGGCTATGAACACAAAGGGCTAACTGGACTATTCTTCATTATCAGCAAGCCAATCCTTACTCCAGGCCAGGGTCGCAATTTTTTTAAATCGAGCTACAGTCATCGCTCCTTTTTTTGCTTTTTTACTTTGCTTATCCACCACATTATCACTCAGGCTTGCCCGATCGATTTCATAAATTTCAAATGGTTCATAATCGTCATCAAGCAAAACCAGCACCACGCTATCCCAGTCCTGATCCATTTTTAACTGGCCTATACGATAAGTATTTTTAGAATCACTAAAGATTGTGCGCCCTTTTATTTGAATTTTATCCTGTTGAAGATCACCTGATTGTTCCGTACCAATGGCATCATAGCCTATCTGATCCGTTACCGGGCTAAGATGTAATAAACGTATGGCATCATAAACTGAAAGTTCACTACTAACACCGGCCAGGGTTTTACCCGTAGCCCGACGATAATTCGCAGCTAGCTGACGAGCTTGCTGCATCAACACATCCACAGAATAAGTGTTATTTATTGCTACCTGAGTCATTATTTAATCAACATTCTTTTATATGCAATTTATTCTATCAAATAGTCGTTTAAAGATAATTAAAAACCAGTACCTAATTTATTTAATCAAAAAACTGGCTGAATGAGCTGAACGCTTCTCGCTCAGTACGATAGCTGTTAATCACAGCCTGTTTATCTTCATAGCCAAGCGCCATACCGCAAATCAGGGTCTGAGACTCATCCCGGGACAGTATTTCCTTAACAATCTGTGGATACTCAGTCAACGCTGCCTGAGGACAAGTCGCCAGCCCCTGATCGACCGCAGCAAGCATAAGGGATTGTAAAAACATGCCATAATCAAGGTATGAACCCTGTTGAGCATATTCATTAAGAAAGAAGAATAGTACCACGGGTGCATCAAAAGCACGATAATTTGCAGCCCATTGGTCCTGCTGTTTTTGTTTATCTTCACGGGCAATATCTAAAACAGAATACATCTGCAGGCCACAGGCTTTACGACGACTTTTATAGGGCTCCAGCCATTTTTTTGGGTAATATTGATAATCCATATTAGCCTTAATACCACTACGAAAAGCATTTTCCAGCTTTTTATCCAATTGTTTTTTTGTCTCACCCTGGACAATTGCAACATCCCAGGGTTGAGTGTTGACACCCGAAGGAGCATGACCGGATAGATCCAGTATATTATGAATCTTTTCCAACTCGATCGGCTTGTTTAAAAACGCACGTGTTGATTTACGCTGAAGCATGACATCACTAAACTGCATGAATTATTCCTGAAAATAAGTAAAAATAAACTAGGCCTGGTTATTGTGATCGTATTTAATATTTTTTGCCAGGGCTAACAAACCAGCATTGATTGCCCGGTTGCGTCCTTGTTCTTTCGCATCATATAAAGCCTGATCAGCTGTAGCCAGTAAGCGATTGCCTAATTGCTCAACATCACCAATGGTATTATCAGTCATCAGGGTGGCGACACCTGCTGAAATAGTGATGGTTAAGATCACTTGTTTATCAATAACAATACGATATTTGTTTACCGCATTAATAATTCGCTGAGCAACCATCATAGCCTCATCATTACCCGTATCAGGTAATAGTACGGCAAATTCTTCACCACCATAGCGGGCTAAAATATCCTGTGAACGTAACACCGATTCAATCCGCTGAGCAACCTGACGCAGGACATCATCACCCACGCCATGGCCATGGCTATCATTAACCGATTTAAAATGATCAATATCCAGAAACAGGCAGGAAATAGCATTTAAAGAACGATCATGACGAGCTAATTCTTCGGGTAAACGTTCATCAAAAAAACGTCGATTACGTACCTGGGTCAAAGTATCAGTCATTGAGCTAAGCCTGAGTCGCTCCATATTCAGTGCATTTTCTATACACACAGCCATAATCACCGACAATCGTTGTAGAAAATCACAGGCTTCATCAGCTTTAAAACGCGTTTGCTGATAACTGGCACAGCAAAAAACCCCTATTTTTTTACCTCGCCTTATCAATGGCATCACTGCAATAGAACGAATATTATCATCTGCCATCAACCATTGATGCCGGTTTTTTTGGTAGACACCGGTAGTAATTTTGGCCGGTAGATAATGTAGCTTTTGTAATTCCAGTGGAAAATTTAATAAACTTAAAAACTGTTGCTGCTGATTTTCATAAAGTGATTCAGGTATTAAACGTCGCAAGGATAAATCTTCATCTTCAAGCAGTAAGGTACAGGCATCAAGTTTAAACAACTGCACATATTCATCACGCAGTATCGACAATAACTGGGCAATAGATTCTGCCGCCATTAATTTAAACTCAATTGCTTCAAAGCGTTTTAACTTATACTGATTATCATGGGCATTGTTTAATAGCTGATTAAATTGAGCCCGAAGTTTTACATCACTCAGCTTATTGCTATAAATTTGAGCAACTGCTTTTCTTTTTGAAGGTTCCATAGTTAACTCACTACTCAGGCAAGATAATGCTAGTTTAATACAAAAATATGATTATTTTGAGCATTATAAGACGAATTTTGCAATAAAGCCTATAAATTAACAATTTTAAATCATATACAAGCATTTCTGTAGATGATTTTTAACTCACAGGAATAAGCAAAGCACTATATAAACCATTGATATTGCGTCTAATCCATAAATAGACTAAATTAATTAAAGATGTTACTTGACATTAAAATGAAAATGCATAGAATATGCATCGTTGCTTGAGATTACCGGCAACAGACTGTTCCCCAATAGCTCAGCGGTAGAGTAGGTGACTGTTAATCACTTGGTCGCATGTTCGAATCATGCTTGGGGAGCCATACAATGAAAGCCCTGCATAACAATAGTTTGCAGGGCTTTTTTATTGGCAATAATTGATATATTTTACCAATGCTAAAGCCCGTTAGAGGCTATTTAAGCACTATAATATCCAGAAAGGATGCTTACAATGACAACTCAGATCACACTTAATATTATGAAAACACTCGCCCTTATAGGTGCAGCTTTAATCAGCCTGTTAGCTTTTGCTTTGCTATTCAATATCACTATTTAATAATACATTTAACCCTGTTTTACCCTATGAAATAAATTATTCCGCTACACTTTGTTGTTGTCGATAATAATTTGACCCAAGCAAATTTTAGCCGCATACATACATGTGCGCGCTGGATACTGGTGTTATCTATTATAATGGGCCTATAGAGTCTTAATTTTCTGGGTAGCCCAGCTTAATTAGCCGTCAAAGAAAAATAGCAGATAAATTTCAGAATATGCCTTTATTCACAGAATAGATAATTGTTAAGCGTTAGACTGAATGCTAATTTCACTCGCATTATCAAGGATAAAGGCAATGATTAGCAAGCAAACTCTTTTTTTACCGGTTAGCCTATTACTGATAAGCGCTAATCCCATACAGGCGTATCAGTATGGCAATCCCAGTGCTGCTGAACAGGCACATCTGGAAGCCATTAATTATGCCCGGGCTAACCCGGTAGCCGAAGCCAGCAGATTAGGATTAAGTTCCGTAAGCGAAGGCAGCCAGCCTGGAGCCATCAGCACTCAGGCCAGAGCACCTCTTACACTAAACGCTCAGATATCCAGTGCCGCTCAGCAGCATAGTAATGATATGGCAGCCAAGGACTATTTTTCACATTATAGTCAGGATGGTGGACTCTCCCCTTTCCAGCGGATGACTAATGCAGGCTATTCTTATAATTCTGCAGGTGAAAATATTGCTGTAGTCTACTCAACAGGCGCATTAAGCGAGAATACAACATCGCTGCAAATGCATGATCTCCTATTTGAAGATCTTGATTACCCCAATCGAGGCCACCGGGTTAATATTCTCTCCTCTAGTTATAAGGAAATAGGCATTGGCTTAGGCAAGGGTGAGGCAGTACTTTCATATGGCCGGGTCTATAATGCTCATTATATCACCACAGATTTTGGCCGTTCTTCAGCCAATAGCAAGCCATTTGTTCTGGGTGTTGTTTATAATGACAGAAACCGCAATAACAAATACAATATTGGCGAAGGCATTTCTCATGTGGATATTGATATTGTCGAGACTGGCGGCAGCACCCGCAGTGCCACGGCCGGCGGCTGGGCAATGCCAGTCTCGGCAGGCAGTTATACGATAAAATTCACCCTGCCAGATGGTCGTCAGTTTAACAAAGCATTTTCTATCAGCAGCAAGAATATAAAAATAGATGCACGCTTAAGTGATTTTTCAGCACCGGCAGACACCGGCAGTACTACTGGTTCAGGCTCATCGGGTGGAAGTTCAGGCACTGCAAGTGGCAGCTCAGGTACATCAAACAGCAGTTCAGGCACACCTTCTACACTTACCGCCAGCCAGCTTAAAATAATTAATTCTGACCGCTTATTTGACTGGGCGGAAAATAAATATCCTGAATTGTTTTCACCTGCTCAGCAGCCAAGCATCACTGTTCCAAACTGGTATTACCGTTATTATCCAGCAACCAATAATTATGTCGGTGTCAATAGTGCAGGAGATGTCTATGTTCTGGGCGACATATTTAACGGCTTATTACGCATTGATACTTTAGCCGCTCTGCTCATCAGGGTAGACAACGAGTAAACATGACATAAGAGCTTAAAACTCATAACCCAGTTTGAACAGATAGGTAGTATCTGTTCTATGGGCATCAGCTGCAGGCTGACTATCATAATCAGCCTGCACTTCCCCACTCACCGAAAAACCAAATGCCAGCGGAAAACGGGCACCTGTCCAGGATTTAAAAATATATTTATTGGTATTTTCCAGATCCAGACGCCCCAGTTGACGATGATATAGCTGAACAAACTCAGCAAAGAAATACTGATCATATTTTAAGCTCCAGGTGCCTGCCAGAAAATCATTATCTTCTGATTCAATAAAATCTTCATATACCTGCGCCAGACCCACTTCAAGGTCCAGATTAAGCTGTTTACTTTCAAAATACTGGTGACCCACAAAAAGGCCGTAAGTTTCTCTAAGTTCTAAATCTGAAAACTCATCATGTTCAAATAATGCACTGCCGCCCAAATAGGTTTTTTTATTGACAAAATAATCATATTTACCCAAAAAAAGCCAGTTCAGACTGCTCTGTATATTATTGCTTTTATCATCCTCATATTCACCTCGGAAGGTCAGCCGGTCATTGACCCGGCGAAAAGCAATTTTACCATCCATATCAAACTGATCTTTGTCGGTATTACCATGCTGTGACTTTAATGATACATTGGCATAACCACTCATTTTATATCCCTTACCCAGACGCCAGGGATCAGGATTTATATAGGCCACCTGTGTTTGCTTAATTGTCCGCGTTACCGCTTCTCCAGGCTGGCTTATAGTCATCAAATCATCTTTATTTTTTAATTTATCAGCCATTATGATTGACTGATCATCGAGCATTAACTTCACCGGCTTATCCAGTATCAGTTCAACTATATTGGTCCAGTTTATTTTCAGCGTTCCGGCAAATGGTGTTTTAAATTCCAGATAACTGCCATCCTTATTCAATACTTCACCCAGCAGACGGGAACCATTTTTTAATATAACTTCATCAGCTGATACACTATTAAATACAGATAGAGAAAAAGACAGCAGAGTCAGGGAAAATAATTTGTTCATAATAGACCGTAAATAGTTTGTTAATTAATAATATTTGTCTTCAGACAAGCATATTGCACTGAAAAAGCCTGGCGCTTAGTATACAATAAGAGTCAACTAGCACCAACCATCTTGCATCTTGTCATTAAGGCAAAACGGGTGTATTTATTTACCCGGTGCGCAATGACCAGCAATAAGCTGATAAGCATAGACTTAGCATCTATTATGGAGTTCAATAATGAAAAAACTACTTATAACCATTTTTATTTTTAGCCTGCACACTGCTTCTGCCCTGGACTATGGTCAGTTATATGAGTCAGTTGATAAACAAAAAGCCGCCGATTCTGTTGATTCCGGTAAAATGATGAATGCTGTCTCCAGCGAAGGTATCGACTATCAAAAAGCCTATGATTCTGTGGATAAAGGTAAAGTCGTTGATGCGGTTGATATGCAAAAAGCAGGCACTGCACTTATAAAAGAATAATGCTCAATTATTGCCTGTCACCAGTTTTTGCACCCAGTTGTTGTAATAATTTTTGATAGTCTGAATCTTGCCGCAACATTTTTCTAGCCATGTCAATTAATTTATCAGCCTGCTCTTTTTCCAGGGCAAAACTGGTCGGCACACGGTTAAAAAACAAACGATCTTTTTTATTGTGAATATCGGTGGCATCTAAGTCAATAAAATAAGGTTTGACCGTGTGTTCTTTGGTTGAAAGACTCTTGGCCCATTGTACCAGTTGTTCTTTAAGCAGAGTATTCGTTTCAGTATTATACAAATGCAATTGCATATCTGTTACTACCGATAAGGTATCACCAATAGAAGGTAAAAGTCTGCTCTTACCAATACCCGTAATACTCGTGGTGGAAGCATCAACTACGATAACCACCATCTCCTTAGGTGGCGTATAACGACCAAAACGCTGAAACATTTTTTTTGCCCCCCCGGAAAGGCTGACATTATTTAGAATGGAGCGTAATCCCAGATTATCTGTTACCCCACCATCTAATAAAGTCACATAGGGAGGATTATCATGTTCCAGATAAAAATTAAGTGCTGAAACAGAGCTTTTTAAGCGTTGATCTTCGTCTTTTATTGCTGTTTTCTCGGCATTTTCTAACCATTCAGGTTTCTCATAATGACAGTCATCATGACGTTGCAATAAAATAGGGGGAAACAAAATAGGTACCGATGAAGATGCTGCAACAGCCCTTGCAACTTTAAATTGAGACAGATCAGAGCATAAAAAATCAAATTGTCCCTGAACAAAAACAAACTGGCTTTGCGAATTCAAATCTGAGGCATTAATCAAAATAAAGGGGCCTCCGGATTGCTGCATGTCAGCAAAAGTTTTACCTCTGAAGATATGCTTATCATAATAATTAATCGCCAGTTCGGTACGGCTGCTGGTGGTAAAAATACGTTGCAGTAAATTAAAGACACCCAATACCAGGCTGCTTAATTCACCCTGCACATCTTTATAAAGAAACACTTGTTTAAAATCATCAAAAATCTGCTCACCAAATAACCCATAATAGGCTGAAGTAAAACTACCACCGGAGACTGAACTAATGCGATCCACTTCATCCAGCAGACGGGTTTGTTGACCATTATGCTGGTAATGAGTATCTCTGAGTTCCTCCAGCACCCCATAGGAAAGTGCAGCGGCCCGTGTTCCACCGCCTGAAAAAGCAAGTAGAAGTAAGGTATCCCCTACCGGATGTTGTTGGCTATAATATGCTGGACTATAACGCTGTTTACCCTGAGGTAAGTGTTCAACTGGCTCATTATCAATTTTTCCAATAGCTGAGCAGGCATTGAGCAGTATCACCAAAAAAGCAAGCCCCAGTTTTTTCATTATTAACATTCAAGCCATTGTAATGCTGCAGTATAATCTTCAAAATACTTTACTTCACCGGAAACAAACCATGAGCCCAGCTTGGCCGCAATTTCCTGCCAGTTTTTATTGCCATAAATCGCAATTTTCTCAAATTCTTTACCATGCTTTAGACCGAGCTTAAAATCATCCCAGGCCGCCCTTGGCTCCCAACCTTCCATTTGTGTTCCATCAATAATTACTTTAACTTTGGCTTGTTGTACCTGGGCAAGAGCACTATCCAGTATCGGTGTTATTAATTCATAATCATCATGAGTCAACTTACCCACCGCTTTTAAAGTGACAAAAAAATTATCCGTATTTCTTTCAATACCAATTGAAAGGCCGTGTCTATGTGTATTCATAAGTAGCTTACCTCTAGAAAAGTCAATCAAAGGAATAGTTGATAATGCTGTGTGCCTTAATCTATATCAAATACATAAGTGAACGAATATATTATTATACAGTATTATGTCAAACTATCTTAAGGAAATTAATATGAGTTGTTGTGGTGTTTGCGGTGGTCAAAAAAATGAAACTGAAAATGAAGCTGATAACCAACAGGAAACAGTGTCCAGCGAAGAGCAGGGACAGAGCCAGGAGACTGAGCAAAGCAGTGAGCAAAAAGAATAAGTTTTATCTGCTGAAGCTGAATCATCCGCTTCAGCCTTTATAGATTTTCTCAAAACTGGTACGGCTAAAACCATTTATTCGTTGTTTATTCACCAGAATAATTGGTACGCCTCTACCCCTCATACGTTTATAATCTGCTCGTCCTTTGGCAGAATTTTCGATATCATATTCTTTGTAGGCAATACCCTGCTGCTTAAAATAACGCCTGGCACGTTTGCACACCGGACACCAGCGGGCACTATATATAATCACTTGAACGGTTGAAACTGCAACAGGAATATGGGCATTGCTAATACTATTAATTTTAAGTTTTAATTGTTCTGCTGTCATTCCTTCCGGCGGCTTTTTATCGGTAAATTGAATATTTCCATTTCTATCAATCCATTTATAAATTTCACCATAAGAATTTTGAGATATTATTAGTAAACTAATGCATAATAAAAAAAAAGGTCTCATTCTCCAGCCTGCTTGTTTTAATTTTCTTCTTTGTAAAAAACTGATTCCGCTAATAGCATTATCAATTTAAATAAAAGTGTTTAAATAGTCAATAATCCGATCTTCTAGCCAATAATGAGGTTTTATAATAGAACCACTCATAAAGCCAAGATGACCACCCTTTCGGCTCACTTCAAGTTGTACATTAGCAGGTAATTGCCGTACATCAGGTAATAAAGCAGGCAACATAAAGGGATCATCCAAAGCTTGAATAATTAATGTCGAAGTATCAATCTGAGCTAAATACTGTTTGGCACTAGACTGCAGATAATAATCCTCCGCTGAACTAAAGCCATGTATGGGGCCAGTATAGACATCATCAAAGGCCCAAAATGAATTTAATCGATTAACCTGCCGTTCATTAATACCAATCAAAGCCTGCATATCAAATAAGCGATATTTTCTTAACAGGCTTTGCTTAAGCTCCCTAAGCAAGCGATATTGATAAAGTCGGGCAAAGCCCTGGTTCATTTTCCGGGCACAAATATCTAATTGCAAAGGAGCACAGACACTGACCGCAGCATGAACAACGGATAAACGTCCCCATTCTGCTAATAGTTTTAACAGCATATTGCCACCCAGAGAAAACCCCAGAGCAAAGAGCGGGCTACGAGGAAAACGCTGGCGTACAGTTTCCAGCCATGCTTTAGCATCTGCAGTATCACCACTATGATAAGAACGCGGCAAACGGTTCATTTTTCCTGAACAGCCTCTAAAGTGCATCAGCACAACACTAAAACCCGCCTGCTGCAGACGGCTCATCATCCCCTGAATATAAGGTGAGTGAAAAGAACCTTCCAGTCCATGAAATAAAACCACAATTGCCCGTGTTGAATTTTCAGCAGGCTGATGATGCCAGTAACAGTCAACAAAATCACCATCATCCAGTTCAAAACATTCAATATCAACAGCAGGTTTAAGCCGCTTTCTAAACAGCGCCGGGATAATGGTCTGCAGATGTCTATTGCTCAAACCATAGGCAGGCTCAAACGGTGTCTTCATTAATACAGTTCCAGTGTAATTTATATTATTCGATATAAAACGGAGGTTCATAAAAAGTCTGCATAAATAAAACAAATCAATTCAGACTATAGTGTGCCCGGATAAGAAACACGCCTTATGCAATTTTACTTTTTTCTGTCTTTAATTGATATGGACAATCGCCGGGTTGATAGCCAGGTGTTTATTTGATATTTAAATTCATACTCTCTAAACTGGGTTAAATTTTATCTTTCAGCTGCAGGCAGCAGATAAAACGATATACTAGCCAAATTATTTTAGTGATAATACTGATACATTCACAGCTAAAATTGACCGAAAAACATGCTGAAAACAAAAAAAAGTAAAAACTCAAAAACCGGCAATACGCCGATGATCGAACAATACCTGAAGATCAAAGCTGAATTCCCTCATATGTTGCTATTTTATCGTATGGGTGATTTTTATGAATTATTTTTTGATGACGCCAAACAGGCATCAAAATTACTGGATTTATCATTAACTGCTCGTGGACGTTCTGCTGGAGAACCCATTCCGATGGCGGGTCTGCCCTACCACGCAGTCGATAATTATTTAATAAAACTGGTCAGACAGAATCAGTCGGTCGCTATTTGTGAACAAATAGGTGATCCCACAACATCAAAGGGCCCGGTCGAAAGAAAAGTGGTGCGTATCATTACCCCTGGTACGCTCACCGAAGATATTTTACTTGAGGACAAGAAAGATAATCTGCTGGCCTCAGTTTTTTGTGAGCAGACAATTGAAATAGCAAAAGACAGTCATTATTCAGCCAACAATGCCGCCGCTTTTGGTTTGGCAGTTCTGGATCTTACCAGCGGTCGGTTCACTGTTTCAGAGCTTAATAGTCTGGAGTCATTACAATCAGAGCTGGAACGTCATAAGCCCTCAGAGCTATTGCTCACAGAAAACAGTCCGCTTAAGTCTGTCCTGCAGCAACAACTGGGTAAACAAACAGCATTTGCCGAACAGGCACCCTGGTGGTTTGATGAGCAAAGTGCCCGACAAAATCTGAATCAGCAATTCAGCACTCAGGATTTAAAGGGTTTTGGCTGCGATCATTATCATGGGGCATTATCTGCTGCCGGCTGTTTACTGCAATATGTGCAAAACACTCAGCGTACTGCCCTGCCGCATATTCATAGTCTCAAAACTGAGCAGCATGATAACGCCATCATATTAGATACCATCAGCCGGCGTAATCTGGAAATCGACTCTGCACTGAGCGGTCAGCAAGAACACACTCTCATAGCCGTTATGGATAAAACCGCAACAGCCATGGGCAGTCGTTTACTGGCTCGCTGGTTAAACCGACCACTACGCAGTCAAGTAATACTGGAACAACGTTATCAGAGCATTGCTCAATTACAAACTGACAGCCACTATGAACTGATTTTTCCATTATTAAAAAGCATTGCTGATATTGAGCGCGTTCTTACCCGAATTGCCTTACGCAGTGCACGTCCCAGAGATTTTGAGCGTCTGAGACTGTCGCTGGAGACCTATCCAAAATTGCAGGATAGCTTACAGACTATAGACGATCCTTTAGTAAGAAAACTGGCTGAGAAAATCAGTACTTTTCCTCAGCAGCAATTGCTGCTCAGACAGGCCATTATCGACAATCCCCCTGTGTTAATTCGTGACGGGGGGGTGATTGCCCCAGGTTATAATCAACAACTTGATGAATTGCGTAATATCCAGAAAAACGCCAACCAGTTTTTAATTGATCTGGAGTTACGTGAAAAACAACGCAGTGGTATCTCAACGCTTAAGGTCAGTTATAATCGAGTTCATGGCTATTTTATTGAAGTCAGCCGAGCACAGGCCGATCAAGTACCAGATAACTATCAGCGCCGACAGACACTAAAAACCAATGAGCGCTTTATTACTCCCGAACTCAAAGCGTTTGAAGATAAAGTGCTCAGTGCAAATGAGCAGGCGCTGGCCAAAGAAAAAGCATTATATGATGAATTATTTGATTTGCTTATGCCCCATATCAGAGATTTGCAGATCAGTGCCCGAGCCATTTGCCAGCTGGATGTGCTTAATAATTTTGCCGAACGCTCAGTCAGCCTGCAATGGCAGCGACCACAACTATGTCAGAAACCCTGCATACATATAACTCAGGGGCGTCACCCGGTGGTTGAACATATTCAGGATGAGCCTTTTGTGGCCAATGATGTGCTCTTTAATGACAATCGCCGCATGTTGTTAATTACCGGGCCCAACATGGGTGGTAAATCAACGTATATGCGCCAGACAGCATTACTGACTTTAATGGCACATATTGGCAGTTATGTGCCTGCGAAAGCAGCTCAATTTGGCCCAGTTGACCGTATTTTTACCCGTATTGGCGCATCTGATGATCTGGCAGGGGGACGTTCAACATTCATGGTCGAAATGACTGAGACAGCTAATATATTGCATAATGCATCAGCGCATAGTCTGGTTCTGATGGATGAAATCGGACGTGGTACAAGTACCTATGACGGTTTATCCCTGGCCTATGCCTCAGCCCACTATCTGGCCAGTAAATGCCGGGCATTTACCCTCTTTGCCACTCATTACTTTGAATTAACCCAATTGCCCGATGAATTTGCACAAATCGTCAATATCCATCTGGATGCCATAGAACACAATGAAAAAATCATTTTTCTACACCAGATTCAAGACGGTTGCGCCTCACAAAGTTATGGTATCCAGGTGGCAGCTCTTGCCGGAGTACCCCGTGAGGTTATTAAGCAGGCTAAAGAGAAATTAATAATTTTAGAAAAAAGCAGGCATCCTGCCGTCAATAAAGCTGCAGCGAACCCTGTCAAGAAAAGTCATCACACAGAAAATATTCTCAGTAAGCAAGATAGCCTGTTACTCAAGGCATTGAAGCAGATCAATCCTGATGAGCTGACGCCAAGAGAAGCACTGGACTTTATTTATAGCCTGAAAAGTTAATTCTGGAGGAGAGTTCTGCTTAAATAAAACATTATAAGCAGCAAGATATAAGCTTTCATATAAGCTACAAGCTGCTGATTATCCGTATTTTTTGACTCTTCAGTTAACAACAAGCTGCAATCATCATTAGCAAATAAAATTTTACTATGAGCTGACACTACTGCAAGCATGATAAAATTATTTCCCAGGATTAATGGCTTTTAGTTAAAGTGTAATTAAGAAGTTAATATCAAGATTGCATGCCAGGTTTATTACTGCTTATTATTTATGCCGGTTCCAGACTGGTTTGTCTCTTTCTGCCATAGTAAAATACGGTTATTTGCTGGCATGTCATAGTCAACTAGAATTTTCAAGCCATTTTCTCCTGCCAGCTTGTTTACTGTTTCAAAATCTTTAATGCCGCTTTTCGGATCACGTTGTTTTAGCCAGCCATCAAACTGACGATTGCTATCACTGGTATATTCTGCCTGATAATTGAAAGGCCCATAAACCATGACTAAACCATTATCAGCCAGCACAGCAGGTATATTTTTAAAAAACAATACTACCTCAGAGTCACTCATGATATGCAGAGTATTCGCACTAAAAATGGCATCAACTGACAGTTGTGGCCATGGCTGCCGACTAACATCCAGAGCAATAGCCGGCTGAATATTATTGCCTGATGACTGCCTGTATTCATCCAGCCAGAGTTGTATACCAGGCAACAGAGATTGCCGGTCACTGGTCTGCCATTGCAGATGTGGCATTTTTTGGGAAAAATAAACAGCATGCTGCCCGGTACCGCTGCCTATTTCCAGTAGACAATGGCAGGCAGACAATAAAGGTTGTATCACATCTAATATTACCTGTTTATTCTGTTCACAGGATTCAGAAAAGGGCTTCATTTATTCTTTTTATAGGGCAAGTGACGATTAATATCAGCAATATAATTCATAACGTTTTCCTTTTCATGCTTAATAAAATGCTTAATTGATGCATCAAACTGATTATTCAGTAAATAATGTGCTGAACGTGTTAACACCGGAATAAACCCTCGAGCAACTTTGTGTTCACCCTGTGCACCTGGCTCAAATACCTCTAATTGCTGTTCAATACAGTATTCAATGCCCTGATAATAACACGCTTCAAAGTGCAGAGCTTTAATGTTTTTATCACAACCCCAGAAGCGTCCATAAAGTCGTGAGTCACTGACAAACATCAATGCCCCGGCAATACACTGTCCTTGTTGTTCTGCCAGTACCAGCAGAATTTGCCGGGGCATTTTTTTTGCCAGTTCCTGAAAAAAACCGAGATTCAGAGTAGCCACACCCCATTTTTGCTCAAATGTCCGGGCATAAAAACTGGCCATTTTCTGCCAGTCCTGTTCACTTGCCTGTTCACCATCAAGACGTTTCAGAGTAACGCCTGCACTTGCAACAGCACGGCGTTCTTTAATAATATTTTTACGTTTGCGTGAGCTTAATTGTGCCAGAAAATCGTCAAAGTGAGTATAATGATGATTATGCCAGTGAAACTGGCAGTCATGACGCAACATCATGCCCTGCTCATTAAGCCAGTCTGATTCTATCTGCCGGGGAAATAAAATATGAAAACCACTGGCGTTCATTTGTTCAGCCATGTCTTGGAGCTGGTTTAATAATAGTGGATAATACGTTGCAGATAAGCCTTTTTTCACCAATAAACGTTGCCCTGTAGCAGGTGTATAAGGAATAGCAGAGACCAGTTTTGGAAAATAAGCATAGCCATGCTGTTGCCATGCTTCAGCCCAGGACTGATCAAAGACAAACTCACCGTAGCTATTATATTTAATATACAGAGGTAGAGCTGCCACTAGTTCATTATCTTCATAGAGGGCAATATGACGAGGCAGCCAGCCAAAATGCTCACCCACACACTGATGGGTTTCCAAAGCAGATAGAAAAGCATGCTGTAAAAATGGATTATTATCCAGCACCAGCTGGTTCCAGTCGCGGGAATTTATCTGGGAAATTGCCTGACAGATTACACTGTACATAAACAGTAATTTAATAAGATACAGTTTGAAAAAACACACACTACCAGGCTGTTCAGCATATGAAACGTTTACATTTTGCTATATAAATTAGTCGCCGTATTCATATACTTTAATAATTGTCCCACTGTTAAAGAGACTAGAAAGGCGTTATTTTTATCATCAAGAGAGTGGCTGAACAGGTTAAATGATTTTTCTGCCTTGGCCAAAAGTTTTTTTACTTTGGGGGTATTACCCGGATAATTATTGAGATAAGCCAGGCCCTCAGTAAATTCCCGGCGCGATTTAGCCAGATTATCCCGATAAAAATCATCTTCAAAACCCCAGTCTCGTAATAAATAAAAGAGTTCAATGCGCTGACTTAACATACGCTGACGGCCAGAGACATTGACAATTTTGCCTAATTCCTTACCTGATTTAGCTTCCAGATCCAACACTATTTTATGTGAAAGAGCCAGGAGTTTCTCATTAAGCTGCACCAGTTCAGGAGCATTTGTCCGGGTCGCCTTGGCAGTAATCAAACGTTTATATTTCGGCCAGATAGCATTAATCTTATCCAGCGATGCAGCTACACCCTGAACGGTTTTAAAATCCTTAAGAAAAACCAGTCCCTGTTCATAACGGCTTAAAGCATCTGTTAATTTTTCATCCGGCTTGATATAAAACTGATCCTGGCCAAGCTGGCAATATGATTTAAGCATACGTTGAGTCAGCATTCGCTGTAAACCAGCACGATCAATAGCATGATTTAAGGTAACTTCATCAATTGCCGCCATTGCAATATTGGGAAGCAGAAAAAAAACAAACATCACATAACATGCAATAAAGTACATAGTGATTGGGAAAGGTTTCATTTGCTCTTTGTGCTGAATCATTTGACGGCCTGTAATTGATTTATAAATTATCTATGAATTAATTTTCAGGGAGCTGTTGGCAACAGCATTCACCTGCTCTTACTGCATCATCCTTGTTTGTACAGAAATTAGCATTACAAAAATACTGCACATCTTAACATAAGTATATTAGAATAATCCATTTTCGAATATAACTCATATACCAAATATAGTTGATAAAAAAATAATATCTCTAACAATCAAAAAAAGAGTATTTCCCTTCAATATCTACGGCCATATTTCAAGGCAAACAATATTTATCGATTACTCATTTAAAATTATCCAGCTCAATGTGGCTCTGCTTAATGATTTTTTCATTATCCAGCCTTAAACGCACATTATTTTTTTCCAGGTTATTGGATTTCAATGCCTGTTGTATCGCCTGTTGATAGTCGTGCTGATAAAATTTCAACACCGCCATATTATGCCATAACCAGGCATTTCCCGGTTCAATTCGTAAGGCACGTTTTAGTAAACTTTCAGCCTCCGGGTAGTTGTTATCTTTTATTGCTGCTTCTGACTGAACAAGCAGATTCAGTACCGCCTGTCTGCTGGGTTGCTCTGATTTTTTTTTAGCTGGTAAATTAGAGCGCTGTTGAGCAAGAGCTACAGTGGTTATCACCCGTGCTTGCTGATCGCTACTCTTATTATTTGTCTGAGAGGTATTTTCCCTGTTATCGGGGTCAATAGTGGTACAGGCATTGATGGAACTAATAACGAACAGTATCAGCAGATAAAATTTAATCATAATTTAGTCCATTTTTTTAGTGAGTGTCTATACATTTATTCCTTCTTACTAAGAGAAGAAATATCTGAGCACTAGTTAAATAAGCGTTGCAACCAATTATTCTGACCTGGTGTTGAAAAAGCACTGGCACAATCCTGAGAATTAGCGGGTTCCGTACCTTTTATAAAAGGTAAAAATTCAGCATTCTGACAAGCTCCGGTAAATTTTAACTGATTAATTGAATCAACCCAAAACCATTTAATTTGCTCCGGCTGGTTTTGTTCCAGTATACCAATATCCAGTTGTTTCATCATTCTCCCCCAGACTTTTAAAGCACCGGATGATCCCGTTAAGCCGGCTGGTTTATTATCATCCCGTCCTAACCAGACAACAGCAAGAAGATTATTACCAAAACCGGCAAACCAGCTATCACGTAGTTCATTTGTGGTGCCGGTTTTCCCCGCCAACTGGTAATAGGCCGGGATATAACGTGCGATGCCTTTAGCCGTCCCCATACTAACCACTTCCTGCATATTCGCATTAATTAAGTACACCAAACTGGCATCTATGCGCTGTTCCACATGAACAGGGTATTGCTGCAGACTCTTATTGTGCTCATCCTGCACAGACAAAATGGTATGCAGGGGAGAATAAAAACCCTGATCGGCCAGTGTCTGGTACATTTGTGTCACCACTACCGGAGATAAAGTTAACGACCCTAATAGCACTGCCGGATAAGGCAGTGCATCAGTTTCGACACCCAGTTTACGTACAGTATTCAAGACCTTGTCAACTCCAATCGACATACCCAAACGGGCAGTAGATAAATTGTACGATTTACTTAAAGCCACATGCAAGGGCACCTGACCATGCTCTTTCCTGTCAAAATTTTTAGGTCGCCATAATTTTCCTTTTACACTTTTTGCAGCAAAAGAACGGTCCTTAAGCAGGCTTGACAAGCTGTAACCCTGCTCAAAAGCCGTCAGATAAATAGCGGGTTTGATCAGTGAACCGATAGGTCGTCGGGCGTTCATGGCTCGATTAAAATCCCCCTCCTGACTATTTTTACCCCCCACTATAGCCAGAATTTCTGCTGAATCCCTACGACTAACAACCACAGCACCTTGTAAATGCCGGGATAATGATTTTTTTAAAGACTTTATCTGCTGTGCTAAAGCGGCCTCAGCTGCCCATTGTACCTGTGGATCCAGAGTAGTAAAAATACGCAGTCCCTTATCAGTTAAGTCATGCGCTTTATAATCTTTTTGTAATTGATTTTTGACACTATCTAAAAAAGCAGGAAAAGGTGAACGACTCAGATTTTGTCGTTGTCGGATACCCAGTGCAGAAGTGGTTGCCTGCTGATATTGGTGAGGCTTCATTAAACCCTGATTGAACATGAGTTTTAATACCGTATTACGCCGCTTAAGTGCACGCTGTGGATGCTTCCTGGGGTTATAATAGGATGGGCCTTTTACCAGACCAACTAATAAAGCAATCTGGGGCTGACTCAATTGAGCAAGCGCACGTTTAAAGTAATATTCACTGGCCAGAGCGAAGCCATGGATAGCTCTACGTCCATCCTGGCCGAGATAAACCTCATTGATATAGGCACTTAAAATTTCATCTTTGCTATAGTGATATTCCAGTAATAAAGACATAATAGCTTCATTAAGTTTTCTCACCAGGGTGCGTTCTCTGCTGAGAAAATAATTTTTTACTAATTGCTGAGTCAAAGTACTGCCACCCTGTACAGTTGCCCCGGCTTTCATATTGGTCCATATTGCCCGGATAATTCCTTTTGGATCAATCCCATAGTGCTGATAAAAGCTTCTATCCTCAACTGCAATCAGCGTTTTTTTCAGTTTTTGCGGTATTTCATCTGCTCTAAGTAATAACCGATCTTCATGCAACCTTGGATGAACACTGCCAATCAGTGCCGGATCGAGGCGTACCAGCACCCGTTTTTTGCGCTTTTGCCGATCATAAATTGAGTTCACCGTCGTTTGGTTAAACTGGATACGTAATTTGTGAGAATTTTCATGGCCATCAATAAAATCAAACTGTCGACTCACTAGCTCAATACGCTGTCCATGACGAGAAAAACTTCCCTCAGTTGATGCGCGTTTATCTTTGCGATAACCGGCAAGAAAAAGTTCTTTTTCAAATTGCTTAATGTTGAGTTTAAGCCCAGGATAAACTTCCAGAGAACGGGCATAGACCTTCGCCGGAATAGACCAGCGTCTACCTTCAAATTTATCATTAACAATTGAGTTTAAATAGAGAGTATAAAAGCTTAAAATAATCGTAGCAAAGAACAGACTCCAGAGCACAGTTTTTTTTACCCGGCGTTTTAAACGACTATAAAAACTCTGCTTTGTTGATTTTTTTCTTCTTGTCGATTTTTTTTTAATTGATTTTTTTCGTTTTACTGGCATAAATTAAGTTAGAATTAATGATTCAATACAGGCTTATTCTAAGATAAACACTCGGCTATGGTAATTATTAAGTTAAGGAATACATGGACTATTTTGCAGTACTATTTCATCCAAGTCTGTTAATGGCCTCACTGATATATAGTCTGATGGCTATTAGTTTTGAAATAAGTTATCAACGTTTTTTACATCATTTACGCAGCGTTGCCAGTAGCCACTGGGTTGCAATGCATATCGGTGCACCTTTTTTTCATGTACTATTACTGGTGGCATTTATTTATATGAGCTATCCAGTATTATATGGTGTAGAGCAACAGAGTCAGGTACCGACTTTAACACAATTGCTTAATGCTCATAGCGGTCAGACCATGAAACTGGTTAATATACTGTTTATTATCAGTTTGCTCTTACCTCTGTTTCCTCTCATTCACCGCTTTAGTGCACTGATACTGCCTTTACAGGCCATCGCTGGCAGTGCCGTACTCTACGGCTGGCTAGCACAATATAAGGGTATCAATTACACTATTTTGCCCGACATTAAGATTTTGGCACTGCTTATAGGCTGTTCTGTACTGGCGGAACTTCTGGCCAGAGCACTAGCATCAATGCTGAGCATAAGTATCAATCCTCTATTAGCGCATCAATACAGACAAAATGATTTAGAAAAACTTATTCACAAAAGCGTGCTGTTAATTGTTCAGGTACCGATATTACTGATATACACACTGAATATAGCGGGCAGAGTAGTTCTCTGAGTTATAGCAATCGTTATTTTCTACGCCAGCGAGTGCCTTGAGCCGTATCTTCAAGCAAAATATTTTGCTCATCCAGCAGATCACGAATACGATCACATTCAGCCCAGTTTTTTTCCTTTTTCGCTGTCGCCCGTTGCTTGATCAACTGATCGATATGCTCATCATCAAGACTACCTTCCAGACCACTACCCTGTAAAAACTGCTGTGCATTATTTTCCAGTAAGCCTAGTAATTGAGCTAGTTTTTTAAGCTGCACAGCCAATTCTTGCGCCTGCTGAAGATCACTGTTTTTCAGACGATTGAGCTCATGGCTCATATCAAATAATACCGATATCGCCATGGGCGTATTAAAATCATCATCCATAGCCTGCATAAAACGCTGCGCATACTCACTGTCTTCATCTAAGCTCGTATGGTCATCAATAACAACATCCAGCAGCGCCTGATACAACGTGGTCAGAGAAGCTTTGGCCTTATCCAGGTTTTCATCTGAATAATTAAGCGGGCTCATATAATGGCTATTAAGAATAAAATAACGGATGACTTCAGCCGCATATGATTTAAGTACATCACGAATAATAAAAAAATTACCTAATGACTTAGACATTTTTTCATCATCAACTCGAACAAAACCATTATGAATCCAGTAATTAACAAATTTATGTCCACTACAGCCTTCAGATTGAGCAATTTCATTTTCATGGTGAGGAAATTTAAGATCCAGCCCTCCCCCATGAATATCAAAATGCTCTCCCAGACAATTGGTCGACATCGCTGAACATTCAATATGCCAGCCGGGACGGCCTTCACCCCAGGGCGAATTCCAGCTGGGTTCACCGGGCTTGGCCATTTTCCATAAGACAAAATCCATAGGATCGCGTTTAGCCTGCTCTACATCCACACGAATGCCGGACTGCAAATCATCCAGATTTTTTTTCGCCAGCTGCCCATAGCTTTTAAACTGGCTCACCTGATAATATACATCGCCATTGTTCGCCTGGTAGGCCATACCCTTATCAATCAGCATCTGAATCATCTGCAAAATTTCTGCCATATGTTCTGTCGCCCGCGGTTCAACATCCGGCCGCTTAACCCCCAGAGCATCGGCATCTTCATGCATTGCATCAATAAAACGCTGGGTCAGGGTATGGATATCTTCACCATTTTCGATTGCCCGGGCAATAATTTTATCATCAATATCGGTAATATTACGCACATAAATGACATTGTCCGGCCCGTAAATTTTACGCAGATAACGAGTGATCACATCAAATACCACCAGCACGCGGGCATGACCTATATGACAATAATCATAGACCGTCATACCACAGACATACATATTCACCTTGCCGGGTTTGATCGGTATAAATAATTCTTTTTTGCCGCTGAGTGTGTTTTGAATATGCAACATAATATTAGTTCCCTGCTTTAGTCCATGAATCACGTAAACTCACAGTACGGTTAAATACCAGTTTATCTGCTGTTGAATCTGCATCAACAGTAAAATAACCTTCCCGCTCAAACTGAAATGCCTCCCCCGGGCTGACATCAGCCAGCGATGATTCAGCTCGGGCAGTAGCCATCACCTGCAGTGAATCCGGATTGAGAAAATCAACAAAGTGACTGTCTTCATTGTCATTATTTTTAGCCGTACTATCAGGGTTCTCCACACTAAAGAGGCGATCATAAATCCTTACTTCAGCAGGCACGCTATAGTCTGTAGAGACCCAGTGAATAACACCTTTGACTTTGCGTCCTTCAGGCTTTTTGCCCAGCGTATCGGCATCATGAGAGCAAATCAGCTCAAGCACATCGCCCTGCTCATTTTTAACCACTTCATTACATTTAATCACATATGAGTTTCTTAAGCGCACTTCTTTACCCAGAGTCAGACGCTTATATTTAGGCGGAGGGATTTCTGCAAAATCACTGCGATCAATATAAATCATCCGGGTCATTTTCAGGATACGTCGTCCCATAGTTTCATCTTTGGGGTGTCTGGGTGCTGACAGCTCTTCCACCTGCTCTGCAGACCAGCTGTTAATGGTGACTTTTAAAGGATTGATCACACACATGGCCCGGGGTGCAGAATGTTCCAGATCTTCGCGAATACAGAATTCCAGAGTCCCCATATCAACCACACCGTCCACTTTGGTAACACCTATGCGTTCACTGAAATCACGAATAGAAGCCGGTGTATAACCGCGTCGTCTCAAGCCGGAAATAGTTGGCATACGGGGATCATCCCAGCCCAGCACATGCTGTTCATCCACCAGCTGCTTTAATTTGCGCTTGCTGGTAATGGTATAATTAAGATTCAGTCGGGCAAATTCAATCTGCTGCGGATGACAGGGCGTCTGCAGTTGCTCCAGCACCCAGTCATACAGGGGGCGGTGATCTTCAAACTCCAGAGTACATAATGAGTGCGTGATCCCTTCAATAGCATCAGACAGACAGTGAGTATAATCGTACATTGGATAGATGCACCAGTCATTGCCCGTTTGGTGATGCTCTATCTTACGGATCCGGTATAGAATTGGATCGCGCATATTAATATTGGCTGAGGCCATATCAATTTTAGCACGCAGTACTTTTTCACCCTCGGCAAATTCACCCTGTTTCATCCGGGCAAACAAATCCAGATTCTGTTCAATCGTCTGTTCACGATAAGGACTATTCTTACCGGCCTGAGTCAGAGACCCCCGGTATTCACGGGCCTGTTCTGGCGATAATGAACATACATAGGCCTTGCCCAGCTTTATTAATTCAATGGCATATTGATGTAACCGGGCAAAATAATCTGAGGCATATTTAGGCTCATCCTGCCAGCTGAACCCCAGCCAGGAGACATCCTGCTTAATAGAATCCACATACTCCATATCTTCTTTTTCCGGGTTGGTATCATCAAAGCGCAGATTACACACCCCCTGGTAATCCCTGGCCAGACCAAAATTCAGACAAATCGACTTGGCGTGACCAATATGCAAATAGCCATTAGGCTCAGGTGGGAAACGAGTGACCACCCGGGCATCATTTTTATTATTGCGAATATCTTTATCAATAATATGGCGGATAAAATTACTGGCAGGTTTTTTATCTGGATTAAAGACTACGGTTTTTTTTTCGCTATTGTGGTTCACTGAATCACTCATTTTTGATAACTCATTGCTGATTAAGAAAGCAGTCCTGAATCGACCGTCATTATTTACACTATTCTTACCAAGAAGAAAGCATAGCAACGCATGATTTTAAAGAATTAACAGGCAAAAATAAATCATTCCTTTGAATCAAAGCCATAAAACCGTTATATTGACAAAAACTTATGGTTTTAAGAGCAATTTTGCTGCTAAAACTTCTATTAATATGTATTAAGGTAATCACTCATGAGCTTATTTAAACGTCTGTTTCTTTGTCTAATATTACTTGGCAGTACCACTATCGGCTTTGCGGCTGACACCGTCAAAATTAAAATGACGACCAATGCAGGTGATATTATTCTTGAACTTTATCCTGATAAAGCACCTCAGACAGTCAAGAATTTTGTTAATTATACTGAGATGAATTTTTATAATAAAACTATTTTTCATCGGGTCATTAATGGTTTCATGATCCAGGGTGGTGGTTTCACCAATGCTCAGGATCGTAAAAAAACGCTCAGCCCAATTAAAAATGAAGCGGATAATGGCCTGAAAAATGATCGCGGTACCATTGCCATGGCCAGAACTCAGGATCCTCACTCTGCAACTGCACAGTTTTTTATTAACTTAAAAAATAATGATTTTCTTAATCATACGCGCAAAACATTAAATGGCTGGGGTTATACCGTTTTTGGTCGAGTCATTGAAGGCATGGATATAGTGAATAAAATTGCCAATGTTAAAACTACCCGCACTGCCGGCCAGCAAAACATTCCTGTTGATCCCATTTATATTGAAGATATGAAGGTCATAAAATAAGCTGCATACCTTGATTTTTTAGCGCTTCAACCACATCAATAAGGACAGCAATTTTAATTTTTTATCCAGGCCCTGTCCTGATGACTTTAAACATGGAACAACTATGATAACAATGAAAACAAACTATGGCACAATTACCATAGAACTTGATAGCGAAAAAGCCCCGGAAACCTGTGCTAACTTTGAACAGTATGTTAAAGATGGTTTTTATGACGGCACCATTTTTCATCGGGTAATTGATGGTTTTATGGTCCAGGGTGGTGGTATGGAGCCCGGTATGAATGAAAAAGACACCCGCGCCAATATTAAAAACGAAGCCACTAATGGCCTGAAAAATGATCGCGGCACTCTGGCAATGGCCCGCACCCCCGATCCACATTCAGCCTCTTCACAGTTCTTTATTAATCTCAAAGACAATGATTTTTTGAATTTTCGCAGTGAAACTCAGGATGGCTGGGGCTATTGCGTTTTTGCAAAAGTTGCTGATGGCATGGATGTAGTGGATGCAATTAAAGCTGTACCAACGGGTAATACAGGCTTTCATTCTGATGTACCTGTTGAAGATGTGGTGATTGAGAAAGTCACCATCGATTAGTGTTGAACGGGTCTGCTCAGCCACTTAACAGACCCGCTTGCCAATATGAAAATACTATTTATTTCTGATCTGCATCTTGACCCTGAACGAGCTGATATTCAGGCTTGTTTCGACCACTTTATTTCTACCTGTATTAATAGTAATAGACCCCATCTGAGTATTGAACGTCTCTATATTCTTGGTGACCTATTTGAACTCTGGTTAGGTGACGATGCTTCTATTCCTGTTTATCAGCAAAGTATCAGGCAACTAAAAAAGTTGGTGGACAGCGGTACTGATATTTATGTGATGCATGGTAATCGTGATTTTTTACTGGCCAGTGCTTTTGAACAGGCTAGTGGCTGTCAATTAATTCCAGATCCCTATACCATAAAGATTGCACAACATAGTATTTTATTATCACATGGTGATAGATTTTGTCTTGATGATAGTGATTATATGCATTTTAGAAAACAAGTCCGAGATCCCGTATGGCAGCAGAATTTCCTCTCTAAAAGCATCTCTGAGCGTATTGCTATTGCGCAGTCGTTAAGACAACAAAGCCGACAGCAAGGACAGTTAAAGTCATCCGTTATTACTGACGTGAATCAACAGGCTATTGAGCAATTGATGACAGATAAAGAGATTTACCTACTGATCCATGGTCACACCCACCGCCCGGCAACTCATAAATTCAGCATAAATGGTCATCTGGCACAACGCATTGTCTTAACGGACTGGCGACCTGATGGTAAAGCATTTGAACTCGATAGTTAAAGGATTATTATGAAAAAAATACTGATAAGTTTGTCTTTGTTACTCACTCTGTCAAGCGTCTTTGCGCAACCGAAAATGACTACGGAGCAAGCTGATGCAATACGGGATTTACAGGCACAAATTGCAGCAAATCCTAATATGACAGAGGCCGAACAAAAAGCATTAATGATGCAGGCAATGGACAATTCAGGTATGATTCAAGGCATGATAGCTCAACAAAAAGAAATGCTGCCCAAAATGTACAAAGTAATGCAGTCCTTAAGAGATTGCCTCACTAATGCAGATACCAAAGCACAGGCAAAATCATGTGCTACTCAGGCCACCACCCTGTCCAAAAATTTACAACTAGGCGAAGACTTTTACCCGGATAATGAAGATTTTTCCTGGACCGCACAGGATAAACAAGAAGTGCTGACAGAAATGAATGCCGGTTTAAAAATAATGGAAAAAACTCTGCCCTGTATTAACTCAGCAAAAAACATGTCCGATATAATGAACTGCTCCCAGGGTATGCATTAATTATGAATAAGTCATCATCCAGGAGAAAACAGGGTTTTACCCTGATGGAAATTCTGGTGGTGATGTCTATCATTGCTATTATTGCTACTATGAGCGTGCCGATTTTTACCCACAAGATCATTGCCGCACAATTATCTGAAGCATTCTCAATGCTCGATGAAATTAAACCTGAAATAAAAAATTATTATCGAAATTATACTGATTTTCCAGCCAATAACATTGCTCTTGGCTTACCTGAACCCGAGTATTTAATTGGTAATTATGTAGAGAAAATTGAAATTGAACAGGGTGCAATTCATCTGTATCTGGGCAATAAAGTGCACGCACAATTGGCAGGGAAAATTCTTAGTGTCAGACCACAAACAGTTATTGGTAGCCCAATGAGTCCAATCTCATGGGGCTGTGGTCATGCCGAGCCACCCAAAGGCATGCGCCTGAATGGCCCGGATATGACCAATATTAACATTGGCTACTTGCCTTATAATTGCCGTTAAATATTATTTTGTAGCTTTTGACATATACTGCTGAGCCAGGCTGTAGGCAATATAATATTTAAAAATATTACTGACATATTCGACCGTTTCCCGGCCCACCATTTTAGCGGCTGCCACTTCTACATTGCTATACCATATATTGGGATTAAGCCCCATCTGCTTTGCTTTTGCCCGCATTTTACGCACTTTGGCCGGGCCGGCATTATAGGCTGCCCAGGAGAAAGCCATTTGATCCTCAGAGCTTATCTGTGCGTCAGAGAAATAACGATCCCTTAAAAAAGCCATATATTTCACCCCGGCATGAATATTATTTTCAACACTGCTAATATCTGCAATATCAACATTTTTATCAGCCGCAGTAGAAGGCAATAACTGCATAATACCCATTGCTCCTCTATGACTTTTTTTCTTTTGATCTAATTGTGACTCCTGATAACCCTGGGCAGCAATAGCCAGAGCATCAAAACCATATTTGTCACCATATTTTTTGAACAAATCCATAAATTCCAATAACTTATTACGTTCTTTGGCAGTATTGGCATTTTTGATCCAACGGTCTTTTTTATAATAACGATTAAAAAATAAATTACCCAAATAAGTACCTTTCTTTACTTTTTTGATCAATTTATTAAGACTTTTTTTCAGTTCCAGGCTATTTTTACGTATTGCCCAGCCAATATGAGTACCACTTTTTATTGCCACAGCATCCACTACTTTTATATCCGGCAGCACTTTTGCCCAGATTCTCGCCTTATAACCATCAGCAACGGTCAGTTTCACCACCCCGGTATTGACCAGCTCAAAAATATCTTCTGTCTTAAGATGTGAATCGGCTTCAGTGATTTTAATTGCTGCCAATTGTTTGCTTAAGAGTAATTTATTCAGCTCCTTGAGATGTTCAACATAACTACTCCCCTTAAGCACATATATTTCTTTGCCGGCTAGATCTTCGACACTATTAATGTCATTAATGGATTTATGTGTCACCAGTAATTCTTTAACATTCGCCATGCGACCGGAAACAAAATCTATTTTTTGCTCTCGTTGTGGGGTAATCGTCATTAATGACGCAATAATATCCCCCTTACCTTCAAGCAAGTCAGGAATAAGACGATCAAAAGTGGTAGGAATGTACTGAATACGTATTTTTTCTGATTCTTTTTTTATATTAGCATTAAGCTGCTTTTCATATTCATTTAATAAATCCACCTGTAGACCTTTAGGTGTACCATTATCAGAAAAAAAGAAATCTGTTCGACTATAAGTCACTAAGGCTCGTATTTTTTTTCTTTTAGTCATGCCGGACAAATCATCCGTATGTGTCTTAATAACCTGTTTTAACAGCGTTTCCGCTGTTGAATTGCTAAATGATAGAAAAAGAAATAAAAATAGAATGGACAAAAAGCCTATTATTTTTATTTTTTTATTAGTATTACTCATAGACTTAGTAAACCTTATTGACAATAATTGCGTAGTTAATAACGGTTTATTTTAACAAGAAAAATCAATGTCTCCTATATTTAATTACATTTATTTGCTACTCAGGGGCACAGAGTCAAAGAGCAAATGTATAAATTTTGTCGCTGACAAACAGGCTTGAATGCATTTGACTCAGACTCCTTAGTCGCCTCTAACGGATAGCCTTTTTAATCAACGGTATCAGTGGCTCAGGCAATTTAAGCTGCCCAGATAAGGAAAAGTCTTTAGCAACGGATGACATTTTATTCCAGGTGCGCAGAATAATACTCAGCCATTTTTCTTCATCATATTCAGGATGCTTATCTGCAAATGCCTGCATATAATGTTCAATAAAGACCAGTGCAGCAATATCTTCAACCAATTGGGTATCCGTATTGGTTTTTAATGATTTTTTTGCCACCGCCTGATTAACCCGTTGCAAGGAGTCATCATCATATCCCGCCTGCTTCATTAAAGTACATACTGTATCTGCATGAAATTGGTACAATTGCGTGCGCCATTGATAATAGCCTTTTTTATTCATCGGATAGGCATCACGAGGTGATTTCCAGCGCTGTATATGCTGGGCACTAATGGCCAGCTTCATGGGTTCATCCACTTTTGGGGCAAAACGCTCCAGCATATCCGACATACGATGAGAATATAGCAACTCTTTAGGCCATGATTGACCTGCAGAAATTTCCTTATTCGGATCTTCACTATTAGCGGCATCAATTAATGCTTTAGCGGTATTATACATCTCTTGAGTCATTATTATTTCCCAGTGTTTCAGTAAACTATAGATATGGGTATGAGTGAAATTATTTCAATTGTTATTGAGCGTAAGTGGTAAGTGGTAAGTGGTAAGTGGTAAGTGGTAAGTGGTAAGTGGTAAGTGAATGATAAATTAAGCACTATAAAAATCAATAAATAAGCCGAATTTACTGCACTTGTGGTGTACTGTCTCTGAGCATCAGTGCGGGTTCACTAAAACTAACAAAACGTTCCATAAAATCAATGGTTTCCAGCATGGGGGTGCCACGAAAAAATTGCGTCATAGGGACATCAACCCAGAGACGATCAGACCAGGCATAGAGTTCATAGGGGATATCACCCATTCCATCTTTATTGCGGTCAAAACCCTCATAGAGATCCCAACGATTATTTTTCCAGCTATTATAAAATGAAGCACGCGGTAAACTGGCCTGAACGTCGAGCATGTTGGCTTCAAAGTGATTGCCATTGATCAGGTGGCCGCCTTTTTCACCATAAAAATACAAAGCTACATCATTATAAATAAAATGGTTGTTTTTAATGGTAATGATATTGTCTGGATCAAGGGGTGAGTTAGCACTCATACCGATAGCACAATGCAATACTTCATTTTCAAGTACCTGAATATGATTACTTTCCTTAAAGGCCATCGCAGAGCCGGCAAAACTTCTTAAATGACTAATCTGATTTTTCTTTATCAGCAAATTATTGGAGTAAATCACCATAAAGCCAGTGCTATTATGCTCAATAGTGTTTGCTATCAGTTCATTTTCATGAGAAAAAACCAGTTCAAAACCAATACGACTATGACGAATGTGATTATTAATAAAGTGGTTATTTCGTGAATTTGTGATATAAATATCACGCACCTGATTAAAATGATTACTTTCTATACGGTTGTCATGACTATACCACATTCTCAGACCATCGCCCCTGAGACTCAGACTGGTCTTTTTCGAACGAATATGATTATTCCTGACAATATTGTTATTAGCACCCTGCAAATGAATACCAAACAAGGTATTATCAATCATATTATTTTCTATCAGTGCATGATCCGCTTTTAAAATAATCCCGGCATCGGTTTTATCAAATGCCCCCCCCGAATTAGTCAGTCGTAATCCACGTATTATGGTATTATCTGCTTCAATGGTTAATACACTGCCCTCACCTTCTGCATCAATAACAGCTTTGCCATGACCATTGATAGTAATTGGCTTGCGAATAACTGCCGGGCCGGAATAATAGCCGGAAGGCAAATTAAGCACACCGCCCGAGGGAGTAATTTCTATATAAACCTGTAAAGGTGGCAATGACATGGCCGGTACACAAAGACACCACAGAAATAAAAAAAGCAGGGGAGATATTTTTGTAATGAAGTGTCTTTTGTGTTTATAGCTTGCTATGAGTGACATATATCTGGTATTTTTTGTAAATATTTCATACTGCTCAAACTAGCATAAACTGAGATCTATACCAATGATATTAATCATTAATTATTCTCTATAATAGAGTTTTTATGCTCTTAGCAAAATCAGATAAATAAATTTACATCGGCCTTCTGCGCTATAGGCAGAAAACTGGTGGCCCCTACCCATTCACTGATATCCGAAATAAAGTCATCTTTTGACCAGTCAAATAAATCCACAGTCATTTGACAGGCAATCATTTTTACTTCTGATTCAACGCAAATATCCCGTAATTCATCAATGGAAGCCACCCCTTTATTCACCAGCGTTTTCTGCATCATTTTAGTGGCTATTTTTTCAAACCCCGGCACACCGGCCATCAGTAAATTAGGAATGTTCATTTCTTTATGGCGCAGCCACTGGGGGCCCATAGGCATTTTCATCGGCATTGCCGGATTGCCCAGAGGACTGATAGATAAGTCCAGATCGGATTTGAGCAGACTGAGCCCGTAAAAGGTAAAAAAGATGGAGACATCCCAGCCTAAAGCTGCCGCTGTTGAAGCTAATATAAAGGGTGGATAAGCCATATCCATAGTACCCTTAGTGACAATAATAGTCATTGACGGTGTATGAGCAGCTTCTCGTTCTGCCATTTTCTGGGCAAAACGTTGATCAAAATACTGCTCAAATTCCTGCTGTTTGAATGTTAACAAATTGGCTGCAGTATCTGCATGATTGAGTTGTGTGTTCATAGTATCTTCCTCCATAAGCAACCTATAGTTGACTGGTCGGTCAAGTTGCTTGTCAAAAAAAACCGAATAAGCAGCAGGCTTATCCGATAGCTAATTATCAGGCGTTAATTTCAATACGAATAGATTTTAGTGCTGAACCCAAACGATAAATCGTTTCCGGATCATTACTGGCCTTGGCAATCAATATCATACCTTCAAGATAGGCCAGCATTGCCTCGGCAGTTCTTTCTGTATCCAGTGGAGCAATATTATTGGCTGCAATTGCTTCATCCAGAGTATTTTTAAAACGTGCTCGAGCCTTAACAAAAACAGCAGTCAGTTTTGCCCGCAAGACATCATCCTGAGTACTTATTTCCAGGGCCAGATTACCAAACAGGCAACCGGGCATATGCCCTTCAAGATTTTTTGCGGCTTTTTGCCAGAAATAGGCAGCATCAATCATATAATCAATGCGTTCCATAGGCGGCAAATTAGCATCAAATGCCTCATGCACAAAACCATGTGCCCAATCCTGAGCAAATTCCTCAATCACCGCCAGTACCAAATCACGTTTGGACGAAAAAAAATGATAAAAACTACCTTTTTGTATTTCTGCTTTATCACATATTTCTTTAATACCCACATCAGCATAGCTGCGGTTGTGAAAAAGTGACTTGGCCACATTAATTATGCGTTGTTGAGTATCTATTGCTCTATTCATGAGATCATTATAGTTGACCGACCGGTCAAGTCAAGAAAAAAGTAATTTATTATATTATTATTTAATAAATTCTTCACTATTGGTAGCTCAAAAAAATAACGACGGGAAAATAAATTATGTACAGTAGAGCACTCTTAAAATCTGCAAGTTATTGAAAATACAGAAAAGGAAAATTATAGTTTTCACTCACTGGTCACACATTGTCAGCAAAACAATATGTGACCGAAACATAATAGTGACCGATATTACCGGCTGAAATACATTTTTTCTTTATTGAGCTTATATGACCAGGGTAAAGCGGAATTTTTCCAGCCATTTTTTAAGCGCCAGTTTTTACGCTCACCTTTTTTAATAGTTGAGCCTTCAAAACCATCGGTAACGACATATACATTTTTATAGCCCTTATCCCCCCAGAGTGCTTTAGCACTGGGAGCACCGCGAGTACCACCTGAACGACACATCAAAATTATCGGTGCATCCTTGGTTAAGCCTCTTTTTTCCAGAGCCTGAGCAACAAGAGCTTCAAAATCAGGATTTTTTTGCATTAAATAAACCGGCTTTTTACTATTCCATTTTTCACGGTTTGCCACCATAAAAGGAATATTAATATCCACTACATCAGTAAAGCCGGTAAACATAATTTCGATAGGATCACGTACATCAACAAATAATACCTTATCCGCCATTTTCTGTTTCATCTGGTAGGCTTCTGTAGAATCCAGATACAATTTCCATGGTGTTTGTTTTTTACTATCCTGCGGCTCCGGTGCCGCAGAAGCAGATAAAGATAATGTTGTCATCATCAATAAAATTAATACTATCAGTACGGGTTTAACTTGTTTCATATAAATATTCCTCTATTAAAATATAATAAACATCTTATATTTATTACATTAATGGCACAGTGATTAAATCACCAAACAGGGATTATTTAAAATAACAGGCGCTAAATTACCATTTCGCCATTCAAGATGAGCTATTTATTTATAGAAAAACTGCCTCTGCTTATTTATAGCAGCTTTTCAGTCGTCATATAATTGTCATAACGGCATGTTATGCCACAATTTTTATGCTAGGACATACTCATGAAAAACAGTCATACAAACCTGCCTCCCGTGTATAGAACTTTTTTTTTTGATCAACAATGGCATTCGCAAGTTGTCAGATTTTTTATCCGCTTACTTATGCTGGCGATTTATTTCTGGATGACCACCGGATTTATTAATTTATTTTTAAACCTCTATCATTCTTATCTTGATAACTGGTCTCATGGTGCAGAAATTATGATTAAGGATATTGTTATTATTCTCGCCTCACTGGAGCTGATCAGAGTTTTTCAGGCTTATTTATTAATGGCCGGGTGAAAGTTACTTTTATTCTGGATGTTGCCCTGGTGGTATTAATAGCTGAACTAATAAGCCTGTGGTATAAAGAATACAGCAGCAATGAGGTTTTTATGAGTATCTTTGTTATCTCCATCTTAGTTGTATTACGGCTAATTACCATGAAATTTTCACCTGACTGCAGTGACCACTGAGCACGGATTCTAGAGACACTGACGAATTAAATACCTATTTAAGCACATTGAAAAGACATAAGATGATAGTTAGCATCTTATGCCTAATACCTCTTACTTAATAGTGTTTTTATCAAGATAAACTGCTGTGCTCAGCATTAATAGCAAAGACAAAATCAACAAAGCAAAGGTTGATAATACGGGAATCTCCTTAGCTCCAGGTTCACTCACTCTTGCATTGGCCAGAATCGGGCTCTGCCCATTGCCTTTGTCATCTATAGCCGAACCATCACTATTAGCATCCCAATAAGCTCTGGCTGTATTTATAATACTATGAGGCAGAGGTAAGCCCACTCTGCTGGTACTGAACTCAACAATAACTTTATGCTGAGCCAGAGCAAAATCCATGACACCCAGATCACTGGCCAATATCGCATCAATTTCAATACTATTGTTTGCTGCATCAAAAACACAACTATTAATCACTGAAGTACTGCCAGGGGGCATGGAACAATTAAGCGAACCGGCAATATAGCTGGCGCCCACAGGCATTACATCTGAAATTAACAGCGCTAATACTCTGCTATTGAGATTATTAACTATCTCTACCGTCCAGTTAATATCCGGCCAGCGGCCAAAGCGCTTCCCCTGCTTATTCATAGTGGGTGACAATAAATGGGCGGGGGGCGCAAAGCCACCTGCTGACACAGCAATAAAATGAGTTGACTGGTTACCATTGGCCTTATTACCATCACCATCAGAATGAGTAGGGCTAATACCATTGGCCGTTACACTTGCCTGATTAATAAAAATTTCTCGATCGGCATTGCCATCAGTACCGGCATCATAAAGGGGATCATTGATAGTAATATCAAAATAGATTTTTTCCTGTGTACCTACAGCCAGGCCGGCAATACTGATATGCACATTGCGCCCGGACACGCTGGCAGACACTGCTGCCGAACTCGTAATAGAACCCGGCACATAGCTCAGACCATCAGGGATTAAATCAGTAACATTAATATTGCTTAGATTCAGCACACCGTCATTGGTAATAATGAGCTGATAACGCATAGTATCATTGGGTGTGTTACTGCCTGACGCATCCGCGTCTAGCAACTGTGTCACCAGTTTCTGCACATAAATTTCAGCACTTGGTGGTGATACAATAGCCACTGGAAATTGCGTAGGCTGATAGCCGTTTACTTCATTTCCATCCCAGTCCGTAAGCTTCACAGCCGTTTCAATAGTATTTACATTACCCTGATTAAACACAATAGTACCATCCAGCACCGTGGTTTTTATCACTACCTGGTAAGTAATAGTGACCACAGCACCACCAGCCATACGTCCCACCTGAACTTCCAACTCCGTAAGTGACGGACTGCTGTCTATACCCTGAGTTGTACTCAGACTACCCGGCACATAATCCACCAGAGAAGAAATAGAATCCTTAAAAACCACATCACTCAAAGAAGCACTATGCTTATTTAACAGGATAATGGTATAAGTCATGGTATCACCGGGATTGTTAATACCATTGCCGTCCACATCCCCTGTTAATGCAACAGTTTTGGTCGCATAGATAAAGTCAGCATCAATAGGCGTAACATCCACCGCTCCTGAACCAGTATACTGACGCACCGGCAGTGGTGCATGAGATGCTGTTTGTCCATTATAAAGAGCACTGATAGTATTAGTGATTGCTATATTCGCCGGCACTGAAGAATCAACGGTGACATCAAAGCTAAAGCGCTTGCTGGCCTCACTAAGAGTAATATCTCCTAAAGTAAACACCGGACTGCCCGGATCGGTTTCATCGACCACCGCCTGCCCCGAGGTGGAACCCGGTACATAGTGCAAGCCGGCAGGGATCACATCTGTTAACAGTACATTTCTGGCATCAGAAAAGCTATTATTGTGTAACACTTCGACCGAATAACTAAATACCCCACCAATAGGCGGTGTTGGATTACTGGGCGTTTTAATAATTTCCAGATTGGGTTCAATAATTTCAATATTAATCGTTGCCGGGCCATCGGCAATGCCGCCATCAGCAGTTACATTGGCCTCATTGGTTAAGATAACACCCTGAACGTTGGCAGCAATATCTTCAACAATACCTTTTAAACGAATCACCAGAAAATCGTTAGTGGCATCACCGTCAGCAATATTTTCTACTCTGCCCAGATCAATTGTCACCAGTGTCTCTGTTGCCGGATCGGGTATGGCTGGTACAACAAGCGCATTACCCGAACCGTTATAACTGATATTTTTAGGTGCATGAATCCCCAGCAAGGCATCCATAGTCACACCAATGGGCAGCAGGTCAGTCACCTGTACATTGTTGGTAGTACCTTCCTGCATATTCACAATGACATCATAAAAGACTTCATCACCAATGGTGAATTTATCTGAAGGATGAGCAATATCCAGCTGCTTAGTCAAAGCAATACCCGCAGCCAATGTTAAGGTGGCAGATTTTTGTATCACATAATTATTAAGACCCGCAGCACCGTCAGAGCCGTCTCGTCCATTAACACCGCTGGCCTGGCTATTATAATCAGCCGTCACCGTATTGTTCAGCGTATCACCGGCAACAGCAGTGGCAACAACTTTCAACTGGTATTCAATAGTTAAACTGCCCTCGGGTAAAAGTGTTAATGCAGGCCAGGTCAGCGTATCATCAGGCACTATAGTCGTTTGAATAATTGCATCAGTTTTCACCAACGGCAGTCCATTGCTACTATTAATCACCTTGCCTCCGGGATTATCCACAAACAGCAGTGCAAAACTGTCAGGCAGGTTGGCCGTCAGATCTTCAGCAATAACATCCACCAGATTCAGACGATATGCTATCGCCTCCGTTGAAGTATTTTTCAACTGCACCTGATAAGTCACCAGATCGCCTGCAACACTACCTGCGGCACCGGCAATAATTTTTTTCTGCAGACTGATTGCCGGCTCAATAACACTGACTCTGGCATTGTCAGAAGAAGGATTAACAGCCCCGTTGTAACTAAGTTGAGCCTGGTTAAGCAGTTGTGTTCCCTGCTGATTCGACAGGATATTATCCACTCGTACCTGATAGCTGATAACAACCTCCACTGCCGATGTCAGGGAATTTAAAATATCACCAAAATCAAAATTCAGATGATTACTCGCTGCCGGCCAGTTTACCTGTGGTGTACCGCTATACGTCAGACCGGGAGGAATAGTCAGGCTGACAATTTGCGCCGGAAAAAACAAGCCGGCAGGCAGATTATCAGCAACAACAAAATTACTGGTGCTGCCCGGAGGTATAGAAATGGTCAGTGTTTGGCTATGACTGTCACCTATTTGTAAATGGGCATCACTTGTTTTAGTAATAATAGGTTTATTAACAAACACGGATTCCTGAGTATAAGCATTTATATCATTCACCGGTAACGATAAATCGCCTGTACGCTCACCATTGCCTGTACCCGGCGCACCCAGAATACCGCTGCCGCCACTACCGGTATTACCTGGTAAGGAGGTTGCCGTGACTACTGCACTGTTTTTTAATTCATCTTCAAACAGAGCATCTGCAGCAGCCTGAGAGGTATAGTGAATAATCACTGTTTCTCCGGGTGCAAGAAAACGCTCATTAGCAGGCAGACAGGCAGACATGTCAAGGCGCACACGATGCACCAGTGCGGTGCTGTCAATAACAACACAGGCGGATAAATCCTGTCCGCCGCGACTCATGGTTGCACTAAGCAGTGTTGGTAATGAAAACTTATTTTTATTCATGATGTCTGACAGTGCAGCATCCCAGGCGTAAGTACTATGAAGACTGCTATTGTTAGTAAAGCTGAGCACATAATCAATCAACTGCCCTGCAACAATTGATTTGGGTGAAGCTACTTTGCTTATATCAAGTTCAGGTTCAGCAATAATAGTGCTTAAAGAGCGACTCAGATGCTGCTCATGATTAAAGCCGTTAAGATAGTTGACCTGTACCCGGTTGGTCTTGGAATTACCGCGGTTGTTGCTATCATGATTCAATACCTGCACCTGATATTCAATAATAATTAAATCTTTATCCGGATCAGCTGAGACATTATTAATATTACCAAATGCAAACGAAAGCTCTCTATTATCATTGGCCACAGAGAAAAAAGAGGATGGATCAACATTGGTCGGTGTAGTGGGTATCTCTGGCCAGCCGGGATCAGGTACGGTATTCAATGGATCCTGTGAATAAAAGATATCACTATGATTCGCATAAGCAATGGCAGAGCCATCAACATAACGATAACCTTCAGGCAGTAAATCACTGATAAAAGGCTTAGTTGTTGACGACAAAGTTAAAGTGTTTTTCGGTATGGAAAAAGTCAGACGGTAAGTCAGTATTTCACCAATTGCCGCTTCTTTATCCTTGTCATCAGTAAAGCTTTCTGAACTGGCCACTAATCGTTTAGACAGTCCCAGTGTAGATATTTGAAAAAAATCATTATCCGTATCACTAGTCCCGCGGGAGACTGCAGTACCAGCAGATGCCGGCTGCGAACTGCCCTGTACATCAGCTTCATTTTTAAACTTTGTGCCGGTCACCGCACCGGCCAGAATGGTCACATCAAATTCAAACACATCACTTTGACCCGGCAGCAGTGAGCCTGAGCTCATCGTATAGGATACTATTGGGCTGGCAAAAGAGAAATTATAATTTGCCGGTGTAACAACAGGCACAACAGGTTGCGCCAGATCCACCACATTGCCAAATTGATTCAGTATGTCAGTAACCTGCACATCATAAAGAGGTGACGTGCCGGTGTTGGTCACGATTAATTTTACCCGTGCGCTGTCACCACCTTCAAGGCTGCTCGGGGTAATATGTTTAGCAATACCGGCAACAGGCTCGACAAAGTGATTATCATAACTGGCTGAAATATCACCTGCAGGCTTATTGGTATAGTTAAGACGTACAATATTATGTTTTAACTGCTGATGGCTGCTGCCATCATTTTGGCCAACATCCGCCACCAGCACTCTGACTTTAAAGGTAATGGTATTATTACCTGGGTCTGCATCGCTAACCACCTCAGTAGTGCCGGCAATACTGATAGTTAAATCATTGCCTGAGACACTTGCTGCAGGAGCATTAGCAAGAATAATTCCAGCAGGATCAAGTGTATGACTTAAACTGCCGGGCTGATAGATATAACCATCGGGCAGTGTGTCCACTAAGGTCAGATTTTCTGTACTGCCTTCCGGTAAGACCACCGGAAATTCATATTCAATAATATCACCCACAGTTACCGTAGCCGGATCACCACTACTGTCTGACAATGGAATAATCTGTGCGACATCTTTACTGATAGCTACCGTACTGATTGTTACTCTGGCTGTATCTATTTGATCAGGGTATAAAATTGCACTGCCGACATTAGTCCAGCGGGTGGTTGCAGTATTGTCAATTTCCTGCTGTGGATATACCGTATCAGCAAGCTCACAGTGATAGCGGATAATGGCTGTATCTTCACCATAAGGCGTTCCTATCGAACCATCATTGGCCGCCAGTGATGCCATGGTACCGACAAGATCCACAACATGATGATCAATAGTGATGCCGGTGGTGAACAAGTTATCAGCAGCAGGTGAGACAGCCAGAACCGCACCTAATCCATCCTCAATACTGTCTACAGTACAATTAATCAGCCCGGCAGGGCTAATATCAGAAATAAATACATTAGCGGCAGCATGACCACCAATATTTTCAATGGTTATGACATAATCCAGTTGATTACCTGCTTCCACTTCACTCAGATCACTATCTACCGGTGTACTCAGCGGCGGGGTAAAAACTCCGGCAGGATTATTAGTAGCCGCAATTCCTTTAGTTATTTCTAATAAGGGAGCCCGTACAACAAAAGAGGCTGATTTTTCTTGTTGAATTAAGGAACCATCGGTTGAGCGTACCTGATAGGTCACCAGATTATTTAACGTCAGTCCATCTGAAAAAGGAATGTTTTTTATCGGTATATTCAGTCGTAAAGCATGAATGGGACTGGGACCTGGCAAAGCCGGCTGAATACTATTCCATTTCAGGGTAAATGAATTTGTCGCCGCACTGACAATCAGGGAGTCTGGATCGGCATTATGGGTATCGGCAGGGTCAAAAGAAAAATTGGCGTTGGCATTAATATCCGTATTGGTATCCAGTGCGCTGGCATCAAGTACGGGCAGCGGCAGAAAATCCTGAACAATAATATCGCTCACATAACCAGAAGGGATATCTATTTCCAGTAAAAATTCAATGTTATCACCCGGGAAATATTGTGCCTGGGGAGCAATAATTGATTTTTCAGTATTAATTTTAACCACACTTAACTGACTGCTGGAGCCGTCACTACAATTAACTGCAGCACCGCCATCCACATCATAATTAAGCGTTGAAGTGCGTGCGAGAGGATCACCGGCCAGCAGCGGCAGCCCAGTTCCGCTATATAGGGTGTCCACCTGCACCTGATAGCTTAATGTCGCATCGGTATTAATATGATTACCGCTAATATCAAAAAACAGCGAGGTTGAGTCATCAGGATTGCCCACTGCAGCTGGGACAATGGCGGCAGCAGGAGCACTGCCCAGTCTCAGGCTGGCCGAACCGGGAACAAGACTTAAACCATCCGATAGGCGTTCTTCAATAATGACATTTAGCGTAGCATTATAGGCATTAAACTGAAAGTTACTGGTAAAGGTAACAATATCTCCCGGGTTCACAGTACTGGCCGAACTGGTGGATTGAATAGCCGCATGTTTGGCATTCAGAGTATGGTTTTTCGTATCACTTAAAATATTACCCAGATAATTACCACTGACTCCCGCCTGATTTATAATTGCCTGCACTGCGCAACTGTCGGGATTTAAAACATTTGTTACATAGCTGCCAAATTGTGCAGTGACATCAGAGCTGCCGGCGGTGCCGGTAATAGGATCACAATGCACACTCAGCGCAGTCCCATTATTAATATCATCATCAACAGCACAATTACTGCCGCTGATAGTCGCGGGTGTGGTAATTGCTAAGGCAGCAAAATCCGGCGTGTCTGTTAAAAATAAGTCATTCACCAGCTTAGTCTGGGCAAGTTCAACATTAAGCATATAAGTAAAGGGAAATGCCGCTCCTGGCACACGTTCATTTTCAGCTGCAGTCGAGTTTTTTTGCAGAATAGCCAGCACCGGGGTAAGCTGCTGGGTATCAGTACTGCCTTCAATAGTATCCCCTTCACTGGCCGTAGGGGTATCACCAAAGCGGTAGACCCCCTGAGTTGAAATATTGAGCGGCACACCAATCACAGCACTGGTTGCCAGTGTAGTACAGACATTAACAAGCAGCGCAGGCCCGCCGGCGACCACAGAGCCGACAGGAATTTCAAGTAAATAAAGATGACTGTCCTGCGGGCCGCTGATAGTATCAGGAATATTGAGCGACAAGCTATCCACCAGTTCATTTGACGGTGGCGCAAAGATGCCGGCATCAATGGCATTGACCGGCCCCAGCACAGGGCTGCTGGACGAGTTGAAACTCAGTTCAGGAGGTAAGATTAAACGAATATAGGGCTCATATCCGGGGGAACCCATATTATTGAATGCAACATCAAAACACACTGATTTACCCGGCAGCTGCTCACTTTGAATACCATTTGAAACCGTAGGCAGTGCTGCAAATACAGTACTCAGACTCAGCAGCAGCAGTAAAAAGAAAAACACACGAAACAGCAGTAACTTTCTGGTTATCAACACACGCAAAAGAACACCTTTAAGAAAAGTCAATACAACAAGTGCTTATATCATACTAAAAAATCTGCTGCTTTTCAGCAAATTATAATAAATACAAAATAAAGCCCTTAGTTTTTCAATCATTTAGACGAAGTCGGCTCAGCAGATATAATACTATTTGGCACAATCTGTATTCAGTGTCTATACTCTATAGAACTTCAGCAATGGACTTAGTTATGAAACCTCTAATGTATCTTATGCTCTTCACTATGTTTTATTTTACCATCACGGTTCAGGCTGTTGCCAACCCTCCTCCTGCCTTTGAAGGACGGCGCTTATATGTGTCTTACTGCCAGCTTTGTCATGGTGCAAAGGGACAGGGTGATGGTGCTCTGGCGGAGGCAATGAATATTAAACCTGCTGATTTAAGAACCACAACCCGCTCCCGAAGCGATACGATATTAACCAAAATTATTACCGGCGAAGGCAAGCAGACAATTACCGGGCGCGATCGGCATAATATCCTCAGTGAAGCCATGCCGGAGTGGAAAGATGTATTCAGTAAAACACAGGTTAAGGCACTCATTGCCTATCTGCGTTTTCTCAGCAGTTCCAAATATGAATTGATGGGCGACCCGCAGCTGGGCTTTAAACTTTATCAGACCTATTGTCAGGTATGTCATGGTATTGAAGGTGATGGTGAAGGCATTATGACCCGTCTGATAGGTATTACCCCCATGGATCATACCAATCCTAACGAAACCAATGCCTTGAGTAATGCCCAGTTGATTAAAAGCATCTCAGCAGGAAAAGGACGCTTTATGCCCGCCTGGCACAAGACACTGAGCCAGAACGATATTGAAGCCTTAGTCAGTTATATCCGCCTGCTGGCTTACTAAAGAAACAAGCAAACCCGCTCATATTATGACTATCAGAAGCTTGGCTAGCAGTAGAAATTTATATGCATTTTACCGATTTTTACTGGGCTTATATTCTCCCGCCTGACTTTCCATCAGCACTAGCTGATCCAGAAGCTCTAGCATGTCTTCCTGGCTTTTGACAAAGAAAGGAGCCGTTTTGTATTTTCCATTAACAATAATCGCAGGTACGCCACGCATATTATAAAGGACAGAAAGTCGTCGCGCTTTATTTGTTTTGGCTAAAACCTCTTTTGAAAAATAAGCATTCTCATAATCCAAAGCACTAACCCCATGGCGCAGAAAAAAATGTCGGATAGCCAATTCACTATAAAATTGTTTGCCTTCAGTATGAATGGCCTGATATAACTTAGTATGTAATTTATCTAAAACACCCAGTTTCTCAGCGGTATAATAAAATTTAGCCATTTCACTCCACGTTGGTGCCAGAATAGCCGGAATACGAATAAAATCCACTTCTGGATGTCGGCTTAGCCATTTATCCAGCTTAGGTTCTAATTCTAAACAATGCGGGCAATTATATAAAAACAGCTCAATGACTTCGACTCTTCCTTCGCTGCTCTGTGTCTTTATCGAGGGATCGATACGCATAAAATGACTGCCTTGACGATATTTTTTCTGTACAGATAATATTTTTTTATCGTGTGTTGTCATCTCCCCTGAATCTATAGCGTAAACAACTGAATACATATTAGTAACACATAAGAAAATACTACAAACGGCTATAAGATTGATTAACTTCATTGTAATGCTACTCTCAACTGTCTACGCTGTAATAAATAATAAATAACAGGAATTAAAATCATAGAGACCAGTGGTGCGCTGATCATACCTCCGACCATAGGTGCTGCAATACGCTGCATCACTTCGGAGCCTGAACCTCTCGATAACATAATAGGCATTAAGCCCATAATAATCACTAGGGCCGTCATTGCTTTAGGACGAACACGTTTAATTGCACCATCAATAACTGCTTCAAGCAACTCATCTTGAGTGTTAGGTTGATGACGCTGCATTGATTCTCGTAAATAAATAATCATCACCACACCAAATTCTGAAGCAACACCAGACAAAGCAATAAAACCAATAGCAACTGCTACTGAAAAATGATAATCTAGAACATATAGAAACCAGATGCCCCCTAATAGCCCAAAGGGTACTGTGAGCATAACCAATAGCGACTCTGTTATATTATTAAAACTTAGATATAATAGTATAAGAATTATTAACAAGGTAAATGGAAGAATATAGCTAAGACTATTTTTTACTCTTTGCATATATTGATATTGACCTGACCAATTCAGAATATATCCCTCTGGAAGTCTTAACTGCTCATCCAGTAACTGCTGTGCCTGAGTAATATAAGTACCAATATCAGTATTTTTTAAAGTAATAAATACCCAGCTATTTAAACGCCCATTTTCACTTTTAATCAATGGTGGGCCGTCAACTACTGTTATCTCAGCCAGGTCTTGTAATTGTACATGAATATCTTCTGTAGCAACCAATGCCAATTCCTTTAGCTTCGTTAATGAGTCACGTAAGTATTGGGGATAGCGTAGATTAATCGGGTATCGTTGCTGTCCTTCAATCGTATAGCTTAAGTCAACACCTGCAATAGCAATATTGGCCGCATTTTGAATATCAGCAATACTCAGTCCATAATGAGCAGCAGCATAACGATCAATATCAATATTAACATAACGAGCACTGGCAGCCCGTTCAGCATAGACACTATGAGACTCTGGCAAGGTTTTTAATAAGTGCTCTACTTTTGTACCAATGCTCTGAAGGGTCTTAAGATCAGGACCCGAAATTTTAAGACCTACAGGGGTATTAATACCGGTTGACTGCATATCAATACGAGTTTTAATCGGCATCAACCAGGCATTATTTAACCCCGGAACCTGAACATTCTGATCAAGCTCTTGAATAATTTTATCCATAGTCATACCAGGGCGCCACTGCTCTTTTGGCTTTAAACGAATAGTACTTTCAATCATAGTCAGTGGTGCCGGATCAGTCGCCGTTTCTGCCCGACCTACTTTGCCAAAGACCTGTTCTACTTCTGGAATACCTTTAATCAAACGATCAGTTTGCTGCAACAATTGCCGCGCCTTGCCGATAGAAATAGCGGGTAATGTTGTCGGCATATACAATAAGTCACCTTCATTCATCTGAGGCATAAATTCACTGCCTAAGTGCGACATAGGCCAGAAACTTGTCACTACCAGTAATGCAATAAGCACACTGAGTTTGCGAGGTTGTGTTAAGGCTTTTTTCAAAATTGGTTTATAAATTGCAATTAACCAGCGATTTAAGGGATTATCTTCTTCTTTATGAATTTTACCTCGAATAAAAAATGCCATTAAGGCAGGCACTAAAGTAATAGAAAGTATTGCGGCCCCAGCCATAGCATATGTTTTGGTATAAGCTAAGGGTGTAAATAAACGTGCTTCCTGAGCCTGTAAAACAAAAATAGGCAAGAAACTTAAGGTAATAATGAGTAAAGAGAAAAATAAGGGCGGGCCAACTTCAGAAGCCGCCTGAGTAATAATAGCAATACGTTGTTGTAAAGTAGCACAAGAAAAGTCAATAGATTCTGCTTTTTTATGCACATTTTCTATTAATACAATAGTCGCATCCACCATAGCACCAATGGCTATTGCTATTCCCCCCAGGGACATAATATTAGCGTTGATCCCCTGCCAATGCATCATACCAAATGCCAGCAATATGCCTGCAGGTAAACTGATTAAAATAATTAATGATGAACGTATATGGTATAAAAAAACTGCACAGACCAGAATAACCACTAAGAATTCTTCAATAAGATGATTACTTAAGGTATCAATACTGGAGCGAATGAGCTGCGAACGATTATAAGTTTCTACCAGTTCAACACCCTCTGGTAAACTGGCTCGTAATTGCTCCAGTTTGGCTTTGACCGCATCAATAGTATCTAATACATTTTCCCCATAACGCATAACGATAATACCACCCACCACTTCACCCTGACCGTTCAAATCAGCAATACCTCGGCGGGCAGCAGGACCGATACGAATTTCACTGGCAATATCATCCAGTAGGACAGAGGATATTGACATGCGCCGGCGCAATGTTGGCACACTGATTAAACGAATATCATCCAGACTTTTTATATAGCCACTAAAACGCACCATATACTCAGCTTCAGCTAATTCAAGAGTTGATCCCCCCTGCTCTTGATTTGACTGTTCTATTGCCTGTTTTACATTGGCTATAGTCAGGTAATAACCTCTTAGTTTATCAGGATCAATTAATACTTGATACTGCTTAACCATACCACCCAACGTTGCCACTTCAGCAACACCAGGCAAGGTTTGCAGTTCATATTTGAGAAACCAGTCTTGTATACTACGCAATTGTGACAGGTCATGCTTACCAGTCGTATCTTTAAGTGCGTATTGATAAATCCAGCCTACACCTGAAGCATCAGGGCCTAGTTTTGGCTTTGCCCGAGCAGGTATTTGATCGGTTATTTGACTCAGATACTCCAACACTCTGGAACGTGCCCAATAAATGTCTGTGTCATCAGCAAAAATCACATAGACATAAGAATCTCCAAAAAAAGAATAGCCCCTAACGGCTCGTGCACCGGGTACTGATAATAGAGCTGTTGACAAAGGATAAGTGACTTGATCTTCGACCACTTGCGGGGTTTGCCCACTATAATGAGTACGAACAATAACCTGTACATCTGATAAATCCGGTATGGCATCCAAAGGAATGGTCATTAGCGAATAAACACCCCAGGCACTGCTGAGGAGGGTAATCAAGAGTACTAAAAGCCGATTATGGACAGACCATTTAATAATTGCAGCAATCATTATTTTCTCGATACCATCAAATTAATTTTCCATGCGTGAAAAACCAGCGGACAACTGGCTTTCTGAGTCAATTAAGAACTGTCCAGAAACAACGATTTTATCCCCTTCATTTAAGCCTGAAATTATTTCTGTCAAACCTTTTGATTCTTCTCCTGCAACCACAGATACTGGCAAAAAGTGTCCCTTAGAGTTGATACTCACAACTCGTTGACCATTACCTGTACGAATAATTGCTTCTGAGGGCACTAATAATAAATTTTTCCGAGTATTCCCCTGAATATTCACACGAGCAAACATACTCTGTGACAGACCTGGATGATTAGTCTTAAATTTTAAGCGTATCTCTAGAGAGCGGGTGGTATAACCAACAGGAGGTTCAACACGAGTCACTTTGCCGATAAACTGCTTACCCGGCAAACCACGTACTTGCATAATAGCTGCCTGCTGTTCTTCGATAAATGGCCATTGACGTTCAAATATTTCTGCAGTTACTTCAATAAGCTGATAGTCGCCACCCAGGTTAAACATAGTAAATCCCTTATTAACACGATCACCAACTTTACCTCGTTGAGCATAGACAAAACCTGCCTCTGAGGCATAAACCATCGAGGCTAGATCGGTGCCACTGCCCCTTTGCAATTGTGCAATTTGCTCAGGATTCATACCCGATTTATATAAAACTGAAAGCAAAGATGCGGCAATTTTATTTTTGCTTTTCTTGTAGGCAAGTTGATACGCTTGTTGTATTTTCTCCAACTCAGGAGATTTAATGGAAAAAAGTAATTCTCCTTGCGTAATAGTATCGCCTTGAACTTTATCGGCTATGTATACAATGGTTCCTTTTACCGGTGGGGTAATCCGTCTTCTAGCCATCGGATCCACACGGGTTATTTTACCCAGGGTCTCAATACTACGTTGCAATTCACCCCGATAAACCTGAGCAACACGTACACCCAGGTTATTAAGTACCTGGGAATCAATTTGAACTGCTGGGAATTTCTCATGAAATGATTTTTTTTTATCAATTAAAACATTAGATTCAACCTTTGTATGAGTAAAGCTCTGATCCTGAATTTGATCCATACTCATTTGAGGCCCATTAATAGCAATACCATGAGCCTTATTCACCACAAGATCCATGCCACATATAGGGCAATCACCTGATTCATCAGAGACAATGTGGCTATGCATTGGACAAATATATTGAGTTGATACAGATTTTGAGGTAACAATTGTCTCCAGCTCATTTTTATTTAGAACCGTTTGGCCACCATCCTGTTCATCAGTTGAAAATAAAACGCTCAAATTAATAATAACAACTACAGTCAGCATAATTGCAAAGGCTGGCTTTACTTTTGTCATAATATTATTCATAGGTAATTTCATTTTGTATATAATAACTACTCAGCTAACCAGTCCATACCGGTCAACCATCAAAAAGTAACACAGACATTCAGCTCACTATTTTTATATGTCTAAAACTCGCTGCACTAAACTAAACACATTTAACCACCTTTCCCCTAAAAAAACAGGGCGAAGGTGCTTTGGCTTTAAATCCCTCCTTTTGGTCTTTTATAGCCTAGGGTGCTTTTGAAAGTATGGGAATTCTCATTAATTGCAATTCAAAGATATAGGGCCAGTATTTTCCAGTAATAAAAAAATGATCCGTTTTTTTATTATACGCGATACCATTAAGTACCGAATGTTGATTTTTTCTTTGCTTTTTAGGAAATAGCGCTTGTAAATTCAGCCAATGTTCTACCTGCCCATTATCGGGATTAATCTGAGCGATACAATCAGTTGGCCATACATTACTATAAATCTTTCCCTGAGCATAATCCAATTCATTTAAACCATGAATAGGACTATGACCCGATTGAACTAATACCTGGCCTGTTTTTACCCCTGTATCTGTATCATAATAACTGAGCATAGCTGAGCCATTACTGAATAGCAGGCTATTATTAATGCTTGTGACACCCCATAATTCTTTATTTTTATCCTCCATTGATAGTTTTTTCTTTTCTAATAGTTTTAATTGCTCCGTAGAATAGAACAAAAGCATACCGGCTTGCCAGGTCAGTTGTAATAACTTATTGTTATAAATACTCAATCCTTCTGCAAAATACTGCTTTTTTAAATTCAGAGAATTAATAATTTGTCCATTATCAGGATTAATTTGACGTATAGAAGAAAAGCCATTAAGCCCTGTGCTTTCATAAAGAAAACCATCAAAAAAAACCAGCCCCTGAGTAAAAGCAGAATCATCATGAGGCAATATTCGAATAACCTGATACCCCAGAGTTTGTTTAGTAAGTGGTTTAGCTTTCTTTTTTTTCTCCGATACTGTTTGTGCAACAAGTTCACAAGTCCCCATAGCATATACAGGAATCAGTTCATTACTCCTGACGGGAGAACAAAAAAACAAGATAAAATATAGAGCAATATAATATTTTTTGAAGCTGATTTTTCTTATCATAACGAAGACATTAAACTCAACTTTTTCTTTAAACTTAATAACGAAGAAAAGGAAAAGCTGAGTCAACACATAAAGACTAATGCAATGAATAGATTGCTGTATCATGATGCAATGGATCAAATTGATATATTTTCAAACGACGTGAGGGTTCAAAATTATATTGAATCTCTACCTTATGCATACCAGGAGAGCCATCACTTGCAACAGGTGGTACATAGATTCCACCCCAGGGTCCACCAGCATTTGGCCACGCATAGTTACGTCCAAAGGTAAAGAAACAGCCTGAACCCATTTGTGGTAAAGCATTATCAGGATCACTTTTATTTCGTGGAGTAGCTTGTAAAAACTCTTCAGTACCACCAGTATTCATTGGAAACAGGCGATCATTTGTTACTACAATTTCTCCTGTAGACAAGTCTGTAGCCAAGGCGGCTTTAGCTGGATTATCAGTATTATCAAGTAACACATGATCATCAACAACATCACCTTCGGAAACCACCACATCACCACTAATAATATCAGTTCTGGAACCCACAATAACAGTCGAGTCAGTATGAATATCTTGAGCAAGTTGTGTACTGGGGTCAGTGTCTTGAAATTGATTTTCCCAACCACGAGAGCCACCAAAATCAACATTCATATAACCATGCACAAAATGATCAGCATTATAAAGAGTTACATTATAAGTATAAGGGCGTTTTAGCCAATCATGGGCACAGCCATTACATATTCCTTTAAAACTAGCAGGCCCCAGACTTGTACCATCTCCAGCCAAGCCTTGACGACTACCATAAATGGTATTATTAACATATAACAAAGTAATGGTTGCATCTGGATCTGCTATTACACCCGCAGGTAATTTTGTTCGATCTGACCAATCAAGATAAGCTGCTCGTAAATCTTCCACTATCTGTTTGAGTTGCCCCTTATTTTCTTGTGCTTTTTGCACAGCTTGAATTGCTGTGGCAACAATAATATTACTACTCTTGGGTACATTTATATTTGCTGGATTATTGCTTATTTGATTATTCTTAATAACACGTAATAATGTCCATAAACGCTTAGCAGGTGATAATTCGCCAATTTTAGCAATAGCCGCATATTTATTGGCTTCACTACCTTTTGGATCAACACCAAAGACATCAATTTCCCATTGAGGTAATGTTTTTGCCTCAACACCGGGCTCACCACTGGCACCTTTTTTCAAAGCATTTTCAGTAACCTGAACTCTAGGTGGGTGAATACGCCAGCCCCATGTATAAGTTAAATTATAATATTTACCCAGACTCTGTTTGATTTTAATGGTGTATTGAGTACCTTCATCCAACATGGGAAAATACGTTTGATCCATTGATGCATGAAACGGCCCTCTTTGGCCATCTGGAGTTTGATCAAAATTCATTGTCATAGGGGAAAAATCTTCTATTCCCCCGGTAAGTATATTGACATGATAGGTGATCGTCCAAGGCACATCCTGTACTGCAGAGGGATCAATAAATGCGGTATCCGCTTCAATATGTTGATCCCAATAGAGCATATTAACATCAACATTCCCTCCGATAACGGTTTCACCCGGTTGACAAACTCCCCCAGCACAAATAGGCTCAACTTCTTTAATCTTATTGGGGCCTGTATAATGCAGCATAGGAAAACCACTATAAGCACGACCCGCTACTTGATTACCCTCCAAAATATCAATACCTACTTGCACCATATCAAGATCAACAGCTGTGTCATTTACCACATTATCCTCAAGAATATCAATAATATAATCTAAATCTTCTGAAGGTGAGGTACGATCAATTTTCTTTTTCAATACAGGCCCATCTTGTAATAGATAGGTATCATCACCCAGCCTTGATGGTTGGGTATTGGGCATTTCATTACCATTAAAATCAAATAGATTACTATCAACAGTTAATAAAAAATTAGAACCCGGTGGATTATTAAATGGATCAACGGCTTCATGCTGACCTTCTGGAGTGAGCACTATGGTCTTAGAGCCATCGGCAGAAAGTGTCTGCTGTGAGCCAAAAAAACCACCATTTCCCGGGCGAGGCTGAGGGCAGGGATGCCCAATCCAGCCACTCACGCCACCTTCTACTCCCGGTGCAAAGTTACCACTGGTAAACTGGCAATTACCAATACCTTCTGGTGTTGCACTGGCAATCTCTATTGACAACAAGCTAATAGCAGCCAGGCCTATTATTGATTTTTTCATTTTTTAGCATCTCCTATACACTGCGCATATCAATCAGAAAGGGTTTATGATCTTTGCCTATACTTAAACGAGCGATTGACTCAGCAATATATAAGGGATGTTGTCGACTGGCCTTACTCATCCAGCGTCCGGTTTTTTCATTACCTAACCAGGCCAGGCCATTAATACGTCCTCGAATACCAAAGGCTGCCAGAATATCTCGAATATCATCAACGTCACCAGTCAAAAACTGCCACCTTGCACCTTTTGAATCTGCCAGTTTTTTTAAGTCTTGAGGAGTATCTTCTGCTGGACTGGTAGAAAGAGTATACATAAACACATCCTTACCTAAACGATCCTCAAGCATTGCTTGAACTTTAACCAGATTATCAATAATGGGATACAATTTTTCTCCTTTAACAGAGGTAAATGAAAAGAATACTAATTTGTCATGAATGAGTTCTTCATAAAACCATGATTTTTTCTTATTTTGATCCTGTACAACAACTTGTGGAAAACGTGAGGCCATTGGCCCACCCACTGCTCTTGGACAGTTTTTAAATGCTGTTTTATCTTTAATACCAGCTGCTGACGCTGCTGCAGGTACGACCAGTGATGCTAAAGAGGTGAGAAATACTCTTCTGCTTTTCATTTTTTACTCCTTGAAATTAAAAGGCTTAATTTCATTAAATATCATACTAATTGCGCTATTAAATTCAGTCTCTTTTATTTTTAACCTGGGGTTAAATCCCAGCGCAACATCATGGCATTATCTTCATGAACGTTATTATGGCAATGGATAACATAGCGGCCAACAAAATCATCAAAGCGATAAAATACTTTGGCATGATCATTAGGACCCAGTGTAGCAACATCTTTGCGGGATTTAAGCACACCCGTTGGTTTCCTGCCATTCCATTCAAGCACTTGAAATTCTTCAAAGTGAACATGACATGGATGTGCCCAGGAGCTACCTGCATTTTTAAAATGCCAGATTTCGGCAGTACCTTGTTTGGGGGTAGCAGAAACAACTGTAGGATCCATAAAGCTACCATTCACTGTCCATAATCCCATATCATGATCAAAGACCCATTCACGTTCAGCCACTACTTCATCCAGATTTATGGCGGGTAAGGGACGGAAGAAATCAGGAACACGACTATTATCAGGTGCGGAAGCTTCTTTAATACGAAACTGCATCACTTTCATACGATCGGAACCTTCAAGACGTCGACCTGTTGGCCCTTGACCGTTTACCTGTTCCATTAAATTGAGTAATTCAACCGTATCCCCTGCTCTATAACGAGAAAAGTCAATAATGATATCATGACGATTGGCTGGGCCCAGAATAATGCTTTTAGAGTCAACAGGCTCTTCCAGTAAATTACCATCATTGGAGATCACCAGGAAGCTACTATTATCACTCAAAGCTAATTCATAAAAACGTGAGGGACCACCGTCATAAATTCGAAAACGATACTTACGTCTTTCAACATTTAAAAAGGGTTGTACTTTACGATTAACGGTAATCAAATCACCTAAGTGGCCATCTGTATCAAATACGTTATAGGTTGGATTACCATTAACATCAAAACGTACATCATGAATAAGCATGGAGATATCATAGCCGAATGAATTACCTTGCCCATCATCACCAAACTGCATATTACCCGGCAAGCGAAGTGCTTCGGGATTGGGATCATTCTCATCTCCCGAATCCAGATGGTCATAAAAAATAGCCATGCCAGATAAACCTGCATAAACATTCGTGGCAGTAAAATCAATCATATGATCATGATACCAAAGACTGCCTAATGCCTCATTTGAATCATTACGTGCATACATCATGGCATAATGATGATCCCAATACTGACCTGGTGTGGCAAAGTCCATGGGAAAACCATCACTTTCAGAAGCCGTATGAGCATTGTGTAAATGAGTACTGATGGATGGATAGCCAATAGGCATTTTTACTATATCAGAGGTCGGCAAATCATTATAGCGACGAACAAAAACCGGCTCACCATAACGTGCTACCAGCGTAGGTCCAGGTGTACTGGGACCTTGTCCACCACCGCTATACATCCAGGCAATTGATCCATTAAAAGGATTCAGTCCCGACAGATCACGATGATAATTCCAAAATCCTTCAGTAATATGTTGTTCATAATGTTTTTGTGGTCTGAATTCATCAAAACGCTGGTGTCGATTGGGGTCAGCAGGTGGAGTCAGACTAGCAGGATCTTTTTCTTGCAGTACAGGTGGAATAAAAAGGGGCTCCACATAAGCACGTACCGGTGGACTGTCCGGTTCTGTTCCAGGACTTCTGATACCACTGGAGCGACATAATTGAGCCTGGGCTGTTGAACCACCAAATACGGCAGGTATTGTTAAGGCAGCTCCTGCCTTTAAAATATTTCTTCGTTTGGTCATCACTCTCTCTCTGGATTAGGTTAATTCTATATCTTATTTATAGGCTTAGAAATTAAACTGAATACTCATGCTATAAGCATCATAGTCAATATTAATATCACTGCCCAAAGACAGGCGATCCCAATCACCACGAAGATCAAAGGAATCATTTATTTTATAGCTAAAGCCCAAACCCCAAATAAAGTCTGAACCATTATCACTATTGTGAGTACTGGAGTTGACACCATTAATACTGGCTTTAGATTTAATATCTGCATTCCAATCCATATAGCCTAATTTGGCAAATACGGCCAGTTCATCTGTTATTGAAGTGCCTAAATTAACACTTAAATTAAAGGCATCTACATCCGTATTGGTTTTAACTGTACCTGATATCGGAGACAAAACACGTGTTTTAGCATCAAAATCACCAAAATCCTGATAACCCAGTTCAACTGCAACATACTGATTGAAACGATAGCCACCAAATACTTTCCAGGCAGTAGCATTATCATCAACAGAGGTATCACTACTAATGCCATTAGTGGCAAATGCCTGATCAAAATCACTGGAACTTAGATCATTTTTATATAAGCCAAGACCTGCACCTCCATAAAAATTACTTGCCAAAACGCTCTGCAATGGCAAAATCGCTATCACTGATGCCATTGTAAAACACTTTAAAATAGTCATTTATTACTCCTGTTTGTCACTAAGTAAAACGGGGAAAGATCATTCATTATGCTATGTTACTCCTTTTTTATTGTTATTATTTAAGAGCCTGGATGTTATAAATATGTTCAGATTACATTTAAAACATGTCTAATATAAAGCCCGCAGTCCTGTTAATTAGCCGATACGGTTTTAAATCGGCAATATTTCCTGATTTAACCCCGTAGGTTTACCCAGAGTGATAAAATTTCTTATCAAACTGAACTTAATTTTTAGCCACAAAAGCCGAAGCTTATTGAGGATCTTACGTAAATTATGGCCTGCTGAAACCATGACAATATTGATTGCATCACCCACGGCACCTTTAAGATAACAACGGTCTAATCGTCCGTCATTTTTCATATGACCAATCTCTGGTTCAACGGCACTTCTTCGCTTTAACGCTTTCTTGATACTTATCATCTGTAAAAAGAAAATATATCCTTATAAATCAAAGTAATATAACTTTATCTGGTTCGACTAATTGTATATAATTTTATGCAAAAACATCCATTACTATCATCTGCAAGTTTAGTCACTAAAGAGGAAAACCACTATAGGATTACACTTACAATTTCATGTTTTATTAAAAATAAAATATTCGTTAATGTCCGATTTCCAACTCTAAAGTAGTTTGTTTCATCATATAATCAATAGCAGCTCGTAATTCATTATCAGTGCAATTGCGACAACCACCTTTAGGTGGCATAAAATAGCCAAAACCACTAACGGTATGCTGCATCAGCAACGGCATCCCTTTAGCCTTTCGGCGTTGCCATTGTACAATATCACCGGGCATAGGAGCTCCTTGTGTATTTTTACCATGGCAACCTTTACAACGATATTGGTACACGGTTTTGCCACTACGAGCAATACCGCTATGATTAGAAACACGATGCATTTCTTGCCAAAACCCAGTAGTAGTGCTTAGTGAATGATTTGCAGCAACACTACTAGTTATAAAACTAAAAGAAAATAAGGAGTATAAAAGAAGAAAGAGATAGGATTGATAGCGCATTATATTTCCATGTTTGTAATTACTGGTAGCAATAATACGCTAAGGATAGATAATTAAAGAGTAGTTTTCAATCTCTAATTTTAAAAAAATTGCTTTACCATAGAAAAGAAGCTAACCAATTATTTTACATCATTATTTAGCCCGATCATAATAATTGTTTTGCCTTTTTCTATTCTATTATGGGATTTCAATAATTGTTTTAATTATTTTGCTCAAGCAGTTTATCACCTGAGGATTTTTTTACTCAGACCAGAATAACGCTCAATTTTACGCTTTAGCGATTGTTTAAAACTTCCCTCAGAAGAAAACACACTTAATTGCTCACTGGCACGGGTGATGCCAGTGTAAATTAACTCACGGGATAAAATCGGGCTATCATAATCAGGCAGTACCAGGGCCACGTGAGCAAATTCAGAGCCCTGAGTTTTATGAATAGTCATAGCGTAGACCGTTTCCACCTGTGGCAGACGCCCAAGTGCAATATAACGCCAACCATCTTTATAAGGAAATACTGCCTGTAATCGGGAGTCATTATTCAACCATAATAAACCCGTATCACCATTATACAGTCCCAGGTGATAATGATTTTCTGTGACCATTACTGGTCGTCCATGATATAAATTATTTGGGTTGACGATCAATGATCGACGCCGTAATATTTGTTCTATATAGTCATTAATCCAGGCAACACCCTGTTCGCCTGAGCGGGTAGCAGCCAGAAAACGAAATTGTCCCAGTCGGCTAAATGCCTGTTCAATATTGAGTTCTGGCTGGCCATCATTGAGACTAAATAAGGGCATATAATATTGCTCCACCAGTCGTTCTATCCAGGAGCGATAACGATCATTTTTAATGTACTCTATCTGCTGATTAGCCTGCAACAAATATTCCCAGCTATGTTCAACCTGGCCATTAATAACCATGTTTGCCAGATGTCCGATCTCACCCTGACCATCAAAACGGTGACTATGTTGCAATACAGTCAGGTAGTCCAGGCTGAATCCATTCTCCGTTTTGTTAGCCTGAGCCATAGACAAAGAATCATCACTATGCCCTGTTAACTTACTGAGTTGCTGGATATTCCCCGCAGAAAAACAGGATACTCGCACAGGTGCCAGATCCGATAACACACTGCCAGCAGCAACAGAGGGCAATTGATCAGCATCACCAAGCATGATAATACGACAATTACTGCTGATAGCACGCATCAGACGAGTCATTAGTGGTAGATCAATCATAGAAATTTCATCCACCAGAATCACGTCAAAAACAAGTTGTTGTTCACTATTGTAACGAAAATCATGGCTGCCTGGGAGTACACCTAGTAAGCGATGTATCGTACTGGCAGCATCGGGAATTGAGTCCAGTGTATCCATAGGAACAAGTGAGTGCTTTGATAAAATAGTTTTTGCTTTTTGAATAGACTCATTCAATCGCTGTGCAGCTTTGCCCGTAGGTGCCAGCATGGCAATTTTAAGACGATTATTGCTTAACATCTGCAGCGCTGCTAACACCTTAGTCACCGTAAATGTTTTTCCCGTACCTGGCCCGCCGGTTATTATAGAAAAAGGATGCAGCAAAGCATTTGCTACGGCAAGCTTTTGCCAGTCAATGGTCCCGAAAGAAGCATTATTGTTCAGGGGAAATAATTGTTTTATTACCTGCCGAGAATCGGCTTGCTTAAAAGGTTCTATGGTATCATTTTCACCCGCAATAAAAGCTTTGATTATAATAGAAAGCTGATGTTCAAACTGCCAGTAACGGCGTAAATATAAACGCTTATGCTCATAGACTAAAGGTTGTTTATCATCCACAGAAATAGCTAAGTCATGCAGATGATCATGCCAGTCATTTATATTGGGTAAAAGATAACCACTTTTTTCCTGACCTTTTATTTGAGCAAATAGTAGCGGAATATTTTCATCTGAAAAAGCGGCTATTTTCAAACAGCTATGGCCATGCCTTAGTGCTTGAGAACAGGCAATAATAGAATGAAACAATAGCTCATCACTGTTAAGTTTTAATTCTTTGCAAATTTGCCGGGCCAGAAAATAATCAATAGCCTGTACATCATCAAGCTGATTTTTACACTGCTGATAAGTCTCATACATTAATCCGGCTCCGCTAACAATGGAGCAGCAAACAAAGCATCCAGTGCCGACAAAAGCTCATTACCAATGCAGGCAGTAAAAATACCCTGCTCTGAATCCGGGAGCATGCCTCTTAGATAAAGATAGTAGACCCCGCCAAAATATTTTTCCGGGCTATAATCAGCCAGTCGATTTTTTAAATAGCGATGTAAGGCCAGGCTATATAACAAATATTGCAGATCATAGTAATTATCATTAATATTTTTTTCCAGTATAGAATAATGGTAATCATCATAATGAAAACCCAGATGAGCTGATTTATAATCAACGATATAATATTTCCCCTGCCAGTGAAAAATCAAATCAATAAAGCCATGCATCATTCCCTGCAGCTTTCGATAACCAGGTAATAAAATCGTCTTAGGCTGTTCTTGCGAATTTCGTTGTTGACGATGTGTTGCTAATAGCTGTCCTAATTCAGCAGGCTCAAGCTGTGCCATTGGAAAATAAAATTCAGTTTCCCTTAAAGTATCTTCCCAAACTAATTCATTCAGTCTGGGACCATTGGGCAAACGACTGGCAAGGCACTGTTCAAGCCAGTCACTGATTTTATTTTGTTGCTGTTCATCCAGATTTTCATTAAAACGACTAATGGGACGTTGCATACTCTGCTGCCAGTCAGGTTGACTAAAATCACAATGCTCCAGAATATCATGTAATAAATTTCCAGTAGCAGCTCCCTTAGTCAGGGAAAAACATATTTTATCTGTCTCAGCATTTCTTTGCGTTAGTAGCGAAAAGGACTCACTTTCATCATGATCAGGCGTCGATATTCCACCGTGACGAAGATTACGTGTTAATGCCGAAAAAGAACTCAGCCACCAGTTTCGTTCAATATGTGCGCTGAACAAAGCCGGGCTATATGTTTCCTCATCAATAGATTCTATTGCTCTTGTTACTGGAAAATTCAGTTGCTCAACTTGCCGCAATGCAATGGCATTATCTGCCGAGTCCATTAAATTAACTAAGGCCTGGTGCAGATCATCGCCGGCACAAAGTTTGAGTGTTTGTCCCAGTGGCGATAAATGAAAATCTGCAAATGCAGTGATTCCCAGATAACAACGATATTTAGCCCGGGTAATAGCAACATAGAGTAAACGAATTGTTTCTGCATGTGCTTCTTCACGATAGCGATCAATAATTGATTTCTGCTGACCAATAAAATAATTAAGTTCACCGCTTTGAGGATGATGATATTTGAACAAATCGATTGTTTTATTTGCAAATCGGGCTGGATCTTTATAACGGCTGGCAAAGGGAATAAAGACAATAGGATATTCCAGCCCTTTACTGCCATGCTGAGTAATAATGCGAATTAAATTCGCATCACTTTCCAGACGTAACTCAGCCTCTGCAGAAGCTGATTGTTGGTTAGTCTGTTCCACTAGCCAATGAATAAGCTGCTCAGGTTGTCGATACTGTTGACTGGCCTGCTGCAGCAGTTCAACTAATTGTAAGGCATTGGTCAAAGCACGTTCATGGTGTCTACTATCGGGGATATAATCCTGATAAAACAACTCCAGAGCCATAGACATAAAGCCATATTTTAACCAGCGTTCACGCAATGCATATACCTGGTTTCGATATTTTTCCCAGTCTTCTTCATTATCTTTTAAGGCATATAATTGATCACTATTGCAGCTAAAAAAACGTGTTGACAGAGCTGCAGTGAGCAGACGTTCATTTTCCAGATTAAGAATACCCTGCAAAACCTGTTTAAGCTCCTTAGCCTCCTCACTCAGAAATACATTATCATGATTACTTAAATAGACACTGGGATAATTAGCCTGCTCAAGCGCCTGTTGAATATAACCCGCCTCAGTTTTATCTCTGACCAGAATAGCGATATCCTGCTCTTCTAAAGGCTGCTCACCTATTAAGCTATTGCCGCTTAATAACTGATGAATTTCATGCACACACCAGGCGGCAATAACCGTGCAAAAATCTTGTTTCATTGTTTGCCCACGAGCAGAAATATAATCATCATGCAAGGGGAAATAAGCCAGGTTTAATGCTGATTTTTGCCTGCTATCACCCTCAATCAACAAGGGAGTTTGCTCAGCCTTAGCTGTAGATTTAACTGGATGATAATGAATATTAAAACCAAATACTTTATTACTGGAATTTATATCACTCAGTGGTGCACCATGAAATAATCGATTATAAGCATGTACCATTTGTCGGGATGAACGCCAGTTAGTATCCATATGCCAGAGATAATCAGCCTTAGCTCGAGCACTCAGATAAGTAAACACATCACCACTACGAAAAGCATAAATAGCCTGTTTCGGATCACCTATCATATATAAGGCACTCGCAGATGCCGCATCCGAATTTATCTGTTTACCACTGCACTGATAGACCGCTTGTAATATTGCATATTGCTGTGGATCAGTGTCCTGAAATTCATCAACAAGAGCGACCGGATATTGCTCCTTAATTAATTGTGCCAGATTACTTTCATTGCTCAAACAACGGGCAAGATGATTAATTAAATCATCATAATTCATTAAACGGGCGTGTTGTTTAGCCTGCTCAATAGTATGTCGTATATTCTCGATCCCCTGCGCAGCAAGATGATAAATCTGTGCACTTTGTAATTGTTGTTCAATCTTTTCTGCTGTGACTTTTAGTTGCTTAAGTGAGTCAAATATTTCTAATAATTGTGCTTTATTGTTTTTAGCAAAACGTGAGCCATTAAAGACATTCGTTGCCTGCTTAGGCATTGCCAATGTTGTCTCATCACTTAGCCAACCAATCAAAACCTGCCACTCTTCAGCCCTGAGTTTCTGTTGTTTATGTTGATTTATTAGCAGATAAAAAATGATGGATTCACTTTCCTGCATCTGCAATAAGCAGTTTTTTTTCTGTTGAAGAAAAGTCGTTTTTATTTGTTTCTCTGAGAGTGTATTAATTTTTGTAGTGGATGATAATAAGTCACTAAAAGATTGATGAAAATCATCAGGTGACGGCCATCGTTGCGTTAATAATTGATAACAATTATGGCTGGATTTTGTTTCCGATATACGGGATAATATACGGTACCAGTCACGTATAGCTTCAAGCTCAATATCTACAGTGTCAGCCTCCATCTGCACATTAAAATCCACGCCACTACTAAATGCCTGTTGTGATAAAACTCTTTTACAAAAACCATGGATAGTAAAGATTGCCGCCTCATCCAGGTGCAATAAGGCATGATGCAAAAGCGGACGCACATCAACATCCTTAAATTTTTTTGTTAAAGCCAGATAAAAGCTATCGTTTTGCTCGAACCGTCCCCAATTTTCAAGTGCATAACGAATTTCAGCAGCAATACGGGCTCGTAATTCATCTGTTGCCGCCCGGGTAAAAGTCATCACTAAAATATTTTTTACATCAAGATGATGCTTTTCTAATAGTAGACGTAAATAGATGCGGGTAATATTATAGGTTTTACCCGTACCCGCACTGGCTTCAATCAGATGACAACCACTCAGTGGTATTTCTTCAGCGATTAATTGCTGTGCGCTCAATTCATTATTATGAACTGTTTCAGCAGTAGGATTAATCATTTATTTCAACCTCCTGACGATGTTCATACAAGGGTTGGTAAATTTTTTCAATACGCGCCTGCCAGTGATTCTGCCAGTCAGGTAATTGCTTCCCATCTCCCCAGAACCAGTTAATATAAGGCTCACTCACTAAGCCCTTACTATAATAACTATCATGCCATAAGGTTGAAAAAACCGCATTATTAACTGCTGTAGTCATTGCTTGAGTTTTTTTCCCCTGTTTAATTAAGCAGTGTTGTTGTCCCACAGCGGCATTAACTAATAAGGGGCTACGCATCCCTTCAAGCCAACATGTAATTAATTCGGATAAATATTGTGCGGCGTTATCAATGGGTTGAAAACTGATGCTGAGAATGCTCTGTTCATCTTTACCCCGAAACAAGCCTCGGGTGGTACAGGGACCAAGACAACACTGGGCCATTAGATGATGAATCCACAAACGTATATCATCCTTACCTTTGGGTGTTGCCAGACGCCAATAGAATAATTGTTCACCTAAAACAGGTAATTGTCCTTCCAGGCGTACCGAGTTAATATCAAAGCTGACAGGTTGTTTATTAATGCTATTTTGTGATATTTGGATTTCTATCTGCTGGGCAAAATTAAGCGCCTGTTCCTGCCATTGCTCAAGCTCAAGTGCAGCACGCGGCGTATCCGGCAGTTCACCACTTAACTGGAAAGCAGATATTACTTCAGATAATTTATTTTTACTGAATAAAACTGTTTTAATAATTTCATCCTGTATCAGGTATCGATCCAGATGATCGCTGACAAATGGCTCAGTGTCTTCTATAAGAAAATCCTGGTGTTCTGGAAAATACAAGCCCAATCGTTGTTGAGCAAACTGTTTGGCCGGATTATCAAAAAACTGAACCAGCTGTTCCAGCTGAAGTGTAAATACTTCTGGCTGAGACAAATCAGGCATTTCCACTGTTGGTAAATTATTTCGAACTACTCCGGGTTTACTGAGTTTAAGCCAGTTACCATTAAAACTTATTATTTTTTTAACGGCTGATGAATGATAATTTTGCTGACTGAAAGCCTGCATTGCAATATTAATTAATTGGCTATTATCATCATTTGCATCACTTAAATCCCAGCCAAAACCCTGTTCAAGATAATTAATCAATTCCTGTAATACCAGAGAAGGCTCACGTTTATGATTACTTTTAATATCATGTCCCTGATAGCTTAGATATAATTTTTCACGACAGGAGATCAATGCTTCCAGAAATAAATATCGATCATCTCCACGGCGGGAACGATCACCTTTTCGAGCACTGTTTAGCGCCATTAAATCAAAACCCATGGGCTGTCGCTGACGTGGAAAATCACCATCATTAAGCCCTAGTATGGCAATAATACGAAACGGCACACTACGCATGGGCATCATTGAACAGAAGGTCACCTGCCCTGTCATAAATTGTCGCCCAGGTTCCACCTGGGAAAAGTGCTGCAGTAAAAAATCACGAATAATGGACAAGGGTAACTTTTTCTTATAATCTGCATTGGTGGTATATTCACCCAGCTCATCAATTGCCTGTTCAATAATATATTGTGCATTGCTGTCTTCTGCTAATGAGGCAAATAAACTATCTTTGGCCTGTAATAAAAATTCCTGCCAGGCTTCTGGGCTGCGTTCAGTCTGTAACGACTGAGCATAATATTGCAGCTGTTCCAGCAGTTCAAAATAACGTCCTAAAAGTAAAGCATCATCGCCTTCAACATCAGCCAATAATAATTTATTGTTATAAATAAGCTTTTCATCACTATACGCAAAGCCCAGCAATAATCGTTCCAGGCCTAGCTGCCAGGTGAATTGATTATTGAATTCATCAGCGCTAAAGTCTTTACCCTCATCAACTCCAGCAGAATATCCCTGTTGCACTAACTGTTTTTTATGTGCTCCATCAATACCCCAGTGTATTGCCGCATGATTAAGCCATTGTTCCAGAATTATTAATTCATCTTGAGCAAAAGAAAATTTTTCCTGTATCGCAGGCAAACGTAAATAAGCCATAATATGACTGACCTGAAAACGACTATCCGGCAATTCTAATAAATTAATAAATGCCTGTACCAGGGGTTCAGAATCTTTGAGAGTGCGATCGGCAATTGAACAGGGCAATGGCGGGGCTTGTTCACTATAATCACTCCAACCATGGGCAAATACCGCCTCAATATAGGCTGCATAATGTTCCACATTAGGACACATGACCAGAATATCTTTAGGCGTCAGGTCATTATCTTGATCATTTATCTGATGCAATAACCAGTCATGCAGAGCCTGAACTTCACGCAGAGCACTATGTGCTGACACCAGAGTAATACTATCATCATGCCATAGTTCAACAAATTTACTTTCACTATCGCGTCGATCTTCCAACTGCAAAATATCACTCTGGATCTGCTCAAGTACACTGACCTGATGTCCTTTTTCTTTTGCTAACTGCTCAGCGGATTCATAGATAGGAATTTCAATGCTGGTATATTCCTGTAAAAGAAATAAAAAATCTTTTCCCTGAGTGCCCAGATTGGCTAATAGTGGATTAGTGGTGGCCAGCAAAGCATCACTCTCTATATTTTGTTTTACCGCCATGTCAGCACTTTTTAACCAGCGTTCAAACTGCTCTTTCGCCTGAACCTTATCGGTTTTTATATCCTGCCAATATTCCACACAGGGGTTGAGATGAAAAAAATGGACCTGAGAGTATTCACCCAATTGACTTAAAAAGTCCAGCCACAAAGGTGGCAAAGTATTAATACCAAACAGACTGATACGTTCAACTAAGGGAAATTTTTTTGTTTTTAACGCCGCCATGGCCTGATACAACAAGTACACCGGATGGTACTTATCCTGAGCAACCAGTAATTGCCAGATAATCGCCTGCCAGGCAAATATTAGCGGCTGTTTTTTTTGTTCTGCCGGTTGCTCATGTTTATCCCATGCCATTATCCAGTCAGGTCGGTAAATAAGATATTGTTCAAATAAATCGGCTAACTGACAGGCTAATTGAAAACGTTTACTTTCATTGACATGACCGTTTGTTGATAACCAATAATGGGTAGCATCCTGACATAACTCATTATTAATCACTGCTTCACTGGCCAGCAGATCATGAATACGCCAGCTGAGTACTTCACGGGTATAAGTGGAGCTAAGCGGAACCTTATTTTTACCCAATATCAGACGGATTTGTTGCCAGAAAAACTGCATCGGCAAACTAAAACTCAGATTCATGCTAATACCACGATTTTGCGCCAGCTTCAGGTTCAACCAATGCTGCATGCCTTTGCTTTGTACCAGAATAACTTCTTCTTTGAGGATATTATCATTGGTTCCGGTTTGCATCACTCTGTCAAGCAAATAGACCAGATTTTCCAAACGATTGGCTGGATATATATTGATCAAAAAAAATCTCGTTTAAGTTTTATTGTTTTTTATGACGTGCCAGATACTTTTGACATCAATAAGAGTGGCATTATCACTGATCAGAATAATTAAGACTGCTTCTAGTGCCGCATATAAACAAAATATCACCGCGATTTTAAATGGCCAGTCGGCAATACCGGTAAAAAGCAGAATATAAGCAATAATACTGACGACTACGGCTATTTTAGTACTCATAGTATGATAGCTGGGAAAGTGTTTAAACTTGAGCAAAGCAAGTAAAACAGGCAGGGTAAAACAGGCAACCATGAGCACGACATAAATCTGCTGCTGGTGCAAAATATCAGGCCACAACAGCCAGGCACCCAGGGCCATGGAACTATAAACCAGAAAATCACCCCAACTATCCAGTTGCGCACCCAGTTCTGATACCAGCTGTAAGCGTCGGGCTAAATAACCATCCAGAACATCCGTTAATTCTATAAATATCAGCACAATAATAAAAACACCGGCTTGCCCAATTATTGCCAGATAAAGCAATATCGGCACCATTAATATACGAATGCTGCTGATAATATTGGGTAAATTTTTATAAAGCAGGTTTAACATAAGTGCTCATCAATAAATGCCCGATAAGGATTAACAGCTTTAGCGATTGGGCTAGTATAATTATAGCGGATTTAATATGATTTCTATATCAATTCCATAAAAAAGGAAAAACCGTGATTGCTCAACTCCCTTCACTGCAATTGTGGTCGCACTTTATACAGTTTTGCCGTATTCCACGTCCAAGTAAACATGAAACACGTATAGTGCCTATATCCGTCAACAGAGTGAACAACATCATGCTCAAATCAAACAGGATGCCCGCATACAGGTCATTCATGCCGGCCTTGAGTGTGGTTTGCTCAGCGGCCTATATTCTGAATGTGATATCATTTCCTTCGGCCCGATGATTACCGGGGCACATTCACCCAATGAACAGGTCAATATTGCCAGTGTCAGTACCTTCTGGGATTATTTACAGGCATTGCTTCATAAGTTGCAGCAATGATCCTGTCTACGATTATTGCCTGTTCCTTTGCTGCGCCTGTCTGCGGGCAATTATCTTCTCTATGCGCTGCAGACTGATAGTACCGGGTATGTACTGATTACCCCAGATCAGCATCGCTTTTAGTAGCGGAGCCAAATCTTCACCCTTTTGCGTAAGCTGATAAGCATAGCGTGGCGGGTTCTGTTGATAACTTTGCTTACTAATAATATCAGCTGACAGCAGACGCTTTAGACGCTCAGCAAGAATATTTGTAGGTATTTTTTCCGGAGACTTTTGAAATTCGCTATAGGTTTTTTTACCTAAAAATAAATCACGGATCACCAATAATGTCCATTTGTCACCCAATATATCCAGTGTATTAGCCACTGCACAGGCTGAGCGTTTAAATTTTTTATCTGTCTTCATTATTTGATTATACCAGTCTGTCACAAAATTTATAACTTGCATTTTTAAAGTAACTATCTTAAGCTTTAGTCACTTTAAAAATGAAAGTAACAAAGGTTGGCATAAAATAATGAATATTACTTTATATGGACTGGACAAAACACGTTCGGTCAGAGTGCAGTGGCTTTTAGCCGAGCTGGAACTGGATTATAAATATGTTGAAGTGAATATTTTTAAGGGCGAAGGAATGCGCAAACAATATCGAAAAATCCATCCTTATGGACAAGTACCGGCAGTTAAAGTGGATGATAAGCTTATATTTGAGTCAGGTGCTATATGTCATTGGCTCAGTGATCAGTACTTGCAGCAGGGACTGGCTCCGGCACTGGACAGTCCGCTTCGCTGTGAATATGAACAGTGGATGTTCTATGTACCGGCTACACTTGAACCACCTGCCTGGCAATACATGCTGCACCAGCGGATACTGCCCGCTGACAAACGCATACAAGCCGTCGCAGAGTGGCATAAACAGCAGTACATTAATACTTTGAAGGTACTCAATCGCTTATTACGCCATAAGGATTATCTGCTTGGTGAACAGTTTTCTACTGCAGATATTATGTTGGGCTATTTATTATTCTGGTTCCCGGATATCCTGCAGCAATTTCCTGTACTGAAAAACTATAGCCAGCGTCTTCGTCAACGCAAAGCCTATCAAGACTTAGGACTTAGGACTTAGGACTTAGGACTTATTGTATTATAAAAGACAATATCACCATACCAGGCAGTTGCTGATGCACCGGTATTATCAGTATCGGTCATAATAGCCACTCCTGATATCTGAGGCACGTCAGCTTCACCAAAAGCCTGACGATAATCGGCACGAATATTACGCTGTTCAATAAGCCATTTTCCCTGCTGCTTTTCCCCTGATTGCAAAACTATCATCTTTACCCTGTCTGTATAAGGATTTTCCAGAATAGTGCCTTCAGGTAAATGACTGGCCCAGATATAAGTCAGAGCATTGATGGGTGGATATTCTCCATAAAAAAGCTTGATTGCTTTAAATTTCAGCCGCTCCCACCAGTTCACTTTATCTGGATCATAAGCAAAAGTAATATAGAGCCGTGCCGGGGCATCATCACCTGATTTTTTTCGCAGATTAGCACGATGAATAATATTATCTATTTTCCAACGCCAGCTGATATTAGGTAGTTGCTCAGTATCAATGCTAATCTTGCGCACCAGACCAGACGAGCTCGCCTGACTTTTAGCCTGTATAACACCCTTGTCCTTCAGCGCTAGCCAATGATATTCAGTATGTCGTTCAAGGCCATCAAAGATTAATTCCTGCCAATGTTCCGGCAAGGCCTGCCCTTCTATAAAAGCAGAAAAATCACCTACTAATAATGGTTTCTCTGCCGCATAAAGTAATGGCAAAAAACTCATTAAAATAATAAACGCAACCCCATACCGCAATAGCCTAATGCTCCTGAAAATAACATTAACTAACGTGAATAATAAGCCACAATTGATGCTTTAGCTAACATATTCTGCTGTAAGTAAAAACCCACTAATGCCGGCATAGCAGTAGCAGTCAAACCTGTTTTTTTAGTTTTGAGTGCATAAATTGTAAAGATATACTGATGGGCTTTATCACCCTTTGGCGGACATGCACCACCATAGCCGGGCTGTCCAAAACTGGTAATACTTTGTATACTTGTTGCAGGTGCAAGTGCTGCAGACAAATTACCCGCATTAGCTTTTAGCATACGTTCATTTGCCGCTATATCAAATATCAGCCAGTGCCACCAGCCACTGCCAGTAGGTGCATCCGGATCATAAACCGTCAGGGCAAAGCTTTTAGTCCCTTCAGGTACCTTATCCCAGAACAATTGTGGTGAGATATTATCCCCCTTACAACCAAAGCCGGAAAATACTTCTTTAGAAGATAACTGACCGCTAATATCCTTGCTGCTCAGGACAAAACCTTGAGCAAAAAGCACTTGTCCAAAGAATAATAAGGTCAATAATAATATTATTTTTAGTTGTGTTTTATTCATTAATTTCTCATACCAAGACAAAATTCATAATTATTTATAAGCTGGCCCTGCTGATAACCCGATTAAAATAAACCTTAAGGGGCTCAACAAGTAAACTATCCGGCGTATCCGATGATAGCTTTTTAAATGACCACTCACCACTTTGTTCAAATACTTTTGTTTTAAGTGTTTTACCTGTTCTGACGTTGACAATTGTCAATTTAAGCTTAACCTTATCCGGCCGCCCTGACCAGAGTGTATTTCTATCTTCCCAATGTAAAATATCAGGAATGATTAAAATACCAGCACCCTGACGGCGTGCTGCTCTCAGATTTTTACTTCTGGACTGTTGTTTGCTTAAGACTTTAACCTTTTTCATATGCGCGGATAACGTTTGGGCAAGTACATCAAGCACTTTAGGACTGGCCTTAAGATAGTTTTTTCTTGCCAATTGCCCTTTCAATGGTTTAGCAATCAGCACAGATTGGTTTGATAATTTAACATTGCTATCAGCCATTGAATTTTTTTGTATTAAACTACGCATCGAGTTGATTTCACTTGAGTCTGGTGTAATACTCTGTGCACGCTGAAAATAAGTCCGAGCCTTGCTAAATTCCTCACGGGCGATAGCACTACGAGTCCAGCTTAAATATTTATCACTAATGTGCTTTATGCCCTGCTGCGCTATCTGACTTTTGGGATCAAGTGCTAATATTTGCTGATAAAAATAGACTGCATTCGAGTTTTCCGGTGTTGTCAGACGTAATTCTGCTTCACTTTTCTGTGCCTGTTTAAGTAAGCGCATAATTTTTTGCTGCTGTTCATCATTATTGGCATTGGCTTCTGTAACTA
>Ga0256844_10000007_pt1 | contig 122908 bp, 132 predicted proteins | sample MusselsmetaG_FD_189100 | JGI IMG/M metagenome (GOLD analysis project Ga0256844, IMG submission 189100) | Mussel associated microbial communities from hydrothermal vent at the East Pacific Rise, Pacific Ocean - Mussels | ecosystem: Host-associated > Mollusca > Shell > Unclassified ... | reverse complement strand
CTCCGAATGAATGCAATAACAAATAATCAAAATGTTCGTAGTGTTTCAAATAAACTACTCCATGTTTATTCTGACGGATTATATGTACGTTATAGCACCAAAGTATCACATCGAAAAGAGTGGATATCTATGATCTCTATAACAGAGCGATTAATAAGAATGGAACATAAGAAAAATCGCCCTGATATAGATGAGGTAGAAAAAGAAAAACTTCTAAAGCTTATTGAACATTATGATTATATTTATGAACACATGAACCAAAGGGAACAAAAATTGATAGCTTATTTTTATCATTCTGATGATATAAGATTTTCTATCTATAATCAAGAAGAATATCCTTTGCAACAAAATATATTTTTTCTGGGTGGATTAGTAGTTCCTGACATCTGTCAGGTCACTCCTCCTTCCGTGAGGAAAAAGAGAAAAGACTCCATGAGTGAGGATCAAAAATATTATATTGCTGCACATAAGTTTTTTCTTTTGGAATAAAGAGAAGTGCGTAGCATCCCTCCTCTCTCCGAAGGAAAAAAAGAAAAGAAATAATGAGGCGACAAGGAATATTAAGTCGGAGTAGAGAGGTTGCTTTTGATGAGGTTAAAAGAAAGTATATCCATAGGTTAGTATGCTTTATTATAACATATGGTTTATGGGTTTCTTTTAGTTTTGGTTTGCTATAATATGTCTAAGGGCAACAGTACCCTGCCGACTCTCACCTTTTAATAGGTATGGTAAATCTGTTTTTTTATTATTCAACATATCCTTTTAGGCATTATGTGAATTTTGTACAACGAGAGCGATGCAAACAAATCATATATAGTATCAAGAAGGAATAACTTATGAACACTACTCTACCCTCACTAGAGGATTTTAAACTCCACACCAAACTATTTAAAGCTATAGCAGGAAAAACACTTAAGCATGGTCACGCTTTGGATTTACTCTCTCAGCAATATGGTTTTTCTAATTGGAATATTTGCAGAAAAAAGCTTACTAATAACTCTTCTGTTATAGGGGATGCTTCAAGCACTCTTTTACTTAGAAATACAATCAAGGTACTTGAACAATGGGGAAAGAACAACCCTCACCTCTCTCCTGACGAAGAGGATAAATCTTTTATTAAATTCATTGACGCAAATAGACAGCTTTATAATAGATTTATCAAGGAGAAGTTTCTTGTCATACCTGTAGAGGAGATGCCTTATTCATTTACAATCACTGGTGATGATAAACATATTTACCAAATTGATGAAAAGCTATTTATTCCTGACAATATGAAAAAGATACTTTCTCTTATAGATGAAGGTGACATGGATAATTTAAAAGAATTCGGTATCATTAAAATTCTCCTAGATAAAAAAGATAATGATTTTTCTGATGACTTTTTTAGGCATGGAAGATGGAGTCCAGAACTTTTTCAATATGATGAGTCTGCTCTCTCAGAGGAACAAATAAGAGAAATTGCTTCTTTAAAAAAGAGGACTGATGAGGTGGTTGCTGCAAACACTACAAAGATAGTTCTACCAAAGGTTGCACATTTACCTGTAAATTTACCTGTAAATTTACCTAATATTAATACCCTTCAAGGCTTTAGTTTCCCCCAGTCCATTAAAGGTGTAGAAAGCCTACTTGCAGGTGTTACTAAAATATTTGAAACAGAAAACTATAGTCATCAAACACTTCCAGAAAACACAAATCTTATAGAGTTTCCATCTGAAGATCAAGACGTTGTGCTAGAAACAGCACTTTATCATATTAATGCTCATAGAAAGTTTGGGGCATCCATAGAAAAAAGTACTCAGGTTCTTGATGAAGCAGATAATATACGTTCTGGTAAGCAGGATAGTGACAAAAAAAATCAAAACATACCTCTTTTTTATGTTGGACAGTTTGATATAGACAAAAAGAATAAAAGGTAGTTATTTATGTATGTAAATTTTAGTTTCGAGCAAGAAGAAATAGTTTTTTCCTCTTTTAATGATATTGCTCTTGTTATGGCTTATGCAGGTACAGGTAAATCTTTTACATTAAAACACTTCATTAAAAATAAACCCTTCGCTACCTTCCTTTATTTTGTATATAACGCTTCAATGCGTAAGGATGCAGAAAAATCTTTCAAGGGAATAACCAATGTAAAGTCTACAACTTTTCATGGTATCGCTTTTGCAGGGGAAGGGAAAGAGTATCAAGTAAGGCTTGACAAGGAGGAGGAGTTAAAAGCATTTGACCTTGTTCGTTTTATTACACGAAAAGATATTGATCCTGAAGCAAAATCATACTATGCTCATATTTTATTAAAAGTATTGCGTGACTTCACTGCCTCTGCTGAAAACATAAAGGAATATAAAAATAAACACAAAAGACGTTTTACTCTTGGTGATATTCAAGATCAAGATGCTCTTGCTTATGCTTTAGGGAAACTAAGTATTGTATGGGAAGAGATAATTCAAAAAGGGAAGCAAACCCTTCCTTTTGAGCATGATTTCTATTTAAAGCTTTTTCAACTGGCAAAATATAAATTAAATTATGATTATATTCTTGTAGATGAAGCACAAGACATTAGTCCTGTAATGATGGATATTGTTTTACGCCAAAAATCTTCTAAAAAAATATTTGTAGGTGATAGCTTTCAACAGATTTATTCATGGAGAGGTGCAATTAATAGTTTAGATTACATTAGACAACATTTTTCACCTTCTGTTTATTTTTTAAGTCAATCTTTTAGATGCCCTCCCAAGGTTGCATGGTTGGCTAATATGGTTATTCAAAAGGCAGGAGCAACTAAGGAATTTGTAGGTGTTGCCTCCCCTGCTCCAATAACAAAGCAAACTACATATATTGCTAGAACCAATGGTGGTCTATTTGGGTTTTGTGCAGAAAATATTGATAAAAAAATCTATTTTGTAGGTGGTATTAGAGGCTATAATTTTTCTGACCTTTTAGATATTCAAAATCTTATTTCCAATAAGCATGAATTTATTCGTAATGATTTTATAGCAAGCTTTCCTGACTTTAAAAGTCTTTTAAAATATAGCAAAGAGATGAAAGATGTATCACTTATAGGTACTATTGGAATAGTATTAAAGTATATGAAACATAATATCTACTCTTTAGTAAAAGAACTAAAAGAAGCTGCTACTACAAATATTAAAGAAGCTGATATTGTAGTTACTACTGCTCATAAATCAAAAGGTTTAGAGTGGTCACAAGTAGAGTTACTTGATGATTTTCCATTTTCAAGTGAAGAAAAAATGGCACGTTGCGATATGGGAGAGGAGCTTAGATTGCTTTATGTTTCTATTACCAGAGCAATGGGTTCAGTTAAGCTTCCTGAGTCTATTTTAGAGTTCCTTGAAATGGATGGAATGAATAGTGAATATAAAGGAACTGCATCTCTTGGGATGATGGAAGAGCAAGGAGAAGAGGTTACAGGTATCGGAGGTGAAGATAAAGTACTTCTTGCTCCTTGTGTAATATGTGGTAACGGAGAAGTTTATCATCATGGATCAAAAGTATTTTGTGTTTCTTGTGATTTTTCTTTAAAAATTAATAGAGTAAGTGGATTTTTCTCAAACTTCAAAAAAGAAGTAAGCCAAGAAGAGAGTATTGCGGTCTTAGAAGAAATTCTTACCTCTGGCACTCATTCTGCAAAAGGATTAATTTCTAAAAAAGGAAGACCTTTTAAAAAAGATATTATTGTAAAGAAAGATGCAACTTATGGGTGGGGATTAAGTTTTTTAACATAATACTATTTACCATACACCTAAATAAAGAATTGCACCAGTAGACTCTTTTTTGATTGTTACCACATCATCAAAATACATAGTATCTTCTGTCGTTGGCTCATAACTTTTCTTTTGGTTGCCTATACCCATTGGATAAAAACATCTTCCTTCTTGGATATATTTCATTACATCTGGTGGATATTTAATTAACGCATATTTTTTTAATCTAACAGGAGTACCATCATCATTTAACTTTGCGTAGATAATATCCTCTTCTTTAAACCAGTCTTTTAATACTACTCTTGTGATAGGAAACATTTCAGGATCATAAGGTGAATATTGGTCTTCAAGACTTCTAACTTTTATATTTAGTTTTTTAGCAATATCCTGAAAAATATCTTTTATATCAGAGCGTACAAGTTTGAGGTCAAGCAGTGAGATATCTTTTTCATTAAAAAAAGCATCTTTAAAATTTTCAATAAAGTAAGCCAGTTGCTTAGATGAAAGAAAAAATATTTTTTGTCTATATGCTTCATTTAGAAGCAATCTTAAGTCTGAACCAAATATGACTGAGTTGATATCTATCATTTTTACATTACTGCTCATTATCTACACCTTTCCAAACAAAATGAGTTGCTGCATCTATGCTTTCACCCTCATCATACTCCTCAACATACATATATATATTTTGATATTTGTAATATAGACCGAGTACAAAAAAGGTCATGTATATAAAAATTATCTCAAAAATTGCTAAGTCTATCCAGTTCGAGTGGAGAATATACATAGGATTTGTGAAAATTAATGCTAAATGCACAAGAGTTGCTGCAAAGATGATATATTTAATTTTTCTTAAAAGATTTCTAATTGATTTATTGTTTTTGTATGGCTGTTTGGTTTTTAAAAGAAGAGCAAGAAGTATAATTGTACCAATAGAGTAGAGAGGAAAGGAGATAATAAAAAGAATAACAAATAGAGCATAGAAAAATGTGAAAAGTCTATTTTTAAGTGCCACAAACAAAAGAGTGTTTATTTTTTGAAGTTTTAAAAGTTTTCCATCGGTTCGCTTCAGAATATAGAATTTGTTACTCTCCATATTTTCTTTACTCCTACCAAGCTCTCCTGTTATCGAGGCAATTTCTCCAAAATCTTCTGTTTTATTATAGTAGTATTTTTTTTCCATTTATCCCCCTTTTTTTGTTATTGTAAAATAATTAATTTTATTATAATAATATTTTTATTTGTTTTAGATTAAAAAATTAATTAATTCTATTCTATTCTATGGTCAAAAAATAATATCTATACAAATAATTTATATTTATCTTCTGATTTTGATATGTGTTTGGAATATTTTAGAAGCAAATTAAGGAGTATATTAATTTGGCAACCTGTCAATCTTCGTGAGACACATGGCTTTCCGTCCCTACTTCACAGTAAGTTTGGCATTATAAAGTTTGTTGTTGTTCTGAAATTTCTCGCATAATACTGTTAAAATGTCATAAAAATGTCAAATATTATATTAGTACACCAGTTAAGAAATCTTCTTCACTGATTAGTAAAAGTTCTCCTTGATAGAATTTTATTTTTAATTTTGTTTTCACTGGAGTAATTAAAATAATATTTTTATACATCTCACCATCCAAGATGAAGTCTTTACCATAGTATTTTGTAAAATATTTTTCTTTAAAAGGGCTAGTTTCCTTTTTGTCATCTGGGTCTTTTATGAGAAGTCTATCTTGATTATCATACATCCATTTCCACAATACTTTTGCTCGTGCAGTAGGATAATTAAAGAGAGTTTTATTATTTGAATTATAAAGTTTCCCTTTTTCTGATACTTTTATACAATGCAGGGTGTCATCTTCTTGTGATTTTATTTCAACTAAAGGTATGTTTATAAAATTGGCTCTAATAAATTCTTGAAACTCCATAAGGGAGGTTTTATTTATATGCCAAGTAAAAACTATTTTATCTATTTTCCTTCCCTTTTTTATAAATTCACTCTTTAGAGAATATTTAGTTTTTTGATTTATCTCTTCTTTGGCTATATTCAACACATATCTTCTAAAGTCTGCAAACAAAGTATATTCGCCCTCTTCTAGTCCAAATATTTTCTTCATAACACCCACTGAGACTTCCCATCTTCTAAAAGATCTTCTTTGCTCTAGTTGCTCAAACAATGTTACGGTATGCACACTTTTAAATGTGGCAATAATTGGTAGTTTCATGATGTAGGCATTATCTGTAATGTAAATTCTCTCTCTCACCCATTCGTCAAATCTAAATATAATTTTTTCTTTCGTAAGCGAAAAGTAAGACAAGAGAGCTACACTTTCAACCTGATATGTTTTTCCTCCTTCACCTTTATGTCTCAAATCAATAGATTTACTTACAAGTGATTTTAATGTCCTCTCTAAAGAATATTCATCACTCTCTTGTTCCCAATTCTCTTCATCTATAAATGTTTTCGTAAAAAGATGAGATTGTTTTCTCTCTTGGGTTATTCCAATCATTTGAAAGAAATCTTTTGTTGGATATTCAAAAGTTGTTTTTTCTTTATCTTCTGATAGCATATCGTATGCTATTTTTATCATAGATGTAAATGATACTTTTTGATGTCTTGTCATTTTTGTAGTAGGCATACCAAAAACTCTATTTTTTATAACCTCGGTACTTGTAGGTACTATTTCTGGAACTATAGAAGTTTTATTTTTTTCATTTTCTTCCAAGTTTTCTTCCTTTTATTTGTGGATGTAGATATTTGCAGTTTCCACATTATCCGTAGTTTCTTCCACATATATTATCGTAGTTTCTTCCACATATACTTAAAAATCCGTAGTTTCTTCCACATATCTCCGTAGTTTCTTCCATAGTTTCTCTTTTTTCCCGTAGTTTCTTCCACATATCTCCGTAGTTTCTTCCATACATTTCCGTAGTTCCTTCCACATATCTCCGTAGTTCCTTCCACATATCTCCTCGTCTTTGTACGATGTAGACTGTGTTTGCGAAAACACATAACTAGATATATAACTAGATATATAACATCTTATAACAAAGTTTTTTTCTTGAAAATCTTTTTTTAATATTTTGACCCTCTTAAATGTTACTCTTTTAAAAAATAAACTTAGGGGTATTTATGCCTAGTCATTTAAAAGATAACCATATAAAAGACTTTGGAGAGCATATTGGAGGAGCAAGAAAAGAATTATATGGAACAAATGGATTAACTAACAAATTCTATAATGACATATCTTTAAATCTTCAACTTTTAAACTCAATTGAAAAAGAAAAATATTTAGTTAAAAATAATATTGTTATTTTACCTAAACAAAAAGATATAAAAGCTAGTGGATTATCTGCAGCAACCTATAATTATCTAAAATCTATACATTCGACTATAGCCACAAGACCTAAAAAAATTGATAAGTTATCAAAAGAAAATAGGGACTCAGTATATTTTGCTTTTATTTTTGCATTAAAATCTATTAATGAAGGGGTTAAACACATTATAGAGAATAATTTATCATTAGAACAAAGTAATAATTATTTAAAAGAGACAACAATGGGACTTCTATTTGATGAAAGTCCTCTATCTTTTTCCTTATCTAAGACAGCATTAGGAGAATTATCTTTTGAAAAATTTAAGTTTTTATCTCATAGTTTTTTTGATCGCATCCATAACTTTCATGCTTTTGAAAATGATTTTAAAAATCTTACATGGGAAAACAATACCCAAAGTAAAAAAAATAATAATACTTCTGACGATATCACAAAAAGAAAAAGTATACTAAAACAAATTGAAGATATTGAGCATTTAAGCACACTAAGAAGAGATGGGGAGTCATATTTTGATGAAAATTTAACAATAGACACTGAAGTAGTACAGGAGTTGTTTAATTTTAAAGGTGGAGAATTTGGTAACTGGGTAAATCAGAAAGAAAGACAGGCTGTTTTACAGATGTCTACAGAAGCATTTTTAGATCTTGCTGCAACCATTGGAGCTAAACCAAGTGAAGTGTCATTAAACAGCTCAATTTCTATAGCTTTTGGGAGTAGAGGAAAGGCAAGAACAAATGCTCATTACGAACCGATGAAAAATGTTATCGCACTAACTCGATTAAGTGGTGGTGGGGCATTAGCTCATGAGTGGTTTCATGCCTTTGACCACTTTTATGGAAAGTATTCTTTAGAAGACGAGAATATTTTATTTGAAAATTCAAATACTTTTATTTCAAAAGATTTTTCTTGGAGAGATTTTGTTAGTTTAAAGTACGATCACAATAGGGGTGAAAATATTATAAGAAACATTTTACCTAAACTCAAAGATGAAAATAGTATTAAAATATTTAATATACAAAAAAACATCTTGGAACAATGCTATAAATTAAAATATAATAATTTTTCACTTGATAGTAGTAGCTCTATTGAATTAATGATAGATTTAGAAAAACAAAATGAGTATTTAAAAAAATACAAAAGAAAAAGAAGTCGTTTTAAGCAAAGATGGATTGATGGCACACAAGGAGAAATAGATAAAATTGAAGAAGCATTAGGTAAAACTACATTTTTTAAAGATGCTGAAAAACTTGATAATGAAAGAGGAAAGGACTATTATGCTACCGATGTAGAATTGATGGCAAGAGCATTTGAAAGTTATATTTTAGATAGTTTGGATGACAAGGAATATATGAATGACTATCTAGTTCTTTCTTCTAAAAAGGGTGTATATGTTCCAATAGGTGAAGAAAGTATAGCATCACCCTACCCTAGAGATAATGAGCGTGATATCTTCAAAGAAAGTTTTTCTAAATTAATGAATTTAGTTTATCCAGATAATAATAATATACATAGTGAGCTATCACATTTTATTGTAAACCAAGAGGATAAAATGGTTATAGAAAAAGAAGTCAATAATGCCCCTGAAAATATATCTGAAGAAAAAGTAGATGTATCCTCTATGAGGCAATTAACTCTCTTTTAAATAGCCATTATAAAGTCTATAAACTATGTTCTATTCTATTAAATGCTAAGGAACAAGCTTTTTGTAGCTCTATTTGACTTTTGTAGTGGAGAGGGAGAACTGACACTCCACCTACATACTCTTTTGAATTTTTAAGATCACTTAACCCACTTAAGAAAAGAATGCTCATTATCTTTTTCCCATTTTTATTTAGGAATTGAAAAGTATACACTCCTTTTTGTTTTTCAATAGCTATGCCTATGGCAAGCTTTTTATCTATAATAAACCCCATTATTCTTTTATAAATGTACAGGATAGAGAGTGGTGTAGCTTTAGTTTCTATCATCTCAAACATTTTGACCTCCTTCGCCTAAAAGATATTTTGTAATATATGTTGCAAATGCAATATTGGTACTTAATCTCTGTACCATGTACCCATCTTTGCTAGATATTGCTTTAATATGTGCTAACGCAGCTATATTTCTATATCCTAGACGCGTTCTATACATTGCACCATTCATCATATATTGTTCTTGCCTATCCCTGTTAATGATTTCAATGAATTGTTTTTCAGGGAAAAATTCCCCTGTATCAAATAACAGACTAGCCTCTTTGCTTGCATCAAGTGTTGTTACTCTTATTATAGCATCTTCTGGAACACCTTCGTTAATCAGAAGATAATAAAGTAGAGAAGCCATAATGTTCCCATTAGTATCGTTGTCCTGAGCTAAAAATATAAACCCTTCTTTCTTCATGTGTATGCTATGAATAAGGGAGATGATATTATCCCCATAATCATCTAACTTCTGTTTTGGGTTATCTATACCATCTATCTTTAAAGCCCGTGGCATTGATACCCTAGTATAGATATTATTCAGGCTCTCAATTCGTCCCGATACTGTATAGTATGCAGGTCTGCAGGTAAAGGATATAGAGGTAGCATTCATTCCTTTTCTAATTTTATCAGTTATGGATAAATGACTCTCTGCAATAAGTATATTTTTTTTGATACTCACTTGAACTGAATTTCTCCATTTGATTTTTTAATCATAACTGGTATTCCCTGTGCATCAAACGTAAGTATTTCAACTTTTTCTTTTTTCATAAGTGCAATTATTTTTCTTTTTCTCTTTTGATTTTTCATTGTGTTTAATATGTATGCTCCAATCTTTATTAGAACATATATCATAAAAATAATACTCAGCAATGTTAAAACAGCTTCAAATATACCTTGGGGTGTTAATTGTGTCACAAATTTCTCCTTTAATTTTTTTGTTATGTAGATAATACACAATTAAGAGCCTTTTTTATTCATGTATGAAACCTTTTTGTAAAATGTTATTATTTCTTAAATAGTATCGAGTTTTAGCTCGAAAGGAGTAGGTTGTGAGTCCATTAAAAAAGTCAGAGATAGCCCTAATATTGTCCGATCCATCTTTTTTAAAAAAACTTAAAGCTTTGGTTCACTACGGGGAAAACCTTCAAAATAGTTCAGGCAATGTCATCTCAGAGTGCCAAAATCCACAATCTATTCCTATTTCTGAAAAAACAATAGCAAAAGACAAATTCTCAGAAAAAAGTGTAACCACTGTTTTAAAAGTTGACTATGAAACAAATGATTTATGTATAGAAAATATTACTTCTTTTTTAAAAGATAGAGTTTTTGACAAGATGTCAATCCAGTCTCTTTTCGAGAGAGATACAGAAAAAGGTTATATTTATTCATTAAGTGTATTAAATATTGAAGGAGAAATATTTATATACGGACAGATGAAAGCATCGGGTTCTATTGGAGAGGCTTCTGTTATTGCTTTAGAGAAGTCAATTTATCTCGCTTCTTTGTTTTTAGGACATTTTAAAGAGATAGAAATTTTAAGCAATTCGCCCTATGCAGTGAATAGTATAAGTAAATGGGCTTTTGCTTGGGAAAAAAATAACTGGCGAAAGAAAAGAGGGGCTATTAAAAACTTAGAGCATATTAAGGAAGCCCATAGGTTGTGGAAACTAATTAGCCTAAAATCCAAAATAGAGCATAGAGAGCAGGTTGAGTATGGTGAGATTTTAGAATTTTGTTTAGAGCACTTTGGTAACAGTGTAATAGAAAACTTTATAGACAATAAAACTATGCCGATTTGTGGTAGGAATAAAATAGGAGAGTAAATGGAAGAGATTTTTTTAGAGTATATAAGATCTATAGAAGATGGGTCATCGAACAATGCAAACATTTTTATTGATGATGAGTATGGGGAAGAGATAAGGTTTTGTACTGGAGATAAGAAAGCTATTGTTTTTATTGGGAATATATGGGAAGAAAATGTTAATTTTTGGAAGATTGAATGTGTTGATGGAGAAGATAGTATTCCTAGTGATAACGCTTTTATGCTTTTAGATATAAATCCTATATATGGAATTGAATGTGATGACAAAGAAGCTGTTATTGTAAGTAAGGTTGATGATAGTTATATATCAAGTAATCTTCCCTTACTTGATGTTGCCATTAATAAAATACGAAATACCCAAGTAAGGGAAGATTACTTTTCTGTTTAAGGGGAAGGAGGGGTAGAATTAGGTTTTGTTTGGCTATCTTCCCCTACTCTCTTTTTTAACGAAGCTTTTTTAATAAGTTTATTAATTTCTTCTTTTGGAATAGTTAATCCTTTTGTGTATTCTTTCTCCCCACTCTTTGTAACAATAAACATCTTATTTGACTTTGGCACTATTCTGTATGAATGAAATTTTGCCTCTTTAGCAAATGATGTATTAACCTCTTCTATTGTCTTATTTGACTCATTATCTAAAGACTCATTTAATTTAGCCACATAGAAAGCAGGATTAGTTAATATTATTTTTTCTTTCATTTTATCTATTTCGTCTGAAAAATCTCTCTTTAGTCTTATAGCTGCATCTAATATATTTCTAACTGCAGGAAATTTATCTTTCATGTATCGTACAATATCACCCGACTCACTCGCATTAAAGTCATAATATACAAAGTCACCAGTAGTAGGACTTACCATGATTGAGTATTTATGTAATGATTTTACATCTACATACGAATACCCTCCTGACTCATATTCTCTTACTGTATTTTCTGGTTCTTCTTTTTCATAGTAACTTATAACATCTCTTAGGTCTAACCCATAAATTACTTTTGGATTTACAAGTACAGGATAGTCTTTATTCTCTTCAAACCATTCCCATGTCCCTACATTCTTTCTGGCTTCATTAGCACGAGCAAAAGCCCTTTTTTGTTGCTTCTTTGTTGTTTTTAATTCTTCAAATTTTTTCGATACATCAGATTTTACTAAACTTGTTTTAAAAGCTTCGCCACTAAAATTTGTGTGAAATATAGCATTTTTGGGGCTTGGGACAAACTTACCTGCAAAGTTTGATATTGTTGCAGGATCTACTGACTTCAGTATGCCTATTTTCTCTGCTATTGTTTCATGTAAAAATCTTACGGATTGTCTTCTAAATAATGCAATTTCTTCAGCATCAGATTTTCTAGCATTATCTTTCATGAAATAGTCTTTATGAATTGGAATAAGATTATCTTCTATCTTGGCATTTTCTCCCCAGTCTAAAAATAAAAAAAGTCTGTATCTATCATGGTTTCCTTTTATCCCATGACTTTTTGTGGTGATGGTGGCATAGGCTAAGTTTTGCTCATTGAGTATTTTGTGCATCTCTTCTAATTCTATTACATCCTCTTCGGCATCTTGATTATCTATATCATAGATAACACAATTTGCGATTATACTGTCTGCATATTCAAGTCTTCTTTGGTTTTTTAATACTTCTCTACCTTTCTTTTTATCATAGACTTTCTCTCTTGCTGACTCTGGTTTGAAGTTTATTATTGAATAGGGATAAGTTGTAATTAAGTCTCTAAAATCTTTTTCAATGTCAAAGTCTTTTGTGCTCCACCCATTTTCAGCACGTTGCAATGAAGCCATATCATTAATGTTCACAGTTGTAGTGTATGAGAGTTTAATTTTTTTTATATCCACTATATTCCTTTGTTTGCTTTTTAATTCAATTTATCAATTATATCTTTCTTGCAGGTCAAAATTGTAAAGCATTATTTTTGACCCTTGCTTATATTATCATTTGGAATAAAAATTAAAGAAGGACAATTTATGCCCAAGAGAAACCCCACTAAATCAAATAGTATGTCAAAAGCAAAAATAATCATTATTGGAAGTACGGAGGAGAGAGAGATTGCCTTTGAATTACTTGTTGATGCAATTAAGAAAAGTAGCAAAAAAGAAGTTCATGCAGACGAAATTCTTGATGGAGTAGATGATTTTTTAATTATCTCCCCTGCTGCACTAGGTACTTATAATGTTACAAGTGAGCCATCTTCAGATGAGCTTATCTATTTAAATGATTTTGAAGTTAAAACTATTGTTTCACAAGATAAAGCACTTATAGTAAAAGGAGAAGGGTTTGGTGCTGCACCATACACATACTTCCAAGATGTAGCAAAAGAAGCAAATGTCTCACTTCGTGTAGTTGATGCAAATTTTGAAGCAAACTTTTTCAGAGATGTAAGTTTTGATGAAAAAGGAAATATGAGTAGATTTTTTGAAGATGATTATTTTTCGCTTGCCTCTATTGGTTCTGAAGATTTTGGGCTTGATGAAATTGTAGCTGACAATAGAGATGCTATCTATAATCATTATTTGGAGTCCCAAAAAGAAACTCCTATGTCTGATGTTTATGTTGATAAATTTTATGAAGGAGTAAGAGTTGTTACAGGTCTCAAAAGTATGGGTGTCTCTGATGATGCAATTTTAAAAAGTGCAGGATATGATAGTGCTTCTATTGAAAAGAAAATTATTGTAGAACTCGCAAGAAAACAAAAATATGTAGATGTTGTAGAAAACGATATTGATGCTAAAGAGTTTATGTTGTCTGACCACTTTTCAGCAGAAAATATTGCAGAGCTTGTATCTTTTATTGATGAATGTCGCTCTGAAAAATATGTCTTTTCACAAAAAGATATTGGAGATATCTTATATAGAGGGACTACTCCCCATATTCCTAGTGTAGAAGACAGAAAGAAATCATTAGCTGAGTCTATTTGGAACTCAAAAAAGGATGAGACAGATAAACCATCTTATTTTACAATGGTACGTGCAGAATTAAGAGATAACCTTTTTTATCAGAATATTAAAGTAATAGCTGATATGCCTTCTATGTTTATTATGGAAGATGGAAAAGTAGCAAGTATATATGATGTGGAAAATAGAGATGAGTACTTATTTTCCGTTAAGAAGGACAAGGAGGGAAATTTCCACATATTGAGTAGTGATTACAATAGAGAGGTTGACCTTAATACCCTCTATGAGATAGAACGAACTCTTCATGGTTATGCAGATTATCCCCATGAATTCTCAATGATTGCAGAAGAAGCTATAGTTTCTAATAAAGAAAATGTGTCAATTAATTTCTTTGATCCAGAGAATATTACTGAAGAGCCTATATTGATTTCAGAATTCATTCCAGATGATAGTAATATCGTTTTTGATGGACTTGAAGACTTCAGTATTGATAGTGTTTATTATGATGTTAAAAGTCCTAATAATATCTATACAAAAGATGAAGATATTGCTTTGCCTATTTCTTATACTGTCCCTTTTTCAAATTTTGTTAAAATTATGGGTATTGATGCGAAACCAACTGAATATGTTCTTGCAACAGAAGACTCACCTCAAAATAAAATAAACTTTTTAATACCTTCTCTTTTTAATAGTGAAATAAATGGTTTGGGTCATAATATTAAAGAGGAACAGGAGCAAGAAACTAAGATTAAAATCTAGCTTCTCTATAGTCTAGTAGTAATAACGCATGAGTTATTACTACTTTAATAACTTTTCAATTTTATCAAGTACTTTCTTATCCACTTCCCCTACCAGTTCAATTATTGTTCCTTTTTCACTCTTTTTTATATTATAGGTAAATGATACGGGTGGAGTTGGAATTCTTTTTGTTTTAATAAAGTTTTTTAGATCTTTTAATGAAGCTCTCCCCTCTTCTATTTCTTTTATAAAATGAATTATATCTTCATTTGATTTTAACTTATGTAGTTCAACGGCTACTGTATAGCTCACCCTACCCTCTTTTAAGGCACTTAGTATGATTTGATTAAAAGAGAATACCTTTAGTCGGTTTATTAAGGATGAGACTGTTATGTTTCCTAGCCTTTTTGTTATAAGTTCTGCTGCTTCTCTTGATTTTTTAGTGTCATTACAAGTATCTTTAATTCGACCACTATCCATATTCCTAAAATGCCAAAGCATATCTTTTATTTCTTCAAAGGTTGTATTAAATGATAATGCTAGATATTCCATAATACTTACCGTCTCATCGTATAAATTTAGATCCTCTCTTTGCATATTTTCAGACAACATGAATAACATTGCTTTTTCATCACTCATTTCCTCTAATACAATAGCAGGAACTTTAGTCCAATTCAATAATTTTGCTGCTTCCATACGCCTAAAGCCGATAATTCTTTCATACCCACCATTTTTCTTTCTCACTACAATAGGTTGAAGTATCTTATTATCAGATGCTTGAATATTTCTAGCCATCTCTTGGATGCTTTTTTTACTATAACTCTTTCTATCATGATATTTTGGTGGGTTTATATCTTCAATTCTTATTTCTTGAACAGTCTCACCCTTTAGCAATTCTTCATGATCTACTACTGCAAGCCCACTTACTTTTTTATCTTCTGAAAAAGCATTTGCTCTAGTTAAAGCCTTTTTCTTTTTTTCCATTTTCTAGTCCTTTCTCTTTTATAGTAATAACGCATGAGTTATTACTATGCTTTTAAAATATTTTCAGCAATATCTTCTATTTTTTGCAATAAAGCTATCCTTTTTTCTTTTTTCATACTACTCATATTACCATGCTCTTTAAGATAGTTGTAAACGGAAATATTATAACTGGCTGCATCTTTAAATGCGATGCTTTCAGGTAAAGTTGAGAGTATAATATTTTTTGCCTGAGACAATATTGGACAGTTTTTTTCAATGAATGGTATAGTCTCATCTTCTATTATCTTTTTATATATCTTCCCTACTTTTGTTTTTTTATCATATTTTGTAGGAAGTACACATATTTTTTCTATCTTGTGGTCAAACATCTGTAATGTTTCTTCGGCATCTTCTATAAAACCGTGTAACCCTTCTTGCTCATCTTTTGCTGTAACTACTGGAATAAGAAGTATGTCTGCAGCAAGAATTGCACTTATTGTAGCTGTATCAAATTTCGGATTATTGTCAATAATAATAACATCATATTGCTCTTTTAGATTATGTTGTTTAATGAAGCGTTTCAAGATTAAATCTTTTCCAATAACTGATGTTTGCCCAAGGGTTTTAAGTTCTTTATTTGACGGTATCAGGTGAAGACTACCATAATCACTTTTTATTGCTATAGCTGATACAGCTTCTTTTTTAAATATATTGCATATATTGTGACTACTCGTTCCTTGGAATGATTTTGGGTCAAGTTTATAGCCTTTTGTTAATGATGCTTGTGGGTCAAAGTCTATCATTAATACTTTTAGCCCTTTTTCGAGATATATGTCAGCCAACATTCTACAGGTAGTTGTTTTTGTTACACCACCTTTTTCATTAGCAACACTAATTGTTTTCCCTTTTTTTCTAACCATTTTTAGTCCTTTTTGAGTAATAACGCATGAGTTATTACATAATAATAACATATTTCACTAATATTGTAAAATATAGTGATGTTTATTGTAGCAAGAGTAGAAGCTTTTTTATGTAATAGGTCTGACTTAATGTGCCTTGTGAAAGAATGCTTTCCTGTAGCCATTGTACACTCTATACATAAGATATCTATCTTTGTTGGAAAATTGCTTCTTTTTTGGTGTACTTACGCATGAGTTATTACTATTTTCTTTTTTCATCTGTGCTGCAATCTTATATAGAGTGTTATCACTTAATCCTAATTTTTTTGTTATCGCATAATCACTAGCCTCTTTTATTTCATTTTCCATTTGTTCATATATTAATAGTTTTTCTACCTCTTCCATATTGACAATAGATGACTCGTCTGCAAAAACTGTAAATCTCCTTAGTCCAAGTATTTTTGCTAGTTCTGTTTCCTTATCATCTTTTTTTTCAGAAAAATATTTGATTTCATCATTTCCGTTATCATAAATTATTCCATAAGTATTTTTTGATTTATATAAAATATGTGTTTCTTTGCCCTGTTGAAGATTTGTTATATTTATTTCTTTGCTTATTATTTTTAAAAAATTGAATAGTGTAGGATCTTTTGAAATTTCATCTACTTTTTCATGCACTCCATTAAGAGGATATAAATTGTATTCAAAATCATCTATAAAATATTTAGTTCGGTCTTTTTTGTCTACTTCGACCTTATGACCATGAATATAGGTAGTATTTTTACTTAATACCACACTTTCCATTGTTGATTTTTTTACAGGTATAATGATTTTATCCATATATACATACCCTGTCTCGATAACACTGTCGTAGTCATTAGGTTCTTGTAGTTGAAGAATTTTACCACTGGTGATAGATGCGATAAAGTAGTGTAGACCAACTATTTCATAGTAGTCTTCTTTGTCTATTGTAGTTCTGATTTTTCCGAATCTCATAACTTTCCTTTATTAGATATGCCAAAGTATATCAAATAATTGTAATATTGTCAAATAGCTATTGACAAATACTTATTTTATTTGATATACTCATATATATCAAATAATTGTAATAACTCATGCGTTATTACAAAACAAAGGAGCATATTTATTATGGCTAAAAGAAGACTGGTGTTTCGTAGTGGAGCTTTTCATCCTTTTGATGATGAGTCCAAGAAAGCAATAAGTAAATATAGTGAGGGGTCTCTACATGAGCTTGATGTTAAGCTTCCTAGAAACTGGATGTTCTTAAAAAAGTATTACGCACTACTAAATGTATTTAAAGATAATGTAGATGCAGAGCTTAATACAGAAGAGATAGATATCTTTGTTAGGGATAAAATGGGTTTTTGGGAAAATATATTGGTAGGAGATACGGTATTTAAAAAATACAATAGTATTTCTTTCGCAAAAATGGGAGAAATTGAATTTCAAGACTTTTTCGATAGAAGTATAGACATACTTCTTGATGCAGTACCAATAGATAAACCATTATTATTAGATGAAATAAATAGATTTGCAAATCAATAGACAAGTAATAACGCATGAGTTATTACTATTAACATGGAGGATTATTTTGCCGTTATAAACTGGTAAGATTTAACATTAAAATAAGGAGAATTATAGATGTACAATAAAATTATTTTAGCAGGAAACCTGACTAGAGATATAGAAGTTCGATATACACAAAGTGGGGCTGCTATAGGAAATACTGCGATAGCTACAAGTCGAAAATTTAAGAGTCAAACAGGTGAGCAAAAAGAAGAAGTACTTTTTGTTGATATTACTTTTTTTGGAAGAACAGCAGAGATAGCTAATCAATATCTTCGTAAGGGAAGCAAAGTGTTAGTAGATGGCAGATTAAAGCTTGACCAGTGGACTGCACAGGATGGCAGCAAGAGATCTAAACACTCTGTAACTGTAGAAAGCTTACAAATGCTAGGAAGTAGGGATGAGTCTCATGGGGGACATAATAATGCACCTGCACAAGATACATATTCTCAACCTGCACCTGCACCTGCACAACAATCAGCACCACAACAAGAAAGTCAAGCGTCTAACATCCCAGAAATAGACATCAATGAAGATGAAATACCGTTTTAAAATAGAACAAATATATAGTGTAAATAAATACTAACGCATGAGTTATTACTATAAAAATTAGGAGAGACAACATGAGTGGAAAAGTAAATATAAATCCATTGTTTACACAAAGGATGGAAGAAGAACTGGTTACAAATTCTCATAAAGGGGATTGGGTGGTGTGGCATCCTGAACCAAAAGACTGGCTTTGGGAGATGTCACACCATCAAGCGAAGCTTCAGAAAGCTATTGCTGATAAGAATTATGAATTGATACGTGAATACTCTGCAGATGTTGCAAATTTAGCCGAAAAGGCTTTTGTATCTTTTGGAAATATTAAAGATGAATAGAGCAATAGTCCCTATTTCTAAAAAATCTTTAAGAGAGTTGGCAAAGAAAAAAGGTGTAAAGAAAATTACATCCATGTCCTCAGCAGAATTTAGGGAGCTACAGGGTAAGCAGGGGATATCTAAAACAAAACCAACTATGATTTCACCAGAGTTTTCTTTTGTCTACAAGATAGAGGATATTAAAGGTGGATATAAAATTACTCTTTTTGGGAAACATCTTTCTAAGAATAGGTATGACTCTCTTTCTTTTTCTTCTAAGCTTAGATACAAAAATGCGATTAAAAATGCTGCTAAAGAATATTGGCTACTTAATAGGAGCTTTTTTAAAAAACTATCAACTTTAAAGAAGGCTTCTGTAAGATATGAATTTTATGAACCATATAAAAGAGATCCCGATGCAGAGCAAGAGACAATTAAAAGATTTCAAGATACATTCACTTTATTAAAATTGATTGTTGATGATGATATTGACTATTTAGTTCCCTGTGGGATAGGTGCGTGTAAACAAATTAAATCTAAAGAGTATAAAGCTGTAGCTTATTTAATAGCTATATAGTAGGAGAGGAAAGTATGTCTAAGAAAAATGAAAAAAAGACTCACAAAGTTTTTTATCAAGAAAAAAATACTGAAGCAGAAAACTCATTGCTCTATAGTTGTTTAGGAAGGGTTAAAAAAGGAGATAAATAAAAGTCTCAGTCATTTCGGCGACCGAGAAAGCCAAATCCTGAGCCTTGGGCAAAGAATACCAGTGACTATGCACATAGGTTGGATTATATATGCTTTTTGCTTATGTTTGCTTTAATATGTATTGAACCTCTGTACCATCAGGGAAAGTACTTGTTTCTATTCGTTTGCCCTCTTCAATACTCTCTTTTATCTTATAAGGAAATCCATCTTCTCCACTATAGATATCTCCTTGATCCATAGCTTTGTGTGCTGAAAGAAGAAAAGCAAAATCTCTATGACTCATTTTTATCGTGTCTGCAATTATGCTTCTACCAGTTAAATCTATATTCATACAGTGGTAGATTAACTCATTGTAGGTTTTACATTTCTCTACCTCATCCAACTTACCTCTAAGATAATCTGGGTCATTTTTTTAAACCTTTGTTCCCATTGTTTTATTATGGCTTTTCTAAACATTTACTCTCCTTGTTTGTTTGATATATTATTTCATACCCTTTACCACTTTTATGACCTTCTTTGGCTATAAAATTAAGCTTTTGAAGTTTTTTGAAGGTTAGGGCTACCACAGCATAAGATATGGCTGATTTTTGCGATATGGCTCTATAGCTTGAAGGAATTGTCTTTTCATTGTCAATTATCCATTTTAGAAGGCTTGTTTTTTCAGTTGTTATCACAAGTCCTTCATTAATAAGAGCTATAGTGACCTTTCCTAACCAACATTCTTTTTTAGCTTTAGTGCTCATTATTTATTCCTTGGGATATATTTCATATTGTGACTAATACGCATTTGATTAATTGTCTTTAATAATTCTCGTTGTTCCCTATGTGCATCTTTATCCTTATCCTCTTCATTCATCTCCTCTAGTGTTTGATACTCTAATATTACTTCTTTATATCTATTGGAAATCATATCTGTACCCATAAAATTATCTAGGAGTACCTTTTCTTCATAAGATTTACTTTCAACAAGTAGTAGAAGATATTCAAAAGCACTTTTTAAATTCTCATGGTCTTGTTTGAACCATTGAAAAACTCCATGAGGAGGAAGCGATATACTCCACTTTTTTAATTCTGCAGGAGGGATGCCTCTATCGTACAATTCCTTTTCAACCCTAATAAGCTCAAAATCAAATACTCCCTCTGTCTGCTCCCAGAACCTATCAATAGAAGAATTATCATCTATTACGAGAGAAGAAGAAAATATACCATCAAATATATGCCAAAAGGTACAAGAGTCTGGTACAGCAATAGTATTATCCTTGAAGTTTACCTGTAATCCCATTGGTTACACCTCCATTTGTTTTAATTTTTCTAAATATCACCATACTAGAAGACTTATATACTATATATTCTCCTTCTAACTTTCTTAATACGTCTTCCTTCTCTATGCTTTCCCTATAGTCTGTTTTCATAATTTTAAAATTACCAGATAAGATACAATGTTTTTCAAAAGCATAGGCATTAAAATCATCATCATAGTCTATAACAGCTACATATACAAAAGTTCTTTTTTCATCCACTGGAATATACATACTTGAAAATGAGGGACTTTTAACCCTAACTGAACCATGTCTTGCTGCTATCTCTTTCATATTGGGAAACAAGTGTTTTTGAAATGCTATATTGTCTTTATATAATAGCCCTGTAATCTTTAACAACCTTAGTTCTCTTGTAGATAATAGTTCTTTTTTAAAAGCAGGGAAGGTGTCAAGCTTATTATATAGTGCTAGTGCTACTTTATCATTTTTGATAGTATCTCTTAGTTTCTCTATATCCCTAGATGCTTCTTTTATGTTAAGACCAAAGCTCTCATCTCTTAGTTTCATCTTTAATTACCTTTTTTTGATATATACAAGTATATCAAATAATACTAAGGTAAGTCAAGACAAATAATTACACTTATTATCAATTTTTTGGATTATTTCTCTATACCACTTGTATTTTAAGTTTTAATATGGTATAATTTATTATATCAAAAAAAGGAAGTAACCATGTGTGTTATTAATAATAAAACTGAACCAAAAATAGAAACAGCATATTGCATAATGTGTTTAGGAGATTATGATTTTGTCATGGATAAAGACGATGAGCTTGTTTGTGAAAATTGTGGTACTGGGGTATGTAGTGGAATTTCAGATAGAGATTTTGAGATTGAAGCTTTTACAAAGCACCTTAAAAAATTAGGTTATTCTGATGCACAGATTGCACGTATTTCTAATGGTGATGAGGTAGGTAGTCCTTGTCTGATTGAACCTGCAAATATTCTTGAAGAATTACAAAAGAACATAGAAGAAGAGTTAAATGAAAAAGTACCTACCAAAGAAGAGCTTGGCACTCTTTGTTTAAAGTACTGTAAAGAGATTGGTATTGATGATGCAGATAGAATAAAAGCATTTACGCGTGCCATTGAGTGTGAGATTTGTTTTAAGCTTGAAGCGAAGTAGGGGGAGGGGATATGTCTAAAGATTATACTTCAATACACAAAGTATCTGATGAAAATAGATTAGATTTTTTGCCCTTCTACTTTGGGTATCATACCCAAGTTGTAGAGAATATGTTATTTAACATAGCACAAGAGTTCATAGAAGAATACGAGAAAGGGTATTGGGATTTTTTTAAAATAGATATCATTGACCCCAAGCTTCCATCAAGTGAAGCAAAGAGTATTCCTCTTTTAGTTTGGCAAGAAGAACAAGAAGTAACTCTACTTTTGGTGAATTATCAAAAAGAAGTTGTAGTGCGAGGTCTTGTAGCAAGTGTAGCACTCAACCTTATGGTCTTTAGTCATCTTGCCTCATACTTTTATGAGAAGAATGAAAAAATGACAGATGTTTGTACTAATATTTATCATGACCTAAACCAGTGGGTTTTTTCTGAAGAGAATACTCTTTTTACAAAAGAAGAACTCACAACAATTAATAATTTTATAGATTAAGGAGGCAGTATGTTTAATTTAATACATATAGATGAAAAGACCCCAGTAGCTACACTGCAAGACTTTTTAGGACAAGAAGATGGAGATCAAAGCTTTGAGTCTGTAGTGTTTAATATCTTTGCACACTATGACCTAAATAACAATCTTAGTTCTGCTTCACCTGTTGCGAAAAGAGCATTGCATTTAATGGAAGACTTGGAACATCATGGGATTAACTACAAAATTGGTAGAGATATGGTTGCGTAAATAGGTAATAACTCATGTGTTATTACACTTATGCTTTAAAGTGCATCTTTTTTAGTGAAATAAGTTAATTTCTTTTAAAATATCTTGCATTTTATGGTTTATTATGATATAATTTATTATATCAAAAAAAGGAAAATCTATGTTTTCAATTAAATACTGGGAAGATGAAGAAGCGAGAGACCAAGGCACTTCAGAGGATTATGGTACGTGCCAAAGATGTAATGATGCAGTAGACACTGCAAATAGATTATATGAAGAAAATGTTGCAGTAGAAGTTGTGGTAGGAGATACGCTTGTGTATCATATTTCTGATACTAAAGAAGATGCACCGTATGTAGAAGACAATCGTTCTGAGCTTGATTATTGTGCAAGAACAACATCGGAGGTGTGTCATGGCTAAGAAACTTATTAACAAAGAGAGAATAGAAGAAGCTAAAAAACTTTTAATGGATGTATTGATTGAAGAGTACGGAGAGAAACAAATACCTAAGTTTATTAATTTTGAACTACTTACGGCAAAACAGGCAGAAAATAGAGGTATTAGACCTAATCAAAATACTATCTCTTCGGCTTTTAAATATGGTAAAGAATTTATTACTCTTAAAGTTCCAATGATAATTGATGATAAGGGGAATAAGTAATAACGCATGAGTTATTACCTATTCTAGTGGAATAGCATATAAATACAATTTTTACTTAAGTAATACTATGGTATAATTTATTATATCAGAAAAAGGAAGATCCCTATGAAAATAAAAGCACTAGCTAAAAATGGTACTACGGGAGTAGTTGAGTGGTATGAAAATGTATATACTGATGGCGATGAGGTTTATTTTGATACTCCCAACAGAGGGATGAAGAAACTTAAAGACCCTCAACAAATTTGGGTTACATTGGGGTCAGAAAGAGAGTATCAATGTGTCTATGATTTGAAAACTATTAATCCGTCCGAGACAGAGAGCAATAAAGAGTCCGTAGAGCTTGTGAAATTTTACGATGTTCAAATGGTTTTATCAAATCCTGATAAATTTTATATCTTTGGTGATAACTTGGCAGGTTGGGGTAAGGGAGGTCAGGCAATTATCAGGGATTGCCCTAATGCAATAGGCATCCCTACTAAGATTAGACCCTCTATGCACGTTGGGTCATTTTTTAGTGACCTTGACAATGAGGAAAAAGCAGTAATGTTTTCCTTGGCTCGCATAGATGAAAAGATAGCTGCAGGGTACACTATTGTTCTGCCTATAGATGGAATAGGGACTGGATTGGCTAAAATGCCAGAATGTTCTCCGAAAATATTTTGGCAGATTACAAACCATTTAAAGGGAATATGTCCTAAGTACTTACCTAATGTAGTAGAGGAGAGATAGATGATTAATATTAATTTTGATGAAAATGAAGAAACGGTTGCAATTTTACATAAAGGGGAAACCTTATGGATCAAAAAGGATGAGCATGGAGATATCAGTCTTATTGCAGACAATAAGCTTGCTATTTCACCAGTATCATCAAACAAGATAAAGGTTTTTATAGGTTCTCAAAGTGAAACACTTTTTTTAAAGTCACCTACCCATACCTCTATACAAAATGCCTTATCTGTAGATATCTCTTTGATTAATATAGAACAGGTTTATATTCTCTTGGAAGAAATAATAGGGGAAGCATATTACGAGGCTAAGGCTTCCATGTCTAAACATACTCTTTGTTTATATTTTGGGAGTGGAGAGGACTTTAAAAAAGTCATGATTGCTTTTAATAAAAAAGAGATTGAATACAAAATTATTTAAAGGAAAAGGGATAGTATGAAAGAAAAACAGAAAAAATTATGGATAGGAAAAGCACTTTACGCACTACAGCGTTATTCACTTGCTTCTGATAGCACACATCAAAAAGTATCTGCTGCAAAAGTATCTATTGTGTTATGGTTATGGGAAAACAAGGACGAAATACCATCCAGTATTGCAAAGGTTCTTGAAAAAGTTAAGGAGTCTGGAACTAAGAAGGTTTCACGCTCTCCGTTGCTTTACACATTTAAAGGATTAAGAGAGAATGAAGCACTTATTAAAGGAGATGACTCTTATACCTTAGATTATGATATTGCACCAGAGGATAGTAAGATGTTTCTTTGGACGGCTAAGGCATTATTGGCGATTGTGGAGTACGGGAAAGATAAGGGTGGTGCTTATCAGATAGGTGGTGCTAAAATTAATTTTATTTACTGGTTATGGGAAAATAAGAACAAACTACCCCATAATACTCGAAAGATGGCATACGATGCAGGCATCACAAGCGATGAAGATGAGACCAGTACTACGGTAACTACCACCATAGAAGCCCTTATAGAGCATGGAGCTATGAAAAAAGATGAGAAAAAATATAAAATTATTTAGTAATAACGCATGAGTTATTAACTGAAGTATAAGTTATATATGGTATAATTTATTATATCAAAAAAAGGAATTATAAATTATGCCTAAAAAAATTATTCTATGTGATGATAAAGTTGAGGTTAATGCACAGCGTGATAAGTATGATACTGAGCATGAGATAAAGTCTGGTGACTATTGGCAACATAAAGAAACTAAAGAAGTAAGGCTTATACGCTCTTTGGATATTGTTGACAATATACTTCATTCTGTTAATGTATTGCTTCACCCCTCTACAGACAAAAATAAGCGATACTTAGAGAATGAGCAGTGGGTACAAGGTAATGGTGCAGTACAGTTCACATTAGATGAGTTTTTAGAGACCTTTATGTATATTGAGCAAGAAGAGGCACGGCAAGATAGAGATAAAGAAATTAAAGTACTTCAAGAGGAAATCAAGGAAGCGAGTGACACATTAGCTATTGGATATATTGACGAGGAGGGAACAGAGGCTAAACAGGTTCTTTTATCTGCTTCATCTCAAATAAAAACAGATATGTCACTCCCTATTTCCTTAGCTAAAGAAACTACAGTACAAGAGATACAGCATAATATGTCAAAAACCAAAGATATTGCAGAGAAGCAAACTGCTTTTATTCAGGAACATAGTGCAGTTATTGCAAAAAAAACATCTACAATGGCTACTTACTATAGTGAAGTAGGAGAGCAGAGTATGGCTGCAATTGACTCTACTATGGTTTTTGTTAAAAAAATAGAGCAGGGTGTCCATACCTTAAATATTTTTTTAGGTGAGGGTGTTGATGTTTGGAGATTATCAGAAGGTGAACCTGCAGGCAATAAAGATAAGATAAATTTTTATCAAAGAAAACTGTTCTTAGATGAAGAGTGGTTCTATAATTTAGCTTTTGGTGGAGCAGATTACAGATCGTTACCTGATTTTCAAAAAGCACTTAAAGAAGATTTTTCTATTATTGATAGAATTGCCCCTGCTGAGAAATCAGTAGTCTTGATGCAATTTAGACGCGAAGCAAAATTTAGAACCAGTGAGTATCATTCTGGCTCTGGCTCTGCTTTAGATGATTTAATGGATGCAACAGCAGATAAAGAAATGTTTTTACTTATACGAAATGGTAAAAATGTATATTTTGTATTTAGTGATGACCTCTTAGGTGGTAAACGTCTTTTCCCTACCTCAACAGAAATTAATGATTATACGCGTGATGGTAGTAAATTTTTTGAGGGGATAGAGGTAGATAAACATATTAACTTTTTTGATAGAAAAAATGTTAAGGCAAGAGAGGCATTTGATGCTAAAACTCGATATTACCAAAGAATTATACTCTTATTAAATGGTATGCACGTAAGAGATACTTCTATTTTTGGTGAAATAAATGATAGTGGGTACAGAGATTGGCTCTCTTTGGATTTTCAAATGAATAATCTAAATTTTGTTTATGATGATGAAGATGCTTTATCTTGGAACACTGAGAGTACAGGTGAGTTTTTAAAACGAAACAATAAAAGCATACAAGATGGTTCTAGGGTTGTTGGATTATGGAGACATATTGCTGATGAAGATAATGCTCGTGGTATGTGGAGTTCTGCTATACATAGAGATAATCAAGAAATATGGACTCCTATTGCTTCCAATGAACCTTTGGTAGTAAAAACAGATAAGGACGGTCTATATGTCTCTGTCCTTTGTTCCCACCGATGGGGAGATAGTGAAAATACAAGAAAAAAGATACATCTTGGGCGTACAGATCGTGACATGATGCTTTGTATTGATAAGGTTCACTCTACTGAAATTAACTATCTTTTAAACAGTAGAAGAGAAAGAACAACTTATGTACAGTTTGCAAGACTCTTGCTTGCTGCAAGAGACTTACTTTTACGAGAAGAAAAAGAGAGTGAAGATTTTACAGCAAACTTTATGTCTCATCTTGTTTCTCAATATCCTCAATATACACAAGAAGAAATTAAAGAAGCTATGTTTGACAGTATTTCTTTTTGGAGAGTTAAGCATAAAGGAATAACTTTACCTAGTGAACGTGATGAGAATGCAAGCAGTAAAGCTCTTAAAGAAATAGGTGATATATTCACCCAAAGGTTTGTTAATAATAAGACAAATGACATTGTCTCTTTTGCTAAAAGCAATAATGAGATAGGCAACTTTATTAGGGTGTCTGGGAATGGTAAGAAATATTACCTTTATACAGAAATAAACGAAGAGAGTAGGGTATATATTGGCGAGTGTGCAGGTGATTATCCTTTTGTCTATAGACACGTACTTAAAATTACTGCAAAAGGAATAATTAGTATTGAAAGTACTAAATCAGTACTTTATTTAGAAATAGATATTAAGGAAGAAAATTATCATGTTGAAAAAGTTCTTGATGTTGACAGTAAAGATAGAACAAAAGATAAAAACTTTTTAGAGCGTCTTGCTAGAATTGTTGAATTGGCTTCACTTAAAAATGAAACATTGGCACTACTAGAGGAGGGCGATACCTTAATGATGGATAGATTAGACAATCTACTAACTGAACGCATTACCTCATTTCAAAAGATACGTGACAAGAAAAGGTATGGCACAATTACTATTCCAGAGTTCAATGTGTCTTTAGTAGACAATGTTCTTATGTTGTCACCAGTGAAGGCAGGAGAATACTACTCTCATGATAGTAGAGAGGTAAAAGTAATAGAGCTTGTATCTAGTTTAGAAAATATTGTGGCTAGATATGGAACAGATGAGCTTTATGAGAGATTTATAGAATGGATTAAGAAGACATATTCGAGAGCAAGAAGCAGAATAGGCGATATGGAAGAAGTAAGAGCAAGAAGAGGGTATATCTGGAGTCACAAAAGTACTAAATTTTATGTTAATAGTGAGAGCTTACCCTTTCCTAAACAAAATACACGTATTTTAACCTCAACTCAATCATATTCTCAATGTGGTTATTCTATGATGGGGGCAGTAGGTGAGCAAAAAGCATTTGAGTCTTTTTTAGAAGAGGAGCGTAAGAAAATACAAGAAGTAGCTGATAGAAGAAGTGACAATGCAAACACTAAAGAAATTATTCTTTTTACTAAAATAACTACATAAATTGTAGTTTGTTATGATTATATAAGTTTCTTTATAGTATAATTTATTATATCAAAAAAAGGAATTAGTTATGGAACGTTTAATTACTGTTACTGGCACACAAGATGAGATGGAAATTTTCTTTCGTCTATATAATCACGTAAGACATTATAACATCAAAAAAGAGGGTGAACCCAGCACTTATGAAGTTAATTTTAGGGCAGATGAGAACTTTAGTTTTCCTAAAAAGATTGAAATCTCTAATCTTATTTCAAAATTGGAAACATACTATAAAGAAAATGGATGGGAGATACCTGTTCTTGACATAAAAGATGCGAAAGAAATATATGAAGGAATGAATGTATCTGTATCGGATGGCTTTTTTCATTTCATGGGTAGAGTTGAGAGTGTAAAAACAGATACAGATGGTTCTTTGTATGCAACTATTATAGACCAAGAAGATGAGAGCTTCGATAAAAGTCTTCAAAAAATAAAACTAATCCCAACATATACAAAGGAAAACGTATGAAAAAATTAACCTTAACAACAGCAACCCTATTTATCTTGTCTCTAAATGGGGCGTATGCCGAGACTCAGAAGCTAAGATATGTTATTGATGGAGATACGGCTGTATTTGCTCATACTACTTGTAGATTTGCTTATATTGACACCCCAGAGAGTAAGCATAATAAGAAGTTAGAAAGTGACATAAAAAGAAGTCAGTACAATAAAAAACTACATAAATATATTCTTAATAATAATAGTGTATCTCCACAAGAGGTAGTAAGAGCAGGGAGAATAGCAAAAGGGTATGTCAAAAGCATTATGCACAAAGGTTCATTTTATGACTTTGATATTATCTCTACAGATAGATACGGAAGATCTATTTGTGTTATTTATGATAAAAAAGGTGGAACAATTAATGACAGAATTGTAGCCAATGGGTTTGCCGTACCTTTCTGGAGATATATTCCTTCTAACATAAAGCCTAAAATGATTGATTTGGTTCGTAGAGCAAAGGCAAAAAATAAAGGACTTTGGAGAAGCAATAGAAACGTCATGGATATGATGAACTAATTATATTAACCAGTGGAGGTAATATTATGGATGAAGATGCAGGATATGGTGTAACTATATCATTTGAGTTAGAGAAAGACTTCAATCTTTCTAGCTTAGATATAGAGATAATAGCACGAGACTATTCAGGAGATGCGAAAGCATTTATTTTTGATAATTGGAAAAAATATATAGACTTCGATAGTGTAGATATAGAAGTTGAAAAGGTTAAGCTACATGATGCAGAGTATATTAAGAATTCTCTTATTGAATACCGACTGAAGAAAAAAGAAACAGATAAGGAAACATTTCTTTATCTAGCCGATAGAGAAGCAGTTGAAGAGGACTCTAATTCATGTGGCTTTGGTGCAACTCCTAATATATTAAAAAACCCAGTTGCTTATCTTGATGAGATTAATACTACTAAAATCGAATTGAGTAAAGAAGAGAGGGTAGCACTTAATAGGGTTTCTTGCTACACAATGCCCCATTACTCTTCTCATAAAGGTAATGCTATGGGATATATCCTTATTGATGGTAATGATGTCGTAGCGACTGACTCACGTAGATTAATGGTATCTAAATTAGATGAAGCAAGGGATGAGAGACTTTTTATCCCTCCTCACTTTGTCTACTTAATGAATAAAGAGGGATTTAACCTTCTTTCCTTAGAGCTATCAACTACTTTTCGTGGAGAGAATAAAGATAATATTAGTGATACTTTATATCTTCTTGTGGAAAAAGAAGAGAGTGGTGAAAAAATACTTCTTGAGCACAAGTATAGAAATAGAATATTTGATGTATCTAGTGAGCCAGTAAGTACTAAAGATTTACAGTTTCCTGACTGGAAGAGAATGCTAGTTTTAGTGGAAGAAAATAGCATAATTGAAAAAACTCTAGGTAAAGATATACCTTTTGAAGCTTGTGATGAAGAGTTAAATGATTTCTTCTTGTTCCTTGATGGTATTAGACCAGTACTTCATGGTATTGTGCTCGATGAGATAGATTTTACATTATATGATGAGGTGCGTTATTTAGATAAAGGTGTTCCACCTACTTACCCCATTTACTTTAGTGGGGAGAAAGATATTTTAATTCTTTCTGTTATTGATAAAAGCAAAAAGGAGAGGTAGAAAGATGCCAATAAAAGAAATCGAAGAAGAGGTAAACCCTACTGGTTATGGAGCTATTTTAAAACGAGAAGTAGTAATTAGACGCGTATGGGGTATAGACTATCTCAATAAAAAGGTACTCGTTAGTATTGCAGGTAATTATGAATGGCATCCTTGGAAGAAGCTATTAAAATGTGTAATGTATGATGAAGCTAAGGAGTACATTTATGAAGATGAAACAGTTTTTGAATTTGATTATCTACAAGATCTACATACTACTATAAAGTTAAAAGGTATATTTAGATGGCATAGTGATGAGCTTAGATTTGAAGTTGAGGTATTAGATAATGCAACTTATACTGTATTGAGTTTTAGTGATATAGTTATGTCAAACTTTACAATAATTAATTAAAGGGGTACAAGTGAAAAAGAGATATTTGTTTTTAGTCGGTTTATTTTCTTTACTGGTGATATTATTTGTACTTTTTGAGAAAGTAAAACCTTTTGTGTATTTGGTTAGCAAAGAGGTAAAATACTTCCATTTTGTACAGGATAGACTTAAAGAACAAAGCAGCTTAAATATGGGGATGTATATTGATGGATTTCAAAAGTTAGAGTTTTTAAATAGTCCCTTTAAAATGTCTTGGAATTATAAATGCAAAAAGGGTAAAGATACTGACTTGGTAATTACCACCTCAGAATATGCAAATGACAAGATAAGAGACTTAGTTATTGAGGGCTTCAAGAAAGAGGGGGTAGGTTGGGATATATCACCTAATGGACACAGTGTGTTACTGTCTAAAAAGCATACTGTGTGCCTTACTACCGAGAAATATTCATCTTTGATGATGTCACGCTCATATAAAGAGGAGGAATGACTATTGAAAAGTAAGGAAGCTATATCAGGTAAAACTTGGTTTTATGTTGATGAATTGATTAAAACTGCACATCGTGACAATAGGACTAAATCTTTTATTGATAGAAGGTTTAAATCAAAAAAAGGAAAATCCTTTAGATGCAAAGTACAAAAAATACATATACACTTAGAAGATACAAACTCTTCTTTTAACCCTCACGAACATACTCGTGCTGTAAAAAGAACAAATACTGACTTGGAGTAAACAATGAATAGAAAAAATATAATAAGAATTTCACTTTTTTTAAATATAGCTACATTTATTATTTTATACATAAGTGGACTGGATCTATGGTTTAGAGAAGAACTTGCTTTTTCCTTTGCTACTTTTACAGAAAACTGTAATCGTGGACTATATAGCTTGTTTTCCAGTGTTGATATTCCTAGGAGAGAGGTTTTTGTAGGAAGCTATGATATTCTATGGGGAAATATATTTTATTTTTTAATAGGATTTACACCATTTATTATCTTATGGTTGCAGACTGAAGAAGATGAAAATTCAGATAAGTTAGTCATAGATAAAATTCTACGTGATGGAAGTGTTGAAAGTGGTCAAGATAATAGAATTACCAAAACAGATGGGTAGAGGATAGTAGTATGAGTATAATAACACTAGAAACAGCCGTAATGGAGTGTTATTCTAATAAAAAATTTATGACAGAGTACAATAGAGTAAATGGCACTAACCTTGCAGAAGATGATACACGTTCTCCCATAGAGAAGCTAATAGATAATGCCACAAGTTTTACTCTCTCAGAAAGAGAAATAAATGATTTGAAAGAATTTATAAAGTTTGTTGATGTAGTGGTGTGGCAAGAGGTATATAATACTGGGAAAAAAGAATGTCTCAATTAAGGAGAGGATTTAATGGCTTATCATCTTGATGTGAATAAAATTAAGGCACTCGAAGAGTATATGAACAGTTTAGATATTAGACAAAATGAACTATATCTATCCGAAGACTTTTCAACTTCAAAGAAGAAGCGAAAAGAGTACGAAGAGAACAGCTTAATAATAGACAGATTGTCTGTTTTTTTTGATATAACTTTAAGTGAGTAATATTTTAAAAAACATTCAATAGTATTGGCATAAATAAACAACTCTTAAAGGTTAATTTGATATAATTTATTATATCAGAAAAAGGTACACTTGAAGCAACTGTATTAAAAAAGGAGACCACTACACACTTACTCTTACTGAAGAGCCAAGTAAAGAAGAATATGCTCTCTTTAAAAAAGCTTTGCTTCTTATCAATGGTAAATGGAATAGACAAACACATATCTTTGATTATGATCCGAGTGATGCAATTAAAAAAATTATTACTACTGGTATGCTCCCAGAAGCAAACCCAACAGCTTTTTTTCCTACACCTAATTCAGCTATAGAGCAAATGTTTTTACATCTTGATGATATGACTCTTTGGATATTGTTGAGATATTTGAACCTAACCAAGATATTCTTAAATCAAAAGGATATAACCCTCTATGTATTGATTTCTTAAAGATGCCAATACCAACAGAGGTTCAAGATAAATACAATGTTGTTATGATGAACCCACCTTTTTCAGTGAAGAGTGACAAGAAGGCATATATGACACATATTAACCATGCCCTAAAGCTATTAAAACCTTTTGGAGAACTTGTAGCTATCATACCTACTGGGTGGGTAACAAGTGATGATAAAAGAAGTGAAGCTTTTAGAAATTTACTCTCAGAAAAAGGCACGCTTGAAACAACCGTATTAAAAAAAGGTACTTTTAAAGATGCAGGGACTAATGTTGAAACAGTAATTATCTCTTTTGTAAATAATAACTGGAGAGAAAATACATACTCAGGGTTTGATACTTTTTATGAGTGGGACTTTACAATGTCAGCATTTAACGACTATGATAATGTTAAGAGACTTGAAGATAAGTTTACGATACCTCGATTAAGTAAGCGTGACCCTAAAGTTTACAAAGAGTCTATAGGAATTAATGTGGTAGAGGAGTATGTAAATTACATCATAACAAATGAAGCAAAAAATTATCACTTCATAAATACAGAATTAAAAGACAAATATATAGCAAGAACTATTTATGAAATTGAAGAGGGTTACGGTGTTAATGTGATTACTAATAAGCCTGAACCAGTAAAGACAAGCGAAGTTAAAGAACCTAAGAAAGCTACTATTTCTAAAAAGAATGTTTCTAGCCAATTAACAATGGACTTTGGAAGTGAGGCAGTAGCATAATATTGTAATAACTCATGCGTTATTACTTGCTTTATAAGTTTAATTATGGTATAATTTATTATATCAAAAAAAGGAAGTAACCATGAGTGCTAAAGTTGATACAACAACCCTAGAAAATCAAATGATGTTAAACATTGCTAACAGTGAATACAATGAAGTGAACGGACACAATCCTCAAAAATCAGATGAAACAATAACGTGGTATTACCCAGAGTATCTTAGTAAAAATATGGAAACTAATCAAGTAAAAGGAGTGGTTACATCACTTGTTAAAAAAGGTTTAGTATGTGTGCAAGAAGATGAAGATGACAATCAAATTTGGCTAACCAACCTTGGTTTTGAAGTATACAAAAATAATTTAGAATGTACAAAAGGGGTTTAAGATGTTAAATATTTCATTAAAGGCAATAGTTACAGAGGCAGAGGATAGAGGATTTGCATTAGAGAATGTAAACTTTTCAGATATAGAAGTTTGTGTCGATTGTAAAAAGGTTCTTTTTGCAGATGATGAAGCATATAGTTCTCATACTAGTAAAGATACTTTATGTACGGAATGTTCAGTGTATTGTGATGCGTGTGAAACATACTGTATGACAGAAGCAGAAAAAACAGTACATGAGGGATATTCTATCTGTCCTAGTTGTGTCAAGAAAGAAGATGGAACATGGACTGAAGAGTGTGCAGGGTGTGGAGAAACGGTTCTTGTATCTAAGATGAGTGATGTTAAAGAGATGTGGATTTGTAACAAGTGTGAAGAGGGAAATACTGATGCAGAGTAGAAAGATGAGTTTTATTGAGTCGCTAGTAAATACTGTAGTAGGTACAGTAATAGGATTTTGTGTTTTATATTACATAGCACCACTGGTAGGAATGTGTCCCTCAGTAGAGCAATCACTTTTATTAAATCTATTTTTCATATTTTCATCTAATATACGTTCTTACATGGTTAGAAGAGGGTTCGTTTGGCTTGAAGTTTGGCTTAAATACAAAAGAGGAGTACAGTCATGACAGTAAAAGATTACAAAGAGGGACAAGAATTAGAAGCACCTATTTATGTGCATAAGCCGTATGTTATTCTTTCACAAGATAACGTAACCCTATGGGCAGGGAGTGAAGAAGAGATGAAAACATCTTCTGCTCTCTCTATAGCAATAGAGAATGGATATTATGACAAATGTATTATCCAAGCAAGAGATAGTGACCTTTACCTAAACGATAACACAAAGATAGAAGACACACAAGAGGAAGAGCAGGTAGAAAAATTGCTTTTAATCTTAGCTCCTACTGATGGTTGGACTCAATCTAATCAAACAAAAATTAGAAACAAAATTAAAAAATCAGCATCCAAAGATGACATAAAAAGATATGGACTCGATGCACAAAACCTAGCAGGAGATAAAGGCAAACACGTTCCAATTTATGATAACGGTTGCAGTCGCTATTCCTTATTTGCATGGACACACAGAGAAGCAAACCAAGATATTTGCAATGTATATACTTTTGATGCGTATATGTCTATTAAAAATTTCAACTAAGAAGACAGTAGAGTAAATCAAAAACACTAGAACCTTTACACACTTGCTTCCCCCACGCTCTTTAATACACTTTTTTATCTGAAAAGAGTGTATTTTTTACCTAAATACCTTGCAATTAAAGTATTATTATGGTATAATTTATTATATCAAAAAAAGGAATTATTTATGAGAATAACTAAAATAGATGAGTTTACAGTAGTCGTAGAGGAGTCATTTTCAGAAGAGGGAAGTTATACAGGTGATGTATTTCTAACCAAAGACTTCGACCTAGATGCGTGGGAAGAAAGAGAGATAGAGCCTTTAGATGGTGGATTTTGTGAAACAGAGGTAGAAGACGTAGCTGTTGCATTTTTTACAGACAAAGACTACCTCAGCAATCTTCGTGATAGTATCAATAGAGCGTAGGGAGTAGTTATGGACTTTACTTCACACCCTATAGGGGAACACGGACTTAAAATAGAAGTACTTCATGAGGGTATAAAAAAAGAGTTTGAAATATACTCTAAATTCTTTGATGCCCTTAAAGAGGTACTGGTGAACTATTGTTATCTCTTGGCAGGAGAGAGAATGATAGACCTTTTTACATCAGAACGATTAGAAGATTATTTAAAATCAGAGTGGATGTATGACAGTGCGTATGATGAGTTAGTACGCGATGAGAAGAGAGAGGAATTACTGCATCATCAATTACTACTGGATATGGATGATGAAGAGAGTCACTTTAATCAGTATGGTGTAGGAGATGGGAGTGCAGAGAGTGACAGTGAGATACTGATGGGTATAAAATTTAACTTGCGTGCTACACATAATGGTAGGACATTAACTATAAAATCTAATGATTACTTCGGTGGGAGTACAATGGTAGCTAAAGCAATTAATCTGATTGACATGAGTAGGCTCATAAAAGCCGTAAGGGTACGTTATGGTATTAAGGAAGTGCCTGCATTGACTCATAAGGAAGCTGAGGTGCATTTAATTGGTATGTATCTTAACTATCATTGCGATAAAGAAGTGGACTTTGTGGACGTTGCTCAAATGAGTGAGAATGATAAGGACTTTAAGAAAAAGGTATTAACTATTTCACGTACTAATCATACTGATGCAGATAGAACTAGACAGTATGAATGTGAAGAACTCTCTCTTACTGGTGGATGTTGTGGTGTTATTGATGGATATAGACTTAATTATTCAGGTGGATTAAGTAAGGGAGCTTCTATGGGAATAGATCGGCACGAAGAGTGTGATTTATTAGAGGGTTTAGAACCGATGGATGATAGATGTAGGTCACTAAAAGGTGTTTCTTTTTGGAAGACAGCGTATGAGATATTGAACGGATAGGATGAGGTTATGAAAAAAATTAAACTTACGGACTTAGCTAAAGCTACTGGGTATCACATAAGAACACTTCGTAATATTGTCTCAGGTGAGACTTCTATTTTTCACCTTGGGAAAGGAAAGGGGTATAACGATAGAAGAGATGCCTATATTAAAAACGCTAAAGTAGGACTTTTTGTAGAGAGTATTTCTACTGGGGCTTTGTATAGATACTATGGAAAAGACCTCATCAAAGACAGTGGTAAGGTTAAGGCTAAGGATGAGCTTAAACGTTTGGCATTAGTGGGTGAGAAATTTGGGTGTTTTATTCAGGATGAGGTGATAGAAAAATTTGTGAAGTGACTTTAATCAGACGGGTAAAGAGTGGGTGCAAATAATACTCTTTATTCATAACGGAGAAGGGTTATAGATCGTTATATTTTTTATTATACTTTTTGTTAGTACGTGAACAAAAAAGCTTTGTAAAACTATATAATCATTTTGTAGCTAAAGGAGAAGATATTATTTTATAGTTTCTCTCTTTGGGTAGATGTTGTAATGAGCATATATTTCAAAGAGGTTAAGGACTACATTCATATATCTAAGATGATACCTGATGATTATCATCTTACCCCCTTCCTGGTTTCCTTTTTATGAGTCCACTTATCCCCTCCTTTCTCTCCTCCCTTAGCTGCCAATCATCAACTCCTTTTCTTCTTTATCCATTGGTATTTAATATTGTTTTTCTATTCTTTATCTCGTGGTGATGGAAGTAATGAAATTCTTTTTTTAGTTTTAATCCTCATGTGTTTAATAGAGTGTCTGTTACTGGTTTAATTCGATAAGAGTAAAGGGGATAGATGAGGTCTTATTTTTTAATCAATGGGTTGTTGTTTTTATCTTATTATTATTATTTTATCGCTTGGATTAGAGAGTGTAAGAGGTGTTTATATTGTTTATCTATTAGGGTTGAGGTTTAGATAGGAAGCGAAATATTTATATCCTATGGCTAAGGTATGGTATAACCTCAACCTTTATAGAACGTCTTGTGTGAGTAGACTATTTATTTTACTTTTTATCCTTATGATTTAGAATTGCTTTAAACTGTACTCTTAGGCTCTTGGTTGATAACATTTTCAATAAGAGGGAGTGTATTTGTTCCTATTGATGTACCAGTATTATTTGATGATAATATTTCTCTTATCGGTGTATAGAGTTTAGTAATTTTCATTTGTGATGAGGTTATCATTATTTGTGTTTTTATCCAGTGTATTGCTTTTTTGGAATTGTCTATTACTATTGGTTTTGTATTGTCTTTTTCTAACTCTTTATCAGATAGATTTTTAATAGAAGCAATAATTATTAATGCGTTGTGCTTTGATGCAATAATCTGTAATTGCTTATATATTCCGTCTGCTTCGATACTGTTATTTTGTGACTTTTCATCGCTGAGATAAATATCACTATCTATTACTACTACTCTGGTATCTCTATTTGTGATAGAGTGTTCTATTTTCTCTTTTAGTTCTGATATATCTCCATCTTTTTCTAGTGATTGCATAGTGAGTATTTCTACTTTATCCATGTTATCATTTTCTCTTTTGGCATTAGCAAATGATATTAAATCTTTTATGTCTGTATGGCTTGAATAAAGGTTAATGTACATAAGATTAAAATAGCTTTGTGATTGAGATATTAGCTTTGTTAAAAACATTGATGCAATATGTTCTTCATCTGTTACTAATGAAACTACTTGACCGAGTTCAAATCCACCATTTAAAAGTATATCCAACTCATTGAACCCAGTTTTATATTTTGGGTATTGTCTTATATTTGCGTTGCTTACATTTTTGAGTGTGATGATATTTTCTTTTTCAATAAGAAAAGGTAGTTCTTTCTTTTCTTCTTTTAATGACTGCATGATTATGTCATGGTTAATATTTATGTATCGTTGTGATGAGGTATAGTTCTTATCATTGTCCTTATGGATATATACATTATCACTATTTTCTTTCTGATAAGTTAATCTATACATTTCATCTTTACTGATTGTTTCTGATGCTACTTTATGTATTCTTTCTTCATTCTCTATGCAGATAATATTTTTACTGTTTTTCTTTTCTATCTCTTGGATAGACTGTAGGAATAATTTTATATTTTCATCGTATGGATTTAGTGTATTATTTTCTGCATTATTTATATCAGTCGGTAGAAGGTCTATGTACTCTTTTATACCATCTATTATGATAATGTCATAGTTATTGATAATTACTTCTAATCGTTTCATAATGGTGTTAAAAGCTATTGTATTTATTGTTCCGACTGTGTTGGCGTTTGTGTGATTTTTATTACTTAGTAAGTTTGTTGTTTGTACTTCTTTTCTATCGCATCTCATAGTATATTTATCCAGTAGTGTAATGGCTCTACTTTTTAATACTTTATTCTTATTGATTATCTGTATTTTTTTATTCGTTTTTGATATAAACGATCTAGCACTAATTACTATTGTTTTTTTCTTTTGGTTTTGATTGTTATTTGCTGTAAGTTTTATAGCTGTCAGAATAGATGTTATTGTGCTATCTATACTGTTATTCAGTTTGATGTATTTTAACCCTTTTTGGTATAGTCCTCTATCCTTACCGATACCTAATGTTTTTTTCTTATCCATATTTAATCCTTGTGAGTTGTATTTCTATTATTTTGTATTGTACTAAAGTACGATGGGATTTAAGGTCAGTAAATGGCTCTATATTTTAACCGACTGTGAAGAGTGTTTTTATGAAGTATGTTTATTTATCATTAGGAAAAGAGGTGATAAATTCTTTTATTAGTGTATCTTTTGGAAGAAGAGGTTATTGTATTTATGTGCAACTATATCAGTCGGGTTTTTCTTAATATAATAAGAAAAGTATGTTTTTTGTATTTTTCGATGTATTCGTATTTTTTAAGTCATACATCTGAGTAACAAGATATTGATATAATAATATTTATTCTCTTTACCATATATTTTACATAAAAAATTGTATTTTATGACATTATTTTGCAATTATATATATAAAAAACTATTTTTGTTGTATATAATTGCATTAATATGTAATTATATTGTATTGTTTAGGAATATATTATTTTTAAATTTATTGCTATTAAGTACAATACACTAAGTAATGAATTAAAGAAATCCCCTTAAAATAGTTAAAAATAATATAAATTTGCGATAAAGATACATAAATAGTACGTTTTGTTGTAGAAAATGTCTATAAAACTGTATAATATAGTACATTATTGTAAAAAATGTACTATATAACTAGATACAGGAGCGTAGCATGATTAAAAATAGTAAGAGGGTGCAAATTGGATTTACTAATCCTAATGCGATTAATATTATAGAGTTGGCAAAAAATCAAGATAGTAAAACAGTAAAATCTTTAATTGAGTATGCGATAATATATTTACTTACTCCTTCTGTAGCAAAGGAGAATGAGGCGTATCTTCTTACTATTTTTGATAAGAGTGTAGTAGAGGCAATTAAAGTAGGAGAGGATATAAGAAAGCTCCTTAAAGTAATCCCTGCAGAAAAGGGAATAAATAGTTCTAAAGAAGTAGTAAATAAAAAGCCTTTAGAGGAGGTAGATTTAATTGGGGGGAAGAAGGGGGTAGAGGAAGATGAAAATATAGGAGGCTCAAAGGATAAAGAATACCCTATGTAGTAGTATGCCTTTTCTTATTGAAGAAGAAGCTCTATAGTTTTTGGTTTCTTTTTCTTTTTTGACTTTAGTCTTTTTCTCTTCACAGACTTTATCTTTTTTGTGTTTACTGTGCTTCTTAGTTTATTGAATTTATTTTCTAAAATATCTCTTGTTAAGTTTGGTGTAGGTAAAAGCTTTGGGAGAGTACCATAAGGTAATGACACATAAGGACTATACTTAGCTCTTATCCCTGAATTGCTATTAGCTCTTATCCCTGAATATGTTTTTGCTTTTTTCTTCGTAGCTTTTTTTTTGGTAACTGTGCGTTTACTTTTTGTTTTTTTGTTTTTTTTAGTAGATTTCTTTTTTGAAGATTTTGATTTAGTATTTTTAATTTTTGATGCAGCGTTAATGACGGCTAATATCTCATTACTATTTAGTGTCTTTGCTGAAATATTTACTATAAATACTGATGATATTAAAGCAATTAAAATTATTCTTTTCATTCTTACCTCTCTTTGTTAATTTTATTATTCGTGATAGTAGCATTTTATATAAACTATTTGTGACCCCATATAATAAATAATTTCTCTTTTCTTGTTATAGAATATTTTTGACTCCTTGTTTTTGTATTATTTTATATATTAATAAGAGGATTTAAGATGGGTAACGAAAAATGTTTTGGAAGAAATGTAGCTGTTCTATTTGTATATTTAGAAAGACTTGAAAAAGAAGGCTATTTCGCAGGCTTTACTAAAGAAGATATAAAAAACTTCGTGGATAAACAGATCGTTTACTTTTCTGGGTTTAAAGATAATGCAGAGAGATACGAAAAACTTCTTTCTCAAAAGAGAGGTGAGTCTGGTAGAAATATATTTCAAGTAGTAAGCAAGGGTAAGCTGGGTTATGTAGATTATAAAGAGGAGGTAGGAGTAACTGAAAAGAAAATATCATCTAAGGGTGGTCTTTCTTTCTTAACAAAACATGACATAGAACTTGATATTGAGATGAATGAGTCTGAACATAAAAAAAATGATGGAATTGCAATTCATACATCTTTGGAATATTTGGATGCTGAATTAGATTATGACAATGAAGAGATGTTAATGTCCCTTGGTAATACTTTTTCTCTTCATAAGCTTAAGGATGGTCTTCGTGAGAACTATCAAAGAATAGATCTTCGTAAGATAAAAAATATCCTAGAGCAAGATAGTGTGTTTCTTGAACTTTTGGATAATATGAATATATTTGCTTCGGATGAGAAGCAGATGAGTGTAGAAATACTTCTTTCTAGTTTGTTCGGACTAGGAGATGATTTTTATGAGATGGATAATGATGCTTTTGATTTGTCTCATAAAATATTAAATTCAGAAGCTCCTATCTTTTTTTCAGGAGAGCAACTTAAAGGGTCTTTTATTTCAAAGAAAGATATGTTTGAATTGCTAAGTGAAATTTTTAAAACATTAGCTTCTGAAAAAATATATCAATTTCTAAAAATTAGTCGTGAGGGAGAAGTAGATGAAAGTATTCATAAAGTATTAGATGCTCTCTTGTCTAAAAATGCGTATTCTTCTTTTATTAATTACTCTATAGCTGAAGTCAAAAAGCATCATGATAATGAAGTATTGTCTGCCATAGATGAATTGCAAAAAGGGTCAATACTTGCAGTTACTCAAAAACTACTTGCAAATGGGTTATCTTCAGAAAACAATGACATATTAGAAAGGTGTAAAAAAGATGATAATTTTGATATTACTCTTCGTATGAAGAGAAACAAAAAAGAAAGTCTAATTAATTTTATTCCTATAGTTGAAGGAAGTGGAAAAAATACAACCTTGCAGGTAGGTGAATTATCTCCCTATATTTATATTTTAGATGAACAAGACCCAACAGTAAGAAATAAAAAATTTGTTTCTGCAAGAGATATTAATTATATATTTAACTTAAGTAAAAAAACAAGTTCTATACAGATTTTAGATTTTTATAAAGAGGGTGAAAAAGAAGTTCCTCTACTTTTTCACAGAAATGATACAATGAAATATTATTTAATTAAAGAAGACTTCTTAAAAGAAAATGATAATGTTTTGGTTGTTGATGAAGCAGATAGTGGTGCTGATGGAAAAAAAGCTAGAGTAATGTATCGTTTTGCACAAGAGAGTAGAGCAAATATTATTGCTACAGGTACAGCTATAGGAGGAACACCACAAAGTATTGTTTCTATTTTGGCATATAATGGGAAAATGTCTTCCGATATCATAGAGGGTAATAAAAAAGAATTTATCCGTCAAAATGGTGTTTTTGAGGTTACTTCTTATCTCGTTGCATCTTTGGTCTCTGCCTTAAATTATAGTGAGGGGAAAGAACTATGCTTCTCTATGTATGGTGCATTTAAACAAATCATGGAGTCTAGTGATAAAAAAGCTAACGTAATAGGAGAATTAGGTGATATCTTAGTGGCTAAGGCAGTTCCTATGTTGATAGAGTTAGGCATAGCTTCAGAAGAGAAGATGAACCAGTTACATTTTGAGAGAGAAATTCCTGCAGTGAAGAGATTGTTTGACTCAATGTTAAATGTAGAGAAAAAAGTTAAAATTTCGTTTGAAAACTTAGTGTATAAGGCAATCTCCGAAAATAGTTCCCTTGTAAAGCTTGTCCCTGCGATTGCTGCACCTAAGACTTTTGCAAGTAGTATAAGTAAAACTGCCTCTGATGCAAACTTCTTAGTGAATACAAGAAGTGGGATGACGGGGAAGGCAGAAAAGATGCTCTTTTCTGACCTTGAAACATATATGAAAAACTTTGAAGATAGTAGTAATACAGAATACACAGTAGACAATTATGTTGCACACAATAGAGGAGGTGTGAGATTGGCTCAGGCTGCAATAAACGAATTGCCTTATTTTAACTTTGCCTATTCTGTTTATTATTATCTTGTTAGTAATTTTGAATTTATGTTAAATAATTGGACAAAAACATACAATAAGGCAGAGATGAATAAATTTTCAACTCTTTTAGAAAGAAAAGGAATTGTGGATATTGAGCCTAGTGAAATTTACACGCTATTTAAAAGAAGTACAAGTGGAAGTACCGACTCACTTGTAGATATTTTTAAGGTGTATCTTGCTAAAAATGGAAATTTTGATGCCTTGGAAAAAGTAGCAGGGGATGAAAATAAACTTAATCTTTTCAAAGAGGTGCTTCCTGTATTTGATGACTTTATTAAAAATGCTATAGGTGCGTTGGAGAAAAATAAAGGGAAGGGGAATAAGGTCTCTGTAGTAGTGGATGGCTACAGTTTTGATGTATCAAATAGTAAGTATTATTATGTTGATAAGTTTATTTCACTGGAAAGACATCTCCCTATAAGTGATGTGTCAGACTCTCTTGAAGATGGCTATCCTGTGGGATATGTTTTTTCAACCGAGAGTAAATATACAGATATTTGTCCTAGTGACTTAAGAGGAGTATTGCTTCCTAATGAAGATGGACAATATATGCCTTATAGTATTTCTTTTATAAAAAGAGAAGAAAACCAAGTAATGGATGCTATTGCTTCTCTTGGGTTTGGGTTGGAAATAAAAGATAGTATTTTAGGCGATAAGAGTTTTGTTGTTGCTTCTACAAGAACTGTAGGTACTGTTGTAAACCTTCTTACTGTTATTAAATCAATAGTTGATGCACGAGAGGGTGATAGAAAGGGGAAGTATAATGACCCTGTTACAATTATATTCAATACCCCTACTGAAAGTTCTGGAAGTAATTTTGGAGTTAGAGATATTCTTGATAGGATAAATAAAGTTGTTTTAAAAGAAAATAATATTGTAATTAAGCCTGTTCCTCGTTCCATGCTTGATAGTACAGTGAAGTCCGAAAGAAAAAAAGGAATACAGACAGTTGTTGTATCTAACTATGAGTCTGCTGCTAGGGGACTAGATTTGTCCTCATTAGATAAGATCCTTGTTACATCAGGGATGAGTAAACAACGTCAGGCAATCCAATTCAGTTCAAGACTTTTCTCACCTGCTAAAACGGAAGCAGAACTTTTGTTTTTTAACAGAGGTTACGATGGTAGATTTGTTTTTCCTAAAAAAGAGCAAAAAGAAGATGCAATATCTCATTTGCTTGGAGATACCTATTCTGATGCAGAAGCATTGTCTAAGAAAATAGGAGGATTTATTTCATCATCATCTAGTGAAAATTATAAGTTGTATGAAGATATTGAGTCTGCTGTTGGTGGAGACATTGGTTCTATAGTTACAAAAACTGAAGGGGGAGTAATTGCAAAACGTTCTATTCAGGCAATAGGGGTTTATGATCAATATATGGGTGGTGACTTATCAAAAGGAAATCTTACAGGGGCATCTCCTTTTAGTCAAAAGGAATTTTCTAAAAATCCAATTTCTTTTTCTAAGGGAGCAGATATTTCTATACCCGTAGAAAATAAAGAGGATTTAAAGAGTAATAGCGTTGCATCAATATCTGTTTAACTGGTAAAAGAAAGCTTAGTGATTTGCTAAAATGAAAAAAATAAAAAGGAGTCCCTTGTGAAAACTGTACATATTGCTTTATCATATTCTGGTGGCTCTGGGAAAACTAGACTATCTGTTGATATCGCAAGTGTTTTAAAGTGTAAAATAATTGAATATACTCCAGTGAGTGATTTGGATAATTTTAAAGGTTTATACGAAATAGAGAAGATTGGTATGAATACACCGATAGAAAGTTTTTTTGATAATATAGAACATTTATTTTCAACTAACTCCCCTAAAGATATTGTTATTGATACAGATAAAAGCATAAGTGTATCAATGGTTGAATATTTAAAAACAGAAAAAGAAACATTATTTAAAAGGTTTGAAAAAAATAATATAAAGATTGTATTTCATTTAGTGGTTAGCTTGTATGGACTAAGAACTTCATTGGATATATTATTAGATATTTTCTCTTCCTCTCTTAAGGAATTTTTACCAGACAAAAGTGTGGTGCTTTGGTTAAATTATTATTTTAAAGATACTAATTTTGAAAATGTGGATATGTGGGTTAATAAAGAATATGGTCTTGATAGATGTTTAAAAAAGATAGGTATATTTAATTACGGAAAGTATACAAAACTTACAAAGAAGAGTATAGAAAGGAGAGCAAAGTATTCTACCTATTCCTTTTTCTTGGATGGGAGAAGTAAGGATAATAGTGATGCGTTGGATAGAGATAGGATATCAAATATTTTAAAGCAAATAACCATGCAGATAAATTCTCTCTATAAATGAAGATATGATAGATGGTAATAAAGGCAGATATAGTGGTAATAAATATGGGTACATATATAAAAAAGGTTAGTAGTTAATATGAATAAGAGAATACAAGATGTTTTAGAGAAATATAAAGGCTCTCATGATATTGAAAAAAGTGATATTTCTTATGTTCTTTTGGAAGAAATTTTAACTAATCGGTTTGAAATGGAAGAGTCTAACAGATTGTTTTTAGAGAAAACCAAAGAGATTTTAGAGAAGATGGACGATATAGATAAAAAGATGGACGCATTCAGTAGTAGATTTAATGAAGGTGATTTTGAGATTGGGATGGAGTCAATAGAGCTTAAAATAGATTATGTAAAAATAGCACAAGAGGTAGCTAATGTGCTAGAGAAGAAAGAGGAGTAAAAATGATAAGTAAGCTTAAGCAACTGCATCAAGCTGTTCAAAAAATTAAATATGCCTATTCTAAAGGACTTATTGCTTATCCTCGCGTAGCAAATAATTATAAGAATGAAATAGATTTTTATGAAGCTCCTCACCCTCCTCTTATGTATTTTGATGATTTTTCTCTTCCTTTGGAGAAAAAAGAATATCCTCTTACTAAAAACACAGTGTGTCTTGAATTGACAAATATGAATATTTCAACACCTGCAACACTGGTTAGAAATTTTGAAGTAATAGATAAATATTTTGATGACAATATGAAACCACGAGTTGGAATGTTAAGTGATTTAAACAAGAAAATAAGTAGTTACTATCAACATATAGAAGATCTTGAAACTACGCAAGGAGGAATAATAGATGATGGTGATATTAAATTATCAGAATGTACAAAAGATGGTAGTTCTGCTATTTTTGATATGGAATTAACTCCTTTTATTATACGTGTAGATGATGATGGTGAGGACAATAGAAAAGAAAAAAAATATATAAGAGATGATGTAAACAATATTAAGAGGGATGAAAATAAAGAGCGTTTGTTTTTTTCTAATATTGATGAGGCAATGGAAGCATATATATATAAGAAACGACTTTTAGCGAGATTGAGGGAAAAAGAAGAGATATTAAAAGAGTCAAAATTAAGTAAAGGAATACAATAATGAGTGGAGAAATTGATATTACGGAGATTAATACAAGTTTGGATCAAGAAATAGATCAGGCAGATATTTTCAATATGGAAAAGCCAATAAGAGATGGAAATGTTGAAAGTGGTCAAGATAATAGGATTAAAGAAGATAATATCAACATAGATGAAGATGAGGAAAAAATAGAAGTGTCTACAGGGGAAATAATCAGTGATACTGATGTGCAGGACTTTGTACTTCTTTTTCTTAATGCTGATTTGAACAACTTTAGTATCTCAGATAAAAAAGAGATTGATGAAATACTTTTCGAAATGAGAAGTAAAGCAGAGGAGGTAGCAGGGTATGCAAGAACTAATATTTCCTTTTTTAAGACATCTTTATTTGAGGACGTATCTAAAAGATTTTTTGAGGAGAAAGAATTAGCTTTAGCGAGAATTATTATGAGAGATGCTTTTACGGATTGTTCTGATAATATTAAAAGTGTTTTTGAAGAATATATGGTTATAAAAAAGGTAAAAGATTTAAACAATTCATCTCCTACTGAGGTAGATAATGAAATAAATATTGTTGATCTCGATATGGAAAAGTTGTCTTATTATAGAGGGGAGAACATTCTAATACCTATGGTAGAGCATATAGAAACAGTTATGATATCTGGAAATGCAAATAAAAAAGAATTGAAAGCCTTAGAAGTGGTAACGGAAGAAATTAAAGAGAATTCTTTATATAGAGAGGACTTAATAGGGACTTTTTCTTTTAGATAATTTTTGACTCTCTTGTGTAATATAATTTTAAATATAAAAACACAGGAGAATATATAATGCCAAAAAATAAAAATAAAGAAAAAATTACACCTTCTAAGTTAGTTGTAGGAGGAAGCAATACATCAGGACTTACATTAATTGAACCAAACTCAATACCTAAAGAGCCTTTTGCACTAACTTCTGGACTGCCTGCAGTTAAGATAGATGGGGTTAATGGAAATGGAGATAAGGGTAAAGAAAATCCTATCACAGCACTTGACGTTTCATTTATGGGTGAGTTTAAAAATACTTCTACTACCAAAATTATTGCAGATTATATTCCTACAGTGCATAGGGTTGATTTTAGAGACCATGAAAAAGATGAAGTTCACCAGTTGTTTTTTGACCATAGAAGAAATGGTATATTGGCACATTTTGTACTTACAAAGGATGGAGAAAAGGAGATTATAAAGAGAGAAAGTGTTGACAAATTTGCATTACTGAAACCTTCTATAAGTAAAAAAGAATTAGAGGGTGCGTTTGCAACTTCTATTCAAGCAATATCACTTAAAGAGGTAGTGATGAATAGTGGTTTTTGGGATGAAATTAAAAAGCAAGAACTTTCTGCTCCCAAAACAATAGGGGATATATCTAAATTTATTAAAGTATTTGATAAATATTTTGAGGCAACTGATGAGAATATCAAGGGCTTAAAACGTGTAATTGTGGATATGGATGAAAAGATAGACACTCCTTCTATCTCTGATTTTAAAGATGGTATTTCTACCAAATATAGTCAACTTAGCCAAAATGGTATCACTGTTACAAATTACAACAATGCAAAAACTATTTTTTCAATTATGTCTGGAGCATCCAAAGATGATGTAGAAAAAGGTGTTGCAGATAATCTTGTTTCAGAAGCACATTATTTCTTCCAAGAGCAAAAGCATTTAAGTAGTGGAGTACGTGTCGAGTCTGATGTATCAATAGGTGTAGACGAGACAGGGGTTATTAATTTAATAGAGAATAATAATATTCCTTTCAAAAGTGGTGGGGAAATATATACTACCTTGATACAGCCTGTGATGAAAGATTATGATGAAGCACAAGGAATACTAAAAAAGAAAGCTGCTGAAATTAAAAAGAAATTGTCTGGTGGTGAGTTTGATGAAAAGTTTAGCGTTGATGAAAATAAGGTAATTCAGGCAGAGCAAACTTTGATCTCAGGGGCTATTGAATTAGCAAAAGATGAAAAACTTGGTGAAGAGGTAGAAAAGTTTCTTATTTCAAATGGAGGATTTTCATCTTCTATAATTAATGCAAAAAAAGAAGGGGATGTAAATGCTTCCTTGGCAAAGATGTATAAATTACATGATTTTATTAAAAGAGCAATAACTAAAAATGTAATTGAGACAAAAGATATCTTAGATAAAGGAATGATGACTATTGATGGAAGCAGAAGAAGACAACTTCCTTATTCTACTCCTAAAAAGCATGACCCTTTGAACGGCACAGGGTTGTCATATAAGGACATTCAGAGAGTGAGATTAGGTGTTAAAATTCCAAACCTAAGTATTCCTATTGGGGATGATAAGAAAAATGAACAAGACGCATCCTCAAAGAATGTAAACTTTTCGTTGCTTGAGGTGGATGTTCTTGATATCTTTATTGACAAAAAAAGTCTACAAATAGCACATATAGATGGGTTGAATAATATTTCTGCTTGGCGAGAAAAAATGAAGTTACCAAGAATAATTAGTGCATTAGGAAAGCTTGATAGAGGAGATGAAAACTTTGAAAAGAAATTTAAAGACCTTTTAAATTATGGTTCTATTGTTAGATCTAAAAATAAATCTTCTGGAAGTATTGAAGAAAAACAAAGTGGCTATGGTTTACTTGCAGTTAAAAAGAATACGAATAATCCTATTAATGCAGTTTATGGAAAGCTTATACAAGAATTACGTGACACAGCGTATGACAATGGGGAATTTAAACCAGAAAATATTGTAGATGTTCAAAATATTATCAAAGAGCTAGGCAAAAGGGGCAGAAATGAAGATATGTTGGCTCGTTCTGTTGTCGCCGTGGATATGTACAGTGCTAACTATGGAGATCTTTTAGAAAAGGCTTTTTATGTGGCTAAAGGAAACAAAATGTCTAAAGCACTTGTTAGTGGTGACTATAAGGGACTATCAGCATTTGAAAAAAAATCAGTTAGAGATATAAAGGCTCTTCTTGATGTAAGAGTAAGCAGTATCATTACAATGTTAAAAAAAGAGGAAAATGCAAATATTATGGATATTGCAAGACAATTTTCTTCAAATGTTAGATTTGCTAAGGCAAATTATCTTACTGGTAAAAATGGAGAGACAAAGGAAATATTCTTTTCATCTCCTAAATGGATACCTGAAGTGATTAACCATGAAACATACAAAAAGGGATTAGATGCTGCAAAAGTTACGGCATTGATACAAAATGTGGATGGAATTAATATTGATGAAGTTCTTCAGGATAATAGAGAAAGATATAAAGAAGAAAAAGGTTCAGGTAGTGTGGTTTCCCTTGGTGTCGACTCATCAGAAGAAATATCTTTAGAGGGTTATTCTTTAAACATGGGAGGTGTTCCTTCAGCTTCATCTGAAGAAAATGTAGTGGATATGTGGTATTACAAGCATCCCGAAAGTGGGAGTGCGTGGGTACAAGAAAAGCAAGTTAGTCAAGAAGAGCATGACGGGCTTGTGGAAGAAATTACAGAAGAAGATTTTATGGCTTTAAAAGCTTCTGGAAAATGGGAAATTACAGAGAGTATTAAATCTTCTGAAGGTGAACATGATGAGGAAACTATTAGTGAGAAAGAACCGAATAGTGAAGTAGTAGTTTCGGATGATACTTCAGTAGATGAAGAAATTCTCCATGAAGAAGAACAGCAAGCATTAATGGGTGATATACCTATGGAGGAAATTGATAATATTAACCTTAACATTGAAGAGCATGATAAGACTTCTATTAGTGAGGCTGCCAAAGACGAAGATAAAGTAAAAGAGGTGGAAGCTCCTTCTTTATTTAATAAATAGGGAGGATAACTCCCCTCTATTATTCCTGCATAAAAAGACTTTATAGTTTGATATACTCACAAAAATAAGATACTAGGATTATAAATTTTGTTACAACATCTACTTAATAAAAATGAAATACAATATATTATTTATCGTGCAGAAATTGCAAGTCCTATTGTAAATAAATCTGTTAGTATTCTTCTTGACGAGTACATGGAAACCCTTACAAATCTTGATTATCCTAAATATAAATACACCATTCATAAATTAGGTGAAATTTCGAGGAGAATAAAGAGTGGTGTAGAAAAAGAAGAGATATATAAAGATTACTTACCTAAAGAAATTATTGTCTTATTGAAAACAGCCAAAAATAGTGGATTAAACTCTGTAACTTCTAGTATTTTCAAAGAGTATGTTCCTGCTAGAGAAATAGGTGATAAGCTTAGAAGAAGAATAAAGCGTAGTTTAACTTTTCCTTTTATAATGTACATACTTGCTTCTACAGGGTTCTATTTTCTAATCGAAAAGTTTACGGTTATTATGTCTGGTGGTATTGTAAAGGTCGATGATAGTGTTGTTTGGATATCTGAAAACTATCCATATTTTGTCACTATTTATGGTGCAATATTTTTTATTCTTTTAGTTGTTATACCAGATAAGAGTCCTTTAACAAAAAAAGTTTTCAACAGAATAGAGGCTCTTTTGGCTGTTGCAATTACAAATATACTTTATAGGCTCAATCAGAGTGCAGGTTCAATTATACCTATCATAATTCAATCTTTTAATACGGGGAAATACCATCGAAGAGGAAGTGATGTTAAAGCATTGAGCACAATGCTTTATAAAGCAAAATATGTGGATGGTTTAGAGGCAAGTGATATGATAAATGCAGAATTTATTGGAGGAGATGAGGATAATGAAAAGAGTTTAAAAAATATTCTAAGAAAAATCTTAAAAAACAAGCAAGAAGAGGCTGATGAATTATCTGACATTATTGGTGACACTGTAAAGAGTATTTCTATACTCCTAATTGCTTTCCCTTTATTTATAATGCTATATATTATTGGGTCTATTATTATGGCAATTATGGGAATGATATAAAAGTGAAAAATTACAATAAAGCTAAGGAGGACTATGGTGTATAAACTAGGATAGGACTGATATAAAAATGCTGAATAAACAATTAAAATAAAGGATAAAAATGGACAAGACAAGACAAGCGTCAACAGGAATGAGAAAAGGTTTTACTATGATTGAGCTAATTATATCAATCGTGGTAATCAGTTTAGGGGTATGGATAGTTATGGTTGGGTATCCAAAAATTAAAACAAGTATGAATGCTAAAAATGCACTTACTCAGGCGACAACTGTTGTTGGGGCTTTTGATGAATATAAAAACTCATATAATAATGGTGCTTATATGGCAACAACAAGCAAAACGATTGCAACAATTCCATTGATGAAAGATTTAATGGGTGGAGCAAATGGTATTGCAGATGTTTCTGGTTGGAGATATGGATGTACAGCAGGTACAGCAAGCACGGCAAGCATTATCACGACCAACTATGAAAGCCCAGAGATTGCTAGACTCGCTGCTAAACAGATTAGTGCAAACCTCGGTTGGACTGCAACTGCTGCAGGTAGTGCTGTCACTATGTCAAAAGCAAACGTAGTTTGTAAATAGAATAGTTGAAGTGATGTTATTATGAATATTGTATATGCCGTTGTGTTTGCCTCTTTTATTTTCGGAGGTATCTTGGTTCAGAATACAAAAACTATTAAGCTTGAAAGGAAACTGCAGTCAAAAACTATAGGTACTTTTGAGCAGACTACATATAGGTTCAATAATGACAACACGGACAAATCTCCCTCATTTTTAGTAGAGGGAGCAAATATAGAAGGTCATGCTTTTAGAGATAAAGAGGTTATTTCAAAGGCTTTGCGAAGCACTTGCAATAATATCTTTACAAAAATGCTTGAAAATGGTTGTAGTAATTCGAGAGATGTGAATATTGTTTGGGGTTTTTTGAAAAATGGTTCACTAAAAAAAGGGAATATTTCTCATCTTTGGAATGGAGCATCCTCAAGTACTTTTTCTTGTGGCTCAGAAAAAAGTTATGGAAAATATTTAATTAGAAAATCACTACCAAGAGAAATTGTTAATAGGGGAGGCTATCGTTATGATTTAGAGTCTTTTGTTGTTGGCGAAATAAAAATGTACCCATGTGCATACGATGATATTATTTTTTAAAAGGTAAAACATGAATGCAATAAATTTTTCTGTCTCAAGTGGAAAAGAAATGAGCTACATCTATGAAGCTTTATCACAAATAGATGTAAAAGAATTAAGAGAGGCAAGAGAACAACAAAAATCTATAAAAAATAAACATATATTTGATATTTTAGCTAATAGAGGAAATGTCTTTACCTATGAAAGAATATGGGAAGAGATAAAAGGCATATTTAACAGAGAAGTAGAACAGGGATATCTATATTTTGAAAAAAATGAAAGTACTCTTCGTTCCAAAGACGGTATATATTTTTATACCTTTCCTTCTGGTGAAGAAAAGGAAGTATTTATAGATTTTATACCCACAGTAGCAAAGATGCGTGTGAAGCCTATGGTCATCTTCCCTAAAGATAGCTATACTTATATCTCAAATCAAGAAGGTAGAAACTCTGTTGCTATTGGTAAAATCGGTGTTCAGTCAGGACACTCATCTTTTACTTTTTATGATCTTGTTAAGAAAGCACTAGAAAAAGATGCTTCTGATATACATATAAATTATAACTTTCATAATGACTATACTGTTCACTTTAAAATAAATGGTGGATTGAAACATCAACCACAATTTTTTATAGACGCAAAACACGCAAAATTATTTATGACTTTGATGAGAGAAGAAGCTGCAGAACATTCCAAAGGTGGATATAACGCAGATGAGTGGGATATTACGCAAGAAGCAAAGCTTTATTATAAGCATCTAAATGTAAATTTAAGACTTCAGTTTACGCCCAAGGGAACAATGGAAGGGCAAAATTCTCTTGTTTCCAGACTTCTTCCTATTCGCCATATTAATGGAGATGTTGATTTCAAAAAGTTGGGATATGATGATAATTTTGACTCTATTATGGATGATGCTAAGAATTATAAGGGAGGAACTATCTATATCGTAGGGGTAACAGCAAGTGGTAAATCCACCCTACTAGCAAACTTTATTGCTTCAATTTCTTCAGAAAATAGAATTATGACTGTAGAAGACCCAATAGAAACTTTTATTGATAAGCCTAATGTGACCCAACATGAAATACAAACGACTGGAGATGCAAAGACTTCTATAACACCTCTTGATTATACTCGTGCTGCAAAAAGAATGGACTTAGAGTGGTTTGTCCCACAAGAAGTAAGAAGGGATGAGGGTAATGCAATGGTTGGTATGCTTATGGAAATGACAAAAGCAGGTCAAGGTGTCGCGACTACAGTTCATATAAAGTCAGCATATAGTGTTTATGAAGGGATGGTCTCTACCTTTGGTGCTAACAAGGAGTCAATGATTGAAGATACTCTTCTTATTATAAATCAAGTCTTGGTAAAAAAACTTTGCCCTAGTTGTCGAATAAGAGATGATAAAAATATAAATAGAGAAAAACTAAAAAAGAAATATAGAGGGTCTGGAACAAAATATGCTTTTACTAAGGACTTAGACAGGTTTCTTGATGATGATACTGTGACTTACCTTAGAAACGATAAAGGATGTGAGAAGTGTAGTGAAGGAACAATTAGGCGAGTCCCTGTATATGAATACATTAAGCCAACGGTTGAGTTCATATTGTGGTTAAGTGAGCAGGATAAACTTCGTAAATTGAATATTGAAAAATGGTTATGCGAAAAAGAAGATCTTGCAATTTCAAGAAATAAACTAAGTTACTATGTGGAGCTTTTAGAAAAAGGTTTAGTTGATGCAGAAGCAGATGTATTGAGACATATTTTCTCCTAACATAGAAAAGCTTCTTAAAATGATAATATTTACAAAATATCTTTAAAAGGAATAGAATGAAAATGAAAAAAGTAGCAGTGTTGGTGGGAGTTACACTTGCCGTATTATTTACTGGTTGTGGGAATAATCAACTTAAAATGGATGCACTAGGTAAAGACAGAGTAAAAATGCTTGAAGGTGAGAGAAGTTACCAGAGTAGTATAGCTCCTCAACAAAACCCAAAATTATATAAAAAAGTTACAGGGAGTTTTTTTAAAACACCCGTCTATGTAGCCATGAAGAAAATCGCAAAAAAAGCTGGTCTTCATTTTGATAAAACTTTTGCACCTTCTAACAAATATAGAATAACAACTATTTTTAATGGAACAGTTGAAGATTTTCTCCATGTTATCAAAAAACAATCAGGTGTTGATTATCGGTTTTCTAATGGGATGATAGAGGTGTTTAACAAAAACTATATAGAGAAGCAGTACAGATCCAAAAGATGTGGAGGGAAAGGTCAGGGAGCAATTAAAATTGATTTAAAGTCAGTACCACCAAGAAAAGTGTTTGAACATTTCTCTAAGCGTTTTAAAATTGATATCTCTTATGATGAAAAGTTTTTTAATGTCTCAGGAAATAAAACAAGCCTTAAGGCACTTCCTTCTGTTAGCTTTAAATACAGAGGGTGTGACCCAAGAGAAGCTATCGTTAAGTTTGCTAAAGCAAATGACTTAGATATTGCTTTTAGTGGAAAGAATGAGGTGGTAGTAAGAGATTATAAAACAGCACAACTTGATATACCAACATACTATAAGTCAAAATTTCAGTCTACAGGTGGGAGTATAGGTAATGGGAACGACCAAGCAGGAAATACACTTTCTGAAAATCTTGATTACCAAAAAGAGATAGAAAGCTTGATTTCTACATATCTTTCTCCTGAAGGTAAAGCTTTTTTCTCAAACAGAGGGTTTGTTACCATTACGGATGTACCAAGTGCTGTAAATTCACTTAGAAATATATTAAGAAAAGAGGTAAACTCACAAGAGCCTATACATCTTTCGATATCAATAATTAGATTAGACTTAAATGATAATTATGAACAGGGTGTGGATTGGAATATTGCTCTAAGAGGTCTCGGTAAAGGTCTTAATATAAGAGACCTTTCTATTGGAACATCATATGCAGGTGGAATAACAGGTGGATTAGAAGTTGGGGGAATTTCAAACAATAAAGACCAAGTGTTGAAAATGTTGTCTAAATATGGAAAAACTAAAATTGTAAGGGACTATAGTGGAAGAACTAGGTCTGGAATTTTAAGTACCTTTAAGTCTGTTCGTAAAATACCGTATGTCACAACATCTGTGATAAATAACGGAACAACAACAGAGCGTGTTGCTGAGGCAAAAGAGGTTGAGGCAGGTATTATTATTAATGTTAAGCCTACACTTGCACAAAGTAATGAACTGGTTCACCTAGCAATGGACGCAGTGATAAGTGAGTATCTTGGTGATAAGAAGTTTAACGTTGGTGGAGATGAGTTTCTTTTGCCTGAAATATCATCAAATCATATTCAAATGCCTGTAACAGTAAGGATGAACCATACTGTTATCTTGACAGGGTTAAGACTAAGAACAACAAAGGGTAGTAATGAAGGTATTCCTGAACTAAGTAGACAACCTATTGTTGGTGGCTTGTTTGGTAAAAATTCACAAGAAGCCAGTATCTCTGAGTTCCTAATACTTGTCACTCCTACAATTGTAAATTAAAAGAAAGGTAAAAAAGTATGACTAAAATAACATTTTTATTAACTGGTATTCTCTGTGTGACCTCACTTCTTTTTGGGGATGCTCTTGAAGGAAAAAGTGAAGTAGTAAGTGCTGTCTATGAATTACAGAAGAGTAGTGTTGAGAAGCAGGCAGAGGCTCTAAAACAGAGTGAAGAGAACAGCACAAAGACGAGTTTGAATACCAAACCTTTAACTGATAAAGAAATAGACAAAATATTAACTAATTTTCAAAAAGAGGCTGAAGAAAAAAAAGCTGCTGAAGAAAAAGCAAAAGAAGAAAAAGTAAAAAAACTTGAAAAAGCAAAAGAGTTAGCTGTTGAAAAATTAGCATATTCAGCGAGTGTTGTAGTAGATACCCCTAGTCAAAAACAAGAAGTTGTTAAGGAATTATCTATAGATGAGCAAAAAAAGATGCTATTAATGGGGCTTGATCCAACAATTAAACCAAATACGATAAACACTTCTTTTGTTGGGGGAGAGATAAACCCAAAAGCTATTGGAGTGGTTGTTAAAAAAGAAGCTCAGAAAATTATTTTAGGAGATGTGGTATTTTACGGTATTACTTGTTATCATGGTAGGTGTGTCGCATTATGTGATACTAAAGACTATGTAGTAGGGGACAAGGTTTCTAATAATGAAAAAATTACAGAGATTACAACATCCTATATAAAGACAACTAAAAGAATAATAAATATTGTAGAAATAAAAGAACCTGCTGAAGCAGAAGAGGAAGAGTAATGAATGATACTCTCTCTGAATACGGTTTTGTTTATGGTAGAAAAATTGATTTCGACCCAAGTTTTTTAAAAGATTATAAAAAGATCTTTTCTAAAAAAATTGACGGGTTGGATTTTTTGCTTTTTAGACCAAAGAATGACAAGAGAAAAATAAAGTCATTACCTCTCTCTCCTAAATATCTATTCCATATTTTATATGATATGGAAGGTGAACATACCAATAATGGCTTCTTTCGTAATACTAAAACTAAAAAAGATATCTTTATTCAAATAAAAGGTACTTCTGTCACGATAGAAGAAAAAGAAGAAGACTTAGATAGTTCTATTGAAGATATCATAGATAATTATTTTCTAGGTGGCTCTTGCTATATTGTAAAGAAAACAGAGAAAGATTTTGAAAAGAATTTTAAAAACTCTGAAACAGGGGCATATTTATTACTTTTTGCTTTATTGTTGGTATTTGGGGGATTGTATTATTTTACAAGCGAAGATGAACTTTTAGAAACAGCAAAAGTACGCCCACCGATGCCAGAGGTTAGACCTCTTACTTCAAATGAAAAATATTATCTTGATTATTTAGCTTCTAAAGAATTTGTAGATACTTTTGTTGAAAAAGTAGAGGAATTTAAAGAAAAAAGTTTAAAAATGGAAAGATTACCCTTTTTCTCTCTAGTGGAGAGAATTGAAATCCCACAAGGAGTACCAGAGTTTAATGAAGACACAAATCAATGGTATTACCCAAATGGAGAGAAATATAAAAGAGGTGGTGTTTCTCAGCGTATCGCATATAAATATGAAAAAAAAATTGCAAGTATAGGGTATGTATATCAAGATGAAGTTGATGAGCATCTAATTTACCAAACAAATAAAGAAGAAACTAAAGAATATTTAGGAGTAGACATAAATAGTAGTGCAGTAGATAAAATGCCAAAATTAACAAAAAAGTGTTTGAATGCCATACTTAGAAATACTAAATCTGTTCCGTATGAGCAGACAGATGAATACTTAATTTTTAATTCGAGTAAGGATAATGGAAGGCTTGCATACGATGAGTTTCCTAAACTTATGGAGATATGCCCACTAAGCTTTAAGGTCTTATCTGTTGCAGATGGCAAGATAGAAGGAACTATTTATGTTAAGAAGAAATAACCTAAAATTAAGATCTGCATATTTGATGGTTGAACTTGTTGTGGTTGTTATGGTTTTAGGGCTAATTGCCACTTTTTATGCAAAGACAAAACAACATACAGATATAGTCTCTTCTGTTCAGCACGATGAGGCATTTATGCAAAACATGAAATATGGTATTAAAAATAGCTTCATAGATATAATAGAGGGATATGGAGATAAAGTATTACCTACAGCTGAGGCTAATAGAGATTGGGGGTGGACAAAGCGTAGGGTTAGCCCTCTCCCCACATTTGTACCCTCTGCTACAAAACCAACTCTTAGATATAGTCTTGATACATCTATAGGGGCTACTAGATTAACTAAGCTAAAAAATGACATTTTAGAGAATTATAATGGTGCGTGTTCTGTAGATAGTAGCACTAATTCAAGACTGGTTCTACTTTGTCCTAAACTAAAAACATTAAAGTATTCCGTAGGTGGAGGTGATGTTAATTCTATTCATACTGTGGGAACACATCTTGATACAAGAACTATACCTCTTCTAAAAGTGAAATATTGGCATGAAGCGATAGGAAGTGTTGCTAGAAAAGAAAGAGAATATCATTTTGGACTAGAAGATATATATCAAGCGAGAAGAAATATTTCTATCCGAAAGATAAATACTATTAGAAATGCAATGGAGCGTCTACATAATACTACAGAGTCGCTAGAAATAAAAAATAGATTTAGTAGTGTGGCAACAGGTGGGTTGCATTCTATGGATGATATGTTTATTGGTTGGGTGTGGAAAGCATTTGGCACTAATCCTGCACTTATAAATACAATATGTGCAAAGCCAACGGCTTCCCTACAGTGTACTAATTTAAACACAAATACAATATGGAGAAGTTCTGTTTCAGGAAGAGCTATGTATTCGATGGCTCTAGTTAAATCCTTGCTTTTAAATGATAAGAATTATTTGATAGATGGTTTTAATAACCCTATCTATATATACCCGTATAGTTCTTTTTGTAGCTCTGCTGTAACTGACTGGGGATTGTGTGCCAACACTGCTCCTGCAGTACCGTTTGATGGATATTCGAGTGGTGGGGCTAACATTCCATCAACTCCACATATATCGGTTATTTATACCCCATCTTATTCCAGTAAAAATCAGAGTGGTTCTGATTTTGGAAAAATCTATGTATCTTATTAGAAAGGAGATATAAACATTGAAAAAAATATTAAAACCAGTAGTTTTGCTTGCTGTTGCTCAGATTACACTGTTCTCGGCAGAACATATTTTCCCTCCAGAGTGGGATAATGTTGTCCAAGCCATGCAATCGAGTCGTCCTGTGCTGATAAGTAATTTTTCTACATTAAGTACCCAGACAAGAACACTAGGAGGAAAAAGTGGGTTACGGTATAGATGTAGTAACCCTATTCCTAAAATATCGTGTAGAGGAGGTACTGCAGATATTTCTACAAGTATTTCTGATGTTTCACTCAAAGAACCAAACAGAAATGAGCTTGTTAATATATTTGCTTCAGACTCATTTGTTGAGGATCTAGGGACATCTTGGAAGGTCTGTGGTGCTGCAATAGGTGGAATGACTTGGGACACATCAACTTTGGTGAAAGGTGGAGGAGTTGCAGGAGCACCAATTACATTGACATATACCTACACTCCAAACTCACAACATGAAATATACTACTTCTTTACAAGTGACCCTTTAAGGGGTAGGAATACAAGCTATATGACAATAGAAACAAAGCAGTTATGTAGATAAAACAGGCTTGGTCATTTTTTGACCCTCGCATTATATATAATGTAGTGCAAAAATATTACAAAGGAAAACAAGATGAAAAAAAATACTATCATCGTCATGATTATCGGGCTATTTAGTTTATCGGCTTATGCAGGAGCAGGAGCGATTATAGGGGGACAGGGGAATATACCTATTTCTCCAACACTTCCTAGTTTTGGAGGTTCTGGGGGCATAAAACCAATAGTACAGCAGCACCAAAATGTTCCAACTACAGAAACAGTCGGCACTCAAGCATCTGGGATGGCAGACAGTGGAGCATATTTGAATACTAGCCCAGCCACTCCTCCAATTCCTATTGAAATTCCTACAGGTGGGAAAACTCCACCTTCAACTCCTCCAACTCCACCAAGAAGAAGATATAATATTTCTTTTCAAGATGGATCAACAAGTGGAGACAATTCTCCTTCTTATCAGAAAATATATTATGATTGGAGAAAGCGTCATACTAACAGAAGACTTTACATTCTTGGGGGTAAAAACTTTCTAAGATTTAGAGAAACGGGGTCACACATGTATGCAGACCAAAGTAAGTTGTATTTTAACCCAACTACAAGTAAATTTACGGGAAATAAAAATAGATATGGTAGTTACTATGGTTCAGATTTGGGATATTATGACCAATACGTTAGAAATGGTGGTGCTTTTGGGTCATCGGGAACTTATTTGTATGGAGATTCACATGGTGTATATATAGGTGGAACAAGTAGTGGAAATCTAAGATTTGGAGTATATGTTAGTGAAAAAGTTGGAGGGAAAAATAGATATATTGCTTGTAGTATAAAATTCGACAACATAAATAAAACTGCAAAAATTATATCTAAAGATAAGAAGTTTAGTTTCACTTTTAGAGGAAGGACTTATCTTGATGCTAAATGGAAGCAGGTTACACCAAAAAGAAAGATAACGATGTCTCCAGAGTTTTATTTGTCTGGAGATAAAGTTTGCTTTAAAATTAATAGCGTAATAAGAGGGTTTAAGCAGTTTGATGATAAACACACTTATGATACTACTTGTATTCATTGGAGATGGACTCTTTAGTATGTTATAATATGTATAGATTAAAAGCAAGTCACAAGACTATGCTTTTATCTAGTAGTGAATGTCCACACATTATTCCCACTCTCTCCATTTAATATATATCCAACTTCAACTCTATAAGTTATATTAGAAGCAAGTACATCTAGTGGAAATAAAGCAAACTGATATTCACTAAATTTACCATTTGGGTCTGTCACTTTATCCATCAAAACTACATTTGTTATTTCTGCACCACCATCAATATAAAGTTTGAAATAGCTAATTTCTACACTATTCACATAATATGAGTTAAAGTCAATAGAGATAGGATAACCACTTAATGACGTATTTGGAAGTGGGTCTGGACTCTCTTCATGAAACACTCTTCTAACCTCGGTTTGTCCATCATAGGGATAGTACACAGCTTTGGCAGATGCAGCTCTTAAAGTAGTGTCTCTATCAGATTTAGCACCCATTAGGTGAGCTTGTGATTTAAAATTGAAGCTATGATTACTATTTCCAATACCTATTTCGTTTGTAAAATTCCAAAGTAAAGCTTGTCTATGATAAATAGCACTCATTAAATCATCGAGTGATGATACAGATGTTGCACCTGTTTGATAAGAAATTACATCACCTGCATAATAACCTGTATATCCTGCACTTCTAGCTCTATCTGTTCCTTGCACCCCTCTATAGAATTCACTAGGGTAAGAGTTATTATCTTCATAATGAGATTGGTTTACATTGTAGGTATCTGCAGTATCACCTAAATACTTTTCATGTACTATTGTCGCAAGTTCTAGTTTACTATTATAGTTAAACTCTGGAAGCCCGACACCTTTTCGTATAGTGTTAATCCATGTTAGACCATTTTTTTGATCGTTTGTACTAGGCGTATCACTATGATTAAATTCTAAGAGCCATTTATCTCCTGCGAGAGTACAAGTATTTAACTCATTATGAGTACTTATCTCTATGGTACTATCACTGCAAGTTTCCATACAGGTATATTGGGGGCTTAGTTCTTTTGTCACACAGACACTATATATTTTAGTGGGTGTAGTAGGTGGTGGAGGATTAGTTCCTTCTGATGGGGTACTGCTTCCACCTCCTCCACAGCCATTTAAGGCTAATAGGGCAGTCATTAGTAGTGCTTTCATCTTATATGTTCTCATTTTCATTCCTTTTATTTGATATGTCATAGTATATCAAATAAATACTTAAACAATGAAGTAATATCGTTATGTTTTTAGATACATTTTTTGCCGTCCTACTTTGATATAATCAACAAATATTATTTTTGGAGTATGATTTGAAGTGGATACAAGGGTTCGATTTTTACACCTTCTTAGGGGAAGATGAAGACATTAAAACCAAGATAACAACCTTATTAAAAAAAGAACACCCAGAGATGAATATTGATTTTATTGAAAGTGCAATTTTTGAGTTAGAACCTTCAAATAAGAGGTTAAGAAAAATGATTTCAATAAAGAGTAAAATTAATCTCGAAAATCTTGTAGTGTTATCTTCCCGTCCACCAACACAAACCTATTTTAAGGAATATCATCCTTTTGTTTTTATCCAATTAAATGGAGAACACTTTCCTTATACACGAGAAGAACTTGCATTAAATATATCTAAAGATAAAATAATAAAAGAAAAACTAGGTCTTACTATTTTATCTACTAATAAAACATTAAAAAAGGATATGGCAGGGGCAGATTGGCTAATGAAAGATACTTTGGAGATGTTGGAATTAGAAACATATTCTTTAGACTCTTTTTCAGGATTATTCTTTTTTGGTACAGCAGGAGCAGGTAAAACCCATTTTGCAGAAGCTTTAGCAGGAACGACAGGGAGAAGATTAGTTTTGTTTGATTTACCTTATTTTATGAGTCTACCTAATCCAACTAAAACAATTGATGATATATTTAACTTCCTGCAAGAACAAGATGAAAAATATTTACTCTTGATTGATGAAATAGAAAAGATGTTTGAATTCGGTGGAGGAAGTGGTTCATTAGTGGCAAAAAATGTATTCGGTAAATTACTTACTAGGCTAAATATGATTTACGGGGATGTAAATAATAAGATAACTTTTGTAGCTACAGCAAATAACATTACAGATATTATGGTTAATTCTCCTGAGTTTCTTAGACGTGGGAGATTTAATCGTCTTTATTTTTTAGATTATCCTGATGAAGAAGGTTCTAAGTCTATATTTGAATTATATAAAATGAAGAATAAAGATCGTGTAGAGCGTATGATGCAAACAAACTATACTAAATATAAAAACGGGAATAGTCAAGAGATTAAAAAATTAATACCTTACTTTAATGAAGTGAGTAAGGGAACTTATTCACTAGAGGAACTTTCTCAATTCTTTTATATAGATTTTTCTATATTTTCAATTTATACATTTATTGAGTCTAAATATGGGAAACATAAAGTTTCTGATGCAGATAAGTTCGTTTACTCACCACCAGAGATAAGAGCAGTATCAGAAGAATTGCAAAACCAAGCGTTTCTAAGGGTTTTGGATGAAAATCAAGAATACGAGAAGTTAGTCCCTGAAATGGGTTCAAAAAGATTTCAGACTGATGATAAATTTGTTTTAGAAGTAATAGGAAGTATAGTCCCATTACAAATCTCTGCAAGGGATGGTATTTCTAAACAGATCTCCCAGTCTAAAACATATCTAGGTAAAGACAGTGCGTCTGTACAACAATTCACCACAAGTTCAAGTAAATAAGGATGTGTAGAAAATGAAAAAGTTATTTTGGGTATTAGGATTATTCCTTGTTGTCTCTTCAGTAGTTTATGCAGAGGATGGTAATGTTTTTCAGTGTGCCGAAGAACAACAACTTAATGGTATGGTTCTGACAGACGAGGGGAGAATAGATAATGCTAAGTCAAACAGATATAAAATACTTTGGCATTGTCCTGTACTGCCAAATGTAAAAGGTGATAAATACGATATCTCTCATAAATTATTTGATGTAGACTTTAAGGATGGTTATTACAACTGTCAATATTCATATAAAAGCAACGGTAAGTATATTAAAAACTGTACATATCAATCTATTCTATATAAGCGTATGAAAAGTGAAATTAAAAGTGATTTATATGGAAAAGTAGATAGTAGTGGTAAGGTTACTGGTGGGCTGTATGATAGTTATAATACTTTTGGTAAAGTATTTATTTTTCCAATTCTAAATAAAATGGGTGTTGCTACTGATGCACAAGGAGTAAAAGGGAAAGGACTAGGAGGTTTGCAACTTTATTTTGCAGATGTGTATAAAAAAATTAAAGAAGAAGAAGACAATCTAAATAATTCAAAGAGTGGTGCTTTGTATGGTGTAGGAAAATATATCAAAGACATAAATGAGTTAGCTTATGAATATTTAGAAAAGCCTTATATCGTTCCTGATGGTCAATCAGAAGTAAGAAAAGGGAATACTTTTAGTAACTTTGTTGCAGGTATTATAACTATTGATAGTGATATTATTGAAGGATATAATGAGCGAACAGGGGAAATAAAGATTAATCAATCTTGGAAAGAAGCTGCAGCCTCTATAAGTGTGGAAGATAGAAGTGATGTGGAAGGAGATGGACACCATTGGTATAGTGGAATTATTTCATTTTTCACAGATGAGGATCAGGCAGAAGAAGCTAAAAAAGGAATGTATGATAAATTCATTAAAACTATAGGAGATGGTAAACTTGCTTTGAAAGTTACCTCTTGGATAGAAATATTTGAATTAAAATTATGGGGTTACTATTATAATCTTCAGAGAAAATTAGATTTTGGTTATGACATGATTGCGAAGCAGTTATTTTTCTTTATGGCTGTGTGGTTTGTCTTGTTAGGTGGTACAAAAATGGCAGTAAGTTATACCCTTAATAAAGAAAACAAACTTAAAGAGAGTGAAGGTGCATGGCTTAAGACAATGGCAGTACTTATGGGAATTACAGTTTTTTATATTTCCCTGCCTCAACCAGTTAGTTCGGATAATGTTGTCTCTATAGATACTACAGAGGAGATGAAGAAGAATAAAACATTAATGAAGGGCGTTATACGGCAAGGAGCACAAATGGGGGCTAATTTCGCCAATATGCTTGCTGACCTTGGGCTACGAGCTTATCTTGATTATTTTATATCTGCACAGCAGTTATATTCTGTTACTGATATAAAAGAAGAATTAGAGGAAAGTGGATATAACTTCTATATGTATTTTCCTGCAAAAGATATTGTAGAACAATGTAGAGCATATTATGTGGCAACAGATGCAGAGTTTTATAGAACTCAAAATCATCTTAAGCTTGATGGTGCAATTAATAAAAATTGGGGAAGTTCAGAATGGTCTAATTCAAAAAACTTAGATGCGTTGTCCTATCCTGTTTGTAAAAAAGCATACCAGATTTTTGGTATGGGTGGTTATGATTTAGCACTTTCTGCAAGTGAGGCAAATGAAAAACTAGAAAATGCTAATGAACTTATGGCGAAGGCAACCTATCAATTTTCTTTAAATCATATAGCGATGCAAGATAAAGTTGGTTGGGTTGGCAGTTTTATGATACCAGTAAATTATTTAATTATGAAAAATAATGATTTGTTTCTTACTAAAGGTGTTGATTATGAAAAAGTAAAAGAAAATGCAGAAGGTATAGTTGCTGCAAACACTAGAGGAGGGGAAATACTTACTGATGATGCTAGATGGGCTAGTATTACAGATAGTGCTGCCAAAGGCACAGGTTTGGGACTCTCTTATTTATCTAACTTGATGCTCTATAATATCTTGCCTGCCTTTTCTCCTATACAACAAGGAATACAGAAATATTTTGATAACGTTTATGGTGATATTATCGAAACAGATGGTAAAACAAGTGGGCTACTCTCTTATTTAGATGAAATAAAAGGTTCAATGGCTCTAGGTGGATGGATGAAAGTACTTTTAAGTAAAGCAATGCCTTCTTCTCACTTAGCATGGAGAACATTTATTTTGGTTGGTAGTTTTGTTGCTGCAATATTTGCATGGAAGATAATGTTCAAAGTAATTTTTATATCTAGTATATCTATGATTATGATTTTTAAAGTACTTGATTATTTTAAAGATTTATTTGTTCATTGGATGAGTTCATTATTTATATTTTTGTGGGCTTTCACTAAGGCAGGTGGTCAAGGAGAGGCAAAGATGGTAAATTTCATAAAAGATACTGTTGCTATTGTGATATTGCAGCCTTCTTTAATTGTTGTAGGAGGGTTTATGTTTGTATTCCTTTATGAGCTTATGACAATATTGTATGTATTTATTATGCAAACAATGGTTTCAAGTGAACGAATGACCGTCTCTCTGATGGGAATTGCTAATGATAACGCAGGCTTCTTTGATAAAATTGGGGCATATATGAACCTTAATTCAATTGAGTTAATATCAGGAATACTTGTTGATGTTGTAGCCTTTTTTATTGCAATCAGAACAGTGTTGAAATTTCCTGAATATGTTTTGCGTAAATTTGGACTTTCAGACCAAGAAACATTCTTTATGCACCAATCAACAACAGAAATTACTAAGAAAACAGAGGGTGTAACAGACCCAGTAGGAGGAGGAAGATAATGAAAATAGTTAAAATTATAGTTGCTTTATTGATAGTTGGGACAGGCTCTTATGGGGATAGCATTTTTGGAACTACTAAAAAAGAAATATCTATAGCAAAATCAGCAAAATTAATAGATACAGGTTCAATTAATGGAACAATAGACTCTGTATTATCGGGGATGTCTGATATAGAAGGGATGATGGATAATATCTTTAAAGAATTTGACTTGGACAGTATTTTGAATGATATAGTAGGAGATAATCAAATATTAGGCTGTCTTGCACAAGATGTTGATGTTAATAGTATTATTAAGGGTGGAGTTGGGAGTATAGATTTACCTGCACTTCCTGATGGATTATGTTCTATTTCTTCACTTAAAGAAGAGTTTGGTAAGAATATTTTCGGTGAAAAATTAACAGGTTGCTTGAAGGGAAACATTAATATTGAGACTGGTAAATTAGATCATATTTTTGAAGGGCTTGAAGGTTTATGTAATGGAACATCGGAGGTAGGAGATACTTCTACTGGTGGAGGAAACCCAAATGGAGAGCCTACAGGGTGGGGACACAGTAATGGTAATTTCGGCAGTAGTATGGAATATGGTACAGGTATTATAAGGGTTACTTCTGTAGAGAGTTCTGGACTCGGTGATAAAGATGATAAGCCTATAGGTGAAAAGAAATACCCTAATAATAAAACAGTACATGATATTTATGGTAAAGATGGTGGGGTGATAATGAAACAGGCTTTAGCTGACCCTTCATCTTCTACTTCTAACGCATGGAGACACTTTGATGTTCCTACACTAACGCTTAAAGAAATTGTAGCTAAAAAAATTGTAGGAGATAGTGGTGATTTTAATGAAAAAATATACAAGCTCCCTGCAACGATGGAAGATGTATTGAAAGTAGAAGGAGAGATGGCTACTTTTCAAGGAATTGCAAGACCAAATTTATTTGAGTTGCAAAATTATATTATAAGAAGTGTACGTGGCAAATATACCTCAATCCAAACAGATACCCTCTCTGCTTATTATCAAGAAGAGAAAAAAGCATTTGATGAATTTGTAAGAGGGAATGAGGCAATAGCCCTAGTAAAACAACTGGCTCTTAAGGGGATAGAGGATAGATATAATGTAATTCTTTTTAATAAAAGAAAAGAAAAAGGATATATTCCTGATATTTCAGAAGCAAGGGCAAGCTATATAGATGATGCTAGGCAGAATAAATTCAAATTTGATGCAATCATCCAAATGAATGAAGAAGCATTAATTAAAAGTAAAATGGTGCTAGAAAAAGATAAAATGTCAGAGAAAATAAATAAAGAAGTTGCACTTGCATACCCTATGTCCTCTATCTTTAGGGGAGATATAGCCAAAAGAGAGATTGATGCTTTGTTGCGTGCAGTAGATCAAGCAATCAAATAAGGGAAAACTGTAGTGGATGATAGAAAAAAGAATTTTTTAAATGGGTTTATTTATAAAACACAGCATAGAAAAACAATACACTTAATTTACTTACCTTTCACAAAGAATGGGAGTATTTTTTTTGGCATATTGTTTCTATGGTTGTATCTATATGGATATAGTTTTCTTTGGTTAATGTCTTTGATTTTCGGTTTCATATTAATTTACGTTTTTTTCTTACGTGAAAAATATTATGAAAAAGAAAGGGTATGGCTAATATCGAAAATAGTCACCTTTCTTAATGAAAAACATGAATTACCACATAAAAACAATAGTTTTTTCTTTGATATCAAGAAATAATGTTTTTTTGACCTTACTCTTTGTTATTATATATTTAAAGTAATATATAATACTTCACAACTTGAAATGAGGATGATTATCTTGAAAAAAGAAGAGAATATAGATGAAGAGACAATTTATTTTGCAGACTGGATATCTAAAAAAGATACACAGTATGAACTTAAATCAATACTTCCATTATCTGTAAATGAGCTTATTGTAAAAACAGCAGCGAGAGAAATGATAGAAGATGCTTTTTCTCTCGAACTGTCTACAGATGAAAGAAAGAATAATGTATTAGTAAACGCATTGTTTAACCTAGAGGTGTCAAAAAGAATATTTGTGGAGATAGAACAAAAAAAATCTATTGCCCAAGAAAGATATGATGATTTAGTAAAATTAAGTCATAAGTCCCTGTATTCTGAAAATGAAGATGCTATGGCAGTTATTCAAGGAGATATTAATTCCTCTAAACAAGGACTTGAAGAAATAAACACTCTTGTTACACATTTTGCCGAACCCTTAGAAAATAAAGAGAAAATTGCCTCTTTTAAAAAAGGTGAGATTTGGTATGAGGGAAAAGAGTCTAAAGAATGGGATAATAAAGCTAAAGCACTTAATTTTATTGATGGTGCAAGTGATAATCAGACGGATATCAATGTCTCAGCGAAAGCACTCCTTGATAGGATAGATGTCTTAGTGGTGCGAATAGATGGGTTGTTTAATGCACACTCTTTAAATGCTAATATGGAGCAAGGAGAAGAAATTTCAGAAGAGAATAAAGTAATTGAGGATAAGTTAATAGAGGAGGGTGTAGAGCCAGAAGATATTGACTCATCCACGGTACTTTCTTTTATGGGGACTGAAGAGACTCCAAAAGATGAAGAAAAGGTAGAGGATAAGCAAGTAAGCACTGATACCCCTAAAGAAACTGCCTCGTTAGGAAAAGACGAAGTGATAAGTGATGATATTTCAGGAGTGTCTACAGGTTTTAGTAGTATGTTTGAAGAGATGGGGCAGGGAGAAACTACTGCTCTAAAAGATACTATTGTAAGTGCAGAGGTGCAAGAGAAGATACTCGCTAAAGAGGTAGACCCTAAAGATAATCCTTTGTTGGATATAGCTCCTTCTGAACATGAAGAAAATGAGTTAGATACCTCATCAAAACAATCTTTCTAATTTCAAAAAAAAGAAGTCCACTCCTTTAACTAGGGTGACTCCTTTTTATATTTATTTCTTTTAAAAAGTAAAATCCACTTATTCTTATTGATGTTACATTTTTTGCCTTTGTTTTTGGGTATCATAATGTTAAATAAATAATATTATAAACTAAGGATTTTACTATGTGTTCTTCTGCAAAAAAAGATATATTAGAGATAGATAAATTGCTGCATGATGCTTCAAAAGGAAAAGATATTAAAAATGAAGTAAAAGACATCTATAAAGGAGCATTCAAAAGAAATGTTGAGTCCTTGGAGGAAAGATTACTTAATTTAAAAAAACTTGTTTCGGGAGGAGTTACTGCAGAAGGCTTTGATGAAGAGATAAAAGAAATTATTGAGATTGCAAATAGCCCTTCTATTCAGAATATAGCAAGTGCTTTTTCTGATGGGCAGTTATCACAGCTTCAAGATATGCTGAAAAAGCAAGTAACAATCCCTTTAACCAGTTATATTGATGAGAGAACTACAAATATGAACAACAACATTATAAAAGGGATAGATGGGCTTATGGATAAGGGAGATGATCTTGAAGTACTTATTGCAGATGGGCTTAAACTTGTTAGTAGCAAGATACTAACTGAGCTTAGTAGTGTCGTTACACGTATTGATGCGATAGATGCACCTAGAAGATTACAATAGGAGATAAAAATGACTAAAGAGATAAAAGAAGCTAGAAAAAAGAAAGGCAGTAGAAAGGCAAGTAGTATCTTATCGTCTGAAGCTAATTTCCATATATCAAAAGATACTGCTTTTCAAGACAAAAGAGAAGACCTGAAGAGTGAAGAGGAGCTTGTCTTTTTTGGGGCAGGAAGAATAGATGATAATATCTCCCAGAGAGATAGAGGACATACTCATAGAGACCATGATGAGAGGCATGATGTTTTTAGTGAAACCAAGCATACTAATTATAGTGGTAGAAGACTTGCTTTTAACTCTTTGGCTCAGGAGGTTGTACAAAAGCGTATCTCTGCCTTAGCACAACTCGGTATAGAGTCCCCAAGGGATTATTTTAATTATCTTGGTGTTTCTAATTCAGATAGCTTATTCCCAGAGACAACAGAAACAGTTACAAATCGTTTCTTTACAAAAAACAACACTATGACAAATGAAGCTATTCGTATGGATAATTATGAATATTTTTTAAATAATACAGGTTCATTTAAAACAAACCTAGCAAAAACCCTTTTAGCTAAAATTGACATTGACAGAGACCTAAGAGGTACACTCTCTGATTTATTAAATAAGCAGGGAGAATGGGCAGGGCAACCATCAGAGGTTATATATGGAGAACTTAAAAATAGACTTCGTAATGCAGGGTTAGAACATCATAAAGAATATGAAGTAATTTTAAAACTATTTAGAAAAATTGATGAAGTTGAAGAGAAATATAATTCATACAAAGCAGAAAGACAAAAATCTGCTTTAGAAATTATTTCAGAAATTGAAAAAAGTACTATCCTTAAAGTTTTTGCACAAGCAGATATTTCGGATGAGGACACCCAAGACAAACTTATTTCACAGTATGAGGTAGTAGCTAGTTTTGCTAAACAATACAACTTTAAGCAGGAAGATAATGAGTCTATTCTTTCCTACCTCAACAAGATGTCTGATTACATGGCAGATACAAATGTAGAGTTACCAGAAGAACTAGAAGATATGATGGAAATAGTACTGTCTCACGATAAGCTATCTGTGATGAAAATAAAAGCAATTGATGAAGCCTTTGGTACTTATGCAAAAGAACATAAAAAGTTTATCGCTACACATAATGAAACAATTTCTATTTCTACTGAAATTATGGATAGATTTGGGTATTTAAGTAAACATTTTCCTGTTGCTGCACTTGCAAGATGGACGGATGAAGAATATCTCAAAAAGAACTTTATAGAGAGCACTGATACAGGTGACAGTATTCAAATGGAAAAAATAGATGAAGCAATGAAGGATGCTATTGGGTTTGCATTAGGAGATATTCCAAGCGAAAAGATAGATGAAATTATGGGTAATGTAAAAATACACCTTCAGAGGAATAAAGAAAAGATAGAGTCTGTTTATAATCCTGAAGTAGATGACCTCAACCCCATGCGTAAATATATTCCTTTTGAAAGCAATAATTACCATGAGGTTTCAAATAATATACTTAGAGATGCTTTTTATCTGTCAGTATTCAAATCAAAGGATAATGAATTTTACACCAAGCATTTTAACAAGGAGTCTGAAAATAAAGTTATTCTATCTGTGTTAAATCCTAAGCTAACCGAGCTACGACCTAATGTTGATATAGTCAATGATATTTATAATGCAGTAAACCTAACCAATAAAATCTCTGCAGGAAAATTAAGTACTGGTTCTTATGATGCCTTACTGGATAGTCCTATTATGCAAAACAATAGTGTTCTTAATCATGATGATATAAAATCTCTTAAAAAATATGGTTCAGAACTAGGTGAGGTAGCAGAGAAGATAAGAGAGAAAGATATTTATGGTACTCCTGAAGAGGGAGAGCTTATTAGAGCTATTCAAGAAAGTGTTTACCTTGATGCTGCAAATAAAGAAGTAGATAAACTTCATACCTCTTTAATGAAAGATGGTAGTGTAGGAAAGTACTTTTTTCAGAACAATAAGATATTAAAACATTTTGAAATATGTATGGAGGGTGCGAGAAATCCTACCACAAGTGTTGAAACAGTAGGTTCTTTGTCAAAGGGTTGTTTTGAAAAGATGAAAGACCAATTTGAACAGGCTGCAGGAGAAGCAAATCAGCTTATTTCTAATCCTCAATCTGCATGGCTAGGAACTAACTTTGTTGGAGCATTAGCACTCTTTATCTCTGCAAGTTCAATGGCAGAGAAAGATAGGGTTAATGCTCTTATTGCTGAGGTTAATCATAAAATACTTGAAGATAGTTCTTATATTGAGAACTCTATAGATATGCTTCAAAAAAGTGCAAGATTTATGAACGTAGATGTAGATAATCATGGTATATCAGGACAAATGGTTGAGAGTGACTTTGAGGATAAACTTATCAACGAGGCAGAGCGAGAGCATACCATTAGAGAGATTATTCAGCATTCACACCACACTTTGCCTGCAAATGTATCTCTTGCTTATGGTGATTTTCTTCACGATGCTATAAAAGAGGGTAATGAGAAGTTCCATAAAAACCGTGATGAGAAGTTAGAGAGTATTCTTTTAGATACTATAGGGAAAAAGAGAGAAGAGCTTCTAACTTTAAAATCAGATATTGAGGATAAGGTTCTTGCTGCTTACTCTATCTCTAATGAAGACAAGAAAAAGATAAGTGGTTTTGAGTCTCATATAGAAACAATTGAGGAAGAGTTAAAAGAGACTTCTGGTGATAAAGAACATTTAACTACTGCACTTATTGACACTAAGAGTAAATTAAAAGAGTTTAAAAAAGAAGTATATCAAAAAGCTATTGTTGGGGTAGATAGTTCCACTTTATCTCTTGAAGAGGGTGAAGTCTCTCGTATTGAAAGTGAAATTAAAGACAATGAAGAGAAAATAGAGACACTAAGAAAACAAAATCAGTCTATTTTAGATATTGACATTTCAGGACGCTTTGATTTTGGCAAACATAACAAGATTAAAATTAATACAGAAAATATGTCAAACAATGAACACGCAAAATTACTTCTTACTCTTGGACTCTATAGGGACAACATTAATAAACAGATACTTGAAGTTCATTTGGAAGAGAGTGGGGAAAATAAAGATGCTAAAGTAAAAGCTTTAAAGAAAGAAGAAGAACGTATTAGTAGAATGATCCCTGCCTTGCATCGTAAGCTTCTTTCAAACAATGAGAGTATTAAGGGAGTGCTAGGAGGATATCTCTTTGATGAGTACCATTTTGAACTCACTAAAGAGACAGAGGAGAATATTTTAAAAGAAGGTGTGTCAAAAGAGACTATTAAAATGATACTCAATGATAGTAAAGGGGTTATAGGACAACATCAAAAAGATAAACTCTTATCTGAACTTAGAAAAATGCAAGAGGCTAGAAAGATACTCAAACAAGATGGGCGTATTGATTTAAGTTCTGGTGAGAATATTCTGTCATCCTATTTGAAAAAATTTAATACAGATAGAAATCATATCGGAAAGCTTATTCATGAGACAAATAACTTTTATGCTTCATCGGTAAGTACTAATGATGGTAGAAGTTACATTACTTGTGGTAAGGGTGAAGTAGGTATGTATCTTTTTGAAATGGATAAGTCCATTAAAGAAAAAGATGATGATCGGCGTATTGAATTAGAAGAGATATCTTCTAAGATTGCAAGTAAGGGTCAGTTGTCTTATGGGACAAGAGAGCAAATATCTACAAAACTCTCTCAGAGAGACCGTCATTTACAAGAGGGTAATAAGGAGATTATTACATCTAGCTTGAAATCCCATAGACAGTATAATTCATCATCAAATAGGAATAGGCAAAATCCTTAATCATAATATTTTGACTCTCTAGTGTAATATAATTTCTAAATATTATATTAGAGGGAAAGAAGTTATTATGAACCCAGAAGACTATGCGTTAGCATCTTTAGATATTAAAGAACTCCCCAACTACTTTGAATACACGGCACTTAAACTACTTTCTAAAGAATATCAAGATATCGTACACTCTCTACGTGATGGAATGGGTGATGAAGGTGGGATTAACTATGTACTTAATGCGTATGCAGAACACGCAGAAGATAGTAAAATAAAGGATATGAATACAGGTGATATAGACTCTATACCTAATGGTAAAATTGTAAAAATACAAGGTTTTTATTCTTTTGCACATGAAGATAATTATTACCTCTATAAGCGTACTACAAGAAAAGACTTAACCAAGGAAAGTAAAAAAGAGATAGAGAAGCTTGTTAAGCAGTTTGCCTTTGAACATATATCAAGCAACAATAAAGAGGGTGATGAGGTAGAAATGAGTGAAGAAGAGAAAGAGATACATAATAGACTTTCTCTTTTGAAAAAGAGTGGTCTTACTCAATATAAACCTTTTAACAAAACAGATTTTATTGATTTCTCATATCGTGAGATTAAAAAAGAGGGCATAGGTGGTGCGTTTGCAGAGGACTTTGGTGAGAAGTTCACAAAAAAAATATTGGGAACAATCCCTCTTGAGGATATTTTATCTTTTTTCAAGAAGCATAAAATTGATAATATCGTAACCCAAGCCTTCTCAGAGGGATATTCTTTAGGTGAAGATAGTAATACACTCCGAAGAAAAAAAGGATTACTCTTTGAGGATATTGTATTAAATCATACTAAAGATATGAGAGGAACATATAAAAATATTATAAATGATGGTATCGAAACAGTACGAGAATTAAAGGAGAAGTTAGTCCACTTTGCCAACATGGGTGATGAAGAGAGAAAGGCTACCCTTGCAGGGTTAAGCGAAAAAGAGACAATCAAAGAAGTCTTATCAGATAATATAGAGGTGATAGATACTTATGCAGAAAGAGTACTTGAACCATATAGTGCTTATCTTGATGACAATAGTAGTTTTGAGTACTTCTCAGAGTCATCGAGTACAGAGATAAATACTGTAGATGATTTACCTATTAAGTTACAAAAATTATCTCTGGTTGATAGCTACAGCATTAACAGAAAACATAAGCAAGACCCATCTGTTTTTGATGCGTTAAAACTAGAGGCTAGGGAGATAAAAACTATATACGATTATGGTTACAAAAAAAACGTAGATGATTTGCTATTATACATTGAAAGTTTAAAAGATATTCAATCAAAAGAAAAAACAAAGGACTTCAATGTTGGTAACGAAAAAGACAATACTCAGGGTTTTGGGATATAGTTTAATATCGCTTCAGCTTGGGTGCAGTGGTACTACTCCATCGTTGGAAAGCAATCCTCGAAGCGAGAGTGTAGAAGAATTACAAAACAAGTATGAACACCTCCCTAAACCTATACTCTTAACTAAACCTATCTCCCAGTCTAAAAGAGAATTTCAAAAATGTTTAACCAAATGCTTTTCTGATATAGATCGTCATAAGAAAAATCTACGTGCTTCATCCAAGAGGCACAGTGAAAGACGAAAACATTATAGAGTGCCTAAAAAGGTTGTGTCTACTACTCAAATGGAAGAGAAAAGACATCTCAAAGAACAAATAAAGTTTTTTTAAAATGAATAATAATAGGGAAAAGAACACTAAATACATTACATCTGGTGAGCTTAGAAAACTTCTTGGAGTCTCAAAGCAAACCCTTCACTATAAAATCAAAATGGATTTAAACGGTATATCTAAGTTTTTAAAGGTAGTTGAAAAAACATTCAAAAATAATAAAACCGTTAAAACCTATCTTTTTAATATTGAGATACTTGAAGAATTAGAAAAGCATGGAGTATCTTCCCCCACAGAAGAGGAGATGGACGCATTTAGAAACCTTTACTATAAACTCATCTCTTGTTATGAAGAAAAGCTTGATGATAGTGCTTCAAGTGTTCGTACAGGACATCTTCTTTGGCTAGATATGCCTATTATTGATGTAGAACTTTGTGGTGATATTTATAGGCACTACAGGGAAAAGAATAAGAAGAAAATACCTGCTTCTGTAAAAAAAGATGTTCTTTATGGGATAGAAAATCATATTTTCATACGAAAAGATACTTTAGTATTGGTTGTTGAAACTATAGAAAAATTATTAGAGGAGAATTGTAAGCATGGTAAAGGCATTTAGATTTTCACTCTTTTTATTTCTTACATCAAGAGTATTTTCTCTTGGGTGTGATGGTATTTGTCCTGAGTGTTTAAAGCTAAAACCAACATTAAAAGCAAGTGAAGTTCGTATATCTAAATCATATAGAAATGCAGAAAAAGAAATTTCATCAAAGTATAAAAAATATATTGTTGAAAAGTTAGATGACCTTAAAATTTTAAAAAAAGAGGTGACTAAGCAGGAGTATATTTTCAAGTTACTTAAGGAAGAAGAATTGTATGTAGATAAGGAAATTTCCAAACTACTTAAAGATATCAAAATGTTGAGATTGTCAACAGTAAAAAAATAAAAGGAATGAAAATGAATATAGTTAAAAAAAGTGTATTTTTGGTACTCGTGTTATCGAGTCTAGTGGCTAGTGCTAGTGCTTCAAAAGGAGAATATAAAAAAGTATTCAACGAGGGGATTGCTAATGCAATTAAAGTGATTACTTATGAAAAAGATATGTCATTAAATAGTAAGAAGATGGGTGGAATGTATTGTCTTAAAATTAGAGAGATAAGTAAGAAACACTTCTCTTCACTTGATGCAATAAGACTAGAAGCACTATCATTAATTATGGAATACAAACCTGCTCATTTAATACATGAGGATGAGACAGGAGCAGAAAGTGTATTTTGTTTTGCTACTGCAGAGACTAAAGAGGGGATAGACGCAAGTCTGAAAGGTATTAAATTTCAATACCCTAAAATTGGTGAGTATGATCCTAAAATTATCAAGTTAGAAACGAGAGGAAAATGGTCTAGGGTCATCCCTTCTCTTGGAAAATGGTCTAAAGACATGAGTGGAACAATAGAAACATTAAATGAAAAAATTGATGAGCTTTCTGGGAAACTAAAAGATAAAAATAGAGAGGCACAAAGTTACAAGAAAAAGCTTGATAGATATATAGAAAATATTGAACGTACCGTAAGAGATGTCAAAGACAAACTTTATTCTGATAATGAAAATACATCGAAGAGAGTTAAAGTAACGATTGAAGAAAATCCTTACACTAGCCAAAAAAATGAGAAAAAGGCTAAAGATACTCCAAAGAAAGAAAAAAGTAAGAAGAAAAAGCTGAGTAAAAAAGAGCATAAAAACAATGTAAAAGAGAGCAGTCATAGCGATAGAGTCCTTTACTTGGATAAAAAATAAATAGAAGTAAGAAGAAATTAGATGGAAGAATATTACAGATATAACACTGATGGTACGTTTGATGCAATAACACTGGATCAGCTTCAGGCAGTATTGACGTATGGGGCTTTAGGTGGTGTTGTTCTATTATTTTTACCACTTATTGCAATAACTCTTTATGTTTCTCATCAGGCAAAAGGTAATAGGGACAGTGATGTTCTTGAAAATACGGCTCACGCTATTGTCCGTATCTATATCTATTATTCGCTATTTATGGGTGTAATCTCTATGTTTATGGTTGCATTAATTGCTATGGGTAGTTCATATACTGACCCTGCGTATGGTATAGATCTCTTTTTTCACACAAATTGGTTTGACAAAGACCTTATTACCCAGTTAGAAAATGGAAAAATGGGAGATGGTGGGACAGTTCAACTTTCCCAAGGCATCTCTCTTCTTGGCATTTTGTCTATTTTTAGATTAGCATATATTCTAATGCTGTTTCTTTTTGTTGGAGTGATGGCATCAATGGGTAGTTTATCAACGATTTCACACTATCGAAAACAGCAAGATGGTTCTGTAGTTGAGATGATTGCAGTGTCATTGGCTGCAGGAATGATTTCCGTATTGGTTTTGTATGGGTTATTGGAACTTTATACGGCTGTGTTGAATTGGACTTTAGCAACGTCTGACTATATTCATTCATCTTCAAGATACACAGAGGATATTAACATTTTAAGAGACTTTGCTTCACCCATTACTATTGGGATAGAAGCTTTCAATAAATAATATAAAGGAAAATACGATGAAAAAAATACTTTTAATGGCTTTGCTGTTTGCAGGAACGAATATGTATGCAGAGGTGCTTCCAAATGTTAAGAAAAATGCCAGTGTCGTTTACAGTAGTCAATCTTTTAGTGAAAAAATTGACGGAAATAATAAGGAGAAGTTTTTCTACAATAAGGGGTTTGCCGATGGCTTCCAAGAAGGAAGAAAGGCAGGCTATGAACAGGCTATGAAAGAAGCTAAGGAGGCAATGAAGAGATGGGCAAAGAAAATAAAATCTTACGAGTCTGGCAAGTACCTTGCAAGTAAAGGGAAGATTACTCCTCCTCGCGTATATCAAAAGAGAGGCGATGACGGTAGTGTATCTGTAGTGATACGTGGCTGTCGCATTGAAGGAGAGTTATCACCAGAAGATATCTTGACCCTACCAACGGTTGATTTTTCAGATAATGGAGGAGGAAATGGTCGAGGCATTAAACATATTGAACGCTTCAAAGAGCCTGCATTATCGGACTCGGTATTTTTGGCAGGAGTTGATCGTACTAAACCAATTCCTATTGCTGTCGAAGACTTAAAGAAAGTGACTTATAGATATTTTTCAGATACAGGATTTTATAGAAAGCTAATGAGAAAGATGGGTAAACCTTTTTCTATTCAATCTAGTGGAAAGATTAAGGTAATGTTTGAAAGTGCAGAAGAGGCAAATAGCTTCATGACAAAATACAACCTAGATGGAGAAGATTACAGATGAGTCCAATCTTATTGCTTACAGAAAAGAGTACACAGGTAGAGGCATTATCTGCTGTATTTCCACTTAAGCGAGTGAAGCAGTATCATATTGGAAAGTATCAAGGAGAAGACATTATTGTTTTTCCTTTGTCGGGACACGTTCTTGATATTATCCCTTTGACTGAAAGAGGTTGTAATGTAGATAGTCTTCCAAATATAGCACCAAAAGAGAGTGTTATGAAAAGGGGACTATTACTCATAGAAGAGAAAGACAGTACTATTACAAAGAGAGCGAAAAGACAATCTGCCAAGATATATAATTCTTTTAAAAAAGTTATTGAAGGTAATCATTTTAAAAGAATTATCCTTGCCACAGACCCAGACTATGAAGGGTGTGCAATAGGCAAGGAAATGATAGATGAATTTAATCTATGGAATATACCTATAAACTATATGAATATTTCAAATATCTCTAAAAAAAGATTAAAAAAAGAGTTAGATTTTGCTCTTGGTGGAAAAGATGCGATAGATTGGAAGAAATGGGCTTTGTTGGCACAAATAAGAGCCGATGCAAGCCATTGTATAGGTATTGATGTGTCGGCTTATATCATGGGTAAAACAAAGACCATGACTACTTTTGGTACGCAACAAACAAGAGCATTGGAAGTTGTAGTAAAGCGATATCTTGAACATGAAAACTCTGACACAAGTAAATACTATCGCTTACGTGTTAAAACTGTTTATGGAGATTTTCTATTAAATGTCGAAGATGGGATGAAAAAAGATCGTGGCTACCACGAAGATATAAAATCATCTTTAGGAGCAGGAGCTATTTTAAATATAGATAGTATTAAGATGGAAAAGAAAGTTAAGCATAGCCCTAGTTGGTATGATGGTTCTATGGTTGCTGCTAAAGTCGCTAAAAAATATAAAATTCCTATTAAGAAAATATTCTCTAAAAAAGGTGGATTGCTACAAACAATGTATGAGCAGAGAAAAACTACATATCCTAGAGGTAGTGCAGAGGGAAAGATGCCTATCTCTCAACTTGAAGAGCAAATATTAATTGCTAAAGCATTAAATGAAAGATATAAATTCCCTAGAGTTGATACAAGTCTAGTAAAATCATATTTATGGAGAGACGAAGACAAGGGTGGGAAGATTATAAATCATACACCTTGTACTATTTCTGATGAAAATATTCTATCTAATCCTTTAAATGATATTGAGAAAATAATAATAGACACAATGGGAAAAATGATACTTAGTTGTTTTTATCCAGACAATACCTATCATAGCTACACGGTACAGGCAAGCCCAGTAGGTGCTAAATGGACTTTTGAGCATGAGAGTATTGAAGATGTGGACTTGGGGTGGAAAGAGATATATAAAGAGAAGCTAAAGAGAACTAGGATAAAAGAATTATCTGAAGGTGCTATTGTAGAGATAGAGAGCGTTATGGTTGAAGAATATACAAAATCTCCTCCTGCTTTATTTAATGAGGCAACTCTTCTTGAAGAGTTAAAGAGAAAAAATATTGGGGCTGAGAGTACTTTCCAAAGTCACATTGATACTATCCTTGACAAAAAGAGAGGTTTGGCAAAAATAGAAAAAGGGAAAATTATCCCAACTCAAAAAGGTATTGGTTTTGTTAATTTTATTCCTGTAGAGGCTAAAGAGGTTTTATCTATTTTGGAAGAAGATCTTTTTGCTGCAATCTTAACTGGTGAAATTGAAGAAAAGAAAGCCTTGTCTATTCGATATGGGATTATTAAAAAAACATTTGAAACCATAAAAAACAAAGTGGACTCCAACTTAGATAGTTTTACGAAAATGCTGAAAATAGATGATAATAACCATGAAGATACCACCATAGGTATATGTCCTGTTTGTGGGGGGAATGCGATAAATAAAGAAAAGGTAGTTGCGTGCGAAAATAATATTTCAAGAAAAACTGATACTGGTTGGGCTAATGAGGGATGCTTCTTTTTGATGTTTAAAGGTGCAAATACCGAAAAAATATCATACCGTATTGGAGATGATGGCATCAAAGAATTGTTATCTTCAAGTACTACGAAGCAAGAAATATATTACAAAGAAGCAAGAGCAAAAGTGCCAAAAATATTAAAATTAAATATTGATGAAGCGTTAAAAAAATCAAATATTGAATTTATCTAAAGGAATTAAATGAGTGTTCATAATAATATAGATGCAAATGAAAAACATATTAAGTTGTGGAAGAAAACAAATGTATTTTTCAAGGAGAATATATACTTAATATTATTCACAATGATTATACTAAATGTATTAACTCTTTGGTCAAATAGTTCCTTTAAAGAAGAGGCATTAGAAAAGATAGAAATGCACGGAACACTACTTAAACAAAATCTTCCAAAGGTTTATTTTTTAACGGCAGGAGGACAATTATTGGTAGGGGATAGGAAAGCAATTAACTATGCTGATGATAAGTTTAAGTCATATCTTTTGGCAACACTTACTGATAGTCTGATACAGGGTGCTGTAGAGCTTGGTGTTGGGAAAAAAACACAATGGAGAACTCCTAATGACATAAAGAAGAAAAACAGAAAAATACATGATTTCAGTAACGCATTAATAGCAAACAAATCAGTACTTGGACTTTATATAAAAACAATATGGCAAACAGTTAGAGATACACAACTACCAGAATATATTATACCTATAGATATTAAAATGAAAAACTTTACCGTTGAAAGAAATGCTAAGGTAGATGGGGAATATCATTTACAAGGTGCTATAAAAATAGAGGTTTTAATTAAAAGTTGGATATCAGAAATAGGGGATTGGGACACAAGAAAAACAAAAGTAGAGTTTCCTTTTGTTGCTGTAGTAAACCCTGCAAGATATTCAAATATAGGCAATCCTTTTGGGATAAAATTCACACAGTTAGATGTTCCTGTTATTGTAAAACCTAGTGCCTCTGTTGTTAAGCAAGGACGATTGTCTGGTAAGCGAAGAAATAGAGGAAGAAAGGTCTTTTAATGAAGAATATATTTGTAGCGTTTTTGTATTTATTCTTTCATACATTTGCAATGGGAGGGATAATAAATTTTCAGACCAGTTTATTGAGAGAAGAAAACGGCATCAAAAATGCTATTATCTCCGAAACGAGAAAAATAACTTCTCAAATAAAAGAATACTCCGAGGAGGTAGAATTAGAAAAAAAGATACAGGGGAAAACTTTAAAGGTTTTACTTTCAGTCACGAAACAAACAGAGGTGAGTTTGCAGTATAAGAAAAAAATACTACATAAACTTCAAAATATAAGAAAAAAAATTAAAACAAAAGAAGGAGAAAAGATATGAAAAAACTATTTTCATTAATATTCGGGATTATGGTAAGTAGTGCAGGGCTGTTCGCAGGGAATGAGGCAACAGCAGTTGTTATGGAGCAAAGTGTTGGAATGGCACAAACGTTTGGTTTTTGGTTTGTTGTTGGAATGGGTTTTATTTATATAGTCTTGATAGTTACATTAACATTATTGGCAAAGCATTTTGCAAAAAAGAGTGTTGAAAAAGATCAAGAGAGTAATGGTGGTTTAGTTATCGCAGGTTGGGCTACAGGAGGTGGAATAGCAGGGTTCTTCTTGGCATTTATGATTGTTGGAGCAATAGGTGATGTAGCAAACCCTGCTCGGAATAATGCTGCAAAAATTTCTTTTATGAAGGGGAATAGATACATAATCTCAAATACAATTGGTTCAATGGTAGCTAAGACTTCTAAAAGCCTTAAGCAGTAAAAAATAATTAAATAAGGAGTGTCTTATGTCAGAAAAAAATAATCCTTTTGAAGAATTAGTGGATGACAATAAAGGTGGAGAGGAAATCGAGGCGATAGAAATCCAAGAAGAAATTTCTCCAGAAGTGGAAAAAACAGAAGAGAGTTTTATACCTGAAAAAGAAGATGATACAAAAGATGTATTAAAAGATGAGAAAAAAAAGAACTTCCCTAAAAAGAAGTTGTTAATTGCAGGTATCGCTATTGCTATCTTGTCTGTCATAGGGGTTATTTCTTATGTAGTTTATGGGGCTTATGAGGATGCAATGAAAGAGGTAGCAGCACAACATACCGTTTCTCCTGTAAAAACACCATACAAAGATAAGACGGATACGGATAGTGTAGGAGAAGAGGGTAAAGACAATTCTAATTACCTTGCCTCTGTATATGGCACTCCGAAAGAGAAAAAAAGTGTTTCTGTATCTAGCTCTGCAGATGTAGTGCAAAATACACCTTCACTAAAAACTGAACCCATTAATTATGAAAATGTGCCTACAGAAGACTCTTACCAAGAAGAGGACGAAGTATTATCTGGGGCAGAAGATGAACTTTATGGAGTTGGAGCAAAAACTTTTAAAAAAGAGGGAGGTATTTGTATACTCTCTGCTAAATTTCCAATAGATAGAGAATACATTTATTATGTTTATGATGGTTCTAAATATATTCCTGCGAATAGAGAAAAATCATGGGATAATCAAGGGTATAAATTTAATTCACCGAGAATTGTGGCTGAGAGTTTCGACAAAAGAAATAAGTTTGTAGAAGTTAAAGAAGGAAAATTCCTTCCGTCTGAAATGTTTCGTGAGTGTAGAGCTTTATAGGTACTACACTTTACAATAAAAAAGAAGTTATTAAGGTATATTGTGGGGAAATTAAAACAAACACTGGCTACTGTAGCCTCTGAGGCTAAGTATTATATGAGAGATATTATTCTTAAGCAAATTGATGGGAGATATCTTGCTTTTAGTAAATCTCTAAATATTTATGGTGTCAATAGTGAAGATGATAGTATTTTCTTAACCCCACACAAGGATATGCCTCTCTATGGTATTCAGCTTGAAGGCATGGGTAACATAAAAAACTACGCGAAAGATTTAGAAAACACAATACATTCTCTTTTTCACGATGATAATTGTAAAGTATTTATGTTTTTTTGTAAATCCCCTGTTCTTTTGAATGATAAAGAAGATAATTTTTGTACTAAACAGTCAATTTATCTATTTTCTTATTCAAAAATTTTAGTTGAAGGATTGTCTTATTCTTTTAGTGTTGATATGATGACTTCTCAACAACTTACAAATGCACTTTTTGATATTACTTTGATTAATAGATATCAAAACCATCCAGAGGATTTCTCTTTAAAATCTATTTTTGGTATAGAGGATGTTAAGGTTGACGAGATGCACTTTGGAGTCAAAGCTATGTTTGCAGAAGGCTTGTACAATGCCTTAAGTAAAGAAGGAGGGTATAAACTCTTTCAAGGGGAAGGTTCAGGGAGTATGTTTTTTGGAAACAAGCCAGAAATGCACTCTATCTTTGCACTTCCTTGGACTGGATATATCTCATTTACTTTTAATTTTTCACAAGTGGATGTTAAAAGACATATACAAACTGAAATAAAAGACATAAAAGATTTTGAAACAAATAAAGAGGTCAGAGAAGACCATAGACAGTTAGGAAGAGAGCTTGATGATGAAATGTTATCCTCTCTTTGTATTACTAACTCAGTTGCACTAATTGATAATCCAAAGGTTATCAACCGTATTGGTTCAATGCTAAATATTCCTTTTATAGAAAAGTTCTGGAAGAGAAAGGAAATAATTTATAGTACACCTATTAGAGCTAGAGATACTGCCTATGATAAGCTCTCAATGACTAATAATGTTATTAAGATGATTTGTTCTATACATAAGCAGCAGAATACAATATCTCCATCAAGTAAAGATGTCTATGGAAAAGATATTTCAGGAAATTATGTTACCTATTCTTTTTCAGAAACAGGAGAAAGTCTCCATTCGGCAGTCCTTGCTCCTCCGAGATCAGGTAAAACTTTTTTTATTATAAGTACTATGAACCAACTACTGGGTGGAGAAATAGCACCTAAATCAGAACTTGAATACCAACAAGATTTAATTACGGATAATGGTGCTACTCCTAAAGATAAGGTTATTAGGTGTCGCAATATTGACAATATAAACATTGTGCATTTTGATACAGGAGAGTCTGCAAAACCATACGTCAAGGAATTAAAAAGAACTTATCCTAAAAAAGTTACTTTCTATGATGAAAATATTAACAATTTACGATTTGGACTAACAAATATAGGATATGACTATGAAACAAAGACCCTCAACTCAGAAGATGTAGTTTTTTCTATTACAATTATAAATCTTATTCTGTCTCTTAATGGAGATACTACAATAACAGCCCTTGAAGCAAATGAATTTACAGAAGCTATCTTAAGAATATATGAAGAAGATACATACCGAGGGGCTGAGATACAAGAGCTTGAAGCTATTGGAGGTTATGAAGAAAATATTGAAAGACTTCGTGAGTTTGCAAAAGAAAATAATTTAGAATTTACCAAGTACACAAGAACTACAGAATTAGGATTAAGGGGAACAGAATTTGACTTTATGCAAAAGCCTCTTATGCGTGATATTGTAAAAGAAATTGTTAGAAAATCAGATGCAACAATGGTTGAAAAAACTGTTTCGGAATTGTGTAAAAAACTTTCTGCCAAGTTGGGTGTTATTACGGGTTCAGAGACTTTTAGTTTTTATGCAAAATCAAATATAGAAGAGGCTCAATACTTTTATATGGAACTACAAAGAATTAAAGATTTAGGAGAAAAATTCTTTCTTCCTATTTTTATGTCTATCTTCCAAAAACTATATCAACTTTATATTAAAAAAGCACAGTACATAAAAGAAAGGGGTGGTATACCACCTAAAGTATTTATTATTATAGAGGAAGCTCACAACTTTACAAAAATGGAAATGATGATGGATCTACTTGATGTTGTTGCTAGAGAAGCTTCGAGATACAATATTCATTTGATTTTTATCACACATAGTCCTAATGATATAGGGGCTGAATTACTGCAGAGAATTGGTACAAGAATAGTTATGCCTTCCAGTTCATTTAGTGGTTCTGACTTAAAGCCATATTGGTCTCGAAAAGATGAAGAAGAAAATCAATCATATTTTGATTTTTACGATAATCATGCTAAGAAGTTTTTTGCCCTTGCACATTACGGAAAGGGTTTGTTTAGTATTAAATTACCTGTATCGAAATCAGAAGAGCGTTTATTCAACTCAAATCCAACAAAAATTAAAGTAGAGGAGTAATGATGGGCATGAAAATATTTTTAATTGTACTCTTCTCAACCCTATCTTTTTCTAGTACTTATACAGATAAAGCTTATGATGATACAGTATATCAAAATTCTAATTCTTTAGATAAATCACGAATTGAGGATAGTGAATTTTCATATTTTGATCCATTTTGTTGTTGTAATGATTGGATATTGGATTTATTTAGAGAAAGAATGGAGAAAGATAATAAAAAGGTAAACCCTGCAACAGATACTTTAATTAATTCTCTTAGTATGATGTATGAGAGTATAGACCTTATGCTAAAAGAGGTTAAAAATCTACGTGTTACTAATGGGATATATTCTTTTAGAGATAAAGGGGAATATGAGGCTACCTCAGTTATGCCAGAAGTAGAAGTTAGCGATCCTGATGCTCAGGGATGTAGAGCATTGGACTTTAGAAATGAAGCAGACAAAGAATGGTATTTACGAAATGTAATTGATAGGTTTGAGTCAAAAGGTAATTATAATGCACACAATAATGGAAGTGGTGCTCATGGTAGATATCAATTTATCCCAAGTACAGGGTTAGCTTATTGTAGTAAGCTTCCTTCAAATATGGGGTGTGGGTGTACAGATGTCCCTCCTGCATGGCACTCCTCTCCGTCTTGTCAAGATGCAATGTTTTCTCTTTTTCAAAAAGATAACTTAAGATACATAAGACAGTACCCGATTAATAGTTGTACAGTTTATATAGCACACCAACAGGGTGCAGGAGGTATGATGTGGCTTTATGGAGGGAAAAATCCTTATAGTTCTTTTGCTGCATTAAGAGGGGCTATAAAATCAAATGTTCCTGCTTCTATTTGGAATAGTGGAGTAGCCAGTGGACTAGACCAGACTGAAGATGGATTAAGAAAAATATTTAAAACTTTCTGGGATAAGAAATTTGGTGGAGATATTTATGCAAGCGTAGGTAGGGAAGTTAATCTTGAAGATTTCCTAGAAGAGACAGACAATTTTTCAGGACTACGTGTTGATAGAGAAGCAATTTATAGAGAAGGAATTATTTTTGAACTATACAGAGAGAAAGAAACCATTAAAAACCTTATGAAAAGGATTAGATAGTGTCAGAAATATTTCTTGATGAAAAACAAAATAAAAAACTAAGAAAATATAGTGCAAATATCTCTTTTGGTGGAGATGGGCTTGAATTGTATCAATCTAGTAAAAAAGAAAATGAAAGTAATTATACGAATGTAGATTTATATGTTTTCCTAAAATATGCACAAGATAAGAATATGGATTTTCTTTCCCTTTTAAGATTTTTAGTTTCAAAACTTTCTTCTCATATTGATATTATAAAAGAAATAGAAGAACATGGAGAAGATTGTAAAATAAGAGAAGAATTAATTGAGAGTAATAGCCCTGTTTCTGGCTTGTCTTCTTTTTTCTCATCCACTAAGTCTTCCGTCAGTGTTAATTACGCTGATTTTCTTTTATCTATGCTAGAGTCTGATATTCCCTATGCTCTTGTGGAGGAAGATAAAAATGAAATTCTCTCTCTTTTATCAGGGAAGTCAAAAGAAGAAAATGTTTTTTGTGAAGGAACGACTAGGGTAGATGCTTCACAAAAAGATATAGAAGATTTCTTTGAAACTATTTCTCCTTTGGTTCTTGCGATGAGTGAAGTACGTTTTGGAAATAAGGAGGAGGCAGAGGAGAAGATAGAGAGACTTTCCAAAGCACTTGATTTTAGAAAAATACTTTTGCCTGCTACTGAAGAGAAGATTACCCCATTAACCAAAAACCAAAAGGTTAGTGCTGAAGAAGCTGCTCATAAAGTGCTAGTAAAGTTAAAACTTAAATTTAATAAAAAAGGTATCTCTAATGAAAAAAACTAAAATAATTATTACTCTATTTGTTCTTTTGAGTTCTTTTGGATATAGCTATTCTTGTGTTTTAAAGTCATGTGATGGCACTATCATATACAGTATGGATAGGTATAAAGATAAAATCTTACTCAGATTAGATCAATATAATGCTACTATCCAAACCATGACAAAAGCATCTAAGGTTTTACAAAAAGCTTCCTTACTTAAGCTTAAAGAATATGAGCGTCTAAGAGAGAGAAAAAAACTAGAGTTGTATAAAAACATAGAAATCTTTCATGAAATAAATAGAGAGATTTAGTCCCTCCATTCTTCCTTTCCTAAAATCCTATCCTAAATCAGTATAATCACAAAAAAAATAAAGGCTTTTATTTATGTACAAAAATAAATATTTAAGAGTAACTGTAATACTTTCTCTTTTAAGCGTACTTTCTTATGGTGAGAATGAAAAAACAATGGTTGATGCAACAGAATTAAACAGTGCATACTATGATTTGAGAAAAGACAGTGGTCAAAAGTTGAAAACTATGAGTACAAGTAATAGTAGTTCTGTTGAAGATAGAGAAGAAATCAATAAGGACAAGTTTGTTGATACGGTTATTTATAATGATATCTATAAAAAAACTCTTCATGGTGGGAAGATGAAAATTGTACAAGCAAATGGGAGTGGTGAAGTAAATGGTCTTAAATTAGCTACACCTGCTACTGATATGCTTAACTACATGGCAGAACAAGATGAAAAATATAAGCAATCTGAGATGATTAAGAAACAAGAGGCATCTAAAGAGAAACAAAACAAACCTGCACCTATATATTCAGTGGGTGGTTATTGTACTGTAGGAAATAGTGTTAAAATTGTACGAAGCTCAGAGTTTACGGTTCTTGATTGTCTACTTGACTTTGGGAGTGGTGAATATCGAAACGCTCAGGTTTTTGCAGGAGTATATCCTAATTATAAAAAAGAAGTACTGGTAATGTTACCAATATATGCAACATTTGAGAACCAAAATAAAGGAAGTTTTAATGGAATTGTGATGACGGCGAGTCATTCATCTCTGAATATAGCTGATAGCGTAGAGCGTTTCAAGATAAGAAGACTTGTAGGTGAGTATGGTCTTGATATTAACGATGTAGCATATAGATATGCTACTTTATGGCTAACTCAATCTATATTGAGTCGTACTGAGACAAGAATTGACTATATTCCTGTGCAGGGGGCAAATGGTACAGTAAATACTCCTATCGTTACCTCTAAGGTAGCTGCACCTTCAAAGGATGATTTTTGGGCTATGGCAGGAGCAGAATTGGTTACTAAATTATTTTCTATAGGTGCAGAAAATCTATTAAAGGACTCTTCACCCTTATTTACTGTCAATACAGGCAAAAGAGTTTGGGTAGAAGGTGTTGTTTCTTTTGATGCAGTAGGAATACACGGTAAATATGGTTTAATAGAAAAAGAAGTTAAGCAAGGAATTGAGCATGACAATAAAGAGTATAATAAGAACGCCAATCGTGCCTTAGATAGAGCAAGAAGTAGTAGAATTAACAGTAATAGAAGTTCTAGTGCTGTAGACCCAATGCGTGCTTTAAGTGGAAGTTTGGGGCAAAATGGAGGGCAAAATCAACCTACAGGACAAAATCAATGATAGTATTAAGTATTAAGCCAAATGACTTTCTAAAAGAAGAAATATCTTCACGTTTTCCAAAGGAGTTAATGAACTGGGGGATGACTCCTCTTTCATCTATTCATGAGGAAGAGTTAGATTATGACCTAAAAGATATTCTTAAGTTGGGTGAAAAATTTCTCCTTCAACTAACAGATGTATTTAGTGAGGCACACACTGCCTTTGATAATTATTTTGAAAGAAATAAGTTTAAAAATAAAGCTTCTGATTTTTCTTTTTCTTTAGATTATATATATGCAGTTAAGGAAATATTTGAAGAGAGGGATAATGAAATATTTCAATATTACAAAACACCTCTTCTCGACCAGTCAAGTGCTTCACGAAAAGAGGTCTCTAGTAAAATGTTTTTTAGTTTACTTAAAGAAATTGATCGTGAAGAAAATATTGAAAAGAGAGAAAAAATTATTAGAGAAAATCCGTTGGCAGGCAATTTCTTTGTAGCACTTGCAGATATATATGCAGTTAGAAGTGTGGTCATGAGAGAAGATGATATTTATGAGGATATATCAGAGGATAGATTTATGAATGAATACCTTAGCTCTGCAGAAAAGGCTATTGTGTATAATGGGTAGATACGGACGTAAGGGTAAGGGAGCTAGTTTCTCTAAAAAAAGTGTTATTGATTACATTTTTAGAGAAACTATTGCTCATCATGGCATACAAGGAAAGGGCAATCTCTCCTTGTCTAAAGATGAATTGTTTTATATTTCTGAAAAAAAGAGAATATTAAATCATGTCTTAAACCATAGCCCTAAAATGTTTTTCCTAAGTAATTCAATTAGTAATTATTTACTTATTGAATTGGGGAAAACACAATACCTTTTCTCTAAAGACAGTCTGATAGATAAAATATCATATCCGTTATATATACCAGATGAATATTTCAAGATACTTGATGGTGCTGTAATGAGAGCAGTAGTTGGTACAGAAGAAGAAGTAAAGCTTAGGATATTAAAAGGATATAAGGTTTGCTTGGAATTAATTACTCTTCTAAGGGAAAAAGTACATAAGAACTTAGATAGCTACCTGATGTCATCCGATATAAAAAGTCAGTCCAAAATGCAAAAAAATGTTGATAATGAATATAGATCTTTTCTTACTAAGCTTTCAGATAACGAAGACGATGTTAGGGCATTTTTAGAGTCATTAAATGGAGCAACACTTCTTGATAAGATAAGACAGCGAATACTTCCATTAGAAATTGATGAAAAAAATAAAAAGATTAGTGTAGAAGATGAGGAACATATATCTGTATTAGGAAGCTTTTTTGAAACAATCAGGAAAAACGTTTGTTTATTTTCTATAGAAGATGACAATGAGAAAAAAGAATTTTTATGGCATTTTATGGTTTTTTCTCCTTTTTCTTTTTCACCAGACAGGCTTTTTTCAATATCACCTTCTGAGATAATGTTACACATAAGTCCAATTTTGTCTCAAAAAGAAGATAAGTTTACTTATATGCCTGATGAAATCTTTTTTAAAAACTATTTTCTTTATAGACATTTAAAACAAGTTAAGTTTGATAGTTACCAGTTTAGCCAGTCCTTAAAAAAGATTTCAATACTTTTGTCTGATGATACTTCGGAAATGGAAAATCTTTTAAAGAAAGAAACTTTATGGAATATCACAAATGAACAAAATAAAATTTATTTAGATGTTTTAAAGAAACTTTGTAAGCAAAAGTTTGACCAAGTTACACAAGATAAAAAGTTGTTTTTAGTAGATGAGATGGTTGCAGTAAAAATAGGTTTTTCACTAATAAGAAAAACACTTATTGAACTTAAAGATATAAAGCCAACCTTTGAAGAAAAAGAGGAGGGTGGAAATGTAAATTTGCAATCTGTCATCACCTCAGAGTTAGAGGTGGTAATTTGTGAATTAACTAGAACTTTTGCAACTTTATACCATACAAGAAAAAAGGCTTTTGGATCAAATAATGGGTCAAATATTGAGTTAAGCACAAGAGATAGTATAAAAGGAGACAAAAAAGATGAAGTTGTTAAAAATGAAGAGATAACACTTACTGCAGATGAATATGTATCAGACAGTGTAGAGGAAGAAAGTTCTTTCGATATGAAAAAATTAAATGATTTGGAGAATGTATAAATGAAGATGATAAAAATATTACTTATGATGACACTGGCTATAGAGGTTGCTTTTTCTGCTACCACTAATTATCAAAACAATAACAAAAGTGGTCAACTTTTAGAGGGAGTAGATATACCTGTAGATAAAATTCCTCAGAAGAAAGTGGTTAGAGATAGATTTGAAATTAAAACAGGAAAAAGAAGCTCTGCATATAAAGACACACAATTTAAACAACATGAAAGAGTAAAGGTTTTAAATGAGGTTTTTGATCCTATGATTTTAATGACTCCTGTAGTTAGAACTATTCGTTCAGTAGACTCGATAGGGATTAGTCCTGCATTTCTAACACAAATATTGTTCCCACATGAAATGAGCATTACTGGTACTAATGTTTCTTTTGAAACTGCCTTATTAAAGCACTCTGCAAACTCATTACTTATTCAACCTAAAGCAGATACATTTTTTATGGGGAATGTCATAGTTTATCTAACTGATGGTAAGAAAAATTATATGTCGACTATCTTTATGGAGAGATACTATAGAGATGATTGTGAAGAAGACAAAGAAAGTAGCTCTTATGTCTGTAGACGTAAAAGAGAACGTTCTGGTGGAGCTTCAGGAAGTGGAAAATATGCTTATGTCTACAATAACTTATCAGCAGTTTATCAATATATAGAGCCAAAAAAACTAGGAGATCTTGAAGCTCTTTTTTATTATGAGAAAATGAATAGAAAACTCTTAAATATTAAAAAAGAAGGTGAGTTTGTTTTAATGAATTATGATGGTGTCTTATATCGTATAACTCGTGATGAAGTGAATGGTGGGATAATGTATAGAAACAAGATGTATAGAGTTACCACTTCTCGATCAACGCAAGCAACAGTAGAATAGGGCTTATAAAACATGAGTGGTTTTAAAGATAATTTAGAAGAACAGTATCAGCGAAGAAAATATAAAAGTAGGTCATTCTGGTACACTTTAATATTATCCATTATGTTTGGAATTATTTTTTTAACCTTTTTTGGTTTTGGTCGATTGCCAATAAGTTCTTATTTTTTTTCTATGCCTTTTGCTAATCCTGATACTAGAGGCTATTATTTTCTTGAACTCTTTTTAATGGTTTCCCTTACTGTCTGGTGGTATGGTGCTCATCCTTTATTTGTGAAAATTGTTAAACCTCTTGGAATACTTTATAAAATAAAACCTTTTAAAATATTTCTTCCAGAAGAACAAAAACTCTATAAAATTCAAAGAGGTAAAAGACACGCATTGGAAGATTTCTTTTACCCAACTGTTGCTTATACTGATGGTGTCCCTAGAGCTAGAAAAGCTTTTTTCTTTAATCATGATAATTTTTCATTAGATAATATATTTGACTATCATGCAGAAAGTACCAAAGCAGATAAAGACGGAACTAACAAAATAAAATTGTTGTTTAGAGATAAGAAAATGGAGACTCTTAAAAAAAGAGCATTATCTCAAAATAAAAAAGTTGCTGCAAGAGCCAAAGAGTTAATAGCTGAAAGAAACAAAAAATACATAAGCAAGGGATTACCTACTCCTGAGCAAGAAGAAGAGTATAATGACTTATTTCAAGCGATTGAAGGGATATATCATCAGTATGAGAGTGAGGGTGAAAATAATAAGATATTCAGGGTTTCACAAAGTTCACCACTTGAATTAAAAATAGAAGATGGAGAAATAGTTAATGCTAGTGTAAATGAGAGTATTGATGTATTTAAAGATGGTAAGGTTTACTTTAGTTTAAAAATGGTTACTATGACCACAGCAAAACTAACTATTTTATATATGCACTTTTTAAAGAAAAGACTTGCAGGTCAAAGTAGATTTTCACAAAAGCAAGTAGGCGATGTATTGCTTAATGGAGACAATATAAGCAAGTTTGAGAATATCTTTAAACTAATGATGTTTAGAAGAATTTTATTAAACTATGGAGGAATACCTTCAGGGTGGTTCTGTACGAGAATTGAAGATTATGACACAAGGGCTATTGTATCAGCAATAGATAGAGAATTGATACCTTCTATCTCCTCTACAAATGATGGTTCTAATAGTTTTTACAATAGTGATGTTGTTGCATCTACTTTTTTGTTTACTTACTGGGCTTTTATGAAAGACCCACAAATATTTCCTATTATAGATAAGCTTGATTGGCAATTTAACACTATTAAGGAAGTCAGTGAAATCAAGGCTTGGGAGTCAAGTAAGATAGCTGCACAAAAAATAGAGAGAGAGTTTTATGCCAAAGAGCAAGAAATGATTAAAAGTGGAGAATTTGCTGAAGCAGTCAGCCTAGAAAAAAAGATAGCAGAAATAGCTAAAGAGATAGAAATATCTAAAAGGGATGCTTAGTGAGAAGGTATGTAGCACGTAATTCATCAGGTGGGATATTCCAAATAATGAGTACAGTCGAGTCCCGAAAACACTTTGAAGATATAAAAAACACTATAGGACTTTTTATTTTAGCCCTGCCTTTTGTGTTCCTTGTTTCCCCTTTGTTTTTTATAGCAACTATTGTGTTTATGGCTCTTTTTTATCATAGAAATATCTATGCAATATTTTTTAATCACAAGGAGGTTACAGCAAAATATAAAATGTTGTTAGAACCTCTTGTTACAAAAACTCTTTTTTCTGTCGTTGGATATCGTGTTTACCCAGAAGAGTTAGAAACACATCTTCAGCTTATAAATTCTGATGAGGATGAGGATAAGAAAAAGTTGGCAAAAAAAGGTACTCTGATGAGAAAGAACCTCTATCGTCAGTTTGGGTTTAATATTGATAATTTATGCCGACACGCCATTTTTTTAGGTACTACAGGCTCAGGTAAAACAGAGACTATTATGAGTTTCTTTACAGATGTTATTAAAGCTTCTGCAGGGATTGGGCTAGTGGATGGAAAGTCAGATCAACCTATGGAGTTTAAAATATATAACTTGTGCAAAGAATATTACTATGAAACTCAATTTTATGCAATTATTTTAAATAAACCAGAAGAGGGTTCAGATAGTAATACTTATTCAGCAGTACTTAGCTACAACAGTTCATTAAAAGCTTCAGAATTTTTGGGAGAGTTTATTGGGAGTGGTGGTGGAGGTGGAAACCAAGATTACTTTGCAAATAGAGGTAAGGTTATGCTTGGCAATATTGTTATGCACTTCAAGAATAGACAACGATACTATAATGAAAACTTCACTTTAGCCGATTTGTCTGCAGGGTACACTCCTGTAGAGATGAATAATATATATTTTATGTCTTATTGTATTGCCAAAAATATTGACTCTCTTCTTAGAAAAATAGCAGATGAAGATATAGGGTTTGCTAAAATAATACAAAGGGCTAGAGGTATTAAAACACCTATTTGGGAAGATTTAGAATATATTGACTTTATTTATGAATACCTAAATCAGAATGTACATTTAATTAGGTCGGCAGAGCAAAAAATAGGAATTGATTTTTCTTTTCTTAGCGATTACTATACACTTTTCTCTCTAGTAAATGATTATATGAGTGGTATTTCTCCTACATGGGGGAAATATGCAAAGGTTATAGCAGAAGCTACCTATGCACATTATATACAAGAGGAACGAGAATTTCTATATACCAATGCTGCACCAGTAAGCATGAGGGAGATACGTGGATTTTATAGACTACTTAAGAATGACACAAATCCAGAACATAAAAGAGCAAAAACTCATTTTGTCAATTCTCCTGATGATATGAAAACACTCATAGAGGCTCTAGGACTAGCCGATAGTAAAGAAAATATAGAGAAAATATCGAATGATGCTATGCAACAACATCAATATGCTATGCAACAATGGACACGTTTATTTGCACTTTTTAGAGAGTATTCGCGTGTAATGGGTGTACCTTATCCAGATGTAGATGGAGAAGATATTATCCGAAACAATAAAGTACTTTATGTGATGCTTCCTGTAATGGAACTATCCTCAGATCAAATTAATATGCTTGGTAAAATGTTTATTCTAATGTTTAAAAATATTGCTTCCTTGGCACTTGGTGGGGATAGACAAAGTGCGACACCAATACAGTTTAAAATCTATCAGAATAAAATGAAGCCAAATCCAGTATTCTTAATGGTGCTTGATGAAATAGGTAGTTATATTATCAATGGATTAAGTATTATTGCTTCACAAGTACGTTCCTTATCTATTGCACTTTTGATTTCAGGACAAGACTCTGTATCTGTAGAGCCAAGTGAAGAAGGACAAAGAGAGAAAGCTAGGCTATTAGCCAACCTTGCTAAGTTGGTACTTAGAAATCGTGATGCAGATACACATGAGTTTGAAAAGATGATACCTGAAACAGAGGTGATAGAAAGTGATAATTTTGTTCATTCTGCAGTAAGTAAAAACGTAATAGGTTCAAGAACTTTGAAAGTAAGTAAAATAAGAAACTTTGAAATTGCACAGTCCTCTCGATTTAATAAGGGTTTTGGTGTTTATATTGATGGAGCAAGAGATGAACCAACATATTTTCAATCATACTACTTGGGTGATAATTCAATATATCCCTCTCAAATTAGAAAGTATGAAGCATTCACAAATCTGTATCAAGATTATTAATTTTTGACTCTCTTGTGTCGTATAGTTTTAAATATAAAAATACAGGAGAATATATCATGGGATATGAAGAGAATGAAAAATTATTGGATGATAAGGGACAATGGGTTTCTCGTGGTGATGATATGGCTCACTTAGATAAAAAGATAGTTATTGGTTTTCTTCAAGACTCTCATCATAATGTTATGGGGTTTGCCAGTAAAGGAATTTCTAGCGAAATATCAATTTCAGGGTATGCTTGTTCTCACTTTAGACTCTTGAGTGCAGATGAGATAGAAAAATATTGTCTGCATGGTCAAATGAAACTTAAAGAAGAAGTTAATAATCTTAGTCTTCAGGATTATTATTATATATATGATACAGGAGAAAGTTTTTACGAATATATTAAGATTATTGCATCAAGTCAAAAAGAAGCCGATTTACTTCTATGGGATGAAGAAAACTATGTTAATATTGATGGTTTGTTTATTGACTCATTCTCTTCTGAAGAAGAAGATGTATATGGAATAAGCAATTTATCATGCCTACACACTCTTGTATCTGTGCCAAGCGTGTATATTGATAATATAGAAATATTTCTTCTTGCAAATAGTGATAGAATGTATTCCCTTTTAGATTTAAAGAAAGAAGTATTTAATAATAATGAGTTATCAAAAAAAATAGAAACCCTTGATAATTTGAGTTATTGCATTGATGAAAAATCATTAAAGGATGCGAAAATTACTATAAAGACTCATGAAGTAGAAAGTAAAATAAAGAAAACATATGCTTCTGAAAATGATATAGAACAACTTAAAAATAATTAATATAGCACCTTTTATAACAAATCAAATTAATACTATAGGCAGATAGCCTCTGCCTATCTCTGGTATTCTAGGATATAATTAACTACTTACTTTTACACCTCATCATATTCTTATTATTTCGTATGTAAATCACATTATTTTAGCCTATATTTAATTACATTATTATTTAATATATGATACAATAGTGTATATAAATATTTGGAGATATTATGATTGAAACTATTTTTAATGAAGAAAAAGAACAAATGAAGATGATAATTAATTCTAATGCAATTATTCAGAATATCAGTTATAAACTAGCACACGACTTAAATACTATTTCTTTTTTTGAAAAACTTATTGATAACATTAAAGAGTACGACTCTATGGAGCGTATGGATAAATATCATTTCGATAAAGACTTTGTGGAAATAAGAAGTGTATTGCATCTTTTATATAGAAGCTTAAGAGCCAATTCAATGACACAAGATAAAGATGCTGAAAAAATAGTGAAGTGCTGTAATATATTTCCCGACAATATTGGGAAACGTATTATTATGTTTATCTCATATATTCCTATTTTAGACTTATTTCATGAGAAACATCAATATCTTACTTACTTCGGTAAAAAAATAGACTTAGAAGCAAGTATGATGGGAGAAACATACTTAGAGCATCAAGAAGACAGACTCTTTGGAAAAAGTGTATTTAATCCGAAATTTCCTAGTGAGGATGATTTTATAGACTACAAACTTAGAAATAGGTTTGTAGACAAACTAGAGGAAGAGTACAATGGTGGAAGAAAAGAAGAAATAGAAAGTGCATTATCACTACTGCTTGAAACATACAATACTAATGCAAGTAGAGAAGAAGTGTCCATACTTATTGGTTCGACATATTGGGATGAAAAGAAGCAAGTACGCTCTGCCCAATCTAAGGCTTTTGCTGATGCTATCATGGCTATGAGTAAAGCATTTGAGCAGAAAGAAAAAGGTGAGGACAGCAATGAGTGAAAAACCTATATGGACAAATAATACAGAACGATGCAATAGTTGTCAATGGTTTGACTCAGAAAGAGGAGTATGTGACCATTGTGCATTCGGACACCCCTATGTAGACCAAAACGGATTAACTCCTAATGAAGTAGCTAAATGTGATATTTATTATTACGATGAACGTATTGATTATGAATGGCAATGGAATGTCAAAAATAAAATTTTAGATGAGTGGGATATAACAGCACATCAATCAAAGCCAGATGATATGAATTGGATCAAACTAGAACATACAAAAAGAAGGAAACAATGACCTATAAACTACTACCATTAGAAAAATACCCAACAGCACTAGAAAACCTACACTTTTGGATAAAACACTTTTTTATATTCAAGGTTACTTCTCTAAAAATAAATGAAAGTAAAGCAGATAATTTCGATATATCTTCGCTTACTTCAAAACTACTTCAGTCAAATACTATAGATGCCACTTGTAATATAGCTAGGGAAGCATCTAAGGCAATAAACAGTCTTAGTCCATTCATCCTACCACTTGAAGAGTTTTATAGGTATATTGAGCATTCTGAGCCTAGTAGCATTAAAGAAATAGAACAGCATACTATAAAAGATTTTATCCTTGTGGAAAATTGTAATTGGGGTGATACTAAAAAAGACAATTACTACGGTAAACTAAAAACTCTTTTTAATTTTATACAAGAGTACAACACGATACCTGATGATGATAATCCTTTTATGTTTAATATAGGGTTAGATGTGCATGGTAAGACGGAAAAGATAATCCACGATAGAAAGAAACAAGAAGCACCTAAATTCTTAGAGCTTGAAGATATGCAGAAAGTAGATAAGAGCGTACTCCAATATAAGCACTATAAGGATAAAGAGGAGAGAGCTAAACACGTTCTTATTATGCGATTACTTACTTTTGGAATGATTACTCTCAGTGAACTTAAAAAGGTAAAAGATACTGATTTTAACACTACTGATGATATAGAGGTGTTAGAGCTTGAAGTAGGCGATAGGATTATCCCTTTACCTAGAGGTAAGTTTATTCAATACCTAAATCTATACAAAAGCAGTAAAGAATGTAATAAGAGTGCGTATCTATTTTGTGGAACTACCAAAGGTGGAGAGATAAACACTAAAACAGTTCTAGCTATCATACAGCTACATTTTGAAGATGCGAAGATAAAAGCTAAACCTACAGCAGAGACACTTAGAAATAGTGGTGCTATCTATTTAAACAGATATAGGGGAGTAGGAGAACTTAGATTACAAAAACTCTTAGGGCATAAAGTGTTAGCATCAACACAACGCATATTAAAGGCAGGAAGCGTTAGACAGCTACATATAGCTAATATGTGGAATGAATTTAAAGATTAATAAGTAAATTATTATTGAAATATAGTATTAATAGTTTACTTTTTAAGTAAAGTTACGTTATACTATGGTTATCAAAGGGGTTAAAGACCTCTGAAAATTAAAAGGTGAGGATATGGCAACTCTTATAGATGTAAATGGTGTTTCTTTGAGTATTAAAGATACTGTTTTATTGTATGTATTGAAACAAGGTAAGAAAAGTCTTGGAAAACTGTGTAATGTGGTTAGAGAAATAGATGGTTCATTTACTCTTGTGGAGTTGCTTTCATACTCCGAAAAGCACCGTTTAGCTTTATATGAAAGCTATTTAGATGAGTCTATAAATGGTGTTATAATGCAAAACAATGAAAGTAAATATTGTTTTGAGATAGTTGGGAATTCGGGAGACAATCCATATTGTTCTTTGGACATAAAAGAACACTTCCATACTATTTGGAAAGAATATTATATGGAATGTAAAAAGGTGTCCTGAAAGACTAAGATACAAACGTAAATAATTAAAAAAGGTGTAAATTATGACTCAATACGAAAAAGACAGAAAAGAAGCAGAAGTTGATTTAACAAACAAAGAAGAAGTAATAAGTGCGTGTATCACTGCACTTGCATATAATGAGGTATCTTATGAAGAACTTGAAAGTGATTTTGGAATTAAAGATGCAAATGACTTAAAAAATCATTCATTGGAAAAGTTGGTGCATTTATTGAAAAATGTGCATCTTTCAGATGAATATAGAACAAAATTTATACCTAGTGTATAAACGTAAATAATTGGAGGAAATCATGGAAGAATTTGAAATGTTACAAAAATACAGAAGCGTTAGCCATTTAATCCTAAAGGCTCTAAAGAAAGAGATTAAAGAACTTGGGGAAACTACGGAGAGTGAACCCGTAAAAAGTATTCTTCTGCAAAGAAAAAGAGAGCTTGAAGCAACACTTGTTATTTTGCAAGATGATGCAGAGAGATAGACAACCTAAAATAATAATTGGAGAAGGTGTAAAAAATGACAGAGCAAGAAGTAGTAGATTTAATGAAGAGTAGCAAGAGTGAAAAAGATATGAATAAATTAAGACGGGGAAAGTGGGATCCTGCACTATTTTTAGATTATCCAAACAAAGAGGATGCACTAAAGATACTACGTCTTTACGCAGATAAATATTCACTAAATGCATCAGATGCCAAGTTAGAAGAGATATATGAAGTATATAATAAAACCTATGAAGAAGATTTCTCCGATGAGAGCATTTCTGTATATCTCCCCTCGGAGATTAAACTGCTTGTTGAAAACATATCAGACACAGAAGAAATTAATGATGTATGTATACTAAAATGTATAGAAAAAATTAAACCTATTAAAATATGAAATTAAAGCTAAAAATTCAAAAATAAAGGAATGTAGATGCAAAAGAATATTAACTTCTTTAATGAAGAGGAAAAAATGAAAGCCTTATATACTATGTCAAAAGATGATTTTCTTTCAGAGTATCAAGATATTACAGAAGAGAGCTATAACAATACAGTGGGAATGTGCTTATCCCTTGTGGAGCTTGCCAAAGAGAACATTAAGTGCTGTATGTATTCATTTGTTGGGTTTGATGTACATGATACCTTGATGGACACCAGAACAAATATAGAATATTTAGTGTGTGGGACTTCCCCTAAAGAAACATCCCTTATCCCTTACTTATTGGTTAATCACGATAATGAAAACTATGAACTTTCTGATGTATTAGAGATAGAGAATGATGAGTTATTATTTTTTAAATATTGTGACAAAAGAAGAAAGGTACAAAAGTGATTAAAATGAAAAAAAAGTTATATAAAGTTTGGGAAAAATATGGACATCTTTTGGTACCAATTGGTTTGGGGCAACTATTCTCTTGTCTTTCTCAGCAAATAATTAAAAAAAGGGGGTAAAAAATGGCAAAACTATTTATAGAATTAGGAGAACAACCTAATCTTCTTGCAGGGTTAGTAGAATATTCCAAGAAGAATAAAGAAGCTTTTTATGCTGCTGGTCATATAGACAACATAGTTGATATTTATCAAGCCGTGTTATCTAATACAGAAAAAGAAAAGCTTGATAATGGGTTTTTAGATGAATATAATAGGCTTAAAAATGAAATAGAAAATTATAATGCTACAAAATATGAGATAACAGACCTATCGCTTATTCCTGAGCCTAACATATAGACCAAAACTAAAATAATTGGAGAAAAAGAAATGAAAAAAATAATGACACTAGCACTACTCGGAACGGCAGTATTGACAGCCGAAAATATGGCAGTATCTTTCAAGATTAATAAGGTGGAGAAATGTGACTCTCCTACGTCCAAAATGACTGTACTTAATGCACATTCTGAAAACAACAGTACCTCTATATCTATGGGTATGTGTCAATATGAAAATGGAAAAATCACTTTGATTGCTATTGTGAATGAACACAAAGAAATGGTACTTGCCCCTAGCTTAAAAGCTAAAAAAGATTTTGCAATTAATGAATCGCAGAAACTACTTGACAATTCTAAAATTGAGGTGTCTGCACATCAAAAAGATATGCTGAATAAATAAGACTAGCTATAGGCTATTAAGGAGATAAGAGAATGAAAAATAAAAATAAAACAATAGTAATTACATCTATGGCATGGATGGTAATTATTGGTATGGGACTTCTTTATAAAGCTAATAAAAACGAACTAGAAGATGTTAAGTATATAAATGAAAAAATCCAAGCTGCTTCAATTCAAAATGCTGTTGAAAAAATAGAGGGAGAGGATAAAATATTTTTATTAGACTTTAAACGTTCCTCTCTTGATAATAATTTTGAGTTCATAGGAAACTATGCAACAAACTGTGTAAAAACAATTTACACAACAGGTACTTATAAAAATGATGAAATAAAATTTTCTTCATTAAAAGTTAAAGAAAAAAAATCTAAATAATTTTGAAAAGGAAATATAAATGTCAATAAATAAAAAAATTCTAGTTATTTTTATAATAATAGTAGCTTCTATATTACTTATTGGTGTAGGTACAAAACTTGATATGCATCAAGAGGAACTTAAAAAAGAAATACATAAAGTAAGCAAAGAGGAAAATATCATCAATCATGCAGATGAATATATCCCCATTATAAGTGATAAATTACCAAAATTAATTTTGGGATTAAATGAATGGGGTGTAGAGTCCAACGGTGAATGGGTTCGTTCAATAGAAAAAGAAGCAGTAAAATGTCCTTATTCAATACATGAAATTTATATATCTGCATCAACTATAGTAGACGGACCTATACCAGATACAGATATGATTGTGTATATAAATAATACTTGGTACATTCATAAAAAACCTATTGCAACTAATCAAATAAAAAAAGATAGGCTAATAAAACATATTGCTTCTTGTATAGATGCTTATAATAATAGCAAAGAACATTTTTAATAAAGCTCTTTGTAAAATACTTTTTAGCATAAAAAGGTGAAAAAATGACAGAAGAAATATTTAAAGGAGGAGATTAAAGATGACGAGCAGCAAACTTGAAAAACTCATCGCTAAAACCTTAGTTTTATTAGTCTTTGTGTATGTTTTTATATATATAAGTCACCTCGATGACTTTATTGGCTAAAAAATTTGAAAAGGGTGAGATGGAAGAACTAAATATAAATACTTAAGTAAATTGAACAGTGAAGTGCTAGGTATTGTTATTTGATACAACTTTTTGACCCTCTCCTTTAATATAATCTCTCTATGGCAATTAAAAAAGAATATAAAGCAACCCACGAACAGCGTGAAGTAATAAGTTATTTTAGTGAATGCGTATCTCAAAAAGAAGACATAGGCATACCTGTAGAAGCACCTGCAGGAACAGGTAAGACACAACTAACACTAGAATTAATGAAAGAACTTTCCATATCTATGCCAGAGGTAAGATTGGGATATTTTATTTTTAATAACTTTATGAAAGATGAAATTAATAAACGTGCTTATGCAATGGATATTCTTAATGCTCAATTCTTCACTTATCATTCATTCTTGCTGCAACACGCTCTTAAAAACGAAAAGATAAAAAGCTTTTTTTATGATAAAGATGATAACCCTCTTATTGATTTTGCAAAGCAGGGGTACAGCAAGCAAGAGGCTAGAAAAACCTTGAATTTTATACTAGGAACTCCTCCTAAAGATTTTATGATAGATGGGTTCTTACAAATTTTTAATCGTTATCTTGGTACTGATATTTCGGTTTTAGAGTATGCAAAAAGTACAGTAGAAGAAATATATAACCAAGAAACAAAAAAAGATACTCCTAGAGCCATTACTAACCTTTTTGATAAAGTAAAAGAAATAGAAACAGATATTCTTGATGGACAAAGTAAGATACTAGGAAGAATGAAAGAACAATCTCCTATGCAAGCCAGTAAGCTTATGGTACTTTTTATAATACAATCTATTAGACACATGATAAAGTCAAACAAATTAAGTCATAGTGCTTACTATAGAGAGGTTTATGATATAGCACTTAAGCACAATATTGATTTATTTGAGGATTTCGATGCCATAATAGTTGATGAAGCACAGGATATGGATAAAATATTCAAGATGCTAATAGAAAGAGCAAAAAAACCTGTAATGATTATTGGTGACAGGGGACAAGGGATTTATGAGTGGAGAGGTGCAGTAAATATGATGGAAAGTGCTTCAAAGAAGCATGAGCCTTTTGGGTTAAGTTACTCTTTTAGATATACCAATGATGTGGCACAGTTATCTAATATACTTCTTCAGAATAAAGAGAGTAAGCCAGTAATAGATATAACAGGTAGATATACCCCAAATATTTCAATGATAAAAGAAAATCAGATTACTAATTCCCAGATGGTTGAAGAGATAACCAACTTTATAGAAAGAAGAGTTGTAATGTGTGAAAACCATTTTTCTGAAAATATAGAAAAGATGAAAAAAAGAGAACGAGGTAAGTTTTTAGCTAAAGAGAAAGTTGCTTTTATATCGAGAAATAACGCTGAATTAATTGATAGATTGTTTAAAATAGTTCCTGCATTAAAAAACACTTCCCAAGCAGAATATATAAGTATCTCCCTAACCGATAGCGTGAGTGAGGATTTTGTGAAAATAAGAAAACTTGATTTTGGGTCTTTTTTAAATAAAAAGATAGAGGAAGCCGTTGGTATTCCTTATAATCAATACAAAGTAGGAAAAACACTCAGAGATATGGTAGAAGATTATAGAGTTCAAAGCATACTCTTGGATAGCAAGAAGTTCTCTTTTCTTGGTAAAAAAGATAACCTTCCTCACTTTGAATACATCCTTGAACAATTATCTTCTCGTAAAACAGACTCTATCTCTAAAAGTGACAACAGTTCAAATATTGTATTCACAACTGCTCATGGAAGCAAAGGGAAAGAATATTCAAAAGTTTTTCTAGGTGCAGATTTATTGCAAGCAGATAAAGATGGTTTACTTAGTGATGAAGAATATAATATTGCGAATGTAGCAATCACTAGAACAAAAGGTGAACTTTTCTTTATGGAGAGCATGAATAACAAAGAGCATTTTTTGCATTCATTTTTCTTGGAGAGTAAAGATCTTATTCAAGACCTTCTAAAAAATAAATACACTTATACAATGTCTAGTGGATTAACATTATCTACAGAGAAACCTTATGGAGAACTTTTTCAATATACGATTATTGAACCAGAAGGGGATGTTCATTTATTTATGCAAGATGAGGTTTTAAATGGATTAATGATAGGAGAGATAAAGTATAGTGACAATAAAGAAAGAGTGATGCAGTATTATTCAAAGGATGATAAAAAGTTTGTATATCTTAATCTTGATGGGGAAAGAATTTTTATGGACTCTGAAAAGCTACAAAAATATACTTTTTCATACGGCACAGGTAAAACCTCATCAATAGATAATACTATTCTTAATTTTAAAAAAAAAGTGCCTAGCGAATTAGAACAAAAAAAAGCAAGTGAAAACAGTATAATGCCTTAAAATATATCTTAACAGGAGATTTCAAATATGCGTTTATTTAAAACACTATTATTAACACTACTAACCTTTTCTACGTTGTATGCAGAGGGGCATCATATTACAAGACCTGCTCCCTTGGTAAGCGAACTGGATTTAACCTATAAAAAATCATCTTTTAGAGAATTAACACTGGACTGCTTAGAGAGAAGTAAAAGCCTAGCGTGTCATAGGGCAGGGATTAAGCACCTAGTAATAGGTGAGGTAGACGATGGTATTACTTTACTTAAAAGAGCGTGTGAATTAGGTAGAGGGTGGAGTTGTACGGTAGTTGGAGATATTTACTATGATGGAGAGCATATAAATAAAAACCTCATGATTGCGAAAGAGTATTATCGTAAAGGTTGTTTAAGGGAGAGTCGTGATGGATGCAAGAAATATCCTCGCATTCATATTAAATTTGTAGCTCCTAAAAAAAGTATTATTGAAGAGCATAGCAGACTTCTTCAATAATACTATTCTCCTATCTCCCCTAAAGAATAAATATATTATCTCAAATTTTATAGGAAGATAGTTACAAGAAGAACAGCAGAGCAGGTAGCCAATAGACTGAAAGAAGTGATGAATAACTTTAAAGAAAGAGAAAAATGAAAATATTTCAAAATATTGAAGATAAATTACAAAAAAAATATCAGCCCAATGACCCACATTATAATAAAGATAAGAATTGGATAGAATTTAATACTACATTTTACTCTTTTCAAAAAGAAGAAATTCAAACTTATATAAAGATAGTCAAAAGATTACTTTCTGATAATTATGATATTTTGATTAATGAACTAGATATTATTAGTCATAATTATGTTGCCGTTACAGTTTGCTTGAAGAATTTGACTCCAATGCCATTAGATGATGAAAAAACCCAAGAGAAGATGAGAGCAAACTTTTTACTCACTATGCCTAGTGTTGCACAGGTTAAAGAAGAAGCTGAACAGCTAATGAGAACTAAACCAGAGATTAAATCTCTTAATGAAGCACTAGATGCCGTTGCTTTAAAAGATTACCAATATGACAGTTGGGAAAAAATGAAGCAATTAATTTATGAGGAGCTAGAAGATTGGAGGCTCTATAAGGAAGATGGATATATTCCATACCATACATTCCTTTCTAATGATTTAGATATAGAAGTCAAATTTCCTTTTCAAAATAGACCTAGCCTTGCTATGAATGTTATTGACTATGAAAAAGTTTTTGTAGAAAAAAATGGAGATTTGACTTTTTATAAAAATGGTGTTGAACTAAAAGATATACTTGTTTATGGTGTGACATATAAAATATTACCAAAAGGTGCAGTAAAGGGTAGTCCTATAGACATAAGTACAAAACAAGGTAAGGACGAAGCAACGAAAGTACTCACTACAATGGATAAAAAGTACATGGTAACAGATGATGATTTCTTGGAGCTAACAAAAGAAGAGTTTGAAGAAGAATTAACTAAACGTGATAACAGAGATAGGCATTTTGATAGTATTGCGTACAGGATTGTTAAAATGAATAATGATGTGCTATCGTGCAAGATGAAGATGGAAAAAGATAAGGATGGGAAAAAAATTGCAGAAATACTTGCCTTTAGAAAAGACAATAAAATTCCTATCGAGCTTGAAATAATATTTCCTACTAACATTTCCATAGCAGAAGGGGAAACATATTTAAAAACACACTTTATTGATTTATATAGACCTTCAAGAAAAATATCTATGGTAATACGAAGAGCCTTTTAAATTTTGACTCTATGATGTGAGATAATTCTTATATATAAACATATAGGAAACTTCCATGTCAATTAAATTATTTTGCATTACAGGAGATAGCTACACTGGCAAAACAGCATTTGCGAGAAACCTTGTAAAAAAATACCCTTCTATTTTTACTCTCAATATTTCCTATACCAGTAGACTTCCCAGAGAAGGAGAAGTGGATGGAATAGACTACCACTTTAGGGATAAATCTTTTTTTAATGATATTCATAAGTTTGAAGAGCTTCACAAGAGTACTACCAAAGAGGGAGAAGACTACTATTACGCCTCACTCAAAGAAGACTATATCAAATCAGCAAAAGAAAACAAAATTATTTTATTGATTGTAGACGCAAAAGGCTCTAATGAATTTTTATCAAAAAAAGAAATTAATAATGTTCCTATCTCTTATAATAAACTTATGCTTTTAGATATCCCTACTGATAAAATTAAAAGATTTGTTTCCAAACTTAGATATCATAATAATATTACCGAAGATGGGTATAGTAAAGCTATTGAACGTATAGGACGTTTCGATTTTGGAAAAACTGTTAAGAGCTTCAATCTGTCTAAGCAGGCATCAATCATTAGGAATGACTACTATAACCTTGAAGACATCTATGATATATTAAAAATTCTTCCAAGCGATGCTGCAGAGAAGATATTAACAACGCTTAAGAATAAAAGAGATGGTTCTAACCATAGGGCATACATAGAGATGCTTCTTTTATATGGTAATAATGAAAAAATGATATATAAGAACATTAAGACCAACAGTAAAGAAGAAGATTTTCTCCATATCTCCCAGAAATATAATCTTGATCCTTTAAATTTTAAAAACTATGTGAATGAGAGAATAGAATATCCTTTGGTTCTCCTCGATAAGCGTGGTAATAGCCAAACGTATTGCAGAATGTCAAATCAAACACTTGTTAGAGATTGTCTTGAAAGCTTTGTGTCTCTAAATAGGAATAGAACCTATTCACTAGATGAATTAAAATCAGGGATTATGGTAGATGTATTTACACCTTTTGGAACAAGAGAGTCTGTATCTTTATCTCGTATTGCCGAGAGAGACTTGTATGATAATCCTAAAATACTCCCTCTTACTCATTTTGGGCTAACAGAGCAGTCTCTTAATGATGCTTTACTCTCTACAGATACATACAATATTGAACAGCTTTCCTTAAAGCGTATAGCAGAAGAAAATCATCCTCATATTGAACATAAAAATACCTTCTAAAATGATATTATAAAATTTCCAAAAAGGAGGTATTGATTTGGATCTTAGATTAGGTAAAAAGATTAAGATAGTTCGATATGGGGTTAGCTCAGGAGGAGTTCTCTTCACAGAAGAAGAGTTATCTTTTGCGAGCAATGAAACTAAAAAAGATATACAATTTTTTGATGTTTTAAGATTTGAAGAGAATGATTTCGTTGTTATCTCAGGAGGTATATTAATAAACCTTTCTCATGTAGAGGAACACGATATGATTAAGATTTTCCTTGAAGATGAAGAAACAATTAAAAAAGTACTTCAAAGAGAAGAGACACTTAGAGGCAATATGCTTCTTGGAGTTGATGAAGAACAAAAAAAAATGAGGTTAAATAAATGATAAAAAGAATATTGGTAGGTATGTCGATTTTAGTACTTTCTTCTCCTGTTGAAGCAAAAGAGATTATTATAGATCTTAAGACTCAAAGGCTTACTGCAAAAAATGATAATGGTAAGGTATTTTTAAGATCAGATGTATCTACTGGAACAAATAGCCACCCAACCCCAGTAGGGAAGTGGAGTATTTATGCAAAAGTAAAAGATAACAAGAGTACTTTATACCCAGTCCATAAAGATGGTAGTAGAGGTGGGGCTAAGATGCCCTATACTTTAAGGGTAGTAGGGGCAGTAGCTATCCATCAAGGTTATATCCCTAGATTTATGGGTAAAGCATATCCTGACTCGCATGGTTGCATACGTGTACCTAGAGGAGTTGCTAAAAAACTATATTACTGGACAAGCGTAGGGACTAAGGTGAGAATTAATGGTTCTGCTCCTGACTCATGGAATGGTGATTACCAAAAAGCTGAAGTTAGACATTTAAGATTTAATGTAAGTGATTATGACTATATGGAAGAATTATAGTTTTTATGAAAACAAATACTATCCCTATGAAGATAATGGTACTTTTCTTTATACTTGCGTACCCTTTACTCTCTGACTCATTAGTGTATTCAGAGGATAAGGTTATATTATGTGAGACTAAAGGGGATATGGAAGCTTGTAGGGTATCGGCAGATGCTTATCATGCCTTATATAGAAAACAAGTAAAAGAAAAAGCCATTCAGAAAGATATGTTATCTTCCTATGCAACTACACGTAGACTCTATATTAAACTTTGTACCTATCTTGTAGATGATAGTTGTGGGAAGCTGATTTCACTAAAAAGAGAACATGAAGAAAACTATACTGATTTTTCAGACCCTTTTTAATCTTCAAATGTAGGCTAGTGGGTACTTCATGCCTAAAACATCTTTCTAAATAGCTATAATCATAACGTAAATCAAAAAACACAAAGGACATACACATGACAAAAGCAGATTTTGTAGAACTTGTACAGAAAAATGGAGAATTTGAAAGTAAAGTAGCAGCAGAGAGAGCAGTTAAAGCGTTTATTGACTCAGTAACAGAGGCACTTGTTAAAAAAGAGTCGGTTGGGTTAGTAGGGTTTGGTACTTTTAGTACAGTTGAGGTTGCAGAGAAGAGTGGAAAAGTGCCAGGAACAGATAAAACATATACAAAAGCTGCACATACTGCAGGAAAGTTTAAATTTGGTAAAACACTTAAAGACGCTGTAGCGAACGCATAGGCTGACTTATGGAAGTAAATAAGCAATATCCTTCAGGGGATGAGGTGCAGGCAAAAAGAACGTCTGCACATGAAAAAATAGCAAGTCTTGTTGAAAACAAAAAAAGTAAACAACAGGTCTTTGTGGAGTCCATAGAGGATGTCATTACAGAGGCAAGAAATAAAAAATTATCATATCCTGTTATCGCAAAAATGATAGAAGAGGTTTATGATGTTAAAATTTCTACAGCTACAATCAAAAAATACCACAAAGAAGAAAATAATAAAGCAGGTAAAAAGTAACTTTTACTTTTTACCTGACCTCTCATTACTATACTTAATACAGTAAATTAGGATTAATCATGTATTTCAATTCAGGACAAAAATTTAAAACTTTATTACTGGATAAAGGAAAACTTGAAGACAAAACTACGGTTGAATATATTCAGAAGAATAAAAACATTTCACATCTTGTAGAAATCTTATTGTTGGCAGAAGATAATATTCTACTCCAAAAAAGAGACAATGTTTTAAAATACCAGAACACACTCAAAGACAACTATACTGGTATTTTAAAAGATTTTCTAATTGATATTTCAAAATCGGTAGAATTGCTAAAAAAAACTATCTTAAAATTGTATGCAGATCCTACACTTAAAAATAGTTTTATTGATAATCCAATATTGGCAGGACATTTTATAGCTATAGATGACAAAGATATACGTTCATTATCTATTGAGGATAAATATAAAGAGTATGCCTTAGTGAAAAAGAAGAGATATAAAGAAATAATTGTGTTTTTAGAGGCTATAAAAACTTCTAAAAAAAATTCCCTTCCTGAAAACAGGATTAAAGAGATTATTGAATATTTATCTCGTGTTATTGAAGATGAATACCTAAGACACCCATTGATGTTAAGGTATGGATTAAGAGGCATATTTGACTCTATAGATATAGATAGTTATAAAAAGAATTTTCCTTTAGCAGTAGAAGAACTCAATATTATCCTATCTTCAAATAGTGATGTTTATCACTATATTTATCATGCTACAAATTTAATTGATGAGAAAATTATCAAAAAGGGAGAAGTAGTTTATCCCTTTGTGTGTGATGGAGTAGAGTTTGATATAGTGTCGCTTAATGCAGGGAAGCTGTTAAAAAGACGTACCCAAGTAGCTATGAAGGTAGAAGGGGTTAATTTTTCTATTGACTATTACGTTAAAAAAGTTATTTTCGAGCAGACAACGCAAAGGACTATGACTTACGGAATGTCTATGTTAAAAGACTACCTAGCAAGGGATAAATTCATACAAGAGAGTTTACAGGGTGAAGGGTATTCTAGCGACCATCCTTTTATTGTGCAGAGTGAGGCAAAAAAAGAATTTATAATCTCTATGGATAAGCTTCAAGAGGCTTATCACAACTCCAAGCAAATTGTATTAAAAGTCTCATCACTTAAAGGATTGGATGCAGAATATAACTATAAAGAGTGGAAAAGGGTTTTAAACGACACTAAAATACTTTTTAAGTACCAAGCCAAAGACGATGATAAACTGTCTTCAAAATCTATGCTAATGATTATATCAAGGCAAGCACAATCTATGGCTTCTATTATTTTTGATAGGAGCGAGGAGAAACATAGTGACTTATTTAGAATAACAATAAACGAAGAGTATCAAGCCTATTTAATGATTATGTCTATTCTTGATACAGCATATAGTGATATTGAATATGGAGAGAATAAAGATATTCAATCCTCTCTGGGTTTCCATGACCGTGCCACCTTCCACACTACACTTAAAGATAGTTTTGTTGTGGACTTTAGAAGAGAGGAGAATGAGGTTAGTTCTTTTGCTCAAAAGATAATAGATGAGTTTCCTGAAGCAAAGCACTTTATTGACATACTAAGAGATCATCCATATCATAACTATTATGAGTTTGACAAAGATATATTTAAAAATGGTGTTGCAGAGGTGATAGGTAGCTTAACAAACTATTTTAGTGCAGCCACTTCTATTTCTCCATCTATTGATTATAGATGCTCTTTTAAGATTAGGAAACTTGGGAATTATAAAGCGTCTGGTATTTACTTCTCTCATACCAAAACGATGGGTATAGACTTCAGGCATGGTATGGGTAGTTATGCTCATGAATTGGCACATCATATAGATTTGAGTGGTTACAAAAAAGAGCGTAAAAAAATGGTTTACTTGTTATGGGAATATTTTAACCCTAGAGTGGTGGAAAGACGAGAGTATTTTATGCGAGAAGAGGAGATGATTGCAAGAGCAGGTGAGGTAGCTCTTTTGCTTAAACTCTCTAAATATAGAGACCTGCAGGGCAAGTTGCCTTACGAAGAACTAATTTTAAAAATGAAGTATTATTTTGAGTCATCTCCAGAGTCATCTTTTATGAAAACATGGGATGAATATTTCTCAAATAGTTATTATCTTGATGCACTACAAATGATAAAAAGAGGTGAGCTTTTTTTATTAGATGGGGTAATAGAATATTTTACAAGCTATTGGAGTAGTGAAGTTTCAACCACAAATGTTCTTAAAGATGTAAATGTTATTTTTGATAAAAATATTTCCAAGAAATACCCAGAGAGTCATCACTCTTATGACTATTGGCTATGTGATATTTACGAGGGCGTTCACCCAAGCGTAAATAAGAATAAATACCTAAAGGAATTATTTATTCTATCTTAGGAGTAGAAAGTTAAAAATGTTTGTTTCTATGTCTTTTGTATCGCGTATAGTAAGGGTAATATCTTTTACTCCCTCTAAGCATCTTTCTTAGATTTCCTGCACCTCTATTGTAACACTCTATCTGATGAACCTCACTCTTGAACTGCCTTATACAACTTTTTAATATTTTGGCTGCTTTATCTATGTTCTTATCTGGCTTCATCATCTCTTTAACTTCAGACAAAGCGAAATTAACTGTGTTTATCTGCATTAATCCAACATCAAATCCAAACCTTAGTTTTTCTAGTTGTTCTATAATTAGAACTGCATCCCTATAGTCCTTTGGGAAAACACTTACTAGCCAGATACGAGAGTGATAAGTTCTTCCTGTTTGTATTTTAATTCTATCGGATCTCAATCCTTTTAGTATTTCGGCTTTCTTCTTACTTGTCTCTATAGCTATAGCGAAGGGATTAAAATTACTTTCTATACTAGCAATAGTAAATAGTTTTCTAGGGTCTATATTATATTTTTTTGCTTTTTGAATAATAGTTCTGCCTATGTTTTCTTCACTAAAAATACTCGTATCTTTTTTTACTCCCTCGTCCCCAAAGAAGTCAAAAAAAGATGCTGAAGAAAATGTAACCAAGAGGAGCAGGGAAAGAGTTAATTTTTTCATTGAGTGTTCTCTACTGCTGCAGGGTTATCTACAAGTGAGTTTGTGGAGGATGAAGGTGACGTATAGTGTGAAGTGATGTTGTTTTGCATAAGTGCCTCTATGGTTTTTTTGATAACAGAACTATCTTCCAAGAGTCCACTATTTTTTCCAAGTGGGTCTTTAGGGAGAAGTATTATTCCATTTGACTCTTTTAAGTTTACTATTTTTTGGAAGATTTTTATGACAGCATTTTGTTCTTGTGAATTCCCTTCAAGGGGCGTGGTTTCATCTTTATAAACAGGAACTATAATTAATCCTGCATTACCCTCAGCTTGACTCTCTTCAAGCGACCCTTCTACTATGATAGATAAATCTTTTCTTTTTTTAATAATCTCATTAATATCGGTGTCATCTCTATAGAAATATATATTGTCATTCTCTTTATCTGGAAGTAATCCGTGTTCAGTTACGAAAGATATTGAAAGCTTCTCTTCTCTTTTCACGGTAGCTTTAACAGAAGGTTTGTTTTCTCCATTAATAATTAAGCTATTCTCTGATACTTCTTTCATTATGATAAGGTTTGAAATATCTTTTTTCTCTAATATTAATTTTTCAATATCAATCTCGCCATCAGTATTGAGTGAAATGACAATACTATTTGCTTTTTGAATGTCATAAATTGGGAACTTTTTAGTATTAAATAGAACTTTAAATTCATTACCATCTGTCACATCTCCTAATTTTGCTACTGCCCATCCAGATTTTGCAAAAACGTGATGAGAAAGAAGATTAAAATCAGAAAGAAGTACTTTTATTGGTTTATAGTACTCAACGCCTCCACAATGCTCTTGAAAAGAATTTACAAGTATTGATAGCTCTGATGGGTTTAAGGGCTTTTTTGCATCATTTACGACCTCTATAGGTCTATCTTTGTTTAATTCTGCTTTATTCTTTTGTATGTAATTATTTAGTTTATCTGCAAGCCTATTCATTATCTCTTCTGGTGGAGTGTCTTCTGTTTTGATTGTTCCACCACTGGCATCATTATGACCACCACCATTTCCATCCACTAGCATCATGAGTATTTTTTTTACATTTTCTCCTCTACCTGAAAAAACGATATCTCCTGCATCGTTTATCGCTCCGATAATAGTAGGTTTATTATTATGAGCACTAGATATGTTGTTAGCAATAAGTCCTGTTAGTCCAATAGGAGCTTCTTTTGCAAAAATTAAATTTACTGCAGAGGACTTATCTATGGTTATTTTATTGAAAAAGTTATTCACCTTCTCTTTTTTCACTTTGTTTACATCCATTAAAAACTTATCAGCTTTTTTCCATTCTGCAATACTATCGGGTCTTATCCATGCCTCTATATAGGTTTTACCTTTTACAATCTCCTCATTAAGCATTTCCAATCTCCCCACTGCATTAATGATATTAATTATGTTAAAGGAAGCTTCTTTTTGTGTCACATTTTTAAAGTATGAATAGATAGGAAGATGAGGGATATTATTCTTTTTGTCTTTTTTAAAGCGAATACTTTCCCATGCTTCACGAACAAAGCTTCTATTCTCACTACATAGTTTCGCCATGTCTGATATAAGAGTAAGTGCTGCTAACTCTTTTAGTGTTTCCATTTGTAGTGAATTATCAATAGCATTGTAAGTACTTATGGTTTTTTTTAAGAGTATATCAAGGTGAGAAATAAAGTCATACGTTACGCGTCCCCCACTTGTAGAGTACTCTCCTACTGCATTTCCTGTATTTGGGTTTAATATATAGGGCATTGTATTTGCAGATGGATGATGATCTAAAACAAGAAGTTTGGCTTCAAGAAGGGGATTGTGAAAATCTATATCTGAACCGTTGTCTACTGTAATCACCATATCATTTGTTTTAATTAGGTCATAAAACTCTTCTTTCTTTAGACCAAAAGACTTTTGCCTATCAGAAAAAACAAGTTTAATTTTATCTTCTGCGTATGCTTCACCATGAATAGCGATAAGGGCATTTCTTAAAAAAGAAGAAAGTATTACTCCTGAACAGATACCGTCTGCATCATAATCGGAGTAGATAACAATACCTTTAGTATCTTTAATGAGGTTGTTATAAACTAGCCCCAGTTGCTTTTTGTATGCGTCTATACTAGGATATGTTAATTTTCTATCTTGATTGAATTCTCCCAATAGAGAGAGAAGTTTGTCGAAGTTTGTTTTTAATTTTGGCATACTATTTTCTTTTATCCTTTATGAGTGCTTGATTTTATCAAAGTAGGACGGCAAAAAATACGCCAATCCTGCGTTATTGATTTCTATCCACACTTATAAGTCAGTAATTCAGAGAAACGAGATTTTTTATGTTCTTTGATTAAATCTTCCCTATTAAAATCCTCACCATACTTTTTAATCAAAGCTATTTCAATCTCTTCATAATCTTTTGCTACTTGGTCATTAAGTCTTTTTGTGGCTTCACCACCACCTGTTATCTTTGCTTGCTTTAAGTGCATAAAAGGAACAGTAGTAATTGACTCATGCTGTAGTGTGTCAAAAACAATATTTGGGTTTACAGGTACTTTTGTAGAGTCTGCAATAAACATTAATGATGGGGCTACATGAGGGAAGTGTCTTAATAGTTGCCCTGATATATCAGGCATATTTGCCGTTTCAATAGCAAGTGTAACATCCACATTGGTTGCATAGCTCACAAATAGAGCCGTATTAATAAACATTAGTGTTTTACCTACTCTCATCTGAAGGAAGTTAAAGTCTGTTTTTTTCTCTCCTTGAAGCAAGAGTGTTAAGAACCCTTCTCCTTGTGCTACTTGATGTTCAAATAGTCCCATTGTATTTCTAAGCATGGGTCTAAAAGATTTGTCATAAAGTTCTTTAGCAATACCCTCACTTACGTTGTCCTGACTCATGAAGTGTTGCATGATAGGATATCTATACAGAAGTATTTCAGAGAGTCTTGATGCAGATAACATACTTGACTCATATAATAAGTAGTAATCACCTAGTGTTTTTGATAAATCTTCTTGAAAGTTAAAGAAGTGTTCTTCTAGTTTTCTTTCACCCTCTTCACCATCATAGCCATGACTAGATAAGTCTTCTTTTAGTTTGTCTAATACAGGCACTAATTGGTTTTCAAAGAAATATACAGGCTTTTCAGAAAAAAGGTTAAATAGTGACTCTCCTATTGTTTTTGCATCTTTATTCCCTAGCTGCAAAAGTGTCTTTTTTGCTATGAGTTGTAATCTTTTAAGCAAGGCTTCGTTGTTGATAGAAAAATATCCATCAAACATCTCTCTAAGTCTATAGTCTTTATTGAACTTTAATATTTCTACGTTGAGGTCATCTGTACTCATACTTCCTTCGTTGAGGTTCTTGTGATAATTTAATCCTCTTTGGATAATTTCTTTTTTTAAATCTTCAGGCTTTATATTATTATGCTTAGAGATATCCTCAATAGGAAGTTCTATCTGTCTCAAAAAGCCTTCAATTACTTTCATTTTTGCACTAGGAGGCATAGATACTACCTCAACATAGTCTTCTAGGTTATAAAGTCCTTCTTTTTCTAGCATATCAAAGAACTCTGATACTGGAATTTCAAGCTTCCCAATATCACCACCATAGCCATCCACAAGGACAAGGATCTCTTTTGGTGCAATCTCTGTAGAATAATCATCAGAAGTCACAACCCTTTCACTTTTAATAACAATCTTAGATGCTTTTTCTATTCCTGCTTTTAACATCATCATAGCTTCTGGTTTTATGCCATACTCTTTTTCAAGCTTTTCTAATAAAATTTCTTTTGATGCAGTCTTTTCAATATCAATAGAATAGGGGAGAAAGCTAAGTTTCATCATTCCTATATCTGTACTTGTTACTGGTGTCTTTTCTCCTGAGTAAGTCTCACCCAAGGTAAAATCTTTAACAATAGACTCATCAATAGGGAGAGTAATTTTTTTCTCATCAGCAATCTCTTTTATAATTTTAAATATTTGAGGCATATTCTCTTTGTAGTACACAAGTAAAGGAATATTCTCACTCACCTCTCTAAAGTTTAATTTATCATACACTCCCTCACTAGAATAGAAACGATAATCATTAAATACTTTTTGTGTTTTGGCTACATTGATAGGCATCATCACATCAAATATCTTGTTATTTTCTTTTTCAATTAAAGTACTTATCCCTGCTAAATCTTCAATAAAAGTTTTATATTCTGTTACTTTGCTAGAAAGTTGATTGTAGAGTAGAGAACTTCTCTTTTCACTTTCTCCGTAATACTCAAATTGAGAATAGAGGTCAGAAGTTATTGCGTGTCCATCATTTCTTATATGAGAATGCAAGAACCGTTCAAACTTTTCTTTACTTGTATCATCAGGTAGTGAGAAAAATGCAGGAGATGAAGTGCTGTAGCCAGAAATACTAGCCCCATTCTCTTGGGCGTGTTCTTCCCAGTTGAACTTATGCCCCAATACAAAAAGAAAACGTTCAGGAGCTTTTTCTTGGGTATATCCAGTAAGATGTTTCGGTATTTCTAAAACGATTGCTTTTTGACTTAAGTTGTTGAATAGGTATTGTTTCATCTTCGTAGGAAATAGACCAGACATAAGCATATTGTTTCTAAGCATCTTTACGGTCTTTTTTGCCAATTCGTCATCGAGTGTATAGGGTGGGTTAAGATAAGAAAAAAGGTTAAAAGTAGCCTCTTTTAGCATTTGATTATAAAATGTTTCTTTTATCATACCAGAGGTAAGGTCTGTATTTATACCACCTAGTACCTCAACCCTATCATCTGTGTACTCAATATCATCTCTTAATTCAAAGCCTTTAAGCATACCACCAAAAGATGTATCACTCATTGCATTTAATATTCCATCTCCACTTCCTGCTTGTGGGTCAAAAACAACAATATCATTAAATCTTGGGGTAAACCCTAGTACTGCCTTTGTTTCCTCTGCATCTTCTACCTCAATAAGTTGCTTCATGAAGCCCTTACCTTTTAATCCTTCTTTATGAAGATGTGTAACAAAGTCAATTATCTTTCTCGTACCCTCTGTACCCATAAGTACTTCTATCATATTATTATAATCTCTAATTTCATTTTCACTAAAATCTTTTGAAGGGTTAGAGAGAATATTATCTCCATTTTCTCTAAACTGATTGTAGAATAAAACATCTATTGCATTAGAAACCTCTTGCATAGTAGAACTACCACTACTGGTATTCATTACCATTCGTCCCATAAGAGATTTATTATTTTTTAAAATAGTCCGTATTCTTCTTGAAACTCTACTCTCCACAAAATGTTCAAAAACAGCCTTATCCATAACATTAAACATAGAGCTAAGAATATCTTTTGGTGTCTCATAAACTTTTAGTGTTTCTACCTCATAGTTTTCTTTTGCTTTTTCACTAAGGTCAATCTCACCACTCTCTATATTAAAACCTTCAGGTACAGGAGTAATGAATGCACCTTCGCCTGTAGGAGAAGTAAGAAGAATAATTGACCCAATCTCTTTATTCTGTTCAAAATAGGTAGCAATAGCTTTTCTCTTATCTTGGTCAGAAAGTAACGAAAGTGTATCTTTTGTAAAGAATGTAGGTGTAAATCTTCCCATCTTATTTCTTGATACAATATCTATTGTACTCTCAATATTATTCTCAGTATTGAGCTTAGGATAAATAGTAAGGTTCGTTTTTACTTTTCTTGTAGTAAAAAGCTCTTTGTCTTCATAGTCTGGCTCTTGCCCCTGTATAATAATTACTCCTCCTGATGGGTTAGAGAAGTCTATTTTTAGCTCTGGGTGATTAAGTACATAAATACCTAATTGTTTATATCTTTTCATTGTGTTTCCTTCCTTTTTTATATCTTGATGCTAGTAGCTGCATCTTCTTTATTTTCTTCTAGTAAGTCCATAGGCATAGTTTTTAACACTTCCTCTAAGAGATTATCAGTACTCATGTATTTATATTCTTTCAAATCAATAAGAGAGACAGGTAAAGCATTTTTTGCATAATTAAAAATATCCTCTCCAAAATGCTTTTTTAGAATATCAACAACATATTCAGGAAACATAGGGGTCTCTACAGTTTTTCCCTCTTCATTCGTTGAGATGAAAGACAAATCACCAAAATTAGCATAGAGTATTTTTACAGACTCTTTAATCGCAGGTTTATTTTTTTTGTATTGGCGTTGATGTGCAAAAGAGAATGAGTTCCCTGTGCCTGCAACCTCATCCTTTGGTTCTATTGGATGGAAACGGTAACGTACTACTCTGGATAACTTTTCGTCTTCACGTACATCTATTACTTGCTTATTGTTCACAAAGGTCAATATATCTGCTGCTAATAAACACTTTTTATCTATAAGAAGATCTTTTATTTTGTTTGGTAATCTTTTGTTCGTACTGTTATAATAGATATCAGAGAACATCATGTTCCAGTTAGCAAGAAATGCTCTTATAGATAAATCTTTTTCAAGTTCCATTTTTTGTGTAAATCTTTTTTCTATCTGTTCATAAAGTTCACCAGATTTGTCTACAAGCTGAAGTAGTGGTTCTATTACTTCATCGAGAGCAGGTCTTTTTTTAGATAGTTCATATAGTGTTTCTTTGAGAGTTGTATCAGAAAATATTGACTGCAGGGGAAGCTTTGCAGTTGCTATAAAATCTTCTACTTCTTTAGAGTGATTAAGAATATTCAATAATAATGTTTCTACATTCTCTTTATTTAAAAGAACCTCTGAAACTTCAACTATTTCTTCTAAATTAGTGTAATTTAACCATATTAAATCACTACCATCTCCCATATCCATTGATAAAATATCACACATCATAAGGGCAGAAAAGTTCTCATCAGCGATTAAGTCCACTTGTTTTATGAAAGAAGCTAACTTCTCTAATTCTCCAAAAGGATTTAAAATAGCCTCTCTACCTGTTGTCCTACCACCATAAGTTCGTGCTTTTAAAAGAGAATAAAGTTCTAATAATTTATCCATATCATCAAGGATAAAAGGAATACTCTCTTTAGTTTCTTTAATGGATGCTTCTTTATTTGCTATATCATTATTGAATATCAAAAAAGAGTCTAGTTGTGCATTGGTGCTTTTTGTTATCTCAGCATTTATCTCTTCTAGTGTTTCTTGGGTGAGGGTATCAAGTGATTGTTTTGTATCTTTCCCATGTACTGAGTTCTCACCAAGCACATAATGTCTAAGGTGGTCTACGGTACTCGTTTTGATGGCATACAATAAAGTATGATAAAAAATGTTGCTAGAATTAGGAGCTTCTGGCAATCCTTTTTCTATTAAAGCTCGCATCTCTTTTGCAAACAACAATATCCCATAAGATAGACAAGATGTATCACTATCAAATACTGGTACAGGAGTAACAGGCGTATCAAAACCATTGATATTCTCTGTTTTCCCATAGTACGCATACCCATCTTTAAAAGGGTGCAGAAGATGTTTGAATATCATAAGTAACGCCTTTTTAAATATTTTTACAATAGTATCATTTGGATAGGTCAAAAAAGTTCGATATCTTGGGGTTTTGGGTAAGAACAAATTAATCCCTTCTAATTTGATAAAATGTTTTTAGAAATAGAGATTAGAAAGGATAAATTTTGAAAATAGCACAAAAGAGTGTATCTTTGGTAAAAATACTTTTATTAATGGCTCTTTGTCATATTAATATTTTGGCAGAAAATTTCCCTGAGGAGCTTCTGGAAAAAGCTCCTGCAGCGAGCCAATCTTGGATATCTTCTCAAAAATTGAAAAGTTTGCTTATAGAAACACAGAAGAAGGGTGCAATATTGCTTTATGACCTAGAGAATGGTAAATTTAAAGAAGACAGTGAAGCTGCGGAAAACGCATTAATTAGTTTTTTTAGAGACAGTAGAAAAAAACAATTAAAAATAAAACATGCTGTATATGGTAATTGTAAATAAGTAGATAACAAATTTACCAACTTTGCTACAATGTTCTTAAAATGGCTGAGGTAGAGAAATGGAAGTGCTAATAGACAAAAATAGTGAAGTGTTGAAATCAATTATATTGGCTTGTGAGGATAGTAATAGTTTTCATACAAAAACAGAAGTTGTTGGTGATTTATTGTTAAGTAGGATGAGTGATATGTTTGAGGATCACTCTGCTCAAAGAAAAGAAACTTATGTAGATGTTCCTATTTATAAAATAGTGGGTCTCAGTAGGATGAATGATGCGTGGGAAGTAGGGGACACTTGGGAAGATGTAATGAATAAGCGACTCACTGGTATCGGTTGGAGAGAAGAGGTTTATGATTACTTTGAGGACAGTTTAAAGAAAAAGGAGTTTCCTTCAAAGGGAGCGAGAGGTGAACTTTCATTAACTTCTTATCATGGATTAACAGTATGTGAGAGTGGTAATCATAGACTTCCTGCGATGGTCTGTTATTTAGCTGCTAAGTATAATGATTTCTTTAGGCTGAAAGAAGCTTCTGTATATCTTGTACCTTTTAGTAAAAAGAAGTTGGATGGATATAGGGAGATAACGAATGGAATAGCAAAAGATATTAAAATCTATATCAATAAATTAACTGATTATGAGATGGAATTATTTGAAGCTAAAGGAAATAGGATATTTTCTATGGAGGAAAAGCTTTATTGTGTACATCAGGAAGGGATAGATATGATTTACGAAAAGAGAGAAAGCTTTAAGGATAAGGTTTATCGCTTTTTTCATCCACTGGAAAGAATGCAGTATGAAAAACAAAAAGGGATGAGTATTGTTGATGTTCGCAATGAGCATGATAAAGGTAGTTGGGTAGACGTACCTAGTGAACTTATGCGAAAATTGTTAAACGATACTTGGTTTGATGAGGTTTATGGAAGATGACATTTATATCTTTGGTGATGAGGTCAAAAAAGAAGAACGCAAAAGGGTTTTTTATTAATAAGGAGAATAAAGATCAACATACTATTTTCTATAAGATGCCTAATAGGGATTTAATTGAAGAAAAGGATTACATTATTGACTGTAAGGCATTTAATGAATTTTCTAACCAAGCTATTGCACTGCTTAAAGAAGATATTCCTGATGCCCCTTATCTTATAAGAGAGGGTTTTTTGAAAGATGCAGATATTTATTGTCGTATAGAGTTTACCAATATAGGTGTAGTAGGTAGATTTGATTATGATAGAAAAGAGCCTATTCTAATGCAAGGAACGCTGTTTTAGCTACTTAGTAACCTACATAAACATCTCTCTCAAAAAGTTATAATGTTTTTTAAATAAGTAGATATCAAAAAAAGGAATGGTTCTTATGAAGAAAATATTGTTTTTACTTGCAATAGGTATTTCACTATCCTCTGCTAATGTAGAGATTGGGCAGTATGTTTTTAAAAAGCATCTTCGTAAGGCGTGTGGTTTTTCTGGTGTTTCTAAGGTATATTAACTACTTAACTAACAACTACTAAAACACACAATTATATATAAAAACCTATTAATAATAAAGAATATACTAATAAAATATATGTTCTAGGATATATAAACTCACAAAAAGGAATAATTCAGAGTCAAATGCAAAATCGATAAAATATAAACTTGAGAATAAACAAACTCCTAGAGTTATTGAAGCAGATGGAGATATTTGGTATGAGGATATTTTAATTGAATTGAAAAATATTTTTTTGTAACTAACCAAAACTATCTCATGCCTATAAATCAAGATAAAAAATATACAAGTTCTTTTTTAGATAACGATAAAAAAAATAAAAGACGATATGTAATTATAGATGTAAATGG